>SAMEA104404103__coassemble_1741_pt1 | contig 12522 bp, 8 predicted proteins | sample SAMEA104404103__metabat2_high_PE_047 | metagenome-assembled genome bin SAMEA104404103 (sample SAMEA104404103) | Balaenoptera acutorostrata | reverse complement strand
CAACATCCGCGACGTGGAGCTGCACCCCCGCACCGTGGGCAACGCCGAGTTCTAAATCAGAATAAAAAAAGAGGCTGTCATATGACAGCCTCTTTTTTTGTCCGGTATATTGGAATTGATTGCGGAAATTATCTGCCTGAGGTGCGCCTCCGGGTTCCCGACAGGCCTGCAAGAATTTAGGCAGGCTTGCAATAGAAGCCGTAGGGCCGCCATATATGGCGGCCGCGGTTTCCGGGAGTGCCTGCGAAAAGGTTTCGCCTGCGGGCGGGACGGGGGGGAAGATTCTTCGTCGCTGCGCTCCTCTGAATGACAAATTTGGAGATGTTCCTGTTTCCTGTCATTCCGAGCGCAACGAGGAATCTTCGCGTCCGCAGACGCGATCCCCCGCCTTAGCCTCCCGTGTGGGTGGGACGGGGGCGTTTACCGCACCCGGTTTTCCAGGGGTTCCCCGTTCAGATACCGCCGCAGATTATCCGCGGCCATCTGCACGCAGGTGGTTCGGGTCAGCTCCAGCCGCATGCCGCCTGCCACATGGGGGGTGATCAGCAGGTTGGGAATGTCCCACAGGGGGCTGTCGGCGGGGAGAGGCTCCGGTTCGGTCACGTCCAGGGCCGCGCCCCACAGCTTCCCGTGTTTCATGGCCTCGGCCAGGGCGTCCTGATCCAGCACGGAGCCCCGTCCGGAGGAGATCAGCATGGCGTCGTCCTTCATCAGGGCGATGCGCTCCCGGTTCATCAGTCCCACGGTGGCGGGGGAGTGGGGGACCACCAGAGCCACGATATCGGCGGTGGGCAGAAGGGCGTCCAGCTCCTCCATGGTGTGGATCTCGTCGAAGCCCTCCACAGGGGCGAGGCTGCGCTTCAGGCCGACGGTATGGGAGCCCAGGCCCCGGCACATGGAGGCGAAGGCGGAGCCCACATGGCCCGCACCGACCACCAGCACCCGGGCGTCCAGCAGGGTGCGCATGTTCCCCTCGTCAGCCCACTGGCGCCGGGACTGGAGATCCCGGTACAGAGGCAGACGGCGGCACAGAGCCAGCACAGAAGCCAGCATGTGTTCGGCCACCGACCGGGCGTTGCTGCCGCTGGAGGAGGTGAGAACAGCCCCCTCAGGCAGGATGCCCTGCCCCTGGTACTCGTCGGTGCCGGCCCACATGGACTGGAACCAGCGCAGATTTTTGCAGACGTGCAGCTCCTCGGCCCGGGGCCAGCCCAGAATGACCGTGGCCCGTTCCAGCTGCTCCGGAGTGACGGTGCGGCGGCCTGCGTAGATATGCTCGGCGTCGGGGGCCAGAGCCTCGAAGGTTTTCTTTTCCGCCTCGTTGACGGGCAGAAGATTCAGAATGACTTCCATGGTGGTTCTCCTTTCGGGGAATTTTTGATTTGCACCATTATACCCTGTTCCCGGTGGGGCTGACAAGGGCGAAATTCCCCGGAAACTGCCCCTTGACGAATTCCCCTGCCTCGCCTATGCTAAAAGGTAGACATTATAAAAAGGAGGCTGAACCCATGTCGCTGAACACCGAATCCCCGCTGACCGACTTCCCCGGCGTGGGGGAGGCCCGTGGAAAAAAGCTGGAAAAGCTGGGTCTGGGCCGCTGCCGGGATCTGCTGACCTACTACCCCCGGGACTATGAGGACCGGAGACAGACCTACACCGTGAAGGACGCCCCTCTGGACTGCAAGGTGTGCGTGGAGGCCATGGCCGCCGAGCACCCCCAGCGCAGCTTCATCCGGGCGGGGCTGGAGCTGGTGAAGGTGAAGGTGGTGGATCAGACCGGAGTGCTGCACCTGACCTTCTTCAACCAGGGCTATATCCAGCACGCCATCAGCGCCGGGGAGGAGTACGTCTTCTACGGGGTGGTGGAGGAGCAGGGCCGCCGCCGCACCATGGTGAACCCCATCTTTGAAAAGGTGGAAAAACGCACCTTTACCGGCAGGATCATGCCGATCTACCCCCTGACCGCCGGAATTTCCAACCATATGCTGGCAGGACTGACCAGGCAGGCCCTGGAATGTGAGCTGAACCTGGAGGAGACGCTCCCCCAGCATGTCCGGCAGGCCCACAGTCTGGCGGCTGTGGAGTACGCCGTCCGGAACATCCATTTCCCGGAGGATGACCAGGCGCTGTCCCTGGCCCGGCGGCGGCTGACCTTTGAGGAGTTATTTTATCTGTCCATCGGTCTGAGCGTTCTGAAACGCAGGCGGGACAGCGCAGGCCCTGGCCTGACCGTGCCCCGGCGGCCCTGGGAGGAATTCGCAGCTCTGCTGCCCTTCGCCCCCACCGGCGCTCAGCGCCGGGTCATGGAGGAGTGCGCCGCCGACATGGCCGGGGGCCGGCCCATGAACCGTCTGGTACAGGGCGATGTAGGCTCCGGAAAAACGGCGGTGGCGGCTTACGCCGCTTATCTGGCCGTGAAGGCGGGCTATCAGGCCGCCATGATGGCCCCCACCGAGGTGCTGGCCGAACAGCACGCCCGGTCCCTGACCCAGCTGCTGGAGCCCGCAGGGATCCGGGTGGCCCTGCTCACCGGTTCCCTCACCGCCGCTGGAAAGCGTGAGCTGCACCGGGCCATTGCCGACGGGGAGTATGATTTCATCGTGGGCACCCATGCGCTGATCTCCAAAGCGGTGGAATTTCGGAATCTGGGGCTGATGATCGCCGACGAGCAGCACCGCTTCGGCGTGGCGCAGCGTGCGGCTCTGGCCGCCAAGGGCGCAGCCCCCCATGTGCTGGTCATGTCGGCCACCCCCATCCCCAGGACCCTGGCCCTCATCGTTTACGGGGACCTGGACGTGTCCGTCATTGACGAGCTGCCCCCGGGCCGCACCCCCATCGAGACCTATGTGATCCATGAGGACAAGCGGGCCCGGATGTATAATTTTGTGCGGAAGCAGGTGGGGCTGGGCCGTCAGGTGTACATCGTCTGCCCGGCGGTGGAGGAGAATCCGGAGGCCGCCCTGCCCGGGGAGGAAAATCCGGCGCTGAACCTGAAAGCCGTGAAATCCTATGCAAAACAGCTTCAGACGGAGGAATTTCCCAACCTGAAGGTGGACTTCCTACACGGTAAGATGAAGCCCAGGGAGAAGGAGGCCGTTATGGCCGCCTTTGCCGCCGGAGAAACTCAGGTGCTGGTGTCCACCACCGTCATTGAGGTGGGCGTGGACGTGCCCAACGCCTCGCTGATGATCGTGGAAAACGCCGACCGGTTCGGCCTGTCCCAGCTGCACCAGCTGAGAGGACGGGTGGGCAGAGGAAAGCACCAGAGCTTCTGTGTGCTGATGACCTCCAGCAAGAACCCGGACACCATGCACCGGCTGAAAACGCTGGCGTCCACCACCGACGGCTTCAAAATTTCCGAGGAGGACCTGAAGCTTCGGGGACCCGGCGACTTCTTCGGCAACCGCCAGCACGGCCTGCCCCAGATGAAGCTGGCCGATCTGGCGGGAGATATGCGTCTGCTCACCGAGGCCCAGGAGGCTGCGGGAGCCCTGCTGGCCGCCGACCCCGGACTGACCGGGGAGGAGAACCGCCCCGTCCTGCGCCGGGTGCGTCAGCTCTTTGCCGATACCCCCGATATTTTCAACTAGGAGGATCCCCATGGATCGTATGACTGTGACAAAGGCCCTCCGGGCCCGCACCGACCGACACTACAACTGCTGCCAGTCCGTCCTCATTCCCTTCTGTCCGGAGACAGGACTGGACGAGGAGCAGGCCTATGCCCTGGGCGCCCCCTTCGGGGGCGGTATGCACTGCGGCTCCGTCTGCGGAGCCCTCACCGGGGGACTGATGGTGCTGGGTCTGCTGGGCTATGACAAGGAGGATACCAACGCCCTGATGGAGCGGTTCCGCCTCCGCCACGGCTTTATCGACTGCCGGGAGCTGCTGTCCGCCGCCGCCGAAAACGGCGTGGAGAAGAAGGTCAACTGCGACGGGCTGGTGCTGGACATGGTGGCCGACCTGGAGGAGTTTTTGAAGAAAAGTTCCACATAAGAGACGGAACTTGTGGAAAGACGGAGCCCTCCTCCTGTGATTTTGCGGAGGATGCTTCGCCCGGAATGACAAAAGAAGGTCGCACTTCCAGGCTTGTCATTCAGAGGAGCGCAGCGACGAAGAATCTTACCCCCGTGCCGCCCGAAGGCAGTACCTTTTCGGAGGCGCTGCCTAAAATCGCGGCGGCCCTACGGCTTCTTCTGCAAGCCTGCCTGAACACTCGTAGGGCTGCCATACATGGCAGCCGTCCCCCGTCCCGCCCGCAGGCGACACCAAACCGCAGCCCAATGAAATGGGTGCGGTTTGGAGAGGAGAAACGATGGAATGGATGAGCAATCCCGTTTACGGGGTTGCGAAGGATATGGAATCCGTTTCGACGACATCCCCTCTCCGTCACCTTCGGTGCCACCTCCCCGTGGGGGAAGGATAAGACGGGGGATCGCGTCTGCGGACGCGAAGCTTCCTTGCCATGCTCGGAATGACAGGAAAACAGAAAGACCTCTTTTCAGACGCAAAAAACCAGGAATGGGGCGTCTTACGACGCCCCATTCCTGGTTTGATCTGGAAGGATGGATGAAAAAGAGTGAACAAAGGGTGTATTCCATGCGTCGGTAAGAGCGGTAACCGATACATCGTTAAATATTTAACCTTTGTTTTATGTTAAAATTTTAACACTAGCTCCGGGATTATACCATCCCCAAAAGAATTATAGATAACATATCATTTTACTTATAAAATATCCTGCTTACAAATACTAGGAGGCCACCCCATTTGAAGGAACTGAACGAACTGCCCCTGCCGCTCCTGCTGTGGTACCGGGACAACAAGCGCACCCTGCCCTGGCGCTCCGACCCTACGCCTTACCATGTGTGGCTGTCGGAAATTATGCTCCAGCAGACCAGAGTGGCGGCGGTTTTGGACTATTACCGCCGGTTTTTGGAAACTGCCCCCACGGTAGCCGACCTGGCCGCTCTGCCGGAGGACCAGCTGATGAAGCTGTGGCAGGGGCTGGGCTATTACAGCCGGGCCCGGAACCTGCAGAAGGCCGCACGGGTGATCATGGAGGATCACGGCGGTGTATTTCCAAATACTTATGATGAGATCCGGGCGCTGCCGGGGGTGGGGGACTACACCGCCGGGGCCGTTTCCTCCATTGCCTTTCACCTGCCCCGTCCCGCTGTGGACGGCAATGTGCTGCGGGTATCTGCGCGGATCTGTGCCGACCGGGGGGACATCTCCACCCCGGCCATGAAGAAAAAGGTCACGGCCGCCCTGGCCGAGATCATCCCTCTGGACGCGCCGGGGGACTTTAACCAGGCCATGATGGAGCTGGGCGCCACGGTATGTCTGCCCAACGGCGCCCCCCTCTGCGACAGGTGTCCCGCCCGGGAATTCTGCCGGGCCAGGAAAGAAGCTCTGACCGGAGAGCTGCCGGTGAAGGCCCCCAAGAAGCCCCGCCGGATCGAGGGACGGAACGTGTTTCTCCTGTTCCACGGGGATCGGGTGGCCCTGCGGCAGAGGCCGAAAAAGGGACTGCTGGCGGGGCTGTGGGAGTACCCCAACACCGAGGGCGACCGGGACGGGTTCCTGTCCGGCCTGGGTCTGGAACCGGAGGGGCTCCGTATGGCTGCCGCCGGAAAGCACATCTTCACCCACATCGAGTGGCACATGACCGGCTGGGCCGGGGAGCTGGCCGCCGAAGAACTGCCTGAGGGCTGGGTCTGGGCCGACCGGGCCGCCCTCCGGGACGTGTATGCCGTCCCCAACGCCTTCCAGAGCTTCCGCGAAGCGGTGGAAGACCGGCTGGGCCGGTTCTGATTCCAATATAATCGAGGTTTTACCATTGATCTGTACCTTATGTCCCCGGAACTGCGGGGCGCTGAGAACTGAAACTGAGGGCCGGGGCTACTGCTGGATGCCCTCCGAGCCCATGGTGGCCCGAGCCGCCCTCCACCAGTGGGAGGAACCCCCTGTGTCCGGCACTGTGGGCTCCGGCACCGTGTTTTTCTCCGGCTGCTCGCTGGGCTGTGTGTTCTGCCAGAACGAGAAGATCAGCCACGACGACTTCGGCAAGATCATTACGGTGGAGCGTCTGGGGGAGATCTGCGACGATCTGATCGCTCAGGGCGCCCACAACATCAATTTCGTCAACCCCAGCCACTACGCCCACACCCTGAAAAATCTGCTCACCCACCACCCCATGCCCGTACCGGTGGTGTGGAATTCCGGCGGCTATGACAAGGTGGAGACCCTGCGGGCTCTGGACGGACTGGTGCAGGTCTATCTGCCCGACCTGAAGTATCTGGACGGGAGGACGGCCAAGCGGTATTCCGACGCCGAGGATTATCCGGAGGTGGCCAAGGCCGCCATCAAAGAGATGTACCGCCAGACCGGCCCCTGCCGGTTCGGAGAGGACGGACTGCTGAAGCAGGGCGTTATTATCCGCCATCTGGTGCTGCCCGGCCAGGTGAACCAGGCCAAGGCGGTGATGGACTGGGTGTATGAGGAGTTCCCCAGAGGCGCAGTGCTGTTCTCACTCATGAGCCAGTTCACCCCCTGGGGCGATCTGACCAACTGCCCGGAGGTGGCCCGAAAGCTGCGCAGGGGAGAGCGGGAAGCCACCGCGGACTATATGCGGGCGCTGGATCTGGTGGGGTTCTGCCAGGAGGCCACCAGCGCAAAGGAAGAATATACACCGCCCTTCGATCTGACAGGGGTGTGAAAAACCGGCGGACAGAGCTTTGCTCTGTCCGCCGGTTTTGTGTTTCACGAGGGGGTGCGGTGGGTATCGCCTGCGGGCGGGACGGAGGTTACGGCTGCCATGTATGGCAGCCCTACATTGTTTTAGGCAGGCTTGCAGTAGAAGCCGTAGGGCCGCCATATATGGCGGCCGCGGTTTCCCGGAGTGCCTTCGAAAAAGTCCTTCGTCTTAGCTTCCTCCGGAGGGGGAAGCTTGGTATGTCGTGTCTGTAAGGCGACCTGTTCACCTGCGGCGGGAACGGGGGAGAGGCTCCGTTAAGGCCTGCGGGCCTCCAGACGGATGACCAGGGCGGTGCGGTCGTCGGGGGGCTCGGCGGGAGCCTGGGCGATGAGGGCCCGGGCCAGCTCCTTTGGACTGCCTCCGTCAAAGGCCCGCAGCTGGTCCTGAGCCCAGCCGTCGTCCCCGGCGGTACAGACCCCGTCGCTGACCATCAGCACGCAGTCCCCCGGGGCCAGACGGAAGGAGAACCGGTCAATGGCGGACTCGGAGCCCTCCGCCAGTCCGGCCGGCAGAGAGGCCCCCGTCAGCCGCTCCACCGAGCCGCCCTTCTTCACATAGGTGGGGGCGGCACCCAGCTTATAGAGCTGGCAGTCCCCGTCGAAGAGGCTGACCTGCAGCAGATCCACAGTGGTAAAGCCCCCGGTCTCCTCCCCGCGGAGGGCCAGCGCCGAGGCCAGGGTGGCCAGAGCGTGGGCTGTGTCCACCCCCGCCAGCAGAAACTGCTCCAGCAGCCGCACTGCCAGGGAGGATTCCCGATTGGCCTCCGGGCCGGTGCCCATGCCGTCGCAGAGCAGCAGATACAGGGTGCCGTCAGGGCGCTTGAAGTAGGTGCCCGCGTCCCCGCTGACCGTCTCTCCGGTTTTCTTCCGGGCGGCGACCCCGGCCACCGCCATAAGGGGCTCCTCCTGGATCAGGGACAGGGAGGCGGTCCCGTCCTGTGTCTCCACCCGGAGCGGGGCGTCCAGCAGGGCGCTCAGATCGGCCAGGCGGCTCCGCTTGGCCAGCTCTCCGGCGGCAGGCCCCTCCGCCTGGAGCCGCAGCAGGCCCCGGCCGTCCCGGAACACCGCCGTCCGCACCTCCAGCCCCAGCTCCGCCATCCGGCGGCGCACCAGCTTGTCCGCGTACAGGTCGGGGGAGAGCTCTGCGCTCAGCTCTGCCGCCGCCGAGCCCAGCAGATCACTGAGCTGCTCATACTGCCGGCAGACGGCACTGCGGCTCTCCCGGATGCGGGCGTTGTACTGACGGCGGTAAAAGAGGGCGGTGAGCTCCTCGTTGACCGTGGCCACGAATTCCGGAAAGTGGATGCACCGGTGGGCGAAATGGGGCGGGAAGTCCCCGGTCATGGCACGGCCCCGCTCTACCATGGGAGCGGTGGCGTCGTTCAGGGCGTTGAAGGTGAGGGAGTAGTCCTTCTGCCAGCAGCGGTCCCGGAGAGTGCAGGTGCGGCAGGCCCGGTTGGCCGCCCGGTCGAAGACGGTGGCAATATCGTTGTCGTTTTCCCTGGGGCGGAAGGCCAGCTGAAGAGAGTCCCCCAGTGAGCGGAAGGCGGCGGCGGTGGCCTCCAGCTTCTGCCGGGCCAGCTCCCGGGAGCGCCGGTCTGTGGGGGGCTGGCCCTCTCCGGACAGGCAGACGCTCAGCTTCCGGAGAAAGGGCTCCGGCACCAGAAAGAGTCCCAGAGGCCCCAGAAGTCCCTCGCAGAGGATGGACAGAGCCTCCGGCTTCTCCCACAGCCACAGCACCGCCAGTCCTGTGGCGGCCCAGGCGCAGAGGAGAGCCCGCCCCTTGGACTTGCCCCGGCACAGTCCGGCGGACAGACCAATCAGGGCGCAGAGGGCGCAGTAGAGAGGCAGGCCGGGGGAGGACAGGTCGGCGGCCAGTCCGAAGGCCGCACCGGCCACCGTACCCGCAGAGGGCCCGCCCTGCCGTGCGGCGCAGACCACTGCCAGCACCCCCAGAGCCCTGCCCGCATTCACCGGCCCCAGGGACCGGAGAGAGGTCAGGGCCAGCAGGACCGTGGCCAGCAGCACCAGCAGTCCGCCCCGCCGGGCAGGGGAGAAGGAGTCGCCGGGGGACAGGGCCTCCCGGTAGCAGCGGGCAGCCAGCAGGGTGAGGAGCGTCTCCAGAGCCAGATGCACCTGGCCCAGGAGCGGGAGGCCCTCCTGGGACCCCACAAGGATCCCGGTCAGACCGATGAGGAGCCCGGACAGAAGAGGCATGGCCCAGGGCTGCCGGATGGGCTTCAGGTCATAAAAGGCGAAGGCCACCGCATAGATGAGGATGGCCGCCGACAGGTACCGCAGCCCCTGGGAAAAGGGGAGGAGGGTCATCCACCCCAGAGCCGCCCCCAGCAGAGCGGCCCCTCCGCAGATCCCCGGCCCCGCCGCGCCCACCAGGGCCGCGGGAAAGGGCGCCCGTCCCTGGGGGATCACCGCCCCGGCCAGTACCGCCCCCAGCAGAAAATGGAGGCCCGCCTGCACTCCCAGCTCCGCCGTCCGGGCGGGCAGGTGCAGCTGGCCGTTTTTCCGGGCCTGCCGGTGCAGCTTTAAAAAAGTTGTCTGGATGCTCTGCCTGTAGGTCATTGTGCTTCCTCCTTCGCAGCGTTCCGGAGGACAGGCCCCGGAAGTGGCCCCTATTATATTCCAGAAACTGGAAAATGAAGGTCGAAAGCCGTATGCAGTACCTTGTTATAAAGTGTGTGGTCCCCCATCGAATCCGGAAGAAATTGGTTACAGCAGGTAAAACGGGCGTATTTTTCAACCGAAACAGGTGGTTTACGGGGAGCGGTATAGGAATTGGGACTTGTATTTTCTGCAAAAATCGAATACAATGATAGTTGTATCAATGTAAATTTTCCTATCCTCATTGAAAGGAAGGTAGAAACCCATGAAATTGCAGAATGAACAGGGCGAGATCCGCATCAGCAGCGACGTATTTACTGCCATCACCGGCAGTGCTGCCACCAACTGCTACGGCGTAAAGGGCATGGCGGTCCGCTCCACCACTGACGGTCTGGTTCACCTTTTGAAGCGTGAGTCCATGGCCAAGGGTGTCAAGGTATATTACAACGAGAACGGCACTGTCTCCATCGAGCTCCACATCATTGTGGAGAACGGCGTCAATCTGATGGCCGTCTGCCGCTCCATCATGAGCGAGGTGCGATATGTGGTCAGCAAGACCACCGGAGTCGAGGTTGCGTCCGTGGACGTGTGCGTGGACTCCATGCGCTTCTAAACCATTCGTAGAAAGGACTTAGCCGACTATGGTAAAAAGCATCGACGCGGCGGTATTCCAGCGGATGGTCATCCACGGAGCCGCCTCTATCAACGCGCTGAAACAGCCCATCAATGACCTGAACGTCTTCCCCGTCCCCGATGGCGACACCGGCACCAATATGTCTCTGACCATTGCTGCCGCTTCCACCGAGATGAAGAAGAAATCCTACGAGACCGTGGGTAAAGCCGCCCAGGGTACCGCCTCCGCTCTGCTGAGAGGCGCCCGCGGCAACTCCGGTGTTATTCTGTCTCTGCTGTTCCGCGGCTTTGCAAAGGCCGTCAAGGACAAGGAGACCATGGATGGCCGTGACCTGGCCATCGCTCTGGACTTCGGTGTGGCCGCTGCCTACAAGGCAGTCATGAAGCCCGCCGAGGGCACCATCCTGACCGTCTCCCGTCTGGCTGCCGCCCGCGCTGCCGGCTGCGCCCGGGAGGAAGACTCCATCGAGGCCGTTCTGGAGGCCGCTCTGGAGGAGGGCGAGAAGGCTCTGGCTGCCACCATCGACATGAACCCCGTCCTGAAGAAGGCCGGCGTTGTGGACGCAGGCGGCAAGGGCTTCCTGACCATCTTCCAGGGTATGCTGGACGAGCTGCGCGGTCTGCCCATGCCCGAGGCTGACGAGGACGAGGAGGAGGTCAATGACAAGGCTGACTTCGCCCAGATGTCCTCTGAGGAGATCACCTTCACCTTCGATACCGTCTATATCGTGCGCAAGGACGATCCCGACGTGAACCTGGACCCCCTGCGCGAGTATCTGAGCAGCATCGGCGACTGCCTGGTCATCGGCGAGGACGACGAGGCCTTCAAGGTCCACGTCCACACCGACATCCCCGGCGTGGCCCTGACCGAGTCCCAGAAGTACGGTACTCTGGAGCTGGCCAAGATTGAGAACATGCGCACTCAGGCCGACGAGCTGGCTGCCGGTAAGCAGGCCCAGACCACCGACGACCTGGAGGCCATCGAGGCTGAGCTGGAGGCCCAGGCCGAGGGTCATATGTCCCCCGCCCCCAAGGCTGCCAAGCCCGCCAAGGAGGAGGCTCCTGCCGAGCCCGCCAAGGCTGCTCCCGAGAAGAAGTACGGCTATGTGGCCGTCTGCGCCGGCGAGGGCCTGGAGGCCGTCTTCCGCGATCTGGGCGTTGACGCTCTGGTTGGCGGCGGTCAGACCATGAACCCCTCCACCGACGACATCATGAAGGCCATCGACGCCACTCCCGCTGAGATCGTCTATGTCCTGCCCAACAACAAGAACATCATTATGGCAGCCGAGCAGTGCATCCCCCTGTGCGAGGACAAGAAGGTCGTGGTGCTGCCCACCAAGACCGTGCCCCAGGGCATCTCCGCCATGCTGTCCGTGGATCCCGACGCCTCCGAGGAGGACAACACCTCCGCTATGACCGAGGCCTTCTCCCGCGTCCGCACCAGCGAGATCACCTACGCTGCCCGCGACTCCGACTTTGGCGGCTTCGCCATCAAGGAGGGCGACTACCTGGCTCTGGCCGAGCATCAGCTGTTCGGTACCGACCGTGATCTGTCCGCCCTGCTGAAGCGCCTGGCCGAGACCGATGCCCACAAGGAAGCTGAGTTCATCTCCATCTTCTACGGCGCCGACGTCACCGAGGAACAGGCCCAGGAGGCAGAGAAGATCTTTGCCGAGGCCTGCCCCAGCGCTGAGGTCAGCCTGCTGCCCGGCGGTCAGCCCGTGTACTACTACATGATTTCCGCTGAGTAATTAAGAATGATAGAACCCCCGGTGTGACAAAAATCACACCGGGGGTTCTTTTTGGTTTTCGCCTGCGGGCGAGGTACTTTGCCCGCGGCGGCAAAGTACCCCAAACGCCGCCGGGAGTTCCCGGACCCCAGGAACGGGGCCGGTTGTTGAATTGGCTTGGCAGGGGCGGCGGTTATCTTCAGATGGGCCCGCAAAATCCGCCGGTAGGTAGGCCAACGCACCAACCCCGGCAGAAAGGTACGGCCATACGGGGGATCCTGACACGCCCGCTGCTCGGCCTGCAAAGACAAGATGGCAGAAGCGCACCCGGATACTGCGCCCACTGGCGCCGCAGGGGGCGGTGGTGTCGCCTGCGGGCGGAATCGCTGCGGCGGGACGGGGAATTCGGCTTCCATGTATGGCAGCCCTGCATAGTTTCAGGCAGGCTGGCAATAGAAGCCGTAGGGCCGCCATATATGGCGGCCGCGATTTCGGAAGTGCCAGCGAAAAGGGCATAAAAAAACACCGTCCGGATTTCTCCGGACGGTGAATGAGACAAACTAGAAATTAGTCGGTCACGTAGGGCAGCAGAGCGATCTGACGAGCGCGCTTGATGGCCTCGGTCAGCTGACGCTGATGCATGGCGCAGGTGCCGGTGGTGCGGCGGGGCAGGATCTTAGCCCGCTCAGAAGTGAAACGACGCAGCTTAGCGGCGTCCTTGTAATCGATGCACTCCACCTTGTCGACGCAGAAAGCGCAGACCTTGCGACGCTTGCGGCCGCGGGGA
>SAMEA104404103__coassemble_1726_pt1 | contig 12634 bp, 10 predicted proteins | sample SAMEA104404103__metabat2_high_PE_047 | metagenome-assembled genome bin SAMEA104404103 (sample SAMEA104404103) | Balaenoptera acutorostrata | reverse complement strand
CCCAACGGGAGCTGCTGAAGCGCTGGTCCCGTCTGAGCGCAGACAAGCAGGAAGCCGTTCTGGCGCTGATCGATAAGATGTAAAAAATGCCGCTTACAGGATCACCTGTAGGCGGCATTTCATCGTGTGGGGCATTTTCCATATCATCCGGAACAATACGGCCTTTTATTCCGAATGATACGGTTGTATTGTTCGGGAGAAGCGATGCTTTATTCCAAAGAGGGCGTGTATCATTCCAAAGATGGGGTGTATTGTTCCGAACAATACCGCTGCTTTGTTCCAACGATTGTTCGGAAGTCCGTTTTCCTTGTTTACACCGCCTCAAAATCTGCATGAACCAACGCACGGGACCTGTTGCATATCCTGCAGCAGGTCCCGTGTATTCTGTATCACCGGTCCAATCCTGTGACACACATCTTTTAATATACAGAATCCCATCCCTAACCCATCCCATTAGCTGAAAGCAGCGGGTGGACACAAGAGTGCCGGAAAGCGCTAAACAGCAAGGGCGGGAGCAGCGGAAAGCGTCAAACAGCGCCGGAAAGCGCCGGATGAACATTCTCAGACAGGTTTGGGACTCGGGACTCCCACATTCGAATCGAACAGAAAGGACCAAGCAGCGCCAGGAATCATTAGAAAGCATCAAACAGTGCTGTAGAATAGGCAATTTTTCAGCCATAAAAGGTCGCTTCCTAACCAGCAAACACCCCGAAAACGATCAGCTGTAATTTTGAACCTTCCCAATTGGTTCTGTGAGATGTTCGCCCGGAAGCTGCAAGACAGCGCACAGGTCGGCTCCACCCGCAGCGCATATCGGACGCTGACCAAAAATCTGTCCCATCTTGCCCGCCATCCGGAGGGGGCCCATCGCGCAAAAACTTGCTGCTGAGTAGCGCATCCGTAACGCCCACCGCTGCTCCATGATGGACGAACTGAGCAAGGGCGGCTCTTGATCCGCAGGGTGGGTGAATAAAAGAGAAGCCGGCAGGATCGACCTGCCGGCTTCTCTTTATATGCGTTAGAATACGGAACGTGCTGAACCGCTGACGGTCATCGAACAAACGAAAGAATATCAGCCGGACAGTCCCGGATCAGCTCATAATCATGGGTAATGACCAGAACGGTCCTTCCCTCCTGCCGGAACCGGTTCAGATATTCCGCCATTTTCTGCATTTGCAGCTTGTCCAGGCCGCTGGTAGGTTCATCCAGGATCACAATGGGCCTGTTGCCCGCCTTTGTTTTTGCAATCAGCAGTCGCTGCTTTTCACCGCCGCTCAACAGCTGGGGGTGAACGTCCTTTTTACTCAGCAGGGACACTTCATCCAGGCATCTGTCGATGATCTGCCGGTCCTTTTGCACGGTCTCCAGTTCCTGCGCGCAGGACTCCGTGAAAATCTGGTAATTCACGTCCTGCATCACGGCAGAAATGAACCGATAGGGTGCCTTGAACTTCCGACCACCATAATACCGACATCCCTTTCCCCGATTCAGATTGCAGAGCCGCTTGATGAAGGTGGATTTCCCGACGCCGTTATCTCCGATGATAAAATACACGCCGGGCTTAAAATCCAGGGACAGGTTCAGCACTTCCCTTTCGTAGGTGCATCTGAACTGCCTGCACTGAAGCACGCTGTCCCCTGCCTGATTCTGGACTCCGCTCTCCCCCACAAGCCGGACGGTTTTGATCTGCTCCTGGGACAAGTCGGACAGCCGGATATCCTGCATGGTTCTGAGATGGTGTCTGGTCTGAATGGCCGGGAAATTCTCCCCGACCTCGTCTGCAGTATAGTCATAGGCCTGACCGTGATCCAGAACGATCAGATGATCCAGAAGCTCTTTCAGATAATACAGCCGGTGTTCGGCAATGATGACGATTTTATTCTGTGCTTTCAAGATCCGGAGTATCTCGGTAAACTGCCGGATCGCATCATGGTCCAGAGAGGCGCTGGGTTCATCGAACAGATAGATCTCCTGGTCCATACAGGCCACGGCGGTGATGGCCAACAGCTGTTTTTCGCCGCCGCTCATGGAGAAGATATCCCGGTCCAGCAGATGCTCTGTATGCAGAAGCCCGCTGTAATGGGCAATGGTGCTGAGGATCTCTTCCCGGGGGATGTTTCTGTTTTCCAGTCCGAAGGCCAGCTCATCGCTGCTGTTGATGCAGTAAAACTGGGTCTTCGGATTTTGGAAGACCGTGGACATATATTTGGACTTCTCTCCGATTCCCTCCCGGAGAAGATCATGGGCGCCGCAGGTCACCGAGCCGGTCACGTCGGCCTCCTGCACCTCCGGAATGATCCCGTTCAGCACCTTCAGAAAGGTTGTCTTTCCGCACCCGCTCAGGCCGGTGAGCACATTCACCGTTCCGGGGGCAAAGGCAAAACTCACATTTTGAAACACCGTGCCGCCGTCATAGCGCACACTTAAATTCTGAACATCAAGCATACTCAGCACCCCAGGTCACAAGAATCAAGCCCACCATCAACAGCACACAGAGACCATCCAACCATGTGAGCCGATGATCGAAGGTGTAGCTGCGCTCCTGGTCCACCTCCAGCCCTCTGGTGAGGGCCGAGGTGGACACCTCGTCGGCCGTTCTGGTCAGCACCATAAGCAGCGGAATGATCCTGCATTCCAGAAACTTTCCGGGATGGAGCAGTAATCTTCCCGTTGTCAGGCCGTCCAGATACATGGCGTTTTTGATCTGTCTGTAGTCGATGGAGCAGGTGTAGAAAAACCTGGCCATAACCGTGACGGGAATCACGATCTGATCCGGCAGATGCAGCTTCTTGAGGGAGGATATCACCTCGCTCATGTCCGTGGTGCTGAAGGCATAGCTTCCCATCAAAACACCCGGCAGCATCCGCAGCATCATCATAATGAAAAACAGAAGGAACGAATTGAAAAAGCCGGTGCTGGCTCCCAGCAGGTATTTCTGCGCCAGCGTCGCCAGCAGGATCAGGACGATCCCCTTGACGCCGCTTTTGATTTTGCCGGACAGCAGAAGAAGCAGGCAGGGAAAGAAGGATACCAGCATGGCCGCCATCAGATTCATTCCCGGCAGATCACCCAGAAGCAGGCAGCAGGGAATGATCACGGTCATGAGGATCTTCGTGCGAAAATCAATTTTGAGCACTGATCTCACAATCAGAACTCCTTCACCATGCCGGCCTTGACGAAGTGTTTTTTCAGCATCTTGATTCCGATGGTGCAGCCGATAAAGGTAAAGACAACGGCCAGGATCAAAATGGGGAAGAAAGACCACATGGGCATCCACTTCAGGCACTCTTCGGCAAACTCAGCGCCGTACTGCTGGATCAGGGTCTGCTCATAGGCCACACGGGAGATGTACATGGGGAGCATCTGGCCGAAGCAGGAGATGCTGGCCAGGCTGATGGCCCATCTTGCGCCGTTGATGCTGGTGTAGTTCCCCTTCCGCAGGAAGAACTCACCGATCAGACCGCCCACGGAATAGGAGAGGATGGTCCACAGTCCGTGTCCGGCCAGACCAAACAGGCAGCCGCAGAGCAGCTCGCAGATGAAGAACATTCCCGGCTTCCTGATCTTCGTGGCGTACAGCATAAAGATGGGTCCGGTGACCAGTCCCACAAACACGGGGATGAAGGGCATCAGGAACGGAAGCAGGCCCACAAAGGAAGTGAGCATCGTGGCCAGACCGATGAGCACCGTAAACAAACCGGTGTTGATCAGGTCTTTTACGTTCATCTTATTTTGTTTCATAGCAATACTCCTTTTTCTGTTCAATCAGGACAGCTTCCAGCTGGCAGCCTTTTCACGGACGGCGATAAAATTCCGATAGGTGCCGTCCATCCGGATCAGCTCATCGTGGGTGCCGCGCTGGGTGATCCTTCCGTCCTCAACAACAAGGATCTGGTCGGCGTTCTGAACGGTTTTCAGCCGGTGGGCGATCATGATAATGGTCTTGTCCCGGGTCAGCTGGCCGATGGCCTCCATCAGCTCCTTCTCGTTTTCCGGGTCCACATTGGCGGTGGCTTCGTCCAGTACGATGATCGGAGCGTCCTTCATCATGGCTCGGGCAATGCTGATCCTCTGCCGTTCACCGCCGCTGAGGTTCACATCGTCGCCGATGACGGTGTCGTAACCGTCGGGCAGAGCCATGATAAAATCGTGACACTGGGCCTTCCTGGCGGCCGCCACAACGCTCTCCATATCTGCCTCGGGGGTGCCGAAGCGGATATTGTTTGCAATGGTATCCTTGAAGAGATACACATTCTGGAACACAAAGCTGAAGTTTTTCATTAACGTATCATAGCTGTAATCCCGGATATCTCTTCCGCCCAGCGTGATCGAACCGCCGTCCACATCGAAGAACCGTGCGATCAGCTTCGTCAAGGTGGATTTACCGCCGCCGGAGGGGCCCACAATGGCGGTGGTGCTGCCCTCGGGGATGGTAAAGCTGACGTCGTTGATGATCTTCTTTTTCCCGTAGGAGAAGTCAATGTGCCGGGCTTCGATCTCATGATGTTCGGGGTCTGTCGTCTGTCCGTCCAGCTTCATCTGGGGCGTATTCATGATCTCTTCGCCCTTGCTGATACAGGTTTCAATGTTGCGGAGAAGCGCCGTAAAGGAGCTGGCATTTTCCAGCGCCGCATAGATGGAGAACGAGGCGACCAGAATGATCAGGCAGTCAGCCAGAACCATGGTGCCGCTGAGATAGAACATGATAGCGCAGAAAATCATCAGGATACCGGTCAGCTTGACCACCAGGGATTGCAGTCCGATATAAGGGATAAAGCTGGTTTCCATCTGATAGTTGATCTTGGCCCCGCGGTCATTGGCCTCGTTGAACTTTTTGCACTTGCTGCCCACCAGCTTGTAGGACTTGACCTCGTTGATACCCTCGATATATTCCAGGATCAGGGCCACCAAAGCCTCATCGCTCTGATATTTCAGATGGGAGATCTGGTCACTTTTTTTCATGAGGAGCCAGGTGACAAGCCCGAACAGGATCAGGCCGCCGATCAGGATCAGGCCGATCCGGTAATCAAATACCGTGATCATGGCGGTGATCACCAGAGTGGTGAGAAAGGCCGAGCTCACCAGCATAATGACTCTGGTGGCCAGGTTTTCCAGAAACTGCATGGTGTTGGTGGTAACACTCAGCACCTGTCCGATACTCTTGTCGTTGTAGTAGCCCATAGGGACATAGCGCAGATGCTCTGCAATTTCCATGCGCTTTCTGGCACAGGTATCATAGCCGCCCTTGGTTTGCAGCATCACGGAGAAATACCGCACCACATAGGAGGCCGCAATACTCAGGAGCATGATGCCCAGGGTGATGAGGGAAACGGTCCCCATATCTGCACCCGCCAGAGCGCCCCGGACAAACACATAGATGGCCACAATTTTGAGCGCATTGAACAGGGACTCAAGGAAGGTCAGAACAATGGACAGCTGGAACCGTTTGCGGTTGTCCGGCTGACAAAACTGGAAAAAATGATGGATGATTTTAAGCATTGGAAGCCGCCTCCTTCTCATCCTTCACGCTGATATGGGCCTGCCACATCTTTCGATAGAGGGGCGAACCCTCCAGAAGCTCCTGATGGGTGCCCACAGATTCGACCCGGCCGTCATTGACCAGAATGATCCGGTCGGCATTGCTGACCGTGGACAGTCGGTGGGCGATGACGATCAAGGTCTTCCCTTCCACCAGTCTGGAAACTGCCTCCTGCAGGATGGCTTCGTTTTCCGGGTCGCTGTAGGCCGTTGCCTCGTCCAGAATGACGATGGGAGCGTCCTTGATCATGGCTCTGGCGATGCTCAGCCGCTGTTTCTCGCCGCCGCTGAGGTGTCCGCCGCCGCTTCCTACCACGGTGTCATAGCCGTTTTCCAGCGACAGGATGAACTCATGGACGCCGGCCTTCTTGCAGATTTCAATCACCTCTTGGTCGCTGATCTGCTTTCTGGTGCTGCCGATCTTCAGATTATTCATCACCGTGTCATTAAACAGATAGGAATCCTGAGAGACGTATGCGATCTGATCCATGTAGGTATCCAGGGGAATATCCCTGACGTTCACTCCGCCCACCCGGATCGCTCCGCTGTTCACATCCCACATGGAGGCGATCAGCTTGGCAATGGTGGATTTACCGCTGCCGCTGGGTCCCACCAGTGCAACATATTCTCCGCTGTTGATCCGGAGGTTCACGCCGTGGAGCACTTCTTTCTCCTGGTAGGCAAAATGCACATTTTCCAGCGTAATAGAAGCGTCCTTGATCTGATCCTTCAGGGTTTCCGGACGCTCCAGCTCCGGGGCATTGAGAATGTCCTTGACCTCGCCGACGATCACGTCGATCTGGGCCATATCATCCTTGAAGGACGCCAGCCGGATGATGGGCTCGATGAGCGCCACGCTGAGAATGATCACGGCCAGCATCTGGAACAGGGTGATGACTCCCTTGCCATAGAGGATGGCGCCAACGGGCAGGATGGTGACCATGGTAGCAGGCATGATGACAAATCCGGCGGTAAAGAAAATGTTGGACCGCTGCATCCAGTCCACATAGGAGTAGGCACAGTCATGGGCGGCCTTCACGAACTTCTGGTAGGAGCTCTCCGCCTTGCCGAAGACCTTGATGACTTCAATGCCGTTGATGTACTCCACAGAGGTATCGTTCAGATGCTTTGTGTTCTCGATGACCCTGCTGAAAAATTTCTCATATCCGATCATCATCAGGCTCATAAAGATCATGCCCACCACCAGAGTGATGAGGCTTGTAAGGCCCATGCGCCAGTCGATCACGAAAATGGTGACAAAAATGGCCAGCGGCGGGATCAGGTTGGAGGTAAACTCCGGTACCACGTGAGCAAGGGTCGTCTCGATGGCGTCGATACGCTCCATGATGGTGGACTTGAGCCCGCCCACAGACCGGGCATTTACTTCACCCAGCGGCATCCTTCCCAGCTTGTCGCTGCATTCTTTTCGCAGATTGGCCAGCACCTGGAAGGTGGCTCCGTGGGACAAGGTCGTAGAGATGCAATGAAAGAGGATTTTAAGGCCGTAGCATACCGCCATACCCAGGCAGTACATTCCGTAGACCCGGAGTTCCTTTTCTCCCATCAGAAGATTCCGTACGATCTCAATGATAAAATAATAGGGGATCAACTCAAACACGACGCTGAGCACTGCCAGGACCACACTCTGGATGTAGCTGCTTCGTTTGCTCCCCGCCTGTCTGAACAGGAAGGCATATGTGCCCTCCTCCTGTTCTTTTTTCATGTTCATCATCCTTTCAAAAACTCATGATTTGCTTCCACGCCGGGATAAAGAATTCCTCCACAAGATCCAGACAGTGCAGCGCCTTTTCCGTGGGCCAGTCGTGGGCGATGGGCTCCAGCACCGCTGTTAAATAGGCGCTGAGCAGCACATGGAGCTCGTCCTCACTGATCGGCTTGATGGGAACGCCGCTTGCCCGGATATGATCAAACGCCTTCACGGTTTCCCTGGTTTCCATGGTCACCAGATCATTGACGAAGTTCTCATATTTGGTGCCTCCCGAACAGCAGACAATGAGCCTCAGTTCGTCCCGATAGTCTGCGATCAGGCTCTTGAAGGTCTTGACTGCATTGTCTGTGACCATGGCGCATCCGCTGTGGGTCTCATCAAAATTCTCATAGGCCTGGGCTTCATGCTGCTTTGTCGCTCCCATGAGCGTCTCCACAAATGGATCCACCAGACTGTTGAACATGGCTTCCTTGGAGGGGTAGTGGCGGTAGAGCGCGGAGGGCGTCAGCCCCGCCTTCCTGCTGATCTCCCGCATGGATGCGTTTTGGAAGCCTTTGTTCAGGAATTCATCCTTGGCCGCCCGTTCGATCCGTTCATGGGACTGGGTTTTGTCTTTCGGCATTGTATCACCTCTTTTAGTGAACGCTGTTCTCTTACGTCGGTTAGTATATACTAACTAGCGTAAGAAGAAAAGAGGTATTTTCTTGAAATCGGATACAGGCCTGTGATTCGTTCTGTGAGGAAAGCGAATAAAAGCAAGATGCGGGGGGACCGATGAACGATCCCCCCGCATGACTTACCAGCCTTTATAAACTTCCAGCGGATTACTTGCGCTTGAACTCCCGGCGAATACTGTTGATCGCATAAACGACGACTGCGATCACGGCGATAATGACAACCACATTGAGCATACTGTCCCGCTCCCTCCTTTCAACTGCTGAAATGCCTCTGCTTCGCGTGTCTGGTTTCAAACTTCTTTCATAAGATACTATCATAGGATGTTTCCTATGTAGGAGGAGAAGTATAACGTATTCCCCCCTGGTATTGCAAGAGAAAATACGTTAAGATTATGCGTGATCCTTTACATTTCAGATTATTTTTTCAACTTACAGATTCTGTAAATCGCCTCCGTCCGTGTTCTCCGCCAGAAGTACATCCGTTTTTATAGTTTTACGCTTCTATTGCTGCGTTCTGCCTGTTAACAGAAAAAACCGCCGTAACCGGCGGTTTTTCCTGTCTCTATTCTTCTCTTTTCCGGATGACCGTTTCTCACCCGATTTTCGCTTTCTGCTCCTTCCGCTCCTCCCACAGCGCATTGGCGGCCTCTGCCCAGCAGGCGGCGTAGCGGTCACACTTGCCGCAGAGGTGGTCGGCCGACTCGGGAGACTGCAGATCTGTGGAGCGTGCACCGGTCCGGTCCACCATCTCCCGCAGCTTCTCCGGATTCTCCAGCATGGGGCAGGGCTGAAGCATGTTCTCATTAAAGGGCTGACCGTCGTGATAAGCCATGAAGATGGGGCCTCTCAGGCAATCCAGCAGGGACTTCTGCCGGATGTTGGAGTCGGAATAGTGGATAAAGACGCAGGGGTCCACGTCGCCGTTGGCGTTGATATGGAGATACCGCCTGCCGCCGGCAATACAGCCGCCCACGTACTCGGCGTCATTCTGGAAATCCATGGCGAAGAGGGGCTTGGTGGTACGGAGCCTGCGGATCCGGTGATAGACTTCAGTCCGCTGCTCCGGGGTGGGGAGCAGCTCCGGGGAGGCGTCGTTGCCCACGGGCATATAATGGAAGTACCAGATGAAATAAGCGCCCATTTCGATCAGGCTGTCCCAGTATTCCTCGCTGGAGATGGAGTCGTAGTTCACACTGGTATAGCAGGAGGAAATACCGTACAGCAGCTTCCGCTCCCGCAGAATGGACATGGCTCTGCGCACCTTCTGATAGACGCCCTCGCCCCGGCGACCGTCGGTAGCCTCCTCGTCACCTTCCAGGGAAATGGCGGGGACAAAGTTCTTCACCCGCAGCATCTCGTCGGCAAAGGCCTCGTCGATGAGGGTGCCGTTGGTAAAGCTGAGGAAAATACAGTCGTTGTGTTTTTCGCAGATCCGGATCAGGTCGTGCTTTCTCACCAGAGGCTCTCCGCCGGTGTAGATGTACATATAGACGCCCATCTCCTTGCCCTGCCGGATAATGTCGTCGATCTCCTCAAAGCTTAGATTCAGCTTGTTTCCGTACTCCGCTGCCCAACAGCCGGTGCATTTCAGGTTGCAGGCAGAGGTGGGATCCAGCAGAATGGCCCAGGGGATGTTGCAGCCGTATTTCTGCCGGTACTCGTCCTGCTTCCGCCAGCCGGCCAGGTTGGCGTTGATAAAGAAGTTGGTGACCATGGTGGTGGCCACCTCCGGATCCACCTCCCGGAGAATTTTCAGAATATAACCGTGGTAGGGATGGCTGGGATCCTCGATGATCTGGCGGATCACCTTCCGCTGGCTGGGGAATCCTCCCTTGGCGAATTTGTCTACCCAGTCCATCAGCTTGGGCAGATTCTTTTCCGGGTCCTTATAGGTGTACTTCAGGATCTGTTCGATCCCCAGTTTTTTCAGGGTAGTACTTGCATCCATGTTGACAGGCCTCCATTGCTCGGGGAACCGCGGAGCGGATCCCCGATTTTCTCTCCGCTCTTTTGTTGATACTGAAATTATATCAAGAGAGACGGCGGCCGAATACGGACAAACGCCCCGCAGTTGTCCAAATTGCGTTAGACAATTACACGGTGTTTATCTAATAAAATACTCATTTTAACAAAATATCATAATAATTTTTAATGATATATCCTCAGTGCAGCAGCGGAGCTGCCCTGCCCTGCGGTTCTAATTGTAAAAAAGAGGATCTTCCTCTATAATATATAGCAACATAGGAGAGAGGTGTTGTAATGAGCCTTTTCGATAAAATCAAGGGGCCTGTCTTTGTAAAGGAAGACAGTTCTGCCCGGCAGCAGCTGGACGCCCTGACTCTTCTGCGCAAGGATGCGTCGGGCGAGCTCGCCGACCAGCTGGACGAAGAAATATGCCGTCTCAACGCCGGTATCTTCGGAGAAGAGACCGTTCGCTTTGAACTTGAAAACAGCCACATCCCCATGCTCGTACTCCACGATCTCTATTTGGAGCACGATGGTCTGACTGCTCAGATCGACTATCTGATCATTACCCGAAAGCACTTCTTTGTGGTGGAGTGCAAAAACCTTTACGGAAATCTGGAAATCGATCATCTTGGCAGCTTCACCCGTACTGTGAAATACGGGAAGCGAACCAAAAAAGAGGGGATCTACTCTCCCATCACCCAGAACAGACGGCATCTTGAGCTGATTCGGGCTATCCGCGGCGAAGCCCAGCCCAACCTGATCTCCAAAATGCTGTTTGAAAAGGATTTTGACCGAAATTACAAATCTATTGTTGTGCTTTCCAATCCAAAAACGGTTCTGTATGACCGATATGCCACAAAGGAGATCAAGTCCCAGGTGATCCGTGCCGACCGGCTGAGTGAATATATCCGCACGGAGGATAAAAATGATTCCCGGATCAGCAGAAGCGAAAAGGAAATGGTCGCACTGGGCGAGTTTTTCCTGAAGCTTCACCACCCCTCCGAGATCGACTACACGGAGAAGTATCGGGTGCGGCTGGAGGAACAGAAAAAGCTGGCTGCTGAACAGCCTGCTCAGCGTCCCGTCTCTGATTCTTCCGAGCCACAGGTGATGTGTCCCCGCTGTGGCGCGCCTATGGTCAAACGGACTGCCGGAAAGGGCCCCTATGCCGGAAAAGTATTCTACGGCTGTTCCCGCTATCCCCATTGCAAGGGCATTGTGAATCTGAAATAATCCAATCTTCCTGTAAGGAGTCCTTCCCATGAAACTCATTGCACCTGATTATTATCCCGCGTTTTCCTGCATTGCCGACCGGTGCAGGCACAGCTGCTGCGTCGGCTGGGAGATCGACGTGGACCCGGATTCTCTGGCCCGGTATCAGCAGCTGGACGGCCCTCTGGGGCAGGAGCTGCGGGACAAGATCGTACTGGAGGAGGACTGCGCCCACTTCCGTCTGGGAGAGGACGAGCGCTGTCCCTTCCTCAACGAGCGGGGCCTGTGCCGGATGATCCTGGGTCTGGGGGAGGATTCCCTGTGCCAGATCTGCACCGATCATCCCCGGTACCGCAATTATTTCTGTGACCGGGAGGAGCTGGGACTGGGTCTGTGCTGCGAGGCAGCCGGGGCTCTGATCCTGGGCCGGGAGGCTCCCATGTCCCTGGTCACCCTGGAGGACGACGGGGCGCCGGAGGAGACAGACGAATTCGAAGACCTGCTCACCCAGGTGCGCAGCAGGGCCCTGGCCATTGTGCAGGACCGCAGCTTCACGGTGGAGGCCCGGATGGACCGGCTGCTGGACGAATTTCAGATCACCATGCCGGACAGGACTCCGGCGGAATGGGCGGAGGTTTACCTCTCCCTGGAGCAGATGGACGGAGCCTGGGCTCCGGAGCTGGAAAAGCTGAAGCAGCCCGCCCCCTCCTGCCGGCTCGCCCGGTTTGAAACCGCCTTTGAGCAGCTGCTGGTCTACTTTCTCTACCGCCACCTGTCCTCCGCCCAGGACGAGACGGACTTCCCCGCCTATCTGGCCTTTGCGGTGCTGAGCTGCCGCGTGGTGCGTCAGCTGTGTGCCCGCACCCCGAACTGCACCTTTGAAGATCTGGTGGAGCTGGCACGGCTCTACTCCTCTGAGGTGGAGTATGACGAGGACAATACCGACGCCCTGATCCAGCTTTTGTGGGAAGTAAACAACTGAGCCCTGTTTTCTGTATTTTATGGGAGAAAGCCGTTTTAAAAACGGCTTTCTTTTTTTCATATGTGATGTTTTGATTGGCTTTTATAAAATAACTATGGATTTTTCCAGAAATATATGTTATTCTTTTCATCGCGACTTAGTTTGTCCCTGCGGCTGATCCCGCAGAATTTTAAATTATACGGAGGTAATTTCCATGGCTTTTCTGAAAAAGAAGATCGTCTGGATCCCCCTGGTCATCATTGCCGTTTTGCTGGCAGTGCTGCTCCTGGCCGGGCCCACTCTGCTGTTTAACTTCCTGTTCGGACGCCCCGAGCGTTCCACCAAGGTGCCTGACTTCTACATCGACACCCCCCACTACATCGTCTCCCAGGCCGGTCTGGCCGTCATGAAGGACATGCCCTCCGAGGATCACTACATCACCTCCCGGGACGGTCTGAAGCTCCACGGCTATCTGTTCCCCGTCACCGAGGAGCCCAAGAAGTTCGTCATCGGCGTCCACGGCTACCGCTCCTATTCCCGGCCCGAATG
>SAMEA104404103__coassemble_1712_pt1 | contig 12715 bp, 12 predicted proteins | sample SAMEA104404103__metabat2_high_PE_047 | metagenome-assembled genome bin SAMEA104404103 (sample SAMEA104404103) | Balaenoptera acutorostrata | reverse complement strand
CCTCGTCGATGGAGTTATCGACGATCTCGTAGACCAGATGGTGAAGACCGGACTCCGAGGTGGAACCGATATACATACCGGGACGCTTGCGGACAGCCTCCAGTCCCTCCAGGACCTGGATCTCAGAACCGCCGTACTCGTGCTCCACCTGGGTGGAATTCAATTCGTTCTGTTCAGACATATGATACCTCCGAATAAATCAACTGGAAAAAGCGTTGGGATTGGAGGGGCAGGAGAAGGTTCTCTGACCTCTCCAACCGCAACGCTTCAATTCGCTTTTTCATGTATGTTAAACCGGGAATGGAATGAAATGCAATGAAGGGGCTCTCATTCCAGCAGGTTGTTTTCGATGCGTTTCTGCAGGGTGGCTGCGGAAAACTGGGACAGGTAGACCGTGGGCTTTTCGCCCATACCGCCCACCAGCACGATGGACACGGGCAGATCGTCGCCCAGCCATACCGACCGGCCCTCCAGCTCGGCCTGCTCCAGAAATTCTCTGGTGCGATAGGCCCAGCTGGCGTTATCCAGGTCGAAAATGCCCAGAATTTCCTTGTGGGACACCACTACGGACTGGCCCAGATGCAGATACATGGGAACGCCTCCTCAGATCAGCTGACCGTCTTTGATGTGAAAGGCCCTGCCGCCCTCCAGACCCTCCAGCTTTTCCTCCTCGCAGCAGGTGATGAACACCTGACCGCCGGTGATGCGGTTCAGGACGAAGGCCTGCCGCCGGTGGTCCAGCTCGCTGAGCACGTCGTCCAGCAGCAGCACCGGCCACTGGCCGGTCTCCTCCTGAAATATCTCCCGCTGGGCCAGCTTCAGCGACAGGGCAGCGGTGCGGGTCTGGCCCTGGGAGCCGTAGATCTTGGCGGGCTGGCCGTCGATGCAGACCTCCAGGTCGTCCTTATGGGGCCCGCAGAGGCACTGGCGCGCGTCCAGCTCGGCCTGACGGTGGGACTCCTGATGTTCCAGCAGCCTGGGCAAAAGCTCCCTGGGCAGGCTCTGAGGGTCGTCTATGGCGGATACGGTCTGATAGCTGAGACTCAGCTTCTCCCGTCCGCCGGAAAAATCCCGGTGGATCTCCGGGGCGTTCACCGCCAGCCGGCGGATGAAGTGGGCCCGGTAGTGGATGATCAGGGCGCCGGTCTGGGCCATTCTCAGGTTGAAGTCGTCCAGGGTGTCCAGCAGAGAGGGATTCTCCTGCCAGTCCCGGAGGATGCGGGTCTTGTGCTCGTACAGCCGGTTATACTCGGCCAGAGCCGCCGCATACCGGGGCCGCAGCTGGGAGATGGCCCCGTCCAGGAACCGCCGCCGGGCAGCGCCGCCCTCCCGGATCAGGTACAGATCCTCCGGACAGAACAGCACGGTATTCAGCACGCCGCTCAGCTCCGAGGCGTTTTTCAGCCGCACGCCGTTGGCGAAGAGCCTCCGGCCCCGGCCCCGCTGCAGCTGGGCCTCCAGCGTGAAGTCCCGGTCTCGGCTTTCGATCTCGCCCTTGATAAAGGCGGAGCTCACGTCCATCATGATCATTTCCCGGTCGTACCTGGCCCGGTGGGACCGGGCGCAGGACAGATAGGCGATGGCCTCCAGCAGATTGGTCTTGCCCTGGGCGTTGTCGCCGTAGATCAGGTTCACCCTGGGGTCAAAGGCCGCTTCCAGATGAAGATAGTTCCGGAAGCAGTCCAGCTCCAGCGCCTTGATCCTCATTTTACGGTCAGCTCCAGTTCGTTGTCGATGACGGCCCTGTCACCGGGGCGCATTTTCTTGCCCCGCATGGTGCAGACCTCGCCGTTGACCTGGACGCGGCCCTCCTGGATGATCATCTTGGCGTCGCCGCCGGTCTCCACCGCGCCGGCAAATTTCAGAAGATCCTGCAGCTTGATGAACTCGGTGCGGATCTCAATGTCGTGTTTATCCATAATAAAACCTCGTGTTGTCAGATTGAAACGCCCTCTCCGCCGCCTGCGGGCGGGGACGTGGGAAGGATTCTTCGACTGCGCTGCGCTCCGCTCCGCTCAGGATGACACAGGGCGCAGCTACCACCCACTCTGTCATTCAGAGGAGCGAAGCGACGAAGAATCTTTTTCTCCCCATCAGGTTCCGTCTGCCCGATTACGGACTGTATACAAACCGTAATCAGACCCCGGTTTTTATAAGCAAATACCTATGCTCAGTTTGCCTTCAGGCGGACGGGCAGGACCATGTAAATGAAGTTTTCCTCGCCCTCGGCAGGCAGGATCACGCAGGGGGCCAGGCCGGAGGTGAACTCCATGCGCAGCTTGTCTGCGGGGGCAGCCTTCAGGGATTCCATCAGATACTTGTTGTTGAAGCCGATCTCCAGATCCTCGCCGCTGCCGATGATGGGGCAGGTGTCCTTTGCATCGCCGATGGCGGTCTTGGTGGTGATGGAGACCTGGCCGTCGCCGAAGTGGCAGCGCAGGGGAGATTTCAGCTTTTCGCTGATGATCAGAGAAACACGCTCCAGGGAGGACAGCAGAGCACGGGTCTCCACCTCCAGCTTGATGGTGTTTTTCCGGGGAATGGCGTTTTTATAGGGGAGGAACTCGCCCTCCAGCCGTCTACAAACCAGGACAATGTCGCCGGTCTGGAACATACAGTGGCGGGCGCCCTGGGTGACGATGACGCCTTCCTCGCCGGAGCAGATCTTTTCCACCTCGCTCAGTGCAGAACCGGGGACCACGAAGGAGAAGGTTTCTGCACCGTTGCGCTCGGTGACCTTTTCTTTTCTCAGGGCCAGACGGTAGCCGTCCACGGAAACCACGGTCAGATAATCACCCTCCACATCAAAGAGGGAGCCGGTGTGGATGGGTCGGCTTTCGTTGTCGCTGACGGCGAACAGGGTCTGGCCGATCATGGCCCGCAGGTCGGGTTGGGGGATGGTCAGGGAATTCTGCTGGTCCACATTGGGCAGCTCGGGGAACTCCTCGGGGTCGGTGCCCAGGATGTTGAACTCGCTCATGCCGCATTTTATGTTAACCATATAGCCATCAGAGGAGAAGTAGACGATGTCGTCGGGCATTTTGCGGACGATCTCTCCAAACAGACGGGCGGACAGCACCAGAGAACCCCACTCGGTCACGTCGGCGGGAACGGTTGCCTGAATACCGGTCTCCAGATTGTAACCGGTCAGTCTCAGCTTTCCTTCTGCTTCGACCAGAATGCCTTCCATGGCAGGGATGGAGCTCTTGGCAGCGACAGCTCTGGATGCAATCGAAACTGCAGAGGAGAGCAGGGCCTTCTCACAGGAAAATTTCATTTTCTTTCCTCCGTTCTCTCCCCTTTACGGAAAGGAGAGGATAAATTTTAGTAACAGTCGTGGTAGGGGAAAAATATGTGGAAAGTCGCCGGAAACTGTTGGGGCGCAAAGAAAAGCCCGTCCACAGGCCGTGTGGAAAATCGAAAGCCGATTTTGGACGGAATGTGGAAAGTCAAAGTTATCCACATTTCTCCACTAACATTCCACAATCAAGGGTGGAAAAAATCCCGTCGCCCGGCTTCGCCGGGAACAGGTTTCCACAGGTATTGTTTATTCGTAGCGGCTGTTGATGTTGGCGGTGATGTCCTTGATGATCTCCGCCTTCTCGGGATCGTTCTTGATCAGGTCCTCCACCCGCTCGATGGAGTGCAGCACGGTGGTGTGGTCCCGGTTTTCAAATTCCTTGCCGATTTCCTTCAGAGACAGGTTGGTCATCCGGCGGATCTGGTACATGGCGATCTGGCGGGCCAGAGAAATGTCCTTGGACCGGCCCTGACCCCGGAGAATGGCAGGCTCGATGTTGTAGAAGTTGCAGACCTCGTTGATGATGACCTCGGCGGTGGGGACGATCTCGCCCTTGTCCTTGAACATATCCTTCACGGCGCGGATGACGGTGGAGGCGTCCACGCTCTCGCCCATCAGCTCCTGGAAGGCCAGCAGCTTGTTCACGGTGCCCTCGATCTGGCGGACGTTGGAGGTGATATTGTCTGCAATGTACTCCAGCACGGGCTGGGGCAGGTTCATGCCCTGGCGGATGGCCTTGTTTTTGATAATGGCCATGCGGGTTTCATAGTCCGGGGGTTGAATATCCACGGGCAGGCCCCACTCGAACCGGGTGCGCAGACGGTCGTCCAGGCGCAGCATCTCCTTGGGGGGACGGTCGGCGGTGAAGACGATCTGCTTGTTCAGCTCGTACAGGGTGTTGAAGGTGTGGAACATCTCCTCCTGGGTGGAGTCGCGGCCGGCGATGAACTGCACGTCGTCCATGAGGAACACGTCGGCGCCGCGGAACTTTTCGCGGAATTCCTTGTTCCGGCCCTCGCGGATGGCCTGGATCAGCTCGTTGGTGAAGCTGTCGCCCTTGATGTACACAATCTTGAAGTCGGGGTGGCTGGCGTGGATGGCGTGGGCGATGGAATACAGCAGATGGGTCTTGCCCAGACCGGAGGCTCCGTACAGGAACAGGGGGTTATAGCCGTGGCCGGGGTTGTCGGCCACCGCCCGTGCGGCGGAATAGGCAAACTTGTTGGAGGAGCCCACCACGAACCGATCGAAGGTGTACTCCTCTGTGCCGGGGAGGAAATCGCTGGTTTCCTCTGCCTTATTGGAGAAATTGTCCAGCTCGTCTTCGGTGAGCACCACCACGTCGAAGTCGATGGAGAACAGCTCCCGCAGAGCCTTTTCGATGAAGGACACATAGCGGGAGGCCACAATGTCGCGCTTGAAGCGGACGGGGGAGTAGATCACAAACTGCGTCTCCTCCAGAGAGACGGGAACAATGTCGTCGAACCAGGCGTTGATGGTGGTGGAGGTCATGTCCACCTTCATCAATTCCAGCACCTTGGCCCAGATCTCTACAGCTGGGTTCATAGGGGGAACCTCCTTCGTTTATGGTCAGGCGGCAAAAAACACCCATGGCGCAAATGGGCGGCCGCCCTGTACACACAGGGATGGGCGCGGCGGGAAAAATCCCCGGGAAAGCCGGCCCCTCCGGCGGCTTTTTTCCACAGAAATCAGACCTTCTGTGGACGCCGGAAAATAAAAATCTCACATCTTTTATTATACCAAAAAAGCCTGTCGGTAGCAAGGAAAAACCCGAATTATTTTATAATAATGTATAGGGCGGAGCGGGAGGGGAGGCCGTTTGCCTTGTGTTTGGCAGAAATGGCACCACAAGATGTTGTAATTCGGGGAAAACCTCAAAAAATGAAGGGCTGACAGGAAAAAATGGTTGACAGGGAAGGGTTCCCTCGCTATAATAAGTAACGCTCTACTCTGAGGACAAGGCTTTTTTTGACTTCGGAGAGGCACGGACGGTGTCCGTCCGGAAAAATTTGCAGACCGCAGCTCCTTCGGAGCTGTTGTTGGGCCGGTCATGCCGGCTTGAAATATGATGAGGAGGTGTCCCCCCATGGTTCGTACCTATCAGCCTAAGAAGCGTCAGCGCTCCAAGGTGCATGGCTTCCGCAAGCGTATGGCCGATGCAAATGGCCGCAAGGTTCTGGCTCGTCGCCGCGCTAAGGGCCGTGCCCGTCTGACCCACTGATGACAGGGGGCGTCTGCCCTGACTGCCAGCGGTGCGAGAATCGGGAAACCGGATCTCCTGCCAAAAGCATAGATCGCGGTAGAGGACACAGTTGAATAGATCGCACTAAGGGGCGTGGGAGAATTCCCCCGCCCCTATGGTCTTATCCGGAGAAATTTCCATTTTCTGCTGTTTTTGCGGAAAAGGAGGGTGTTTTCCCGGAAACTCAGCTGCTGTCCGGAGGAAAAGGAGGAGCACATGAAGCATACTGTCGCACTCAAACAGAATCATGAATTCCGCCGCCTCTACAACAAAGGCAAAAGCGCGGTGTCGCCCTATTTTGCGGTCTACTGCCGCAAGACGAACCGGCCCATCAGCCGCCTGGGCATTACCACGGGCGTGAAGCTGGGCCACGCGGTCAAGCGGAACTTTGCCCGCCGCCGCATCCGCGCCCTCTACCGCACCAACGAGGAGAGACTGGCCCCCGGCTATGACATTGTCGTAGTGGCCCGGGCCAGGACCATCACCGGCAAATATGCCGACCTGGAAAAGTCCTTCCACCAGCTGATGAAAAAGCTGGGCCTGCTGCTTCCTGAGGAGCCCCGGGCATGAAGAAGGTCTTTCTCTGGCTGATCCGGTTTTATCAGCGCAACATTTCACCCATGCGGCCCCCCTGCTGCCGTTTCATCCCCACCTGCTCTGAGTACGCGGTGGAGGCCATTGAAAAATACGGCGCGGTGAAGGGGGGATGGCTGGCCTTCCGCAGAATTCTGCGCTGCCAGCCCTTTCATCGACAGAAATCCATCGAGTACGACCCCGTTCCCTGAGAACCGGGGCCGTTTTTCGGGTTTCTGCCGGCCAATTTTATAATTGCGGAGGTAAACACAAGTGGGAATCATTCTGAAACCCTTTGCCTGGCTGCTGCTGTTCTTCTATAACTTCCTGAACAGCTACGGCCTGGCCCTGATCCTGTTTGCAATCGTCGTCAAGACGATCCTGTTCCCCGTTACTCTGAAGAGTAAGAAGAGCATGATCCAGACCACCATGATCTCCGGCAAGATGCAGCAGCTCCAGAAGCAGTTCGGCAAGGACAAGGAGCGCTACAACCTGGAGGTCCAGAAGCTGTACCAGCGGGAGAAGATCAATCCCATGAGCGGCTGCCTGTGGTCCCTGATCCCCATGATCCTGCTGATCGCTCTGTACGCTGTTGTCCGTCAGCCCATGACCTACTTCATGGACCTGACCATCAAGCAGATCGACCAGATCGCCGTTGCCCTGAACTGGGAGGAAGTGGCCGTTGCCAATGGCTGGGTCACCGCCAAGGCTATGGCCAGCGCCCTGGCCAAGATCGCCGAGGACTCCTCTGTCTCCCTGATCAACTCCACCGGCGCTTTTAACCAGATGTATCTGATGTCCCTGATCAACGAGACCAACCTGGCTGACCTGCAGGCCCTGGTGGGCGGCGGCGAGGGCATGTTCGTCATGAACACCCAGTTCCTGGGCATCAACCTGGCGTCCGTTCCCAACTGGAAGTTCTGGCAGGGTGGCATGAACTGGGGCTCCATCGGCCTGTTCCTCCTGCCTCTGGTGTCTGTTGTGGCGTCCTTCCTGTCCATGAAGGTGTCTCTGGCCACCAACGCCATGAACAAGGACAGCCAGAGCTCTCAGATGGAGACCTCCAACAAGATCATGATGTGGATGATGCCCGTCATGTCTCTGTGGATCGGCTTCACCGTTCCCGCCGGCCTGTCCATCTACTGGATCGCCCAGTACCTGATCCAGATGGTGCAGGAGGTCATTTCCGCCAAGATGCTGAAGAAGGACTACGAGGCAGCCCGCAAGGCTTCCGAGGAGAACCTGCGCCGCGAAAAGGAAGAGGAAAAGGCCCGCAAGGAGCAGGCCCGTCTGGAGCGCGCAAAGCGCGTCGAGGAGGCCAAGAAGCACCACAAGAAGGTCCCCAAGAAGAAGGACGAGGAGCCCGACCAGGAGGGCGTGAACAAGGACGACAGCCGCGAGGGTCTGCGTGCCTACGCCCGCGGCCGCGCCTACATCCCCAACCGCTTCGGCCAGGTCACCCAGTATGTTGACCCCACCCAGATCGTGAAGGATCAGGAGGAGGCCGTCAACGGCAAGAAGAAAAAGAAGAAGGCCAAGACCGAGGAGAAGCCCGCCGAGGTGAAGGAGGAGTCCAGGAAGGATTCCGCCGGGGACCAGAACAAGGAGGGCTGATCGCGCTATGTTGAAGTTTATCGAAACCACCGGACGCACCGAAGAGGACGCCATTTCCGCCGCCCTGTTCCAGCTGGGTCTGGAGCGTGACGACGTCTCCGTGGAGGTCGTGGAGCGTGCCAAGTCCGGTTTCCTGGGCTTCGGCAGCAATCCCGCCAAGGTCCGTGTCAGCTATGAGGAAGAGAACGGCGTTGCCAAGCCCATCGGCAGCGACGATTTCAAGATCGACGTATTCGGCGACATGAAGGAGGAGAAGCCTGCTCCCGTGGCAGAGCCCGCCCCCGTCGTGGAGGAGAAGAAGCCCGAGCCCGCTCCCGCCCCTGTGGCAGAGGAGAAGGCCCAGGAGCCCGTGGAGATGGAGACCATTCTGGCCGCCAAGCCCGGCTGGCAGCCCTCCAAGCCCAAGCGTCAGCCCCGTTCCGAGCGCAAGTCCCGTCCTGCCGAGCGCATCCAGGCCGGCGACGAGATCGTCATGCAGTCCGCTCCCCATCCCGTCAAGCACATCGAGGTGACCCCCGCTGCTGCCGACGACGAGAAGGCCAACCAGATCCGCACCTTCCTGCTGGGTCTGATGGAGCACCTGGACGTGGAGGCTCAGCCCGAGATCTTTGCCACCAGCGAGGGCGGCTATAAGGTCGTGCTCCAGGGCGAGAACCTGGGCGCCATCATCGGCCGCCGGGGCGAGACTCTGGACGCCATCCAGCAGCTGACCAATTACTCCATCAACCACGGCCAGTCCAAGCGCGTCCGCGTTCACGTGGACGCCGAGGGCTACCGCGCAAAGCGCGAGGAGTCCCTCCAGCGCCTGGCCGTCAAGGTGGCCGGCAAGGTGGTCAAGTATCGCAAGAACATGACCCTGGAGCCCATGAACGCCTACGAGCGCCATGTGATCCACACCGCCCTGCAGGAGTATCCCGGCGTGACTACCTACTCCACCGGCGTGGAGCCCAATCGCCGCACCGTGGTGGCATACGCCCCCGAGCAGCGCTAAACTGAACAGTACCCACCAAAGGGTGTTCGCCGGGCGGCGGGAGACAAGGATGATCTCCCGCCGCCCGTTTTTTCCACAGAGCAGCTGTATGATGTGGATAAAACCCGTGGAAAGGGCCGGATTTCTGGGGCTTGAACCCATGAAACGGCCTTTTCCCCGGAGTTTATCCAACAGTCCCCGCGTGCTTGGGGACGTAGTATCATTCCCTGTTATGGAGAAATGACGGGGAGGTTTCGCCCTTCGGGCGAGGTACTTTTCAAGTGATTGAAAAGTACCCAAAAGATTACCGGGGTTCGCTGCGCGGCGTTCCGCCGCAAATCGTTTTACCCCGGCCCCCGGAGAACGGGCAGTCGGTTATCGAAGATGATTTGGGGCGGCATTGCGTGTTAAGAGCCCCGCAAAATCTGCCCGCAGGAGATCACCGCCCCACACACTCTGAAAAATTCGGTTTTTACGGGTGATACTTATAGCCCGCTGTGCGGGCCTGCAAAACCTGATAGCATGAGGCTGTGACGGACTGCGCCCGCCGGTGCCGCGCGATGATGCAGCCTTCATGTTTCAGACCGACTTTCAGCAGAAGCCGTAGGGCTGCCATACATGGCAGCCGTCCCCGTCCCGCCGCAGCGAAACCCGCCCGCAGGCGAACCCACCGCACCCCGTGCGGCGCCGGCGGGCGCAGTATCCGGGTGCGCGTCTGCCATCTTGTCTTTGCAGGCCGCGCAGCGGGCGAATCAGGATCCACCGTTTGGCCGTACATTTCTGCCAGGTTTGGGGCGTTGGCTTACCTGCTGTCATATTTTGCAGGCCTCCCTGGAAACCACCGCCGCCCCCACCGGGCCAATTCCACAACACGCCCCGTTCCCGGGGTCCGGGCACACCCGGTGGCGTTTTGGGTACTTTGCCGCTGCGGGCAAAGTACCTCGTCCGCAGACGAAACCACTCCCACGGAAAGATTCCTCTTTGCGCTCGGAATGACGAAAGAAGGAAAAGCTGCCGGATCTGTCATTCAGAGTCGCGCAGCGACGAAGAATCTTTCCCACGTCCTGCCCGCAGGCGAACCACCACTCATTTTCACTCAAACAAAGGAGTTTTACCATGCCCACACCACTTTACGACTGTCTGAAAACCTACGCCGCCCAGGAGACCGCCCGCTTCCACATGCCGGGCCACAAGGGCCAGACCATGCCCGCCCCGGAGCTGGCCGCTCTGGCGCCCATCGACCTGACGGAGATCACCCCCACCGGAAACCTCTTCGAGGATGGGGAGCCCTTCGACTCCGCCCAGCAGCTGTGGGCCGACCTGTTCGGCTTTGACTGCTGCCAGTTCCTCACCGGCGGCTCCACCATGGGCATCCACACCGGAATCACCCTGCTGGCCAACCCCGGCGAGAAGATCCTGGTGGACCGGGGCTGCCACCGGGCTGTGTGGAACTCTTTGGCGCTGCTGGATCTGGAGCCCGTGTTCATGGAGCGCCCCTGGCTGCCCGAGCACAACCAGACCGCCCAGTACTCCGTGGAGGATGTGGAGAAGGCTCTGGACGCCAACCCCGGGATCAAGACCGTCTGCATCACCTCTCCCACCTATTCCGGTCTGCTGTCCGACATTCCCGGCATTGCAAAGCTGATCCATGAGCGGGGCGGCCGCCTCTTTGTGGACGGCGCCCACGGCGCACACCTGCCCTTCATCGGCATCAACCCCTTCACCGGTGCGGACGTAGTCACTGTGTCCGCCCATAAGACCCTGCCCGCCATGGGCCAGACCGCTCTGCTGTTCGTCAATGGCATCGACCACAACCGTATCCGCCGGGTGGCCTCCATCTACGGTTCCTCCAGCCCCTCCTATCCCATGATGGCCTCCATGGATGTGGCCCGTCAGTGGCTGCTGGACCATCCGGAGGAGTATGAGCGGGCCATTGCCCACGCCGACCGCCTGCGGGAGAAGTTCCCCAGCCTGAAGGGCCTGCCCATGGACCCCGCCCGGCTCACCGTCAAGGTGAAAAACGGCGAGGAGTTTGCACAGAAGCTGGAAGACCGGGGGATTTTCCCGGAGATGGACGACGGCGGCCATATCGTGCTGATCTGTACCGCCATGGACCCCGACGAGAACTTCACCCGTCTGGAGGCCGCACTGGAGGAGCTGCGGGATGAGATGGGCGACTGCGACCCCCTGCCCGCGCCTCCTCTGCCCAAGCGGGTCATGTCTCTGCGGGAGGCTCTGTTCTCCGACCAGGAGACCGTCCCCCTGTCCGAGTGCCTGGGCCGTGTGTCCGCCTGTCAGGTGGCCCCCTATCCTCCCGGCGTGCCCGTGGTGGCTCCCGGCGAGGCCTTTTCTGAAAAAGAACTTTCCTATCTGAGAAAAATAGGATATAATAAAGAGAATGTACAGGTTGTACGCAAATAACCCGTTGGTTGGGTAATTTTTGGAGGTCGTTATGGACTTGTCAACGCTGGCGGGAAATCCCCGTGTAAAGGAACTGCTGTCCCAGCGGGCAGAGGGCCGGGGACTGAGCCACGCCTATATTCTGGCAGGTCCCAACGGCTCCGGACGGCACACCCTGGCCGGGATTATCAGCCAGATCTACGTCTGTACCGGCGACCCCAAAAGCCGCCCCTGCGGCAAATGCCCCCAGTGCCGTAAGGTGGCCGAGGCCATCCACCCCGACGTGATCCGGATCACCGGCCCCGCCGAGGGAAAGCCCATCAACGTGGAGCAGATCAGAGCCCTGCGCTCCGACGCCCATATCCGCCCCAACGAGGCCCAGCGCAAGGTCTATGTGCTGGAGCTGGCCGACCAGATGAACGCCTCCTGCCAGAACGCCATGCTGAAGCTGCTGGAGGAGGGCCCCACCTATGCGGCCTTCCTGCTGGTGGCGGAGAACGCAGGCGGACTTTTGCAGACCGTCCGCTCCCGCTGCGAGGTGCTGGAGCTGGCCCCCGTGCCCATTCCTGAGTGCGAGCGCTGCCTGAGCGCCCGGTTCCCCAGGGAAACACCTGAACGGCTCCGGGCTGCCGCCCTGGACTGTCAGGGGATCCTGGGCCGTGCCGTGAAGGAGTTGTCCGGCGGGGGAGAGGACAGAGAGGCCCGCATGAAGCAGGTGAAGCTGCTGGCCGACGCCCTGGAGACAGGGGAGGAGCTGCAGCTGTTCGAAGCTTCCATGTCCCTGGAAAAAGCGGGCAAGGGGGAGCTGATCCCTCTGCTGGAGGGACTGGAAAATGAGCTGGCCCAGCGGGTGATCCGCAGTGCCGACCGCAAGCGGCTGCTGAAAGCCGTGGAGCTGGTGCGGCAGCTGAGAGCGGGCGCTCAGGTGAATGCCAACCCTGGCCAGCTGGCCGGCTGGCTGTGCGCCGGTATGTTTGTGAATTCCGGGACCCGGAACGGCTGACCGGGCGGGTTCCGTTAAAATAAGGAGAAATTCCCATGATCGAAATCATCAGTGTACGCTTTAAAGAAAGCGGAAAGCAATATTATTTCAACCCCGAGGGGAAAAAGTTCGCAGTGGGCGACGGCGTCATCGTGGAGACCTCCCGTGGCACCGAATACGGCCAGTGCGTCCAGGAAAACACCATGATCGACGAATTTGAGCTGACCGCTCCTCTCCGTCCCGTGGTCCGCGCTGCCACCGCCGAGGATGAGCAGACCCTGGAAAAGAACAAGGAGAAGGAAAAGCGGGCCTTTGAGGTCTGCCAGCAGAAGATCGCCGAGCACGGTCTGGACATGAAGCTGGTGGAGGCTGAGTACAGCTTCGAGGGCAACAAGGTGCTGTTCTTCTTCACCTCCGACGGCCGTGTGGACTTCCGCGACCTGGTCAAGGACCTGGCCGCCACCATCCACGCCCGTATCGAGCTGCGCCAGATCGGCGTCCGCGACGAGGCCAAAATGCTGGGCGGTCTGGGCATCTGCGGCAGACCCTTCTGCTGCGCCCAGTTCATGGACGAGTTCCAGCCCGTGTCCATCAAGATGGCCAAGACCCAGA
>SAMEA104404103__coassemble_1707_pt1 | contig 12731 bp, 15 predicted proteins | sample SAMEA104404103__metabat2_high_PE_047 | metagenome-assembled genome bin SAMEA104404103 (sample SAMEA104404103) | Balaenoptera acutorostrata | reverse complement strand
TGGGCGTTGCTGCTCTGTCTCTGAAGGCTGCTATCCAGGGCGCTTGGCTGAACGTGCTGATCAACATCGGCTCTCTGAAGAACAAGGATCTGGCTGCTGACTACCGCGCTAAGGGCGAGGCTCTGCTGGCTAAGTCCCTGCCTCTGGCTGACAAGATCTACGAGACCGTTCTGACCATGATGTAATCTCGCGAAACCTAATAAGATCGCGTCTTACCTTTAGCATCAGGGGGGACGGCGTTCCCTCCCGGGATTTTCCCAGGGAAGTGGCGCCGTCCCCCTTTTTTACTGCAATGAAAGGGGAATGTGCTATGAATTGGACCCGTATCACCAAGGAAGAGTATGTGACCACGGCCTGGTCCGGCGGTACTACCTCTCAGCTGGCCATCGCTCCCGAGGGCGCTGTCTATGCTGACCGCGACTTCCTGTGGCGTCTGAGCTCCGCAGATGTGGAGCTGGAGCATTCCGATTTTACCCCCCTGCCTGATTATGTCCGTCTGATCTCCGTTCTGAAGGGTGATCTGGACATGAAGATCGGCGATGGGGATCGTTTCTCCCTGAGCCCCCTGACTGTGCGCTCCTTCGACGGAGGCACCCCTGTTGAGTCCTGGGGCCAGTGCACCGACTTCAACCTCATGCTCCGCAAGGGCCGCAGCCAGGGCAATGCTCAGTCTCTGCAGCTGGCGCCCGGTTCCGTGTGCGATTGGACTGCCGCAGTGCCTGCTCCTCTGGAGTTCACCCACTGCACCATCGCACTGTACTGCGTGTCCGGTCAGGTCACTCTGCCTGAGGCAGGTCTGACCGCTGAAGCCGGCGAAATGCTGCTGTGCCGCGAGGCCGACTGCGAGGCAATCCGCCTGGAGTCCGCCAAGGGCGCCGCTGTGATGGCAGCCGTCATTTATTTCTGATCGTAACGGCGGTGTCCGTCCGCTGAAACCATTACGATAAACCGGAAAACAGCCCGTCTGTTTTCCCGGCCTCCGTGGGAGGAGGCCGCCCCTGCGTGTCTGCGGACTGTCTCTTGACAGCAGGGAATCTGAGAAGGAGGCAGGACCAATGACAGGTCAGGAAGCAGTCGAACTCATTCATCAGGAGGCGTGGACCGGACGCAAGCCCGGACTGAGCCGTACCACTGAACTTCTCAAGCGGGTGGGCAATCCCCATCTGGGTCTGAAGTTCGTCCACATCACCGGCACCAACGGCAAGGGCTCCACCGCGGCTATGACCGCAGAGATCCTTTCCAAGGCCGGCCTGAAGGTGGGCCTTTATACCTCGCCCCATCTGTGGACCTTCCACGAGCGATTCCGCATTAACGGAGAACAGATGCCCGATGAGGCCCTGGGCCGTATCACCGAGCAGGTCATCAAGGCAGGCAAGGGCATGGAAGATCCCGCCACTGAGTTTGAGCTGATGACCGCTGTGGGTATGCTCTACTTCCAGGAGGCCAAGTGCGATATCGTTGTGCTGGAGGTGGGCCTCGGCGGCCGCATGGACTCCACCAACGTGATCCCTGCCCCTGAAGTGGCAGTCATCACCAATATCGGTCTGGAGCATACCGAGGAGCTGGGCCATACCAAGGCCGCCATCGCAGGGGAGAAGGCCGGCATTATCAAGCCCGGCTGCAGCGCCCTGCTGTACCACCAGTGCGAGGAAGTGGAGGAGGTCGTGCAGAAGGCCTGCGACAATGCAGGCGTGAAGATGAACCTCACCGCCCCCGAGACCCTGGAGGTGCTCTCCTCCACCAAGGAGGGCCAGACCTTCCGCTATCGCGGAGAGGGCCCCTACCACATCAGCCTTCTGGGCGACTATCAGATGTGCAACGCCTGCACCGCCATCGACATTATCCATCTGATGCGGGAGCGCGGCTACAGCATTTCCGAGGAAGCTCTGAAGGAAGGCCTCAGCAGCGCCGTGTGGCCTGCCCGTATGGAGCTGGTCCGTCAGAACCCTGACCTGTTCCTGGACGGCGGTCATAACCCCCAGTGCATGGAGGCCCTGAGCCAGAGCCTTCGCAAGCTCTATCCCGGCAAAAAGATCTGGTTCCTCACCGGCGTTCTGGCCGATAAGGATTTTGAGGATATGTACTCCCAGATCACCCCCATTGCCCGTGGTTTCATCACCATTACCCCCGACAGCGAGCGGGCAATGACTTCACAGGACCTGGCCTCCTACCTCAAATCCCTGGGGCTGGAAGCTACCGCCTGCAAGACCACCGAGGAGGGCCTGGAGACTGCGCTCCGCATGGCCGCTCCCGACGATGTGATCTGCGCCTGCGGTTCTCTCTATATGATCGGAGAGATGCGGCATCTGCTGGGTCTGTGCTGACAACTGAATATCAGTATCAGAAATCGTACGTAACAGAATAGGGACATTGCGTAAAGTGTCAGCGGATGGGAAGTTGCTGCTGAACGAAGAGCGAACAGTTTGCTCGCGGTAATGTCTCGCTTCCGCTGTCGTCAGAGGATACTCCTTTGCGGCAAACGGATGATGAATTATGCCAAAGGAGATTAAAAATGAATACTAATGCGCGAAACAAGAATCTTACCACTCTGGTAAGCCTGGCACTTTTGATTGCTATTGAGGTTGTGCTGTCCCGATTCTTCTCAATCCGCACCCCCATTGTCCGAATCGGCTTCGGCTTTGTGCCTGTGGCCGTGGCCGGCATGATGTTCGGCCCCTTCGGCGGTGTGGTGGTAGCCGGCGTCGGCGACCTGTTGGGTGCAACCCTGTTCCCCAGCGGCGCATTCCATCCCGGCTTTACCATGTCCGCCGCTCTGGGCGGTCTGGTGTACGGCCTGCTGATCCATCACAAGGAGGGCACTCCTGAGTGGAGCCACGGCAAGCTGCTGGTTCGGATCGCCATCGCCGCTGCAATCAACTGTTTCGCGATCAGCCTGTGCCTGAACACCGTTTGGCTGACCCAGCTTTACGACAAGGGATTTATGGTCCTGATGCCTCCCCGTATTGTCAAGGAGGCCATCATGTTTGTCGTTGACTTCGTGGTCATCAACCTGGTTCACATGGCCCTGGTGCAGCCTCTGCTGCGCCACCAGGCTCGTATGGGTTAATCATCATCAGTCCTGAATACAGGAATGAGCCCCCTGCTGTCTTTGGCAGCAGGGGGCTTTTTGCTGCACGAAGGAATAATACACTGCCTTGCTATTCCGGGAAAGATAGACTAAAATAAGTATGGAATTGTTTTGTGATTTCGTCACAGAAGATCAGCCTGTCAACAGATATAATCTGACCATACAGAAAAGGGGCGTTCAGCTCCGAATAGAATAACAAGTATCAGGCATTTGATTCCTGAGCAGGATACGTTCAAGGAGGAACGATTATGAGACTGAAGAATAAAGTAGCGATCGTGACCGGCGGCAGCCGTGGTATTGGCTATGCGACCGTAAAGGCATTTCTGGACGAGGGCGCCAAGGTCATCCTGTGCGCCAGCCGTCAGGAGACCGCAGAGAAGGCGGTCAGTCAGCTGAAGCAGGAGTATCCTGACAGCGTGATCACCGGTATCTGGCCCGATCTGGGCGATCTGGACGCCGTCCGTGAGGCCTTCAGCAAGGTGGTGGAGGAGTACGGCGACCTGGATATTCTGGTGAACAACGCCGGAATCTCCGAGAGCTCCGCTTTTGAGGAGTACACCGCCGAGACCTTTGAAAAGGTCATGGTGCTGAACGTAAAGGGTGTGTTCAACTGCTCCAAGGCCGCTTCCGAACAGATGGTGAAGAAAGGAAACGGCGTCATTCTGAACACCTCTTCCATGGTCAGCGTGTACGGACAGCCCAGCGGTGTGGCTTATCCCACCTCCAAGTTTGCAGTCAACGGCCTGACCCTGTCCCTGGCCCGTGAGCTGGGCCCCAAGGGCGTCCGCGTCAACGCAGTGGCTCCCGGCATTACCGAGACCGATATGATGCGTGCCGTACCCAAGGAGATCATCGAGAACATGCAGAAGCAGATTCCTCTGCGCCGTCTGGGTCAGCCGGAGGACATTGCCAAGGCCTTTGTGTTTCTGGCTTCTGACGACGCCAGCTATATCACCGGCGAGGTGCTGCACGTGGACGGTCTGGCCCGCAGCTGATCGGGGCGCCTCCCATGGGATTTTTCAATTTGTTCCGAAAAGCGGATATGACAGAGCAGCTGGAGCGGTTCCGGTCCGATCCCGGAGCAGTGCTGCTTGACGTACGGTCCCCCGGCGAGTATGCCGGGGGACATATCCCGGGCAGCGTCAATCTGCCGCTGGAGCAGCTGAACTGGGGCGTCCAGACCTATCCTTTGGACACGCCCGTTTACCTCTACTGTCTCAGCGGAGCCCGCAGCAGCGTGGCTGCGGAGCAGCTGCGCCGGATGGGGTATGAAACTGTCATCGACCTGGGCGGACTGAACGCCTATCACGGAAAGGTGGAGCAATGATATGAAAGTGGTCATCGTCGGCGGCGTGGCAGGAGGCGCCACTGCGGCAGCCCGGATCAGACGTCTGGACGAGCAGGCGGAGGTGGTCGTGTTTGAGCGCACAGGCTATGTTTCCTACGCCAACTGCGGCCTGCCTTACTACATCGGCAGAGTAATCCGTCGGCAGAAAGAACTGACCCTCCAGACTCCGGAGAGCTTCCGAAGTCGTTTCCGTGTGGATATGAGGGTGCGCCACGAGGTGGAGTCCATCCACCCGGAGCGAAAGACTGTGACGGTACGGAATCTGGAGACCGGCGAGGTCTTTGAAGAAAGCTATGACAAGCTGATCCTGTCTCCCGGCGCCAGACCCTCCACCCCCGGTCTTCCTGAGGGAGGCATGGAGCGGATCTTCTCTCTGCGTACCGTGGAAGATACCCTGAAGATCCGGGAGTTTGTGGACCGGGAAAAGCCCCGCAGCTGCGTCCTGGCAGGCGGCGGCTATATCGGTCTGGAGCTGGCGGAAAATCTGCGGGAACTGGGTCTGGAGGTCACGGTGATCCAGCGGCCCCGCCAGCTGCTCAAGCAGCTGGATCCGGAGATGGCGGCTTTTGTCCATCAGGAAATGCGGGCGAAGGGCGTGATTTTGCGTCTGGGTACCGCGGTGGATCGGTTTGAGCATGAGGGAAAACAGATCAGAGTCAGCCTGAAGGGGGAGGAGCCCCTGCTGGCCGATATGGTAGTCATGGCCATCGGCGTGGCCCCCGATACCGGACTTGCCAGGGAGGCCGGACTGGAGCTGGGGATCAAGGGCAGCATCGTGGTCAACGACCGGATGGAGACCTCTGTGCCTGATATTTACGCCGTGGGCGACGCAGTGGAGGTCAGACACTTCATCACCGGCGATAAGGCGGTCATTTCCCTGGCTGGCCCTGCCAATAAGCAGGGACGCATTGCTGCGGACAATATCTGCAGCGGCAGCAGCGTTTACAGAGGCTCGCAGGGCTCTTCCGTCATCAAGGTGTTCGGACTGACCGTAGCCAATACGGGCGTCAGCGAGAAACAGGCTGTGGACGCAGGAATCGACTGTGATAAGGTTTATCTGTCGCCCGCCTCCCATGCGGGCTATTACCCCGGCGGCGAGCTGATGACCGTGAAGGTCCTGTTTGAAAAGGGTACAGACAAGCTGCTGGGCGCCCAGATCGTGGGCCGGGAGGGCGTGGACAAGCGGATCGACGTGCTGGCCACTGCCATGCGCTGCCATATGAAGGCCTCTGAGCTGAAGGAACTGGATCTGGCCTATGCGCCGCCCTATTCCTCGGCCAAGGATCCCGTGAATATGGCGGGCTTCATGATCGAAAACCTGAACGCGGGCTTGGTGAAGCAGTTTTTCTGGGACCAGGCCGACGGCCTGCCTCGTGACGGCAGTGTGACACTGCTGGACACCCGCACGGTCGGGGAGTATGAGTTCGACCACATGGAGGGCTTCCTCAATATCCCGCTGGACGAGCTGCGGGACCGGCTGGAGGAGCTGGACCGGACGAAGCCGGTGTATGTGGTCTGCCAGAGCGGTCTGCGCAGCTATGTGGCCTGCCGTATCCTGGAGCAGCAGGGCTTTGAAAGCTATAATCTGGCCGGAGGTTATCGGGTCTACGACGCCGTCCACTCTGACCGGGAGGCGGCCCGACAGGCCTTCCCCTGCGGCATGGAAATCAGATAAAAGAAAATGTCCGTTACGAAATCTTCGTAACGGACATTTTTTATTCAGCCAGCTCACGGAGCTTCTTTTCATCCACCAGCTCCACCGTGCCGCGGGTCAGCTTGACCATATGCTCGGTCTGGAAGTACCGAAGCATCCGGGTGACCACCTCGCGAGCAGTGCCCAGATGATTTGCAATCTTCTCGTGGGTGATCTTCAGGACCGGATCCTCCTCCAGCGTGGCCTCCTCAAGGAGGAAAGCCGCCAGCCGCTTATCAAAGCTGCGCCAGATGATCTGCTCGATGAGCCACATGACCTCGGAAAACCGACTGCTCATCAGATCGTTGGTGTAGTTGGCCAGGGCGGCGGATTCATCCATCAGGGACTTATAGACCTCGGGAGGGATGATCCAGACGTCGCTGTCCTTTTCGGCGGCGATGGTAATGTCAAACTGAATGTTTCGCATCATACAGGAGGCGGAAAACAGACAGATATCCATTTCAAACAGGCGGTACATGGTCAACTCCCGGCCCTCGTCGGACAGAAGATAGGCCCGCAGCTGGCCGGAGCGGATGAGAAGAAGACCCAGACAATCCATACTTCCGTTGTGGACCACAGTGTCCTTGGGGATGGTGCGGCGGATAGCGGAGCGGGACAACCGCTCCTGTTGAGGCTGAGTGAGTTTATCCCACATGGGGAAGTAGCTGGAAAAATCCAAAATGATCGCCTCCTAAGCAAACTTCAGTATAAAATATTATGAACCATCTGTCAAACCTGTTCTTTGATTATTGACATATGCCATAAACAGAGTATAATAAAAATATAAATGGCATAAGTCATAAACTCAGGGAGGTGAGCTGCGTGCCAAGACCGACCAAATGCAGAAAAGTCTGCTGCATGCCCAAGCACCGGGATTTCTTCCCGCTGGGCGGGGCAGAGGGGCGCGAGCCGATCATCCTGACGGTGGATGAGTACGAGGCCATTCGCCTGATCGATAAGCAGGGACTGAGCCAGGAGGAGTGCGGGGCCTATATGGATATTGCCCGCACCACTGTCCAGCAGATCTACACCAACGCCAGGCGGAAGCTGGCAGATGTGCTGGTGGAGGGCCGACCCCTGCGGATCGAAGGCGGACGGTATCAGCTGTGCCAGGGTCTGGAGGAGACCTGCGGCTGCGGCGGCTGCTATAGACATCGCTGTGCCTTCCAGGCGAAGGCAGCAAATGAGGAGGAACCTGAACCATGAAAATCGCAATTCCTGTGGACGAGACCCGGAAGAGTGTATGCGTCTCTTTTGGCAGAGCCCCTTTCTTCCTGTTCCATGACCGGGACAGCGGAAAGACGGAACTCCTGCCCAACCCCGGCGCTGAAGCACAGGGGGGAGCGGGCCTGAAGGCCGCCCAGTTTGTAGTGGACGGAGAGGCTGACGTTCTGATCACGGTCCGCTGCGGCGAGAACGCTGCCAAGGTGTTCCAGGCCGCTGACATGAAGATCTATGAGGCTCAGGGGCTGGACGTGGAGTCCAACCTGCAGGCCTGTAAGGAGAAAAAGCTGGCGGAGCTGACCCATTTCCACGCCGGCTATCACGGAATCCGATGAAGCTGGCGGTACTGAGCGGAAAGGGCGGCGCGGGCAAGACCCTGGTGGCCGTGAACCTGGCCGTGACCGCCGGAAAAGCCGCCTATGTGGACTGCGACGCGGAGGAGCCAAACGGACGGCTCTTTCTGAAACCGACTGAGCTGAATACCACGGAGGTCAGTACACTGCTGCCGGAATTCGACAGTGGGAAGTGCATCGGCTGCCGCAAATGTGTGGAGTTCTGCCGGTTCAACGCCCTGGTCTTTCTGAGAAAGAAACCGATGGTGTTTTCTGAGGTCTGTCACTCCTGCGGCGGCTGCCGGCTGGTCTGTCCTGCCGGTGCGGTCTCCGAGACCGCGTGCCCTGTGGGCGTGGTGGAGCAGGGGAGACGGGGAGACCTGAAGGTCTTCACCGGCGTACTCAATGTGGGAGAGGCCTCCGGCGTGCCGGTGATCCAGGCGGCCCAGAGAGCCGGACTGGCAGCAGGGGAAGCCTTTACTGTGGTGGACTGTCCCCCCGGCAGCGCCTGCGCCGTTATGGAGAGCGTGGAGGCCTGCGATTACTGCCTGCTGGTGGCAGAGCCCACGGCCTTCGGGTTCCACAACTTTAAAATGGTCTATGAACTGGCCCATCTGCTGGGCAAGCCCTGCGGGGTCGTGATCAACAAGATGGACGAGCCCTACGAACCGCTGGAGTCGTTCTGCGAGGAACACGGAATTCCCGTACTGCTGCGGATCCCCTTCCGCAGAGAGCTGGCGGCGCTGGCGGCCCAGGGCAGGCTGGTCAGCCAGGAGGATGCGGCGGCGGCCCGGATGTTCCGGGAACTGCTGGAAAAGCTTGGGGGTGAGGCGGTATGAAAAAGCTGCTGATCCTCAGTGGCAAGGGCGGCACCGGAAAAACTACCACTGCAGCTGCGTTTATCCGGTTTTCCCAGGCCGGAGCCATGGCCGACTGTGATGTGGACGCCCCCAATCTTCACATCGTTACGGAAATGAACGGAGCACCGGAGCACACCGATTTTATCGGTGGTGATAAGGCCCGGATCGATCCCGGAAAATGTGTGGGCTGCGGAGCCTGTGCAGAGCACTGCCGCTTCGACGCCATACGGATGGAAAAGGGCCTGTGTTCCGTGGTGGAGCACATGTGCGAGGGCTGCGGCGTTTGTACCCTGGTGTGTCCTCAGCAGGCGGTGAGCCTGGGGAAGAGCGTGGCCGGTCAGCTGGCTCTTTATCGGGATACACGGGTATTCTCCACGGCCGAGCTGAAAATGGGCTGCGGAAACTCCGGTATGCTGGTGACCCAGGTAAAGCAGAACATGCTGCAGAATGCCCCGGAAACGGATCTGGCCATTATCGACGGCTCTCCCGGTATCGGCTGCCCGGTCATCGCCTCGGTGACCGGTGTGGATCTGGTGCTGGTGGTGGCGGAGCCCTCCCTGTCCGGGCTGCATGACCTGGGCCGGATCGTAGAGACGGCAGGGCTCCTGAGGACAGGACTTGCGGTATGCGTCAACAAGGCGGACACCAGTCCTGAGAATACCGAAGCCATCCGGGCGTTCTGCCTGGAAGAAAAAATCCCCTTTGTGGGAACGATCCCCTATGACAAAACGGCCTCTGCGGCCATTAACCGGGGAGAGAGCGTAGCGGACGTCGACTGCCCCGCTTCCCGGGCACTGCGTGGGGTATATGAGCAGGTCAGAGACCTGCTATCCATTTGAACACAATAACTGTGAGGGGAAAACACCTGTCATAGTTTTGCGAAGAAAGAAACCATTTTTAACCGATGGAAAAGGAGTAATTATTATGAAAATCGCTGTTGCCGGTATGGGTCATGACGTGTGCGGCCACTTTGGCCACTGTGAGACCTTCCTGTTCTTTGAAGTGGAGAACGGCCAGATCGTGAACGAGACTGCCGTACCCAACCCCGGTCACCGTCCCGGCTTCCTGCCCAACTTCCTGGCCGACCGCGGCGCCGAGGTCATCATCTCCGGCGGTATGGGCGGCGGTGCTGTTGACATTTTCAACGAGCGCAATGTGGAAGTGATCGTGGGCGCTGAGGGCGACGCCAGAGCCGCTGTGGAGGCTTACCTGAAGGGCGAGCTGAAGACCACCGGCGCCGTCTGCCACAAGCATGAGCACAAGGATGAGTGCGGAAACCATCATCACGACTGATCGGAATCACATAATTTCACAGCTTCGGAAGAGACGGGACCAAGATCCCGTCTCTTTTTTCATGGAAAAAGGCCTTTTGATTGACAGAAATCCAAGAAAAAATTATAATTAAGTCAGCGAAGATTAAGGAGGTCCCTATGATCAGAAGACTGATGCCGCTGCTGTTGTCCATGGTTCTGCTGCTGACCGGCTGTGCAGAGGAAAAAATTGATACCACATACCACCAGATCAATGCCGAGACGGCCCGTGATATGATGAACGAGCAGCCTGAGGTGGTGGTGCTGGACGTCCGGGAGCCCGACGAGTTTGAAAACGGCCACATTCCCGGAGCAGTGCTTCTGCCCCTGGATTCCATTACGGAAGCCTCCGCCGCCGAATTGATCCCCACCCTGGATACCACCATCCTGGTCTACTGCCGCAGCGGAAACCGGAGCAAAAAGGCTTCTGCCGCTCTGGCTGACCTGGGCTATACGGATATTTACGAGTTTGGCGGCATCAACGACTGGCCCTATGACGTGACTGATTAAACCAGAAGAAACCGGACAGAATAGAGAAGGAGGGGCGTCTATGCCCATTCAGATCATTCGGGATGATATTACCACCCTTCGGGTGGACGCCATTGCCAACGCGGCAAAAAATTCTCTGCTGGGCGGCGGCGGTGTGGATGGCTGCATCCACAGGGCGGCAGGTCCCGGCCTGCTGGCTGAGTGCCGGACACTGGGCGGCTGCCCCACCGGAGAGGCCCGGATCACCCTGGGCTATGACCTGCCGTGCAGGTACGTGATCCATACGGTGGGCCCCGTCTGGCAGGGCGGAAACGCGGGGGAGAGGGAGAAGCTGGTCTCCTGCTACCGCAGTTCCATGGCGCTGGCCAGAGAGCACGGCTGTGAAAGCGTGGCCTTCCCTCTGATCTCTGCGGGAGTCTACGGCTACCCCAAGGAACAGGCTGTCCGGGTGGCGGTGGAGACCCTCCGGGAAGAAACAGAAAAAACTGATATTTTGGTCAGTTTAGACATTTTCGACCGGGAGGCCTACGAAATTGCGGAAAAAATGTTCCCTGAGCTGATTCGACGCTGAGTATCGGGAACACTGGTCCGGCGGAGAGAGAAACTGCCGGTTTTATACGGCTTTTTCTTGACGGAAAGACAGTGGAACGATATAATTACCTTATCCGATGAAACCGATGAACTTACGTGAGGAGATTTTATTATGAAGTTTTATGTTTGTGAACATTGCGGCAACATGATCACCTTCCTGCACTCTGCCGGCGTGCCCGTCATGTGCTGCGGCCAGAAGATGACCGAGCTGGTCCCCGGCACCGTCGAGGCCGCTCACGAGAAGCACATTCCTGTTGTCGAGGTCAACGGCAAGACCGTTACCGTCACCGTGGGCTCCGTGGAGCATCCCATGATGCCCGCTCACTTTATCCAGTGGGTGGCTCTGGAGACCAACCAGGGCAGCCAGATCAAGTACCTGAAGCCCGAGACCAAGCCTGTTGCCACCTTCGAGCTGGCTGAGGGCGAGGAGATCGTCGGCGTTTATGAGTACTGCAACCTGCACGGTCTGTGGAAGGCCTGAGCATCTGACTCAGATCAACTGAACTGATCGGTCCCCCGGCACATGCCGGGGGACTTTTTCGCTGTTTTCCGGAAAATTTGCCTGATTGGATGATTTTATAACAGTTTTCTTTGGCTTCTTGTGAAGTAAAGCGATTGACAGAACAGGTTATTTTTCATACAATAACTTATAGTGTGCGTTAAAGGAGGAAATCTCATGGATCTGAGAGAGAAAACTATCCAAAGTAATCCGATTGCCCTTCTCCCCATCGGTGTTTTTCTGGTGCTGTACCTGGGCCTTGGCATTGCCCTGCATGATTTTTATAGTATTCCTATCGTTGTGGTGTTCCTGGTGGCCCTGCTGGTTGCCTTCCTGCAGAACCGGGGCCTGAAGTTCGACGACAAGCTGGCTGTGGTGGCCCGCGGCGTCGGCGACAAGAACATTATGACCATGGTGCTGATTTTCCTGGTGGCCGGCGTGTTCGTCGGCGTCACCGGCCGTGACAGCGCCGAGGCTGTCGCCTATTTCCTGCTGTCCATCACGCCCCCCTGGGCCGCTGTGGCAGTTCTGTTCATCGCATCCTGCTTCGTGTCCACTGCAATGGGCACCAGCTGCGGCACCATCACCCTGATCGTGCCCATCGCCGTGGCCGTGGCCGACGTGTCCGGCTTCTCCCTGCCCCTGTGCATCGGCGCAGTTATGGGCGGCGCCATGTTCGGCGATAACCTGTCCTTCATCTCCGATACCACCATCGCCGCCTGCAATACCCAGGGCTGCGCCATGCGGGACAAGTTCTTTGCCAACTTCAAGATCGCCCTGCCTGCCGCTATTATCACCCTGGCCATCATCCTGTTCTCCTCTGTCAGCGCCAACCTGAGCGCGATCGAGACTCCCGAGTACAACATGATGCTGCTGATCCCCTATGTTCTGGTCCTGGTGGGCGGCATTGCCGGTCTGAACGTGTTCCTGGTCCTGCTGGTGGGTATCCTGTCCGGCGTGGGCATCACTCTGGGCACCGGCACCGTGGCCGCAGGCGACCTGCTGAAGAACATGGGTGTGGGTGCAGGCGGAATGTACGAGACCATCATGGTCACTGTTCTGGTCTCCGCCATGTGCGGCCTGATCCGTGAGTACGGCGGCTTCTCCGCTCTGCTCAGCTTCATCCGCAAGGTGTTCAAGGGCCGTGTGGGCGGCCGTCTGGGTGTGGGCCTGCTGGTCGGCACTATGGACATCGCCACCGCCAACAACACCGTGGCTATCGTCATGGCCGGCCCCATTGCCAAGGAGATCAGCGAGGAGTACGGCATCACCCCCAAGGAGTCCGCTTCTCTGCTGG
>SAMEA104404103__coassemble_1693_pt1 | contig 12780 bp, 8 predicted proteins | sample SAMEA104404103__metabat2_high_PE_047 | metagenome-assembled genome bin SAMEA104404103 (sample SAMEA104404103) | Balaenoptera acutorostrata | reverse complement strand
CGCGTCGGATCTGTGCTGCGCCCGGCACCTCCGACTACGGCGCTTTCTCCCTCTACTGCCAGTTCTATGCCAACACGGAGCTGCTCTTCGACGTGCCCCCCACCTGCTTCATCCCGGCCCCCAAGGTGACCTCCTCCGTGCTGCGGCTCACCCCCCGTCCTACCCCCGCCGAGGCAGACGATCCCGTCCATTTCTTCAAGGTGGTCAAGGCCGCCTTCGCTCAGAGAAGAAAAACTCTGCTGAATGGATTAACTGCCGCCTTCGGCTCTCAGTTCAGCAAGGATGAACTGTTAAGCATCATCTTAGACTGCGGATTCGACGCCAATATTCGCGGTGAGCGTCTGGGTATCCCTGAATTTGCCATCCTTTCCCGCAAAATTCGGGAAGCCAAATAAGCTTTATGTTTTTTAATCGCTTTAGCTCTTGTCTTTTCCCTGCTAATAGGTTAGAATGAAGCAGTACCGGGGAGTCGGTTCTCCCGGCCCCCGTCGGTCCTATCTTTGTTATCTTAAAATGGGGTCCGCCCCATTATTCAAGGAGGAGCTTTAATATGGAAACTTATGGCATTGAGAACCTGGGCATCATCAACCCCAAGGCTGTTTACTACAATGCGTCTCCCGCTTTTCTGGTGGAGAAGGCTCTGGCCCGCAGTGAGGGCTGCCTGAGCGACACCGGCGCTCTGTGCGTCAACACCGGCAAGTACACCGGCCGCTCCCCTGACGACAAGTTCATCGTGGACACCCCCTACAGCCATGACGACATCGCCTGGGGCAAGGTCAACAAGCCCACCACCCGCGAGGTTTTCGACGCTCTGTATGAGAAGATCGTCGCTTACCTGCAGGGCCGCGACGTGTTCGTTTTCGACGGCTATGCCGGCGCTGATCCCAAGTACACCAAGGCCTTCCGCGTGGTCAATGAGCTGGCCTCTCAGGCCCTGTTCACCCAGAACCTGCTGATCATCCCCACTGAGGAGCAGCTGAAGGATTATAAGGCTGACTTCACCGTGGTCTGCGCCCCCGGCTTCAAGTGCATCCCCGAGCGCGATCATACCCACTCCGAGGCCGCCATCATGATCGACTACGAGCAGAAGAAGGTCCTGATTGCCGGTTCTCAGTACGCAGGCGAGATCAAGAAGTCTGTCTTCTCCGTTATGAACTATCTGATGCCCAAGGAGGGCGTGTTCCCCATGCACTGCTCCGCTAACATCGGCAAGGACGGCGACGCTGCTATCTTCTTCGGTCTGTCCGGCACCGGCAAGACCACCCTGTCTGCCGACCCCAACCGCAAGCTGATCGGCGACGACGAGCACGGCTGGGCTGACGACTCTGTGTTCAACTTTGAGGGCGGCTGCTACGCCAAGTGCATCAACCTGGATAAGGACGCTGAGCCCGAGATCTACAACGCCATCAAGTTCGGTTCCGTGGTTGAGAACGTCATCCTGGACGACGAGACCCGCGCTCCCGACTACTTCGACGGCAGCCTGACCGAGAATACCCGCGTGGGCTACCCCATCGAGTACATCCCCAACGCCGCCATTCCCGGCATCGGCGACACCCCCAAAACCGTTATCTTCCTGACTGCCGACGCCTACGGCGTGCTGCCTCCCATCTCCAAGCTGAATGAGAAGCAGGCCATGTACTACTTCGTGTCCGGCTTCACCTCCAAGCTGGCCGGCACCGAGCGCGGCATCACCTCCCCTGTGCCTACCTTCTCCACCTGCTTCGGCGCACCCTTCATGCCTCTGGATCCCTCCGTCTACGCCAAGATGCTGGCTGAGAAGGTGGCAAAGTCCGGCGCCAACGTCTATCTGGTCAACACCGGCTGGAACGGCACCGGCAAGCGCATGAAGCTGGCCTACACCCGCGCCATGGTCACTGCCGCTCTGACCCGCGAGCTGGACAAGAGCGAGTTCGTGGAGGATCCCATCTTCGGCGTGGCTGTGCCCACCACCTGCCCCAATGTCCCCGATGAGCTGATGATCCCCATCAACACCTGGGAGGACAAGGAGGCCTATCAGGCCAAGGCCAAGGAGCTGGCCAAGTCCTTCGTGGAGAACTTCAAGCAGTACACCCACATGCCCGACGACGTGGTCGCTGCCGGCCCCAAGGCTGAGTAATTTCAGATACAACAAGAGGACGCCGCATTGCGGCGTCCTCTTTCTTTTGTAACAGAAAACCTCCGTGAGCAAGGCTCACGGAGGTTCTTTTTGCTTTATTCAGCAGGCAGGATCATATCGATGCCCTTCTGCAGAGTATCGGCGCTGATGGTGGACTGGGCCATGGCTACGGCGTAGCCCTCTGCGTCGATAAAATAGGTGGTGGGCAGGCCCCGGACGCCGTAGGTCATGGAGGCGTCGAAGTCGCTGTCGAAGTAGATGGGGAAGCTGTAGCCCTGCTCATCAATGAAGCCGGCGGCGATCTCCTCGGTCTCCCGCTGGCCGTCGGTGGCATTGACCATCACGAACTCGATCTGGTCGCCGTACTTCTTGTAGGCCTCGTCAAAGGCGGGCATCTCGTGCTTGCAGGGGCCGCACCAGGAGGCCCAGAAGTTCAGGATGATGGGCTTGCCCACAAAATCGCTGAGCAGGACCTCCTTGCCCTCACGGTCGTAGACCATGAAGCTGGGGGCCTTGACCAGTTCCTGCTCCTGCTGGGAGCCGTCGGAAGACTGGCTGCTCTGCTGCTGGGCCAGCTGGTCGGGGGCGTTGTTCTTGCTGAGCCAGGTATAGCCGCCGTAGGCTGCGCCGATGACCAGCACAAATACCAGGATCAGTACCAGGGTGCTCTTCTTACTGTTCTTCATAGCTTTCTCCTTAACTGAGCAGGGTCAGCAGCCGGCCCATGGTACCGGTGGCCATCATTACGCCCACCAGGATCAGGAAGCCGCCGCAGACCTTGTTGATGATTTCGTAGTGGCTCTTGATCCAGTCAAAGGTGGACTTGAGCCGGTCGATGAGGATGGCGCTGAGGACGAAGGGGACGCCCAGGCCCAGGGAGTAGATCAGCAGCATCAGCATGCCCTCCAGCACGTGGCCCTGCTGAGAGGCCAGCATCAGGGCAGAGCCCAGGAATGCGCCCACGCAGGGAGTCCAGCCCACAGAGAACACGATGCCGAACAGCACCGCCTGGGGGAAGCCGCCCTTGCCTGCGTTCATGGCGCGGCCCGCACCGTGGAACAGGTTCAGCTTCAGCACGCCCAGGAAGTTCAGGCCGAAGACGATGACCACCAGGCCGGACGCGATGTTCACGGCCACCTGATGCTCCTTCAGGAAGCTGCCCAGTGTACCGGCCAGAGCGCCCAGTGCCACAAAGGTGATGGTGAAGCCCAGCACAAAGCCCAGAGCGCCCCGCAGGGTCTTACCGGTGGTACGCTCGCCGCCGCCTGCGAAGTAGCTCAGATAAATGGGCAGCATGGGCAGCAGACAGGGCGAGATAAAGGTGATGATACCTTCCAAAAATGAGATCATATACTGCACGGCTTAGTCCTCCTTCTTCTTGGGTGCAAAAATACCGGACAGCAGTCCACCCACCACACCCAGATAAGCCATAGTCATCCAGGGATTGGAGGTGATGGGACAGCCGGTGGTACAGCCGTACAGCCGGTAGTAGACCAGCCCCGCTGCTGCGCCCGCGGCCACAAATAAGCCGGTTCGGATCCAGTTGTTATACTTCATTCATTCCTCCTGCCGGGCCTCTCCCGGCTGCGTGTTCCAGGGGATCGCCCGGGAACAGGGTCAGTTTTACGGTTTACAGGACGGACTCCAACAAAACCGTTTCCGTGATTTTACCACACGAAAGTGCATTTGTCTATACCTAGTAAAAAGATATGTTTTTCTCACAGGAATAGGACGGGCTTTTCCCCGCATATTGTTGCACAAAGCAGAAAGGAGCGGTTTGGATGGAGAGCAGGATCGCAGAACTGCGCTGTAAGGAAGTGATTAGTCTGTCCGATGGGGCCCGGTTCGGCTATATCGGAGACATGGAGGTGGATCTGTCCAGCGGGCGGGTGCGCTCCCTGGTGATCCCCGGTCGAAGGAGGCTGTTCGGGCTGCTGGGCCGGGAGGCCGACTTGTACATTCCCTGGGAGCAGGTGCGCCGGTTTGGGGAGGATATTATTCTGGTGGGCGAGGAACAAACGGAACGGCCCATCCGGAAGGACGGGCCGTAGGGCTTACAGATCGTATGCAGTTCCGGTGGAGAAGAACCACAGCACCTTGCGGGTGACGGGCTTTCCCAGAATACGGGACAGGGCCATGCCGTAGGACTCCAGCTGGGGGCGGTACCCCTCCCCCCGCTCCTTTTCTCCGCCGGGGCGGATATGGTCGCTCTTGAAATCCAGGACGGTGACGCCCTTCTCATTTTCGAACCAGGCGTCGATAACGCCCTGGAACAGGACCTCCTCCCCCTCAGCACCGGGGTAGTAGTCAGAGGCGGGCGCAAGGATGGAGAATTTGAATTCTCTGCGGCAGGTGGGGGCGGCGCACATCTCCCTGCCCAGATCGCTTTCAAAGAAATCAGACAGCTGCCGGGGCTTGATCGCCTCCCGCTGCAGGGGCGTGAGGAATTGCTCCTCGGTCAGCCGGTCCAGGGTGGCGGCGATGCCTTCCGCACTGTGATCCCCATCCAGGGGGATGTACTGGGCGCCCATGTGAAGTGCAGTACCCTTCTGGGCCGCTGTCAGTCCCTTGTGTTCTGCCACAAAGTCCGGTCGGTAGATGGGCTCCGGCTTATCCTCCACCGCCTTTTGGGTATCCTCAGCCACCTCTTTGTCCGCGGGGCGGCCCTTCATCTGGGTAGCGGTCAGCTTGGAAGGCAGATCCACACAGGCCGCGTGGGGATAGACCCAGGTGAGGGCCTCCTTCAGATCAAGGTTCTCCCCCTCCTCTTCAGGCAGGTCGGTAAGGACGCCCCCATGTCTGGAGGGCTCCATGAGGCTCAGGTCGAAGACCCAGCGGATATCCCAGTCGGGGCCGTCGTGCTCCGCTGTATTCTCCTCCTCAACGCCCGCCAGTTCCCGCAGTTCTTTGGCCTCCGATCTGGTCAGGGCGTGGAGCAGAATCCAGTGGCCCATGCTGGGCTGCTCCCGCAGGTGCATAGGGGACAGGGGGACGGTCACGTCCTCCCCCAGCTTGGTCAGATCCTTCTCGCCGCCGGTCAGACTCATGGACAGGATCAGCTTATCCTTGGCGCGGGTCATAGCCACGTACAGCAGACGCAGCTCCTCCGAAAGCATCTCCTGTTCCAGGGCTCCGGACACGGCCCGGCGGGCCACGGTGGGGTACTCCACCATCCGATCCCGGTCCAGGCCCTTGGGCCCCACGCCCAGTTTGGGATGGAACAGCACCGTGCCCTTGAAGTCCTCCCGATTGAACTGCCGGGTCAGACCGCACAGCAGCACCACCGGCTTTTCCAGTCCCTTGGACCGGTGAATGGACAGAATGGACACGCCCTCGCCCTCCCGGCCGGGGTCGGTGACGGTAAGCTTGGCGTTGTTTTCCCGCAGCCGTTCCAGCCGCAACAGGAATTTGAACAGGCTCTGGCAACCCGCCTGTTCCATCTGTCCCGCCAGGGAGTACAGGGCCAGCAGGTTGTTCTGCCGCTCCGCACCTGCGTTCATGGCGCCGAAGATGCCCAGAATATTGGTTTTCTCATAAATATGCCAGATCAGCTGACGACAGGTCATATCCCCCGCGCCGAAGCGCAGCTGAGCCAGCTGGTTCAGAAACTCTTCGCACTCCCGGTCGCCCTTTTCAGCGGCCGCCACCAGCGTGCTGTAAAAGTCGCCTCTGGATTCCCCCCGCAGCAGAGCCAGCTTATCCTCGCTGAAGCCGTACACCGGGGAGCGCAGGGCCGCGATCAGGGCCACGTCCTGCCGGGGGTTATCCACGATCTGAAGAATGGACAGGGCCACGTTGATCTCGGTGGACTCAAACAGGTCGCTGCCGCCCTCGGCGGTCCAGGGGATATTTTCTTCTCCCATCGCCTGGATATAGTGCCGCAGCACCACGCCGGGGCTGCGGACCAGGATCATAATATCGGAGGGGCGGATGGGCCGCAGGCCGTCCCCCTCGGTCACCATCATAGGCTGGGACAGCAGCTGACGGATGCGGCGGGCCACAAAGCGAGCCTCCACCAGATCCTTGTTTTCCTTCTCCCCCTCCTGTTCCTTCAAAAAGGACAGGTCCAGGGCGTTCAGCTCCAGGGCGCAGCTGTCGTTTTCCGGAAAGTCCGGACCGGGCACCAGCAGCTGGTCTCCCACATAGTCCAGCTCGCCCAGCTCCGTGGACATGATGGCGGAAAACAGGTCATTGCAGCCCAGAAGCACTTCCTTCCGGGACCGGAAGTTCCGGGACAGCACCCGGGTCCGGGGCTCCCCAGGCTCTGCCTCGTCGCCTTTTTTGAAGCTGCGGTACTTATCCAGGAAAATTGTGGGGTCAGCCAGACGGAAACGGTAGATGGATTGCTTCACATCGCCCACCTGAAAGAGCTTCCGGCCTCCGTCGGAGATGGCAGTAAAAATGGCGTTCTGCACCTGGTTGGTGTCCTGATACTCGTCCACCAGGATCTCGTCGTATCGCGCAGACCAGTACCCCGCCAGCGGAGTGGGCTCCCCCTGTTCATCCAGCAGCAGCCGGACCGAAAAGTGCTCCAGGTCGGAGAAGTCCACCAGAGAGCGGTTCCGCTTCTCCTGGGCGTAGGCGGTCTGAAAATCAGCCACCAGATCCATCAGGGCGTACACCGCCGGAACGGACAGGGACAGCTCCTCCAGCAGCTCTGCGCTGGAGCCGCCCATCTGCTCGCCGACCTTCTCCATCTGCTTTTTACAGCCCTCCCGGATGGACTTCATCCGCTTGGCGCAGGTCTCGGCCTCCAGTTCCTCGTCGGGGGCCAGCTCCAGCTTCCGCTTCTTTTTCCGCCCCGCCGCAGGGAATGCAATGGGCAGAGCCGCAGCGGCTTCATCCCAGGTTTTTGTGTTGAGGAAGGCCCGGATGCTGTCTCTGGTCTCGTCCAGGCTGTCCAGATAGTTGGCGCTGAGCAGTTCGTCCTTTCCTGCCAGCAGCAGGGCCGTCTCGATCCTGCCCTGGCACCAGGCCGCCCGCTTCTTACAGTCGGTCAGGATGCGCTTGCCCCAGTCTGTCTCGCTCAGATCGGTGAGGCCCTCCAGATCCCAGATTTCCTTCTCCTCCCGGAGCCAGCGCTCCGGGTCCGGATGACTCTGGATCCGGTTGTAGATATCCAGCACAATGGAGGCCAGCCGGCTGTCGTCCCGGCCTGCACCCAGAGTGTCGGCCAGCTGCGCAAAGGGACTACCCTCCTCCAGGCCCTCGTACCGCTTGTCCAGCACCTGTTCCAGGGTCTGGGCCATGAGGACCTTGGAATCTCCCTCATCGCACAGGCGGAAGTCCGGATCCAGGTCCAGGCTGTGTCCGCTCTCCCGCAGGAGGGCGCCGCAGAAGGCGTGGATGGTGGAGATCTGGGTCTGATAGACCAGGGTGGTCTGTCGGCGCAGATGCCGGTCGCCGGGGTTCTCAGCCAGCCGTGCGGACAGCTCCTGGGCGATCCTGCCCCGGAGCTCAGCGGCGGCGGCCTTGGTATAGGTGATGACCAGGAAGCGGTCGATGTCCGCTCCGCTCTCCGTCACCCGGTCCAGCAGCCGTTCCACCAGAACTCTGGTCTTTCCGGAGCCCGCAGCAGCGGAGATCAGCAGCTGGCCGTCCCGGTCGTCTACGATCTTCTTTTGTTCATCGGTCAGAGGAAAACCCATGGTTTTCCCTCCTTTTATCAGTCAGAAATGGTCAGTCCCGCAGCACGCTGAGGAACTTTTCAATGCGGATGCCCTTGTTCTTTTCGATCTCGTCCCGCTCCAGGAAGATCAGCTCCTCCAGCACGTCCATGGCCTTTTTCACAGACTGGCGCAGGGGCTTCCCGGCCAGCAGCTCACCGGCCAGAACAGCGGAGAACATATCTCCGGTGCCGGGGAAATGTACCTTGATATAGCGGTAGGGGATGGTGTAATAAGCGTCCTCCCCGTGGTCGTAGACCCAGACCACATGCTCGCCGTTTTCGGTCTCCATGCCGCTGGTAATAACTACGGAGCGGGGCCCAAAGGCCCGCAGAGCGTCCAGCACCTCCCTGGCCTGCTCCCTGGTCAGTCCCTCCTGCCCCTCATAGAGACCGGTCAGGAACTCCGCCTCGGTCAGGTTGGGCACGATCACGTCGGCCACGCCGATCAGACGGCGCATATTCTCCACCGTCTCCTCGGTAACGCCGTTATAGAGGGCGCCGTCATCTCCCATAATGGGATCGGTCATGACCAGCAGGCCCTCCTTCTTCTGGCTGTCAATAAAGTCCCGGATGATACCCACCTGGGCTGCGGAGGCCAGAAAGCCGGTGGTGATGCAGTCGAACTGGAAGTTCAGCTCTTTCCACACCTTGATGGCCTCCACCATGTAGTCGGTGGTGTCCATGATGGTGAACTTGCCGTAGTCCAGGGTGTTGGACACCAGGGCGGTGGGCAGATTGTAGATGCTGTGGCCCAGGTTGGACAGGATGGGCAGCATGGCCGCCAGAGCCACCTTGCCGTAGCCGGGCATATCGTTGATGATGAGTACGTTCTTGCTGTTATCCATATGGTTCCTCCATCTATATGATCAGTGAGACTCTTCTTCGTCCATGTTCTTCCAGAAATCAGAGATGCCCAGCTTGTCCATCCAGCGGCGGCAGTCGCCTCCCCTGCCCTCCTCGAAATGGCAGGCGGCGGCATAGTCGCAGAAGCGGCAGGCGTTCTTTTCCGGGCCTCTCCAGAAGGGGTCTGCCATGACGTTGCCCTGGGCCAGCTCTCCGCAGATGTCGGCCAGGATATGCCGCACATGCTTTCCCAGCTTGCCCAACTGCTCGGCAGAGGCCAGGGCCTCTCCGCTGATAGCTCCGGTGCTCTTGGTCACCCGCAGGGGCAGGAAGCGATAGCCCTTCTCCCCCGCCGGTTCCATGGCGTCCAGCACCTCCCGGTCGTTGAGCAGCATGCCGCTGCGGGTCAGTTCCTTGTCCATGGCCTTGCGCCAGGCCTCGTCGGTCATGGTGCGGCTGCCCCGGACCACGGCATCCCGGGCGGGCAGATAGAGCACACCGGCCCCCTCCACGGGCTTTCCGTAAAATTTCTCGCCCCGCTCCTCCAGGGTGAACAGGTACAGCAGCATCTGCAGGCCCAGGCCGTTCCATACCTCGGTCAGGTCAAAGGACTTCCGGCCGGTCTTATAGTCCACCACCCGCAGGTAGAGGCGGCCGTCCTTGACCCAGCCGTCCACCCGGTCCACAAACCCGGTGATACTGATGGTCACGCCGTTGGCAGTCAGCTCCACAGGGGGCATATCCCCCTTTCGGGCAAAGCCCAGTTCGAAGGAGATAGGACGGAAGGAGCCGGTCAGCAGCTCCTCGGCCACGTTGTCCACCACGGCCTGCACCGCCCGCAGCAGGCGGCGGAACAGGTATTTGAACCGGTCGGACTGTTCCTCCAGACCGCCCAGCTCCTCCCGGGTATATCGGTCCACAGCCGCCTGGGTCAGAACACGCAGCCGCTGCTTTTCCGCCTCGCCGAAGACCTGCAGTTCCATCTGCTCCGGGTCGTGGCTGAACATGTCATCCTTCAGCACATGCTCCAGAACATAGTGGACAAAGGTACCGTACTCAGGGGCGGTAAAGCCGGCAGGCTTCCGGGGCTCCGCCTCCAGTCCGTAGCGCATGAAATAGGAGAAGTGGCAGGATTTATACTTATCCATACGGGAGGCCGACATGGGCACCCGTTTACCGTAGAGGCTCTCCACCGCCCGGTGGGACAGGCTCCCTCTGTGCCAGTCAGCAGCATGGGTCAGCCGTTCCACCTGCTCTGCGTATGCGGGAAGCGCGCTGAGCGCCTTCCGGGCGGCAGGGTCCCGTCCCGCCTGTTCCAGAGCCGGGAGGGGCGCCTCCAGACGGAACCGTCCCTTCAGATCCTCCTCCTGGATCACGGCCAGGTCGGAGTAAATGAGCCGCAGCCGCTCCACCAGGAAGCTGGGTCTGCGGTCTTCGCCGCCCACACCCTGACCCGGCCAGGACACGATCAGCCTATGGCTGGGTCGGGCGCACAGCTGGTAAATGGTGGTCATCTCGCGGTAGAGCAGGTCCTTCTGGGTCTGGTTCAGCTCCATACCGTAGACGGACAGCAGCGCCCGGTCGTCGTCGGACAGCAGGCCGGGCTGCATCCCCACCTGTGGAATGGAGCCGTCGTCGGCGCCCAGCAGGAACAGCGCCTTGACCCGGTGGCCGGTCTGGCGGGTGGTCTCTCCCGCCGTCACCCGGTCCAGGGACACAGGAATGGAGCCCACGTCGTACTGGGACAGAACCAGCCGGAACAGCTGGGCAAATTCCTCCAGCTCCATGGGTGCGTCGCCCAGCAGACCGGCGCATTGCTCCAGACCGCCGCAGAGGATCTCCCACAGCTGGCGGTACTCGTCAGCCAGAGCGGGCCTGCCCCGTCGGCGCAGCTCGGCTACCCGCTCTTCCATCCGCTCCGGCAGACCGATCCGCTCCAGGAAGTGGTACAGAGCCATGGCCTGACCCTCGCCGGTCTTGTTCTCGTTTTTGCGCAGGATCTCAAGCGGTCCGCTGACCATCCTTCTGGCCCGGTCCACCCGTTCCACCAGGGCGTGGTCCTCGTCCTTCCAGGGCATGCCGTAGCCCTTGGGGTGATAGCCCCAGGGGCGCTCCTGAGTCCAGCGGCTGCCTCTCAGGTTCCACTTGAGCACATAGTTTTCCAGCAGGTCCCGCTCCTCCTCAGGCAGGTCTGTAAGACCGGTCTTCAGATAACGGAACACGTCGTCATAGGCGTAGCCCCCCGCCACCGTATCCAGGGCAGCAGTGACCAGTGACAGCACTGGTTTTTCCAGAATATCGGTCATCATGGAGGAGAACACAGGTACGCCGTAGCGTTCGAAAACGGACTCTGTCAGATCCCGGTATTCTCCGTAATTTCGGGCCACAACGCCGATGTCCCGGAACCGCAGGCCGTCCTCCCGCACCAGTCTCAGAATACGGGCCGCCGTCCACTCCACCTCAGAGCGGGCGGTGCTTGCCCGGAACAGCTCCACCGCGTTCCCGCAGGAGCGGGGCTCCACTTCCTCCTGGGCAAAGAGGGATTTTTCCAGATATTTCAAGGATTTTTCCTTATTATCCCAATCTGTAACAAGGTGTTCTACCTCACAGGGCACGCGCTGGGTCTTTGCCAGTCGGATCAGCTGGGAGGCCGTTCTCCGGGCAGGGGAAAAGATGCCCGTACCGCCCTCGTCCTCCTCCAGGTGATCACAGGTGAGCGTCATGGTCAGACTGTGGCACTGGGCCATCAGCCGGCGCAGGACCTCGCCCTGCTGGGGGGTAAAGTCCGTAAAACCGTCCAGCCAGAGATCCTTGTTCTCCGCCCAGCGGCAGCTGTCCAGCTTCTCTGCCACCCGGGTCAGACGGTCCCTGGGGTCCAGCGCGGAATGAGCGGTCAGGCCGTCGTAGGCACCGATGATCAGGCCCAGATCCTTCAGCTTTTCTCCCTCAGGGCCGGGGGTGTCCACGCCGGCCTTCAGCAGGGTATCGGAGGGCACACAGCAGCTTTTCAGCTCGTCCACCGTGTCCAGCAAGGCCTGCAGAAATACGGGCCGACGGGAGGGTCTGGCGTACACCGTCAGATTGGCGGATACGGACTTCACCGCCCGGTACATGAGCAGCAGCCGTCCGCCGCTGTCCAGCTCCGTCTCGCCCAGACCGCCCGCCTCCTGAAAGACCCGGTTGGCCAGACGGCTGAAGGACAGGACCTCTGCACGGAGGGATATCCCGTCTCCCCCCGCCCGGCACAGGGCCCGTTCCGCCTCGTGGGACTGCTGCTCGGGAACGATCAGCACCTGAGGGCGTTCCTCCGCCGCTGCGCACAGCCGGTTCAGTACCACCGTGGTCTTGCCGGATCCGGCGCGGCCCAGGATCAGCTTCAGCATAGTTCCCACCTCCTTACATTACTGTCCTGAATTTTACCATACTTTCTGTCCCTTTAAAAGGGACGTTCCTGCTCCGGAACAAATTTCCGGCATAAAAAAAGCAGGCTGCACTGCAGTCTGCTTTTTTGTATGTTATTTGGAGGCAGCCTGTTTCTTCCGGGCTCCGGTCAGGGCGTCCCACTGGGAGATGACCAGACCGCTCAGGGTCAGCAGCCCGCCGATGGCGGAGGGCACGGTCATGTGCTCGTCCAGAACGATGGCGGAGCAGATCATGGTGATGACGGGAGACAGGTACAGATACACGCTGGTCTTCACAGGGCCCAGGTGGCTGACGGCAATGCCCCAGGAGATGAAGCACAGGGCGCAGGCGCCGATGCCCAGGTACAGGAAGATACCCAGATAGGTGGGATCGGTGAGCCGCTGCAGATCCCAGTGGAAGTCCATGAACATGGCGGCAGGGATCATAAACAGAAGGCCGTAGAAGAAGGTGCGGCGGGTGGTCTGGAGGATGTTATAGCCGAAGGAGTCGATCTTCTTCACCAGCATGGAATAGATACCCCAGATCGATGCGGCAATGACCGTCAGCAGGTCGCCGCGCCAGTCCAGAGTGACCTCGGCCAGGCTGTGGAAGCTGATCAGGCTGATGCCGCACACGGCCACCAGAAAGCCCAGGAAGAAGCGCTTGCCGGGCTTACCTTCCCCGCCGAACTTCCAGGCAAAGAGGGCGGTGAACATGGGGGCGGAGGCCACGATGATGCCCACGTTGGCAG
>SAMEA104404103__coassemble_1675_pt1 | contig 12877 bp, 10 predicted proteins | sample SAMEA104404103__metabat2_high_PE_047 | metagenome-assembled genome bin SAMEA104404103 (sample SAMEA104404103) | Balaenoptera acutorostrata | reverse complement strand
GACGGTAAGGTGCTTCGTATTCTGGAACTGCAGGCTCCCGGAAGCCGCAGAATGGCTGCAGCCGATTATCTGCGCGGCCACCCCATTCACTGATTATTAAAGAGAGACCCGGGAAAATAAGGAGGCAGAAGATATGGACGCGCGTGAAGTTGCGCTGTTGACCCTGAACGCCTGTCACAGACAGGGCGGATGGTCGGACGGAGTACTGAAAAAACAATTGGCGGCGGCAGGCCTGGACAGCCGCGATGCGGCACTGGCCACACAGCTTTGTTTCGGTGTACTGCAAAACCAGATCCTTCTGGACTTCTATATTTCCAAGTTCTCCAATATTTCGCTTAAACGCATGGAGGGCAAGGTGGTTCAGGCTCTGCGTCTGGCCGTTTACCAGATGCTGTTCCTGGACAAGATCCCCCACAGCGCCGCAGTCAATACTGCAGTTGCTATGACCAAGACCCACTGTAAAAATCCCAGAGCTGCCGGTATGGTCAACGGAATTTTACGCAGCATGGAGCGCAGTATTGACGAACTGCCCACCATTCCCAGAGAGGATGAGGCCGCCTATCTGGCTACCTTGTATTCTCATCCCCAGTGGCTGGTCAGTCAGCTGCTGCAGGTACTGGGCCTGGAGGAAACGGAGCAGATGCTGGAGGCCAATAACAGTCAGCCTCCGCTGACCGTTATGGTGAATACCACCAAGACCACGGCGGAAGAGCTGACCGAAAACCTGACTGAGCAGGGCGTGGTGGTCGAGCCTCATCCCTGGCTGGAAAATTGCCTGATTCTTTCCAAAACCGGAGATCTGGAGCGCCTGGACGCCTTCCATATGGGCTTGTTTTACGTGCAGGACGCAGCATCCCGGCTGTCCGTCAAGGCCGCTGATCCTCAGCCCGGTATGAAGGTGCTGGACTGCTGTGCGTCTCCTGGAGGAAAGTCCTTCGCTACTGCAATTGCAATGCAAAACGAGGGCGAAATCATCTCCTGTGATCTGCACCCCCATAAGAAAAAGCTGATTGCTGCCGGAGCAGAGCGTCTGGGGCTGACCTGTATTACACCCAAGACTGCGGACGGAAAAGATTTTCATCCGGAGTGGGAAAACGCTTTTGATCTAGTAATCGTGGATGCACCCTGCTCCGGCCTGGGTGTTATCCGGAAGAAGCCTGATATCCGCTATAAGGATCCTGAACCCCTGGAATCTCTGCCTGCGGTCCAGGCTGCGATCCTGGCCAACGCGTCCCGGTATGTGAAGCCCGGAGGACTGCTTATGTACTCTACCTGTACCATTCTCCGCCGGGAGAACGAGGAGATTGCAGAACAGTTCCTGACCACCCACAACACGTTCAAGGCAGATGCCTTTACATTGCCTGGCCCTGTTGGTGAAGTAGAGTCCGGCATGGTGACCCTGTGGCCCCATCGGCACGGTACCGACGGCTTCTTTATTTCTAAACTGCGAAAGGGGACCGAGCCCTTTGATTGATATTAAATCTATGACCCTCGAGGAGTTGACTGCCTGGTTCAAGGAACAGGGCGAGCCTGCCTTCCGCGCAAAGCAGGTTTTTCAATGGATCTATCGGGGCGTAACTTCTTTTGATGACATGAGCAACCTGTCCAAAGCACTGCGCCAGAAGCTGAAGGACAACTGCTTCCTGACCGCACCTCAGGTGGCGCGAAAGCAGGAGTCCGCCATTGACGGTACCATCAAGTATCTTTGGGAGCTGGGGGACGGCAACTGTATCGAGACCGTCCTGATGAAGTATAAGCACGGCAACACCGTCTGTATTTCCAGCCAGGTAGGCTGCCGGATGGGCTGCGCATTCTGTGCGTCTACATTGGCTGGCAAGGCGAGAGACCTTACACCGTCTGAGATGGTGGACCAGGTGCTGTTTACCCAACTGGACAGTGGGGAGACCATCTCCAATATCGTCCTGATGGGCATCGGCGAGCCTCTGGACAATTATGACACGGTTATGAAGTTCCTGACGCTCATCAATCACCCTGACGGTATGAATATCGGTATGCGCCATATCTCTCTTTCTACCTGCGGATTGGTTCAGAAAATTGACAAACTGGCCGAACGTGGGTTACAATTAACACTGTCCGTTTCCCTTCACGCACCTGATGACGAGACCCGATCCAAGATCATGCCGGTCAATCGTTCTGTCGGTGTGGACAAGCTGATGAACACCTGCCGCCGGTATTTCCAGACCACCGGACGGCGCATTTCCTATGAGTATGCTATGATCGACGGAGTAAACGATTCTGACTGGCAGGCAGATCTGCTGGCCGGCCTGCTGAAAGGTACTCCCGGTCATGTGAATCTGATCCCTTTGAATGACGTGGAAGAAAGCCCCCTGAAGCCCAGCCGAAGGGTCAGGGAGTTCCAGAAGCGGCTGGAAAGCCATGGCGTGACCGTGACCATCCGTCGTAAGCTGGGCAGCGATATTGATGCTTCCTGCGGTCAGCTGCGCCGTAAGGCAATGAAGGGCCAGTAAAAGAAACCGGAATTCCGAAGGAAAAGAGGGATTTTCCATGAATGTATGGGGAATCACGCACCGCGGAGCGGTCAGACAACAAAATCAGGATTCCTATCAAACGCAATTGCTTTCCGATGGCCGGATCCTCGCCATTGTCTGTGACGGCATGGGGGGCGCGCTGGCCGGAAATGTAGCCAGCTCTATGGCAGTCGAGCTGTTCATGGAACGCTTTGAACACTACGAGGGCTGCCGGGATGATGACGAAGCCCGTATGAAAAATGCGGCCGCCCTGGCCAATGAACAGATTTTCCTGCGTTCCACACGGGACGAGGAGTGTACCGGAATGGGCACTACTTTGGTTGCTGCGTTGGCTGGAAAGGATGAGGCCGTTATTCTGAACGAGGGTGACAGCCGCTGCTACCATGTGAATGAAAGCGGGATCCATCTGGTCACGCGGGACCATTCTCTGGTTGAAGACCTGGTGCAGAGAGGAGAACTGACCCGGGAAGAGGCCAGGACTCACCCGAACAAGAATCTGATCACCCGTGCGTTGGGTGCAGAACCGGTCCTGCTGACAGATTGCTTCCGACAGGAACTGCTTCCCGGAGACTATTTGCTGCTCTGCAGCGACGGTCTGAGCAACGTCGTGGATGAGCAGGAGATTTTGTACGAGGTTATTCACGGCGGTGACAATGAAACCTGCTGTGACCGTCTGCTGAGCATTGCGCTGAGTCGAGGTGCACCCGACAACGTCACAGTCGTTCTGATCCGCCGCTGAGGCAACATGTATGAAGCTGATAGAAGAGGAGGATATTTACCATGGATCAATACATCGGTAAATTACTCGATAACCGATATGAGATTTTGGAGCTTGTGGGCGTGGGCGGAATGGCCCGTGTCTACAAGGCTCGCTGCCACCGTCTGAACCGACTGGTAGCCATTAAGATCCTGCGAGAGGATCTTGCCAAAGACGCAGAACTGCGCCGCCGGTTCCATGACGAGTCCCAGGCTGTCGCCATGCTGTCGCACCCCAACATTGTCTCTATTTACGATGTGTGCCGTTCTTCCGACCTGGAATACATTGTGATGGAACTGATCGATGGCATTACTCTGAAGCAGTACATGCAGAAGAAGGGGAACAAGCTGAATTGGCGGGAGGCCCTGCATTTCATCACCCAGATCGTCAACGCTTTGGGCCATGCCCACAGCCGGGGCATTATTCACCGGGACATCAAGCCTCATAACGTCATGGTGCTTCGGGACGGCAGCGTAAGGGTGGCCGACTTCGGAATTGCACGTGTTATGTCCGGCGGCCACAGTACGCTGACTCAGGAGGCGCTGGGCTCTGTCCACTATATCTCTCCTGAGCAGGCCAGAGGCAGTCACATTGACGCCCGCTCCGATCTGTACTCCGCCGGCGTGGTGCTGTATGAAATGATCACCGGCCGACTCCCCTTCGAGGGAGATACCCCCGTGTCTGTGGCAATCCAGCATATTAACTCCATTCCTCTGTCTCCCAGAGAAATCGATCCCACCATTCCCGAGGCGCTGGAAGCCATTACGATGAAAGCCATGGCCCACGATCCCAACAACCGGTATATCAATGCCGATGCAATGCTGGCCGATCTGGAAGAGTTCCGTAAGAATCCCAATATCAATTTTGACTACACTTCGGATGCTCCTCAGGTTTTGGAGGAGTCTGACGAAGAAAAGACCCGGATCCATCCCGTTGTCTCCTCCGATACCCGTACCCACGGGATCGGCGGTGATGATCGGATGGCCGCTACCGCCCCTGTTCATATCTATGATGAAGAAGAGGATGAGAGCGGGGCGGAAGATCCTAAGAATAAGAATGGGAAAAAGCCCTTCCCCTGGCCTGTTGTCGGCGCCGTAGGCGGTGTACTGGCTTTTGTGGTGATCGTACTTGCCATCCTGTTCCATACAGTGTTTTCCGGCCTCTTTACACCCGCCGATTCCGATATCCTTGTACCGAATCTGATTGGTAAAAACTATGAGGAAGTTATCAAGGACGAAGAACTGCTGGGCAACTTTGAGATAGAAGTTGGTGAGTCTGTCCCGCATGATACTGCGAAGCCCGGCACGATTATCAAACAGACGCCTGAGGCTGACAGCAAGCCTGAGGAGGACGATAACAAGATTATCGTAACGGTCAGCAGTGGTCCTTCCCCCCTTACTGAGAAGAATCTGATCGGAAAGGACTATAGGGAGGCATGTAAGATCATCGAGGACCTTGACCTTGAGTGCAGCGTTAAGCGGGAATATAACGATGAGGTTCCCGAAAATTATGTGATCTCTGTCAAATTCCCCAATCACGAACCATACAAGCCCGGAGACAAGATTTCTCTGATCGTCAGTGACGGTCCTAAGCCTCCTGTTACGGTTGCGGTTCCTGATCTGAGAGGTTCTACCCTTACCGACGCCGAGAGCAAGCTGACGATGATGAATCTGAAGGTGGGCGACGTCAACAAGATCTACAGCGACACCATCCCTGAGGGTGCTGTGGTGGAGCAATATCCCAATGCAGGCACTGAGGTAGCGGAGGGGGAGAAGGTCAACCTCCGCATCAGCCAGGGGTCTAACCCCAGCAATAAGCCTCCTGTTCCCGATGTCAAACCGCCCGCTCCTGGGCCTGATCCTAAGCCTCCCGCACCTGAGACTGTCACCAAGGTGATCGACATCGCTCTTCCTGACACCGGTGAAATTGTCAAAGTGATGGTCAAGGTAGACGACGTTGTAGTGGTGGATAAAGAATGTGATACTACCATGGAACTCGCTGTGCCTGTTACGGTCAGCGGTCCCAAGGGTACTACCAAGACCCTGACCTGGTACTTCAATGGCGTGCAGAGTGGCACTCAGAAGGTTGAGTTGGTACCCTGATGGCAGAAGGAATTATTATGAAAGCCCTCAGTGGCTTCTACTACGTGGATAACGGCTCTGAATTGATCACCTGCCGGGGCAGAGGTAAGCTCCGCCATGAAAAGCTTTCTCCTCTGGTGGGAGACCGTGTGGAGTACACCCCCCTGGAAAACGGGCAGGGCGCACTGGACAAGGTCTTACCGCGCAGAAATGAATTCTATCGGCCCTCCGTTGCCAATGTAGACCAGCTGGTCATCATTGCCTCCGAGGCTACTCCCGTTACCGATCCGTTTCTGATCGACCGGGTCGCTGCCATTGCCGAAGGCCGGGGCTGCGACTGTATCATCTGCATCAACAAGTGTGATCTGGCCTCCGGGCATGAATTGGCTGCCATTTACGAGGCAGCCGGATTCAAGACGCTCCGAGTCAGCGCCGAAACCGGAGAAGGCATCGATACGCTTCGTGATATGATTTCCGGGAAGATCTCCGCATTCACCGGAAATTCCGGTGTTGGCAAGTCCAGTATCCTGAACGCGCTGGAGCCTGGTATCGTTCTGGCGACCGGCGAAGTCAGCGAAAAGTTGGGACGAGGCCGCCATACTACCCGACACGTGGAACTGTTCCGGCTCTCCTGCGGCGCTATCGTGGCTGATACGCCGGGTTTCTCCTCTTTTGATGTGGAACGGATGGAGCTGATGCGGAAAGAGGAACTGCAGAACTGCTTCCGGGAGTTTTCTCCTTATTTGGATCAGTGCCAGTTTCAGGACTGCGCCCATGTGAAAGAAAAGGGCTGCGCTGTGCTGGAAGCGGTAAAGGAAGGAAAAATTCCTGCGTCCCGTCACCGCAGCTATGTCCGACTCTATGAACAGGCGAAGGCGATTCCCGATTGGGAGCGAAACCGTACCAAAAAGTAGCAGAATGCCGCAGACCGAACAGTTCGGCCTGCGGCGTTTTTATTTGCACAAAGCAGCTGTACTGCATAAGATAGAATATCAGATCAAAGAGGAGGATTATTTATGGGCATCGTTGTTATTCACTCACCGCGCTTTCTGAGGGGAATTCTGCGTAAGATCTTCGGTGTACATTAAGCGGTGCTATTCTGTCACGGTCCCGCATAGGCTCTGATCAGGCGGGCTTATCAACGCCAATCGGATACGAGAAGGAGAGCGGGATCATATGGAGCTTGAATTAGAACAGGAACGCATCATCGGATATGAACTGGCAGGGGAGAAAACCGTATGTCAGGAGGAAACACTGGAAAGCATTGTTCCGGACGCCTGTCCGGATATTCTGCGGATCGCAGATGTCTGCGGCCATCCAATCATAACCGGAAAACAGCCGCGGGAGGACGCAGCGCTTGTATCAGGTACTGTACCTATGTCCGTTCTTTACGAACCGGAGGGAAAAGCCGGCTTATGCAAAATGGACGTTTCCCTTCCGTTTACCTGTCAGCTTGCTGTTCCCGGTCTGACAGACAGTGGGAGGATCATTGCTTCGGCAAGTCTGAGGCATGCAGAGGCAAAACTTCTGAACCCGAGAAAAGTCTTACTGCGGGTTGATCTGGCGGTCAATCTCCGGGTTTATCGCTCATATGAACGAGCAGTATGCTGTGCCGTGTGCAGTGACCGGGAAGCAACCCTTTGTCAGAAAAAAGCAGAAGTGCAGGATTGCTATATCTGTGACGTTGCCGAAAAACCCTTCCGGCTGGAGACACAGCTGCGTATGAAGGCGGTACAGGGAGAACAGGTACAGATCCTGTCTCTGCGCGGTGTCCCTGTTTGCAGTGACTGCAAATTGATTGGTAATAAACTGATATTCAAGGGCAGCATAAATCTGGCCGTGCTGACACAGGACAGCGGTCGTCTGCTGAATACAGTTCGGGAGTCCGTTCCCTTTTCACAGATCATGGAGGTGAATGGAGGCGAGGGGGGGCAGAGCTGGGGAGTCACGCTGGAACTGCAATCCCTGGAATGGTCGGCTGATACGGACGACAGCGGATTGCTCTCTGTTACTGCGGATATCCTCGCCCAGACCTCTGTTATGCAGAGCAAAACGCTGACTCTGCTGGAGGATCTGTACAGCACGGAATTCCGCACAGAGTGTCATACTGACGAGCTTCTGTTTCAGCGCTGCGGAGAGGAAACTGTAATTCCTCAGCCTGTCCGTGAGCTGGTGGAGGGGGAGCCGGTCATCCAGACGATCGTTGACAGCCAGCTTCATTTCGGAGAGATCGTCCAGACCAGACAGGAGAAAGCGCTTAGGCTCTCTGTCAATGTGGTTCTTGAACTGCTCTATCTGGACCAGGAGGAGCACCTGCACCAATTGACGCAGGAAATTCCTGTCTCCTGTCAGCTGAATTGTGTCCCGGAAGACAGGTGTGACTGCAGCTACAGCTGCCCTGATGATGTATATGCATCGCCGTCGGCGGGTGGGGCAGAGGTACGCTTCAATGTGGAGTTTCATTGCCGCGTTACACATACCACAAAAGTCAACGGGGTCACATCAGCGCAGATCGGAAAAGAACGCAACATAGAAGGCCGCGAGAGGCCCTCTGTGGTGCTGCGGCTGGCCTCCGGAGATGAGACACTGTGGGATATTGCAAAATCCTATGGTACGACCGAGGAACGGATTGCAGAGGTCAACGATCTCGAAGAAGGGCTTTCTCCTGCGGGAATCATGCTGCTGATCCCCAGTCATCCCTAAAACAGAAGCGCCGTCTGAAGATCATCTTCAGGCGGCGCTTCTGCATGCTTACAATAAACGAGAAAAAGGAAGGGTATTTATATATTATACCGCATCATTACCGACTGCGTATATGGACACTTACCCCTTGAATGCCCAAAACAGCTAACATTGTTTACAGTTTATTGTTGATAATTTTGTGATTTTCAGCTATCATTACAAATAGTACAGGAAAGGAGGCATTTATGTATGTCCTATCTGCTGTCAGAAATCAATAAAGCTATCCATTCTGATCCCGCAAAATTTGCCGCAGCCTGTGACGCCAATTATGCCGAAAAGGTTGCCTCTGCTGCCCGGAGTATTGCTTCCCGCCGAAGCCGCTCCAGGGTTATTCTGCTTTCCGGCCCCTCCGGTTCCGGAAAGACCACTACCGCGATGCGGATCGAGGACGTACTGGACCACAGCGGAGTTGAAACTTATATGATCTCCATGGACGACTACTTCCATACTGTGGATCCTGACACAGCCCCCAGAACCCGAGAAGGCGACTATGATTTCGAATCGCCGTTCTGCCTGGATGTAGATCTGCTGAATAAACATTTCAGTATGCTGGACAGAAATGAGAAGATCGAAATCCCTAAATATGATTTTGTTACCCATTCCAGACTGGCTGGAGTGGTTTCTCAATCCCTGCAGCTGGGTTCGGATGAAATGGCTATTTTTGAGGGTATCCACGCCCTGAATGATGTGATCGTGGGAAAGAACCCAAAGGCATTCAAGCTGTACATTGCTGCACGTTCCAATATTGTTGATGACAATGGTACGGTGGTATTTCGTCATGGCTGGATGCGGCTGTGCCGCCGGATCGTCCGTGATTTTAAATATCGCGGCAAAGGTGCAGAGCGCACCCTTCAGATGTGGGACAATGTGAGAAGGGGAGAGCGTCTGTATATCTCTCCCTATAAGGAAAATGCGGATTTGCTGTTCGACAGTTCTCTGGCCTGTGAATGCTCCGTGTTAAAGCCCTATGTTGTTCCCCTTTTGAAGGACGTCTCTCTGAAGGAGTTCCCGATCGTTGCGGATATTCTGGAAGGATACGAACAGATCGAGGAAATGAGTGATCAGTATCTGGCTGATAACTCTTTGATCAGGAAATTTATTGGCGGAAGTACGCTGGATTATAACTGAGCTATACAGAATAAGAAAACCCCCGCGCTGCATAGCAGCGCGGGGGTTTATTGCTCGGTCAGCGCCGATCTTACATGGAGGTGGTCAGAACCTTCTTCAGACGGGCAAAGCGGGGCAGGGAGTTCTCCTGAGGAGCATTGGCGTCGCCCTGAATCAGAGGCAGAGCGTAGTCAATGAAGGGCTGCTCGATGCCGTTGCCGGCCTCGTTGATCCACTCGCGGGGAACCTTCTTCTCGAAGTTGGCCACGATGTCCAGGGGCTCCAGCACGAACTCGCACTTGTAGCCGCCCTCACGGGTGCACTTGAAAGCGACCATCTTGTCGGTCACGCCGGAAACGGCAGCCTCGACAGCGGTAGCGCCGGCCTGCCAGGCCTCGTCGATATCGGTCTTGGAACCAACATGGGCGCCGCAGCGCTGCAGCAGAGACAGCTCGATGCCGCGGACCTTAGCGCCGGTCTCCTTCTTGACGGTATCAGCCAGCATAGCAGCCAGGCCGCCCAGCTGAGCGTGGCCGAAGCCGTCGGTAGCAGAAGCCTTAGCCTCGGACACGAAGGTGCCGTCGGCATAGTGGATACCCTCGGAAACAGCGACCATGCACTTGCCGGTCTTGTTGTAGATAGCCTTCACATCGGCCAGGAACTTGTCCATGTCGAAGTCGGTCTCAGGCAGGTAGACCAGATCGGGACCGCAGCCGGTCAGAGAGGCCAGAGCGGCGGAACCGGCCAGCCAGCCGGCGTGACGACCCATGATCTCGATGATAGTGATCATGCCGGTGTCGTAAACGTGAGCGTCCTGCCAGACCTCAGCGCAGGAAGTAGCAATGTACTTGGCAGCAGAGGCAAAGCCGGGGCAGTGATCGGTGCCGTTCAGATCGTTATCGATGGTCTTGGGCACGCCCATGACGCGGCACTCGTAGTTCATCTTCTGCATGTACTTGGAGATCTTGTTGCAGGTATCCATAGAGTCGTTGCCGCCGTTATAGAAGAAATAACGGACGTTGTACTTCTTGAAAATCTCCAGAATGCGCTTGTAATCGGTGTCATCCACGTCGGGATCAGCCAGCTTGTAGCGGCAGGAACCCAGCATAGAAGAGGGCGTGTTCTTCAGCAGGGCCAGCTCGGCGGGGTCCTCCTGACCCATGTCGTACAGCTTGTCCTCCAGAACACCCTTGATGCCGTGGGCAGCGCCCAGAACACGGGTAATGCAGTCTGCCTTCAGTGCAGTCTCGATAACACCCTGAGCACTGGCGTTAATTACGGCAGTGGGGCCACCAGACTGGCCAATAATGCAGGCTCCGGTCAGTTTCTCCATGTTTGCGTCCTCCTTAAACGAATTAGATAATCATTGTAACTATTTAACTCAGATTTTCTCCTTCAAATAATATCACAGACTCTTGTATTTATCAATCGTTAATGGTACAATAAGGCTTACCAAAAACAAAAAGGAGATGGTAATAATGCCATTGGTCACTACTACCGAAATGTTTAAGAAGGCATACGACGGCGGTTACGCTATCGGCGCTTTCAACGTTAACAACATGGAGATCGTCCAGGGCATCACTGAGGCCTGCCGCGAGGAGCACGCTCCCGTTATTCTGCAGGTTTCCAAGGGTGCCCGCGCCTACGCCAACCGCACCTACCTGAAGAAGCTGGTTGAGGCTGCTGTTATTGAGTGCCCTGATATCCCCATCTGCCTGCATCTGGACCACGGCGATACCTTTGAGACCTGCGTGTCCTGCATCGAGGACGGCTTTACCTCCGTCATGATCGACGCTTCCTCCAAGCCCTTCGACGAGAACATCGAGATCACCAAGAAGGTCGTTGAGTACGCTCATGACCACGGTGTCGTCGTTGAGGCTGAGCTGGGCGCTCTGGCCGGTGTTGAGGACGACGTTAAGGTTGATGCCGCTGATTCTCACTACACCCGCCCCGAGGAGGTCGAGGAGTTTGTTGCCCGTACCGGCTGTGACTCCCTGGCTATCGCTATCGGCACCTCTCACGGCGCTTACAAGTTCACTCCCGCTCAGTGCACCCGCAACGAGCAGGGCATCCTGGTTCCCCCCGAGCTGCGTTTTGACATCCTGGACGAGATCGTGAAGAAGCTGCCCGGCTTCCCCATCGTTCTGCATGGTTCTTCTTCCGTGCCTCAGGAGTACGTCAAGATGATCAACACCCACGGCGGCGCTATGCCTGACGCTGTTGGTGTGCCCGAGGATCAGCTGCGCAAGGCTGCCAAGCTGGCTGTCTGCAAGATCAACATCGACTCCGATCTGCGCCTGACCATGACCGGTACCGTCCGTAAGTACTTCGAGGAGCATCCCGATCATTTCGATCCTCGTCAGTACCTGAAGCCCGCCCGTGCCAACATCAAGGAGCTGGTTCGCCACAAGCTGGTGGACGTCCTGGGCTGCGCTGGCAAGGCCTGATTATTTCCCGCCTTTTAAGGACTGCTGCATCTGCAGCAGTCCTTTTTTATTTTCTGAAATGACAGTACAACATTGACGGTTCTTTATCACGGTGCTAAGATAGTTTCAGCTGATGAATGACTAACGAAAGGGGAGAGGCCCTGTGCAGATCATCATTTCACCTGCCAAGAAAATGAAAGAGGACACAGACAGTTTTCCGAACTGTGGCCTGCCGGTCTTTTTAGACCGCGCAGAAGAGCTTTTGCAGCTCCTGAGGGAAATGGACTATGACCAGTTAAAAAAGCTGTGGGGCTGCAGTGACGCCCTGGTAAAGCTGAACATGGAGCGGATCCGGACTATGGCCCCTGCCCACGCCAAAACACCTGCGATTATTTCTTATGAAGGAATCCAGTACCAGTATATGGCTCCGGGGGTATTCAGCAAAGCAGCCCTGGATTACATCCAAGACCATCTTCGGATCCTGTCAGGCTTTTATGGTGTGCTGAAGCCCTTTGATGCGGTCACGCCTTACCGGCTGGAGATGCAGGCAAAGCTGCAAAACAGTAAAGGCGAAACACTTTACGATTATTGGAATAACAATATTTCTGACGCCTTATATGCAGAGTCGGACTGTGTCCTGAATCTTGCTTCTCAGGAGTACAGTATCTGCGTTTCCAGGAATCAGCCTATCGATACGAGCCTGATCACCTGTATGTTTACCGAGAGAAAAGGGAATAAGATGATCGAAAAGGGGACACTCTGTAAAATGGCGAGAGGGGACATGGTTCGTTTCCTGGCCGAGCATCAGATCACAGATTCTGAAGGCGTCAAACAATATGACGGAATGGGATATCGGTTCTCCGAGGCCGATTCCGACCCAAATACATTTATTTTCATTAAGGAGGACTCCACATGTTAGAATCCGGTATTAAGGCCCCTGACTTTACACTTCCTGATAAAAAAGGAAATATGATCACTCTGTCCGACTATTTGGGCAAGAAGGTCGTCCTGTATTTTTATCCCAGAGACAATACCCCCGGCTGCACCAAGCAGGCCTGTGCGTTTGCAGGCGCCTATGAGCAGTTCAAGTCCAAAGACGTTGTGGTAATTGGAATCAGCAAGGACTCCACGGCTTCTCACCAGAAATTTGCAGCCAAGTACGACCTTCCTTTTATCCTTCTTTCCGACCCCGAACTGCAGGCGATCCAGGCCTATGATGTCTGGCAGGAAAAGAAGCTGTATGGCAAGGTCAGC
>SAMEA104404103__coassemble_1666_pt1 | contig 12952 bp, 11 predicted proteins | sample SAMEA104404103__metabat2_high_PE_047 | metagenome-assembled genome bin SAMEA104404103 (sample SAMEA104404103) | Balaenoptera acutorostrata | reverse complement strand
CAGATCCGGGATCAGTACGGCGTGTCCATTCTGCTCATCGAGCATCATATGGACCTGGTCATGCAGATCTCCGACCGGATCTACGTGCTGGACTTCGGCAAGCTGATCGCACAGGGTACGCCCACTGAGGTGCAGAACAATCCTCGCGTCATCGAGGCATATTTGGGGGTGGCAGACGATGCTGAAAATTGATGAATTACAGGTAAACTACGGCGGCATCGAAGCCGTCAAGAATATCACCTTTGAGGTGCCTGAGCGGTCCATCGTGACCCTGATCGGCGCCAACGGCGCCGGCAAGTCCACCACCCTGCGTACCATCGCCGGTCTGGTGAAGCCCGCCAGCGGCCGCATCCATCTCCAGGGCGACGACATCACCGGTCTGTCTCCCGACCGCATCGTGTCCAAGGGCATCACTCTGGTGCCTGAGGGCCGCCGCGTATTCCCCGACATGTCTGTGCTGGAGAACCTGAAGATCGGCGCTTACCTCCGTCACGACGACCTGGAGGAGGATCTGAAGTGGATCTACGATCTGTTCCCCCGTCTGAAGGAGCGTTCCTGGCAGGCAGCCGGCACCCTGTCCGGCGGCGAGCAGCAGATGCTGGCCGTGGGCCGCGCCCTCATGTCCCGCCCCAAGATCATGATGATGGATGAGCCCTCTCTGGGCCTGGCTCCCATTGTGGTCCGCGAGATCTTCGACATCATCAAGGAGATCAACAAGCAGGGCGTTACCATCCTGCTGGTGGAGCAGAACGCCAACATGGCTCTGAAGGCCGCCGACCTGGGCTACGTGCTGGAAACCGGCCGTATCACCATGACCGGCTCCGGCCACGACCTGCTCAATGACGCCAACGTCAAAAAGGCCTATCTGGGCGCCTGATCCCACATACAAAAGGACGGTATCCATCCGGATACCGTCCTTTTTCACGCTGTGCTTTAAATTCTTTCGGTTCCTCTCAACGTGACAGTTCCTGTCATTCAGAGGCGCGGAGCGCCGAAGAATCTTTTCCTCCTGCTATCAAAAACGCCGGGCAGAATATTCTGTCCGGCGTTTTGCTTATTCTTTTTCCTCCTGCATCTCTCTCCTGAGGATGCGGGAGCTGTTGATCAGGATCATAAAGGCGCCGATATTGTGGAGGAAGGCGCCTGCCAGCGCGGGGATCAGGCCCACCGCCGACAGCAGCATCATGAACAGACTCACCGAAAAGGCGATGCCGATGTTCTGATACATAATGGTCTTGGTAAGCCGCGCCAGAGAGATGACATAGGGGATATTCCGCAGGTCGTTGCTCATCAGTGCAATATCCGCGCTCTGGATGGCCACGTCGGAGCCCATGGCTCCCATGGCGATGCCCACGTCGGCCTCTGCCAGGGCCAGGGCGTCGTTGATGCCGTCGCCCACGGCCAGCACCTTCTCCTGCTGACGCAGGGCTCTGACCTTCTCCAGCTTCTCCTGGGGCAGCAGCTGGCTGTATGCCTCATCCATGCCCACCTTCTCACAGATAGCCTCTGCGGCCCTCTGGCGGTCGCCGGTGAGCAGCACTGCCTTTTCAAGGCCCAGTTCCTTCAGCTCTGCCACCGCCTCCGCAGCCTCGGGCCGGACGGAGTCGTTGAACAGCAGGCAGCCCAGCACAGAGCCGTTCCGCACCACCCAGTTGGCCGAGCCGCCCCAGTCCTCGATCCGGTCGGGAAGGAACCCCTGCTCCTCCACCCAGGCTCGGCTTCCGAAGAGGATCTGCTCCTCTCCTCTGATGCCGATCACGCCCCGGCCGGGCAGCTCCCGGATCTCAAAGCCACTCTCTCCCTCCTGTTCCCCGGCCTCCCGCATCAGTGCCCGGGAAATGGGGTGGAGGGAACCGCTGGCCACGACGGCGGCGCACTGTACCAGCTCCTGCTGATCTCCGGCCTCCTGCAAATAGGAGCCGCTGAGGGACAGCTCACCTCTGGTGATGGTGCCGGTCTTATCGAAGATCACCGCCCCCACCTGGGTCAGCTGCTCCACAAACTTGGAATTTTTGATCAGGATGCCCCTTCTGGTGGCCGCCGCCAGAGCAGCGATCATGGGGGCTGAGCTGACCAGCATGTGTCCGCAGGGACAGCTGACCACCAGCACCGCAATGGAATTGTTGATATTGCGGGTCAGCAGCACGGTCAGGGCTGCTACGGTCAGCACAAAGGGGATGTAGTAATGCATGAACTGATCCACCACCCGCATTTCGGGCAGAGATATCTTCTGTGCCCCCTCCAGCAGATGCACGATCTTCTGGAAGGAGGTGTCCCGGTACTCCTTGTCCACCTGGACTTTGATCACGCCGTCCAGGTTGGCGGTGCCCGCATAGACCTGGTCGCCTCTGGTCACGGCCACGGGCAGGGGCTCGCCGGTGAGGGATTTCTGATCGATGTTGGAGTCGCCCCACAGCACCGTGCCGTCAATAGGCAGGGACATACCGGGGCGCACCACCACCACGTCCCCTTGCTTCAGGTCGGCGGCGTCCACGGTCTTCTCCCCGTCCTCTGTCTCCAGCAGAGCGGTGGAGGCCTGCATTTTTTTCAGGCCCTCGATGGCGTCCCGTCCGCCCATGATGCTGCGCTCCTCCAGAAAGTGGACCACGCTGAGCACCACAGGGATCAGGATCGCCAGGGCGTGCTCGCCGGTGATGTAGCAGGCCAGCACCGCAATGGACACCAGGATCTCCATGGCGTTCTGAATATCCCGCTCCAGAAAGCCCTTCACGGCCGTGGTCAGCAGGGGCACGCCCTCAATGAGCACGCCCACCGTATAGATCAGCCCTGCCACAGCGGTCTGGTCGGGGAACAGCAGCTTGTAAAGGAACCCCACGATCAGACAGGTCAGGGCCGCCAGGGCGGCGGAAATGTCCTTCCGGATGCGCTGTTTTTCGCCGCCGGACAGCTCTGCGCCGGTAAAATCCTCCATCACATGGTCGGCGGTATGTTTCAGATTTTCCATCCTTCCGCCTCCTTAGGGTAAGAAGATCTGGGGCGTTCCGCCCTCGGGCAGGACCAGCTTTCCGCCCATCTTGTTGAAGATGGCGGTGACCTTGTCCCGGAAAACCCGTTCCCAGACCACGTCCTGATTCCTCTGGTACTCTTCAAACAGGCCGTTGAACTCGGCTACCTTGTCGTTGGCAGTGGTCAGCCGCTCCGACTGGTTCACCTTGGCGTCGCTGACCAGCTTGTCAGCCTGTGCCTTGGCGTCGGGGACCACCTTTTCCCGGTACTGGTTGGCCTCCTGGATCTTTGTCTCCTTCTCCACATAGGCCGCGTTGACCTGGTTGAAGTGGTACTTCAGGGCGTCCGGAGGCGTGATGCTCTGGAATTCCAGGCCAATGATCTCCACGCCCGCGTCCAGTCCGTCCAGGATCACCTGTGCCTGGTGGACCACCTCCTGCGCAAAGGCGTCCTTCTGGTCGGTCAGCAGACCGTCCACGCCGGTGGAACTGGCACAGCCGGTCATGACGCCGCTGACGATGCCCTGAATGGCCGCAGCCGGGTCGCCGGTGTAGAGGGCATACTCCACCGGATCCTTGATCTTGTATTTCAGGGTGGCGTCCACGTGGAGGATGTTTTCATCCCCCGTGATGATGTAGCCGGTCTTGCCGATATCCGCATAGGAGGGATCGGCGGAGGCCGCATGGGTCTTGATGGGAACCTCCTGCACCTTGCCTACAGGCACCTTGATGACCTCGTCAATGACATAGGGGAAGGCCAGCAGCAGACCGGGCTGGTGGATCTGTTCCTCTCTGGTGTCGCCCACCAGGCGGCCCAGACGCAGCACGATCCCCACCTCCGAGTTATCAATGACCCGGATGCCGGAGCAGCAGATCAGCACCACCAGAATGACGATCAGCCATTTGCAGTAGTGGATGGCCGTGTTGACCACCGCCACAAAGCGTTCAGATTGTTTTTCAGACTGTTTCATAGGCCACCTCAGTCCCCGTTCAGCACGTCGTAGGGGGGCGTGTCGGACTGAATGATCATCACGGTGTCCTCGTCCACGCTGGCCTCCACGGCAGCCAGCTTCCGCAGGAACTTGTAAAGCTCCGGATCCTGGGCGTGGGCCTCAGCGTAGATTTCAGCCACCTCCTGCTCGGTCAGTGCGTTGATCATGGCGGCCTCCTCACGGCCCTCGGCGATGATCTGGGCCACCTCGGCGTCGGCCTCGCTGCGGATGATCTTGGCGTCCCGCTCGCCCTCGGCCAGCAGCTGGTCGATGTACTTCTGCCGGTCGGCCTGCATCTGGGTAAATACGCTGCGTACGTTGGTGGAAGGCAGGCCCAGACGCTTGATATGCAGGTCGTGGACCTCAATGCCATACTGGGCCAGGGCCTGCCGGCTCACGTCGGCCATCATTTTCTCCTCGATCTCACTGATCTTGATGTCCTCTGCCGCCATAGACACCAGAGCGGACAGGTCATAGCTGCCCATGGTGCCGTTTTTGGAGTTGGTGATCAGGTCGCCCAGGTACTTCTGTGCCAGGGATGCGTCACCCACGCTGGTATAATATTTCAGCGGATCCTCAATGGACCAGATGGCGTAGGTCTGCATGATGACGTTTTTCTTATCGTGGGTCAGCGTCTCCAGATAACCGGAGTCCATGTACTGCTTGCGGCTGTCGTAGAGACTGACGTTCTCAAAGGGCCAGGGCAGCCGGGGGTACATGCCGGCCCGGGTGATCTCTGCTCTGGGGGCGCCGAAGCGGGTGACCACCGCGCACTGGCCCTCGTTCACCTTGAAGGTAAATCCGAAAAAGCCGATGATGGCCACAACAATGAGGGCGAAGCCCCATTTCACGATTTTCTTCTGGTTCATCCTTCTGTATCCTTTCCCTGGGTCCCCTGGTCGGGAACGCTTTCTGTCTCTGTTTCGGGAACTCCTTCAAACTGGGTAAGCTTGTCCTGCAGGCCGGACAGGAAGCCGGTATAGAGGCTGCTCTGGTCCACGCCCTGTCCCAGGATGTACTTTTTCTTGCCCAGCAGGGCTTTCTGGACCGCCTCCAGGTACTGGTCCAGGCAATAGGCCTCCGGATCCAGCCGATAGGCCTGCACCCCTGCGTTGTACTCGGTGACCTCCGCATTGGCCTGGGACACCCGGTCGTCCTTCGTGATGCCCGCCTGGTTGATACTGACCTGTTTGTCGGCCTCAGCCTGTTCTCTGGCGGCCAGAGCGGAGCCCTCCGCCTCCAGGATGGCGGCTTTTTTCTGGATACCGGCGCTGACCACGCTCTGATAGATGTCGGAGATCTCCACCGGCGGGTGGATGCTGGCCAGTGCCACACCCATGACCTCCAGGCCCAGGTCCGCCTCCTCCGCAAAGTCGGCCAGCTTTCCGTGGATCTCGTCGGACAGGGCGCTGCGGTCCACGCTCATAATGGTGTCGATATCGGTGCTGACGGTATTGTGCATGATGATCTCATAGCCCTTGGCCTTCAGCACCTCCTCCGGGTCGGTGTAGTTGGTCAGGTAGGCGTGCAGGTCGTTGATGCGGTAGCTGACCTTCAGATTGATGGCCACCAGCTCCCGGCCCGCACCGGTGAGCAGCTTGTGCTCCTCGCCCTTGTGGGGCAGGGTCCACAGGTTGTCTCCGCTGTCGGAATCCCCCTCATAGCCCACCACCATGGTCTGGGCGTGGGTCACGTCATAGACCTTCGCCACCTCAAAGGGGACCGGCAGCTTGACGTGCAGTCCGGGCTGGAGAATGTCCTCCTGACTCAGCCGTCCGAACCGGTACAGGGCTCCCTGCTGATAGGCCTCCACCTGCACCAGACAGGTGGACAGCCACATAAGGAGGATGCCGCCCAGCAGACAGGAGGGCAGGGAGACCTTCACAAATTTCAGGCTCCACAGGGAGCGCATGGAGATGCCTGTGTTCCGTTCCAGCCAGTCCAGCAGCCCCACATGGCTTCCTCCGCCCCGGTAGAAGGGCATGGGCAGGAACAGGTCGAAGTCCTCAGCCTCCGGCCGGCGGATCCGCTTGATGACCAGACCCGCCACGGTACCCACAGCCAGGTAGATCCCCAGCGCAGCCAGCAACAGGTCGGCAAGTCCGGTCAGCTGGGCGATGCCGGTGTAGCTGAGCAGCAGGTCGGCGGACAGCACCAGCACGGCCGCCTGGTTGACCAGCATCAGTCTGCACAGGCCCTGGCCTTCCTCCTTCATGGACCACCACTTCTGCACACAGGCGTACAGGATAAAGACGACCACGCAGACCACCACATGGACGGGGGCGGCCAGCGCCTGCCCTTCTTCCTCCTTCAGCCCGGTCATAAACCAGGCCACGCCTGCGGCCACGATCAGGACTGCTACAAAGAACAGGCCCAGGGCGGCGCCGCTGACCGGCTTCCAGTCGTCCCGGTCGTCCTCGTCCTCTTCTTCCAGGGCTTCCTGCTCCCGAATGGCCTCCAGCTTTCGCACCACGGTGCGCTGATAGGCGGGCAGCAGGGCCAGGATCAGCAGTAAAACGCTTTCAAAAACATGCAGTAAACTGAAATGAACCGCCAGGTAGGTGTTCAGCCCTCGGTTCAAAAACAGGAACAGCAGGCCCACGCACAGCAGCAGCAGTCCGGTGGCCAGAAAGTCGCTCTTTCGTTTTTTCACGGGCTGTCCCCTCCTTCCGGGATATTATGGTTACCATCCCATTGTAACCCGGAACCGGCTCTTTGTCACTTCATTTCGAAAAAACCTGACCGTTTTCTTCACTCCGGAACGCGGATCCCCTGGGGCGCATAGTCTGGAGGGAGCAGGACGGAAGGGGGAATTTTCATGGAGACAGGCAGAAATTTCTGGGTTTTCGGAGGCGACAGGCGGCAGACGGCTCTGGCGGAGCTGCTGCGGGCCGACGGTCAGGAGGTGCACGTCCGGGGCATGGGGGATGGGCCGGAGGATTATGAGGGGCTTTCCCGGGCGGACTGTGTGGTGCTGCCCATGCCGGTGTCCGTCCGGCCGGGGCTGCTTTTTGCCCCTCTGTCCCCGGTGGAGCGGCCCCTGGCCCCTATTCTGGGCGGCATTTCCCGCCGGAGCTTTCTCTGCGGCGGCCGGGCTGATCCTTCGGTCAGGGCTCTGACAGACCGAGAGGGTCTGGTGCTGTGGGACTACTTCGCCCGGGAGGAGCTGGCCGTGGCCAATGCGGTGCCCACGGCGGAGGGGGCTCTCTGTCTGGCTCTGGAGCACCTGGACATGACGATTCACGGGGCTTCTGTGCTGATCCTGGGCTTTGGCCGGGTGGGGCAGGCCACAGCCCTGCGGTTCCGGGCCCTGGGGGCGGAGGTCACCGTGGCCGCCCGACGGTACGAGGCTCTGGCTCTGGCGGAGGGGCTGGGCTGCCGGGCTGAAAAGCTGCCCTGCGTAAGCCGTCCGGATCGGTTCGATCTGGTGATCAACACGGTCCCCGCTCCTCTGGCGGACGCGGCCTTTCTGGCCCGTCTCTCTCCGGACTGTCTGCTCCTGGACCTGGCCTCTCTCCCCGGCGGGGTGGACTTCGACGCCGCCAGAGCCAGGGGGCTCCGGGCCATCCATGCCCTGTCTCTCCCCGGAAAGTCGGCCCCGATCACAGCGGGCGCGGCCATCCGGGACGCTATTTATCATATGTTGGAAGAAAGGGAGGTCTCTTTCCTTGGAAAATAAAACTGTCGGCTTTGCCCTGTGCGGCTCCTTCTGCACCCACGCCCGGGCCATGGAGGCGCTGGAGCAGGTAAAAGCGTCCTTTGCCCGGGTGGTGCCCATCGTCTCGGAGTGTACCGCCGCCACTGACACCCGCTTTGGCAAGGCCCACGATCTCATGCGGGAAATGGAACGGATCTGCGACCACCGGGTCATCTCCACCGTGAAGGGCGCCGAGCCCATCGGCCCGCAGAAGCTGCTGGATCTGCTGATCATCTGCCCCTGTACCGGGAACACCCTGGGCAAGCTGGCCGCCGGGATCACCGATTCCAGCGTCACCATGGCGGCCAAGGCCCATCTGCGGAACCAGAGGCCTGTGCTGATCGCCCCCTCCACCAATGACGGGCTGGGCGCCTCGGCCCAGAGCCTGGGGGCTCTTCTGCCCCGGAAGTACATCTACTTCGTCCCCTTCGGCCAGGACGATCCCCAGCGGAAGCCCACCTCTCTGGTGGCGGACTTCTCCCAGGTGACCGAGGCGGCCAGGGCCGCTCTGGAGGGACGGCAGCTGCAGCCCCTGCTGGTATAAGGAAGGCGGCCATGTCTCAGGACATGGCCGCCTTTTTCTGCACTGTGAGCCTGTTTTCCACCGCCCGGACCAGCAGGGTATCCCCCCTGCCCAGGGTTCCTGCCAGCATCAGGTCGGCGGCGGGATCCTCCACCCATCGGACAACGGCCCGTCTGAGGGGGCGGGCTCCGTACTCCCGGCTGCTGCCCCGGCTGCACAGCAGCTCCAGGGCCTCCTGCTCCACCTCAAGCTTCACCCCCAGCTTGTCCAGCCGCTCCCCTGTCTCCCCCAGCAGCTTCCCTGCGATCTGTCTGAGGGAGGCCTGTTCCAGGGGGTGGAACACCAGCACGCTGTCCAGCCGGTTGAGAAACTCCGGGGCAAAGGTACGCCGGGCGTCAGCCAGTACCTCCTGTTCTACCTGTTCCCGCTCCACAGCGCCTCCGGAGCAGAAGCCCAGTCTGTTCCCCTGTCGGAACCGCCCCGCCCCCAGGTTGGAGGTCATCACCAGCACCGTGTTCCGGAAATCCGTCTCCCGGCCCTGCCCGTCGGTGAGCACCCCCTCCTCCATGACCTGGAGCAGCACCGCCCACACGTCCCGGTGGGCCTTTTCCAGCTCGTCCAGCAACACCACGGACCAGGGCTGCTTCCGCACCCGCTCGGTGAGCTGGCCTCCGTCCTCGTGGCCCACATAGCCGGGAGGGGCTCCGATGAGCCGGGACAGGGAGTGGGGCTCTCTGTACTCGGACATATCGAACCGCAGCAGGGCCTTGGGATCTCCGAACAGCACCTCTGCCAGACTGCGGCAGAGCTGGGTCTTGCCCACGCCGCTGGGGCCCAGCAGCAGAAAGGCGCCCACAGGCCGGTCAGGGGCCTTCAGCCCCAGGCGGCTCCGTCGGATGGAGCGCACCACCGCCTCCACCGCCCTGTCCTGTCCGATCAACTTTTCCTTCAGTCGCCGGTCCAGCTGCTCCAGAGCTCTCCGATCCGCCTCATCCGGATCAGTCACCGGAACCCCTGTCCACTGGCTCAGCACCGCCCGTACGTCGGCCTCTTTTACCTGCCTGTCTCCTACGCTCCGGGCCTCCAGCCACAGCGCCCGTTTCTCACGCAGCTGGCCCCGGAAGCTGGCCTCTGCATCCCGCAGGAGGGCGGCTTTCTCAAAATCCCGCTGCTGTACCGCCTGGTTGATCTGCCTTCTGGCCTGGATGGCTCTCATCTGGAGGCTCTGCAGCTCCGGCGGCAGCAGCCGTCCGGCCAGTCTGGCCCGGGATGCTGCCTCATCCACCAGATCAATGGCCTTGTCCGGCAGAAATCGCTGGGGCAGGTAGCGGATGGACAGCTCCACCGCAGCCTCCAGGGCTCCATCCTCAATGGTCACCCGGTGGTGGCTCTCATACCTTCCCCGCAGCCCCCGCAGGATGTTCAGCGTCTGTTCCCGGTCGGGCTCCCGGACGGTCACCGGCTGAAAACGCCGCTCCAGCGCCGCGTCCTTTTCAATGTGGCGGCGGTACTCCTCCCGGGTGGTCGCCCCCAGGATCTGGATCTCCCCCCGGGCCAGAGCGGGCTTGAGGATGTTGGCCGCGTCGATGGCCCCCTCTGCACTGCCCGCCCCCATGATGGTGTGCAGCTCGTCCAGAAACAGGATCACATTTCCGGCCCGCCGCACCTCCTCCAGTACCCGGCGGAGCTTGTCCTCAAATTCTCCCCGGTACTTGGTGCCTGCCACCATGGCACTGAGGTCCAGTGCGCAGACCCGCTTTCCCAGCAGGTGGCCGGGGGCGGTTCCGTCGGCAATGGCCAGGGCCAGCCCCTCGGCAATGGCGGTCTTGCCAACGCCGGGCTCCCCGATCAATGCCGGATTGTTCTTGGTCCGGCGGGACAGGATCCGGATCACCCGCTCCAGCTCCTCCTCCCGGCCGATCATCGGATCCAGTTCTCCCATCACCGCCATCTGGGTCAGATCCCGGGAACACTGGTCCAGCTGCCTGGTCTCCCCACCGGCACGCACCTCCGGCTCCCGGCTCCGCTCCCCCGCTATACGGTCGTTTCCGCCCAGAGATGCATATACAGTCTGCCGCAGCAGCTCTGTCTCCACCCCGCAGCCCTCCAGCAGCCGGACCCCGCCGCAGCTCCGCTGGCCCAGGATTCCCAGCAGCAGATGTTCGGAATTGATCCGCTCCCGGCCCTGTTTCCGGCTCTCCTCTCCCGCCTGCTCCACCGCCCGGCAGCAGTCCCGGGTCAATCCCTGTCGGAGGGTCCCCGTGGGGGTCCCCACCCCCACCATCCGGGCCAGCTCCGCCTTTAATTCGTCCCTGTCCGCCCCCGCTTTTTTCAGGGCGCAGGCCGCCGGACTGTACGCCTGGCCGGCCAGTCCAAGCACCAGGTGCTCGCTGCCCACATAGCTGTGACCCAGTCCGGCCGCGTTAACATATGCTAACCGAATTGTGTCTAAAACGGAAGAAGTGAAGTCTTTTCCCAACATTTTAGCTCACCTCACAAAAAGATACAGAAAAAGCATAGCCACTTTTCAGTAAAATTAGCATTGCTTTTTTTGTTGGATGTGATAGAATAGAAGCACAATCAAATGGAGGTGTACTACAATGGCTTTTGTCATCGGTGATGCTTGCATCAGCTGCGGCGCCTGCGCGGAATCCTGCCCCGTCGGTGCTATCTCTCAGGGCGACGATCATTATCAGATCGACGCCGGCGCTTGCCTGGATTGCGGTACCTGCGCTGGTACCTGCCCCATGGGCGCTATCTCTGAGGGCTAATCTCAGAACACATTTTCCTGAAAAAAACAACGCCGTTATGCCCGGCGTTGTTTTTTGCGTTTCTTAATCTAATATTAAAAATTACATTTAATCATCTTGTATATTGATTTTTGCAATGGGCAGTATTATACTGTAGACACTTGATCAACACCATCCGGTGAAAGGAGTTCCCAAATGCGTTATCAATCTGCTGCCGCCTGCCCCATGACGGTACACGCTTCCCATACAAGACCCCGCACCAGGCGGGAGAAGGAGGTCCGCGATCCCTACGACGGTCTGCGTCCCTGGTCCGCCTATACCCACGGCTTCGGCGCTGTGCTGTCTGTGGCGGCCACTGTCCTGCTGCTGGTCCGGGCCGCTTCTCTGGGGCTGTGGCTCCATTTTGCGCTGTTCGCCGTCTACGGCCTGTCCATGATCGGCCTGTACACCGCCAGCACCCTTTACCACTGCCTAAACACCGGGGTGGCCGGACGTATTGCCCTGCGGAAATATGACCACTGCTCCATCTATCTGCTCATCGCAGGCAGCTACACCCCCATCTGCCTTACCGCTCTGAAAAACTGCGGCGGCCCCGTGCTGCTGGCCGCTGTGTGGACCCTGGGCATCGCCGGTATCATCCTGACCATTGCCAAGCTGTCCATTCCCCGCTGGTTCTGCAGCGCCATCTACCTGTTCATGGGCTGGCTGGCCATCTTTGCCATCGTTCCCATCTACCGCACCCTCCCCGCCAACGGCTTCTTCTGGCTGCTGATGGGCGGTCTGATGTACACCATCGGCGGCGTCCTCTACGCCGTCAAGTGGCCCGGACGGAATAATCCACGGTTCGGCTGCCACGAGATCTTCCACGTGTTCATCCTGCTGGGCAGCGCCTGCCACTTTGTGATGATGTACAGCGTCATCATGTATCTGTAAGTTCAGAAAAGGCCCCTCCACCCGGAGGGGCCTTTTCTTATTCCTCTGCCAGGGACATGACTGACACCTCAAAGGCGGTACGCTCCTCGGTGCAGTCCCCCAGATTTTTGGTGTAGACCCGGCTTTGAAGCCTGCCCAGCACATGGAGGGGCTCTCCCACCTCCATATCTCCGCACTGGTGGGCCAGACTGCCCCAGGCAATGCAGGGCAGATAATCGGCTCTGCCGTATTTCCGGTTCACCGCCAGGATCATATCGCAGATGGTGCGGCCCATGGGGGTGGTCCGGATATTCGGGGGCTTGCACAGTACCCCCGCCAGCTCCAGCCTGTTCTCCTCCTCTCCCTCCTCCCGGCTCAGGCTCCGTGCAAACACGCTGACGATCAGTCTCCGGCCGCTGCCGCTGCGGTTGTTGAAGGTCCGCACCTCCCCGTTCACCGTAAGGCTCTCCCCCTCTGCCGGCTTCAGCTCCTCCAGCTGCTGGGCGGAAGCCACCACGTTCAGCCTGTCCTCGGCTCCGGACAGCCGCTGAACCGCCAGGGGCAGCACGTAGTAGAGGACGCCGTGGTTGATGTGGGAGGGTCTGGGCGGGGCTGAAAGCCGCCCCCGCAGCAGAATACGATTTTCATTCAGATTGGACTGCATGGCTTGCAACACTCCTTCTTTGGTTGCTTCCACCATATGCGGTACCCACCCGAAGTATGAAAAAAGAGCGCCGACCCGATGGGTCAGCGCTCTTGCTGTATTTATCGTCCGAAGCCGCCTCCGCGGGAGCCTCCTCCGCCGCCGAAGCCGCCGCCGGAAAAGCCGCCGCCACGGGAGCCGCCGCCAAAACCGCCGCCGCGGCCGCCGCTGGAGAATCCGCCGCCGCGGGAACCGCTGCCAAAGCCGCTTCCACGGCCTCCGCTGGAGAAGCCGCCCCCTCTGGGGCCGCTGCCGGAGGAACCCCCTCTGGGGCCGTTAAAGCCGGAGAATCCGCCGCTGCTGCCGCCGAAGCCGCCGAAGTGGTCGTCATCCCGGTAGTGCCGTCTGGGGGGAGGGGTGCGCCAGCGCCGCCAGTACCAGTTGTAGCCGGGGCCGTGCCAGAACAGCA
>SAMEA104404103__coassemble_1635_pt1 | contig 13139 bp, 9 predicted proteins | sample SAMEA104404103__metabat2_high_PE_047 | metagenome-assembled genome bin SAMEA104404103 (sample SAMEA104404103) | Balaenoptera acutorostrata | reverse complement strand
AACATGACCTTCAGATAGCCGCCCAGCTGGGTGAAGTCCTCGATGGCGAAGATGGTCCAGCTGATCAGCACCAGGAACAGGGTGTACACATGACCCACCACGGCGGGAGCCTTGTTCAGCTTATCCAGCAGGAAGAACTTTTCCACCAGCAGGGCGATCCAGAAGAACAGGCCCCACAGCAGGAAGTTCCAGCTGGCGCCGTGCCAGATACCGGTGGCGGCCCAGACAACGAACAGGTTGAACATCCAGCGGGTCTTGCTGCAGCGGTTGCCGCCCAGAGGGATGTAGAGGTACTCCCGGAACCAGGTGGACAGGGAGATGTGCCAGCGGCGCCAGAACTCGGTGACGCTTTTGGAAATATACGGATAGTTGAAGTTGGGCAGGAACTCAAAGCCCAGCATACGGCCCAGACCCATGGCCATGTCGGAGTAGCCGGAGAAGTCGAAGTAGATCTGGAAGGAGAAGGCCAGCACGCCCAGCCAGGCACCGGCCACGGTCAGGTCGGTGACGGCCATGGCCTTATAGGCCTCCCACAGCATACCCACGTTGTTGGCGATCAGCACCTTCTTGGCCATACCGACGGTGAAGATCTGCACGCCGGAGGCAAACTTCTCAGAGGTGGTGGAGCGCTCGTCGATCTGGTCGCCCAGGTCCTTGTACTTGATGATGGGACCGGCGATCAGCTGGGGGAACAGGGTGACGAAGGTGCCGAAGTTCAGAATGGAACGCTGGGCACGGGCGTCGCCGCGGTACACGTCCACCGTGTAGCTCATGGTCTGGAAGGTATAGAAGGAAATGCCGATGGGCAGGTGGATGCCCAGCACGGGCATGAAGGTCAGGCCCATGGACTGGAGAGAACCGGCGATGAAGTCCCAGTACTTGAAGAAGAACAGCAGGGCCAGGTTGAAGAAGATGGAAGACGCCACCACCCAGCGGGCGGCCTTGTCATTGTCCCTGGCCTTGAACTTCTCCACCAGCAGACCGTGGGTGAAGTCGATGGCAGTGGAAAGGAACATGATGATGACGTACTCCTGCTCGCCCCAGTAGTAGAAGAACAGGGACGCACAGAGGATCACCAGGTTCCGGAGCTTTCTGGGCACTACATAGTAGATGGCCAGAGTCAGCACCAGAAATGCGAACATGAATACGGGGGTGGAAAATACCATGGAAAGACCTCCTCAGAAAAGAACGGACAGGTGGCTTGTCCGCTGCAAGGATATGATCGGAAACAACAGGCAGAGCCCCCGGATCGGGGCGGCCCCTGTGAAACATTCAGATCCAATCAGGTTTGACGCACAGACGGGGGAAAAGTTCCCTCCTCCGGAAAAGTTTTTCCAGAAGAGCGCTTTGACCCACGGCCTCCTATTATATCAGAAGTGTACCCGCCAGGCCATAGAAATATGGCGCTTTTTCGCAGAAAATGTGCCAGCAGAACCGGAAAGCCTCTCTTGCACTTTAGTGCGGAAGGGGATAAAATGGTGTAAATATGGAAAAAAGGATGTGTCTGCACATCCGGGAGAGGAGTGGGGAATATGGTGTTCTCCGTCAGATCTCTGGGGCTCCACGGAGTTTCCGGCTACCCGGTGTCCGCCGAGTGCGATCTGTCCGGCGGTCTGCCCGCCTTTACGGTGGTGGGACTGCCCGATGCGGCGGTCAGCGAGGCCAGAGAGCGGGTCCGGGCCGCCATCAAAAACTGCGGGTTCAGCTTTCCGGTGAGCCGCATCACCGTCAATCTGGCCCCTGCCCATGTGAAGAAGGTGGGCACCCTCTATGATTTGCCCATTCTGGTGGGCATTCTGGCCGCGGGAGGCCAGCTGAAGCTGAAGGACGACAGCTGCGCCTTTGTGGGAGAGTTGTCTCTGTCCGGCAGGCTGCGGCCCTGCGCCGGTATGCTGCCCATGGCACTGGCCGCCAGGCGGGCGGGGATCCAGCGGCTGTACGTCCCGGCGGAGAACGCCGCCGAGGCCACCCTGGCCGACGGCCCCCAGGTCTACCCTGTGGACAATGTGGAACAGCTGGTGCGCCATCTGACCGGAGAGGAGCCCATCGCCCCCGCGCCCCAATGGATCCCCTCCAGAGGGACGGTCAGCTGTCCGGACTTCTCTGAGGTCAAGGGACAGGAACAGGTGAAGCGGGCGCTGGAGATCGCCGCCGCAGGGGCGCACAGCGTGCTGATGACCGGAAGCCCCGGCAGCGGTAAGTCCATGCTGGCCCGCCGTCTGCCCGGGATCCTGCCGGACATGACCATGCAGGAGGCACTGGAGACCACCGAGATCCACTCGGTCATGGGTCTGACCACGGCGGAGCACCCCCTGATTGATCTGCGGCCCTTCCGGGCTCCCCATCACACCGTGTCCCCCATGGGCATGGCGGGCGGCGGCAGCAACCCGAGACCCGGCGAGATCTCCCTGGCTCACAACGGCCTGCTGTTTCTGGATGAGCTGCCCGAGTTTCCCAAGGAGGTGCTGGAGGTGCTGCGCCAGCCTCTGGAGGACGGACAGGTGCAGATATCCCGGGCCTCCGGCACGGTGACCTATCCCAGCCGGTTCATGCTGGTCTGCGCTATGAACCCCTGCAAGTGCGGCTGGTACGGCCACCCCTCCGGCCGGTGCCGCTGCTCGGAGGGAGAGGTCAAAAAGTACCTGTCCCGGCTGTCCGGCCCCCTGCTGGACCGGATCGACATTTTTGTGGAGGTGGCTGCCCTGGAGTTTGAAGAGCTGACTCGCACCGAGCCCGCCGAGTCCTCCGCTCAGGTGAAAAAACGGGTGGACGCCGCCCGGGCCATTCAGTCGGAGCGGCTGAGTGCCGCAGGGCTGCCCTGCAACGCCCGGATGGGACAGAAGGAGCTGCGGACGTATTGCAGGCTGGACGAGGCCTGCCAGAAGCTGATGAAGGGGGCCTTTGACAAGCTGGGCCTTACCGCCCGCAGCTATGACCGCATCCTGCGGGTGGCCCGCACCATCGCCGATCTGGACGGCAGCGACGATATTCAGTCCTTCCACCTGGCCGAAGCCCTCCAGTTCCGCCCCCCGGAATATCTGCGGCGCTGATTTCAACCTTTAACTGGACATTTTCCCCGTTTTTCGATATAATGTCCGATGCTGATTGCAACAAACGGAAAGGACGACCGATTGAATATGAACGAAATGATCCTGCTCAAGCTGGGCGAAATGGTCCTGAAGGGCCTGAACCGCCGCAGCTTTGAAGAGAAGCTTCAGGCCAACATCCACCGCCGCCTGAACGGCCTGGGCCAGTTCCGGGTCTACACCCGCCAGTCCACCACCTATGTGGAGCCCAAGAACGAGGACTGCGACATGGATGCAGCCTACGAGGCCATGAAGTACGTGTTCGGCATCGTGGGTATTGCCCGCGCCCGCTCCTGCGAGAAGGACAAGGACGCCATCCTGGCTGCCTGCAAGGAGTACCTGAACGACGAGCTGAGCGCCGCCACCACCTTCAAGGTGGAGACCAAGCGCGCCGACAAGACCTTCCCCATGACCTCCATCCAGTGCAGCCAGTATGTGGGCGGCTGGCTGGACGAGGCCTATCCCAACCTGCAGGTGGACGTGCACAACCCCCGGCTGACCGTCCATGTGGAGATCCGCGACTATGCAGCCTTTGTCTACGCTGACGCTGTGCCCGGCGCAGGCGGTCTGCCCGTGGGCATCAACGGCCGCGCTGTGTCTCTGCTGTCCGGCGGCATCGACTCTCCCGTGTCCAGCTATATGATCGCCAAGCGCGGCGTGGCCCTGGAGATGGTCCATTTCTTCTCCTACCCCTACACCTCCCCCGAGGCCAAGGAGAAGGTGCTGGATCTGGCCCGCCTGCTGGTGCCCTACACCGGTCACGTGGTGGTCCATGTGGTCCCCTTCACTGCCATCCAGGAGGAGCTGCGCCGCTCCTGTCCCGAGGAGCTGTTCACCATCATCATGCGCCGCTTCATGATGCGTATTTCCGAGGCTGTAGCCCACCGCATCGGCGCCAAGTGCCTGGTCACCGGCGAGTGCCTGGGCCAGGTGGCCAGCCAGACCATGGAGGCGCTGAACTGCACCGGCTCCGTGGTGAATATGCCCGTTCTGCGTCCCTGCATCGGCATGGACAAGGAGGAGATCGTCCAGATCTCCCGGAAGATCGGCACCTACGATACCTCCATCCTGCCCTATGAGGACTGCTGTACCGTCTTTACCCCCCGTCACCCCCGTCTGCGCCCCGTGCTCAGCGAGGTGGAGATGGCCGAGGAAAAGCTGGACGTCGAGGCCATGGTCAAGGACGCCATGGACAACATCGAGCGGGTCTATCTGTAAGAACCTGAAAAAGAAGCGAAGCTGCGGCTTCGCTTCTTTTTTTGCCGTCCGGCGAGGGATTCTTGCGAAATAAAGTGCGAAATAGTATAATGATGGAAATGAGAAAATTACTTTAATTTGATTTTAATGCGGAGTAAAAACTCTTTCAACCCGACCGTGGTACTCTTACCATGCGAGAATACAGTCGGCGGAAAGGAGCCGTTTTATGGATATTACATTGGAAAAGGTGGAGCGGCTGCGGGAAAAAGCCCAGGTCAGCTACACCCAGGCCAAGGAGGCCCTGGACTACAGCGACGGCGACCTGCTGGACGCCCTCATTTATCTGGAGGAGCAGGGCGCCATTCCCCGCCCGGAGGGGGTCTACTACTCCACCAGAGGAGAGACGCCCGTGACCGTTGACGAGGAGTCCGCCCAGGAGCTGGAACAGAATGCGGCTCCGGAGCCCAAAGAACAGAAATGTTTTCTGGCCAGAGCACGGTCCTGGCTGATCGATAACGAACTGGAGATCTGGCACCGGGACAGACCGGTCACCGCCATGCCTGCCCTGGTCATGATCCTGCTGCTGGTGCTGGCGGCCTGGGCAGTGATCCCCCTGGCGGCTGTGGGTATGCTGCTGGGCTATCGGGTGCGGTTTACCGGCCCGGATTCCGACCACGACGACCTGGAGGATCCGGAGAACGGAGCGGTGGACACACCCTCCGACCTGGGCAGAAGGGTCATGGACGAGCTGCGCCGCCAGCGGGAACAGAACAATTCCGAAGATAAGAAACACGACGATACGGAAGGACAGGGTGTATAACAATGGCCGAAGCAATCCTCTTGGTGGAAGACGAAGAAAAACTGGCCCGCATGGTGGAAATGGAACTGAAATACGAGGGCTATCAGGTAGAAAAGGCCTTCGACGGACGCAGCGGACTGGAAAAAGCCCGCAGCGGTGAATTTGATCTGATCCTGCTGGACATCATGCTGCCCCAGCTGTCCGGCATGGAGGTGCTGCGCCGGCTGAGAAAGGAAAGCCAGGTGCCGGTCATCATGCTGACCGCCCGGGACAGCGTTATGGACAAGGTGGCCGGGCTGGATTCCGGCGCCAACGACTATGTGACCAAGCCCTTTGCCATCGAGGAGCTGCTGGCCCGGATCCGCAGCGCACTCCGGAACAAGGGAGAAAAGAAGGGCCAGGCCCTCACCGCAGGCGACCTGAGCATGGACGTGGAGCGCCACACGGTCACCGTCCGGGGTGAAAATGTGGAGCTGACCAAAAAGGAATTTGACCTTTTGAAGCATCTGCTGGAAAACAAAGGACGGGTCCTGACCCGGGAGGCCCTGCTGGACAGCGTGTGGGGCTTTGACTTCGTGGGTGAGACCAACTCTGTGGATGTGTACATCCGGTTTTTGAGAAGCAAGCTGGACGAGGCCTTTCACATGAAGCTGATCCACACCGTCCGCGGCGTGGGCTATGTGATCAAGGACCCTGAAGACGGGGAGTGATCCCATTTGAGTTCAGAAAGGAGGGTGGATATGCGGCACAGAAGAAGACGGTTTCAATGCCCGCCTCCGGCCGACCCCAGAGATTCCTCTCTGGTATTCCGGCTGAACAGGGGCTTCTTTCTCCGCCAGCTGGGTATTTTCCTGGTGATGGATTTTCTGGTCATGAGCCTGTCCACCCTGGGACTGACGATCTTTGCGGAAAACCGCTGCGCCGATGTGGCAGCCGTGGTGGAGACCCACGGCCTTCCCGAGGAGGAGACCATCCCCTGGATGGAGAGCGGCGGCTATATGGTGCGCCCCCTGGACCGACAGCCGGAGGGTCTGGAAATGCCGGCCTTTTTCTCCTGGCTGCCCATCCGGGAGGAGGTCTCTCAGGGCAGACGCAGCTATGAGGATCTGCGGTACTATGTGATCGAGCTGCCCAACCACGGCAGCCCCTACTCCATCCACGTGGATATGTCGGGCATGTTCCGCACCCTCCACTGGGTGGTCATGGCTCTGCTGTTGTGCCAGGCCTTTTCTCTGATCCTGAATCTGTTCCGCAACTACCGGTCTATCCGGCTGGTGCTGCGGCCCATTCAGGACCTGGCCAACACCACCACGGAGAAGCTTCACGCCACCACCTCCTCCGCCAGTCAGGAGGCCAGCCGGGAGCTGGAGAGCCTGACCGATGAGCTGGGCAAGATCAATGCCCGGCACCTGGACAGCCGTATCGATCTGCCCGCCACGCAGAAGGAGCTGCGCTCCCTGGCCCAGGCCATCAACGCCATGCTGGACCGGGTGAACCAGGCCTACAGCGCCCAGATGCGCTTTGTCTCCGACGCAAGCCACGAGCTGCGGACCCCCATTGCTGTGATCCAGGGCTACGCCAGTCTGCTTGTCCGGTGGGGAAAGTCCGATCCTGAGGCTCTGGAGGAGTCCATCACCGCCATCCGGGACGAGGCCAAGTCCATGGAACGGCTGGTGGCCCAGCTGCTGTTTCTGGCCCGGGGGGACAACGACTCCCAGCCTGTGAAAAAGGAGCCCATGGATCTGATCGCCCTGGCCGACGAGGTGCTGCGGGAGGAGCAGATGATCCATCCGGAGCGGATCCTTTTGCAGCGCTGGCAGGGCGGGGACGTGGTCCCCGTGGTGGCCGACCTGGGACTGATGAAGCAGCTGATGCGGATCCTGATCGACAACAGCATCAAATACAGCCCGGAGGAGGGTAAGGTCTATCTGAGGGTGTCCGAGAGTGAGGGCTACGCCAGAGTGACCGTTCAGGATGAGGGCATGGGCATCGCGCCCGAGGCCATCCCCCATATTTTCGAGCGCTTTTACCGCACCGACCGTTCCAGAGCCCGCACCACCGGCGGCACAGGCCTGGGCCTGTCCATTGCACGGTGGATCGTGGATCGGCACGGCGGCTGGTTTGAAGTGGTGTCCCGCATGGAGGTGGGCACCCGGATCACCTTCGTGCTGCCCCTGGCAAAGGGACAGCTTCCGGAGTAAGAAAGAAGTATGGATATGAGAGAGTTCTACAACCGTTTTTTACGGAATCACATCAGTCTGGAGCCCCTGGGGATCCTGCCCTGGGGAGAGCAGAACGAGACTTATTTCTGCACCCCGAAGGGAGCGCTGCCCATTGGCTGCACCGGGGTGGACGGGATCCACTACTGCTTTGTCCGGGGCTGCGGGGAGACTGTTTTTGTGGTGAACCCCATGAACGGACCCGGGGAGTTTGTCCATCCGGTGGGCCGCAGCTTTGAGGAATTCCTGGGGCTGCTGGCAGCCTGCCGGGGCGAGGCCGCCCTGGAGCAGTCCTGGATGTGGGACCGGGAGAAATTCCGGCAATTTCTGGAGCAGGACGAGCCCGGCGAGGGCTGGCAGGAGACGGTGAAGGCCCTGGAGGACAAGCTGGGTGTGCTTCCCGAGCAGGATCCCTTTGCCTGCCTGCAGGAGATCCGGGAGGAGGTGGACTGCTCCCGGCTGCAGTTCCCGGCGGAGTACTATGACCTGATCCCGGAGGAGGAGCCGGAACCGCCCCGCCCCTGGGAGGTTCGGTTTGCCAACCGGGAGGGCCGTCCGGGACAGGAGATCCCTCTGCACAGATGGATGCGCTGGGCGGACCGGGACTGGTACATCCCTTCAGTCTATTCCTGCGGCAAGGGCATGGTAGTGGACTTCTGCCTGAAAGCCCCGGTGGACCGGGTCGCCGCCTGGATGGACAGGTGGGGGATCACCAGGGACAGGGAGGACGGAGGCCATCTGACCGAGGCAGAACAGCAGCAGGCCCGGAACGAAAGCCCCATGTCCTTTGAGTTTGCCCCTGTTCTGGTGCTGAACGGAAAAGACCTGCACTGGAAGAACGGTAGCGGTTCCAGCTGGTGCGGCTGCCTGCCCGGTTATGAGGAGTATGACTTCCGGGAGGGCGAGGACTGGATGGAGCACTACGAGCTGGAACGGACCTGCGGCTGGTCCTTCTTCCGGTACAGCTTCCCCTGGACCGGCAGCCGGAAGCCGAAGAAGCTGAATATGCTGTTTCTGGGCATGAAGCAGGAACCGGTGGAGCGGTACGCAGAGCCCTTCACCCTGTCCGGAGCGGGAGAGGAGGTCACCCTGACCAACCCCTCCGACGGACATACCTATTGCCTGAGGGCGGAGGCTCTCTATCCGGAGCAGGCGGAGATGGACTGGGGAGACGACAGGGATTACCCCACCCGCTGCTGGCAGCTGGATTATACGGTCAGCCCGTCCCTCAGTCCGGAGCAGCTCCAGCTGAGAGACTGCGCCGAAGGCGATCGGCCCGTGTCAAAGCCCGATCCGGAGCCTGACTGTCATGCCTGTCTGCCCGAAAGCCGGAACGACGAGGTGCTGGCCCTGATCGGCGGAGCAGACGGCCCCACCGCCGTTGCCTTCATGAGCACAGATCAGGGTCCGGATTGCAGGACAGCAATTTCCTCCCTCCGGTTTGAACTGCCGGAGCAGGTGACCTGGCAGCCTGTATTCCGGGGAAAGGAATACCCGGACGGTATAGCTCAGCTGATATAAAGAAAAACCCCCGCAGGAAAAGATCCTGCGGGGGTTTTGTCATTCGATTCAGTCGGCCTCGGGCATGGGAGCGGGAGCGTCGGGGATCTCGTTCTCCTTGATGGGCTTGAGCATCCGGCTGGCGTTGAGGATGGCGATGACGGACACGCCTACGTCAGCGAACACGGCCATCCACATGTTGGCCTTACCCACGGTACTGAGGGCCAGCACCAGGAACTTGATGCCCAGAGCGAATACGATGTTCTCATGGACGATGCGCAGGGTCTTCCGGGCAATCCGGACGGCGGTGGCCAGCTTGGTCAGGTCATCGTCCATCAGGACCACGTCGGCGGCCTCGATGGCTGCGTCGGAACCCATGGCGCCCATGGCCACACCGATGTCGGCACGGGACAGAACGGGGGCGTCGTTGATGCCGTCACCCACGAAGAGCAGCTGTTCCTTGCCCTGCTTGGCGGCCAGAAGGGATTCCACCTGGTCCACCTTGTCACCGGGCAGCAGTCCGGCGTGGAACTCGTCCAGACCCAGCCTGGAAGCCACTACCTGGGCCACAGCGGGGGAGTCGCCGGTGAGCATTACGGTCTTGCGGACGCCGGCAGCCTTCAGCTGACGGAGGGCATGGACGGTGGTCTTCTTCACCTGGTCGGCCACCACGATGTAGCCGGCGTAGGCGCCGTTTACAGCCACATGGATGGCTGCGCCGCCCTGAGTATCCACGTCCTCGCAGGTCACGCCTGCCAGAGCCATGAGCTTGCGGTTGCCCACCCAGACCTCCTTGCCGTCCACCAGAGCCTTGACGCCGTGACCGGCGGTCTCCTGGGCGTCGGAGGCACGGCTCAGCTCCAGACGGGCGGGAGCCGCAGCGCGGATAGACTTGGAAATGGGGTGGTCGCTCCACTGCTCGGCCAGAGCGGCCACGGTGAGCAGTTCATCCTGACTCATGCCCACGGAGTGGACCTGAGACACGGAGAAGGAACCCTGGGTCAGAGTGCCGGTCTTGTCAAAGACGGCCACGCCTGCGTCAGCCAGAGCTTCCAGGTAGTTGCCGCCCTTCACCAGGATACCCTGCTTGGAGGCGCCGCCGATACCGCCGAAGAAGCTCAGCGGGATGGAGATGACCAGAGCGCAGGGGCAGGAGACGACCAGGAAGATCAGGGCGCGCTGGACCCACATGCCCAGACTGCCAAAGCCCAGCAGGGGAGGCAGGAAGGCCAGGACCACAGCGGCAATGACCACGGCGGGGGTGTAGTACCGGGCGAACTTGGTGATGAAGTTCTCGGCACGGGCCTTTTTGGAGGATGCGTTCTCCACCATCTCCAGGATCTTGGACACGGTGGACTCGCCGAAGGGCTTGGTGACCCGGACCCGCAGCAGACCGGTCATATTGACGCAGCCGCTGATGATCTCGTGACCGGCGGAAACCTCACGGGGCAGAGATTCGCCGGTGAGGGCGGCGGTATCCAGGGCGGAGGAGCCCTCGGTGACGATACCGTCCAGGGGGACGCGCTCACCGGGCTTCACCACGATGATATCGTCCACGTTGACCTCGTCGGGATCCACCTCCACCAGCTCGCCGTCTTTTTCAATGTTGGCATAGTCAGGGCGGATGTCCATCAGAGAGGCGATGGACTGGCGGCTGCGGGAGACGGCTACGCTCTGGAAGAGCTCGCCGATCTGGTAGAACAGCATAACGGCCACGCCCTCAGGGTACTGGCCGCAGCCAAAGGCGCCGATGGTAGCCACAGCCATCAGGAAGTTTTCGTCAAAGACCTGACCGTTGCGGATATTGCGGACGGCACGGGCCAGAACGTCCCAGCCGATGACGCCGTAGGGGATCAGATGGAGAAACAGGCTGAGAATGCCGGTGGGGCCCCACAGCTCCAGCAGAACATAGAGAACAGCGGCAACGGAGATCCGCCGCAGCATCTTCTTCTGCTTCTTGGTCAGGGGGCGCTTCTGAGAAGGGGCGCTCATTTTACCACGACCTCACAGTCGGCGTCGACCTTGCTGACGGCCTTGACGGCCTCCTTGACGATCTCATCAAAGCGGGCGTCGTCGCCCTCGATGACCATCTTCTGGGTCAGGAAGTTCACGGTAGCCTTGCTCACGCCGTCGATCTTGTTGATGGCGTCCTCCATCTTGGCGGCACAGTGTGCACAGTCCAGGTCGATCATTTTAAAAGTCTTCTTCATCTTAATTGCATCTCCTTTAAAAATTGAGGTCGCGTTCAGGAATTTTTATTTGTTACTCCTTGATGTGCTCCATGCCCTGGCTCAGGATGCGGGCCACATGGTCGTCGTCAAGGGAGTAATACACGGTTTTGCCCTCCCGGCGGAATTTGACCAGCTTGCCGGCCTTCAGGATCCGCAGCTGGTGGGAGACGGCGCTTTGGGTGACGCCGATGAGATTGGCCAGATCGCATACGCACAGCTCCGATTCCAGCAGGGCGAACAGGATCTGCACCCGGGTGCTGTCGCCGAAGAGCTTGAACAGCTCAGCCAGGTCGTAGAGGCATTCCTCCGGGGGCAGCAGGCTTTTGACATAGGCCAGCCGATCCTCGTGAACGGTGGGTTCACCGCAGCAGGGGAAGTCGCGTTCAGTGGTCATCTTGGGTTCCTCACTTTCAATATATGAGCACTTGTTCATATGTTGATTGAATCATAACACAGCCCAAAATCCCTGTCAAGAGGGGAACAGACCCGTTTCAGAAGAGAATCCGCCCAATTTCGAAGTTTCAGAACATATCTGTATAATTTGCAGAAAACAAGTGGGAATATATAGGCATTTCTATATGGTTTTTTGTCAGGTATATGAAAAAAGTAACGGCGATGGATTTACAAATTGGGGCTAAAGTGGTAAAATAACTTGTGTTCAATAGGTCTTTTCCGCCCCCTTCCTGCCAGGGGGCGGAACAGTCATGTTCATTTATAACTGAATAACTATTATGGTTATAAGTAATGACCACCGGTCTGAGAAGTATGTGACTGAGACCAGGGCAGATTTGCAAAAAGCCAGGACGGGAAGTACGCGCCCGTCCGCCAAATAAGGAAGAAAGTAGGGAAACTTCTATGGCAAGAAAATTCAAAACCATGGATGGTAACAATGCTGCCGCATATGTGAGCTATGCGTTCACTGAAGTGGCCGGCATTTACCCCATCACCCCCTCCAGCCCCATGGCTGACTATGTGGACCAGTGGGCTGCTCAGGGCCAGAAGAACATCTTCGGCACCACCGTTAAGGTCATCGAGATGCAGTCCGAGGCCGGTGCTGCCGGTTCCGTGCACGGCTCTCTGAACGCCGGTGCTCTGACCACCACTTACACTGCCTCCCAGGGCCTGCTGCTGATGATCCCCAACATGTACAAGATCGCCGGCGAGCTGCTGCCCGCAGTGTTCCACGTCTCCGCCCGTACCGTCGCTGCTCAGTCCCTGAACATCTTCGGCGACCACTCCGACGTTATGGCCTGCCGCCAGACCGGCTTTGCCATGCTGGCTGAGGGCAACGTGCAGGAGGTCATGGACCTGTCCCCCGTGGCACATCTGGCTGCCATCAAGGGCCGCGTCCCCTTCATCAACTTCTTCGACGGCTTCCGTACCTCTCACGAGATCCAGAAGGTCGCTCTGTGGGACTATAAGGATCTGGCCGAGATGGTCGACATGGACGCTGTCGAGGCTTTCCGTGCCCGCGCTCTGAACCCCGAGCATCCCACCATGCGCGGCTCTCACGAGAACGGCGACGTGTTCTTCCAGCACCGCGAGGCCTGCAACCCCTACTACGACGCTCTGCCTGAGATCGTCGAGGAGTACATGGGCAAGGTCAACGAGAAGCTGGGCACCGACTATCAGCTGTTCAACTACTACGGCGCTGCCGACGCTGACCGCGTCATCATCGCTATGGGCTCCATCTGCGACGTGGCCGAGGAGGTCATCGACTATCTGAACGCCCACGGCGAGAAGGTCGGCCTGGTCAAGGTCCGCCTGTTCCGTCCCTTCCGTGCAGACAAGCTGATCGCTGCAATTCCTGCTACCTGCAAGAAGATCGCTGTTCTGGACCGCACCAAGGAGCCCGGCGCTCTGGGCGATCCTCTGTACATGGACGTTATCACCGCTCTGTCCCGCGCCAACATCAACGACAAGGTCGTTGTGGGCGGCCGCTACGGTCTGGGCTCCAAGGATACTCCTCCCCGCAGCGTCTTCGCTGTGTACGAGAATCTGGCTCAGGACGCTCCCAAGAACAACTTCTCCATCGGCATCGTGGACGACGTGACCAACCTGTCCCTGCCCGAGCACAAGGCCCCCAACACCGCTGCTGAGGGTACCA
>SAMEA104404103__coassemble_1607_pt1 | contig 13288 bp, 12 predicted proteins | sample SAMEA104404103__metabat2_high_PE_047 | metagenome-assembled genome bin SAMEA104404103 (sample SAMEA104404103) | Balaenoptera acutorostrata | reverse complement strand
AACTACAAGCAGGCCATTCTCAAGGCCAAGGACAGCGACACCACCGTGACCGGCCGCTCTGTGGGCGGCCCCGTCCGGGTGCTGAAAAACCGCATGAGCCGGGAGTATCTGCGCCTGGAGAAGCAGGGCGCCTCTCTGGAGGAGCTGGAGAAGGTGACCCTGGGCGGCCTGCGCAAGGCCGTGTTCGAGGGCGACGTGGACACCGGCAGCGTCATGACCGGCCAGGTGGCCGGTATGGTCCATGAGATCCGTCCTCTCCGTGCCATCTTCGAGGAGCTGTACCGCGGGGGACAGAAGGTGCTGGCCGATACCTGCCGCACCTGGGAGGAGCAGGCATGAAGCTTGGATTTCTCTACGCCGGACAGGGCAGCCAGCACCCCGGCATGGGCGAGGACCTGTACAGCGACTACCCCGTGTTCCGGGACCTCTACGACAGTCTGGAGCTGGACTTTGACCTGAAGGACATCTCCTTCCACGACCCCGTGGGCGTGCTGACCCAGACCCGCTATACCCAGCCCTGTATGGTGGCCTTTGCCGCCGGCCTCACCGCCGTGCTGGCACAGAAGGGCATTGTTCCCGACCTGGCCGCCGGTCTGTCCCTGGGTGAGTACTCCGCCCTGTGCGCCGCCGGGGTATTCGACCCAGTGACCGCTGTGGAGCTGGCCGCCTTCCGCGGTCAGGCCATGGAGCAGGCTGCTGCCGGCCGTCCCTCCGCCATGGTGGCGGTGCTGGGGCTGGAGCGGGAGGCCCTGCAAAAAGCCTGTGACGCCGCCTCCGATCTGGGTGTGGTGGTCATCGCCAACTACAACTGCCCCGGCCAGCTGGTCATCGGCGGCGAGCAGGCCGCCGTGGAGCGGGCCGCAGCCCTTGCCAAAGAGCAGGGGGCCCGCCGCTGCCTGCCTCTGAAGGTCAGCGGCCCCTTCCATACCCCCCTCATGGCCCCCGCCGGGGAGGCCCTCCGGGAGAAGTTCCGTACAGTGGACTTTCACCGGGAAGCGCTGCCTGTCATCTTCAACTGTCTGGGCGGCTTCCGGGCTGAGAGCGACTCCGTTCCCGAGCTGCTGGTCCGTCAGGTCCAGTCCAGCGTCTATATGGAGGACTCCATCCGCACCATGGCCGCCCAGGGCGTGGACGCCATCGTGGAGATCGGCCCCGGCAAGGCCCTCACCGGCTTTGTGAAAAAGACTGTTCCCGGTCTGCCCGTTTTCCCTGTGGAGACTGCGGCGGACGTGGAGAAGCTGCCCGAGCTGCTGGCAGCCATTGAAAAGGAGGCCCAGTAATGGACTTTACCGGAAAGACCGCCATCGTGACCGGCGGCAGCCGCGGCATCGGCCGGGCCGTGTGCCTGGAGCTTGCAAAGGGCGGGGCCAACGTGGTCCTGTGCTATGCGGGCAACGAGAAGGCCGCAAAGGAGACCGTTTCCGCCTGTGAGGCACTGGGAGCCAGAGCCCTGGCCCTTCAGTGCAACGTGGCCGACGAGGCCCAGGTGAAGGCTCTGGTGGACGCCGCCGTAAAGGAGTTCGGCGCTGTCCACATCCTGGTGAACAACGCAGGCGTCACCCGGGACAACCTGATGCTCCGCATGAGCGAGGCTGATTTTGACGCCGTGGTGGACACCAACCTGAAGGGGGCCTTCCTGTGCATGAAGGCCGTCTGCCGCACCATGATGCGCCAGCGCTACGGCCGCATTGTCTCCGTCAGCTCCGTGGTGGGTCTGCGGGGCAACGCAGGCCAGGCCAACTACGCCGCCAGCAAGGCGGGGCTTATCGGCCTGACCAAGTCCATGGCCAAGGAGCTGGCCGCCCGCGGGATCACTGCCAACGCAGTGGCCCCCGGCTTTATTGAAACCGATATGACTGCCGCCCTGCCCGACTCCGCCAAGGAGAACCTGATGGGGTCCATCCCCGCCGCCCGTCTGGGCCAGGCTGAGGATGTGGCAAAGGCGATCTGCTTCCTGGCCAGCGAGGACGCCGGTTATGTGACCGGACAGGTGCTGGCCGTGGACGGCGGCATGGCAATGTAAGAAAAAATGGAGGTAACCCATATGGAACGACGCAGAGTTGTCATTACCGGCCTGGGGGCAGTCACCCCTGTAGGCCACACTGCGGCGGACAGCTGGCAGGCCGTGCAGAACGGCGTCTGCGGCGTTGCGCCCATCACTCAGTTTGATACCACCGGCATGAAGGTCACCCTGGCCGCCGAGGTGAAGGACTTCGACCCCCTCAAGTACCTCAGCCGCGTGGAGGCCAAGCGCATGGGCCGGTTCACCCAGTTTGCCGTGGTGGCTGCCCGTGAGGCCCTGACCCAGTCCGGGCTGAAGCCCACCGAGGAGGAGCTGGACCGCTGCGGCGTCATCGTGTCCAGCGGCATCGGCGGCCTCCATATCACCGAGACCGAGTACGAGCGGGGCAAGGAGAAGGGCTGGGACCGGGTGTCCCCCTTCTACATCCCCACCGGTATCTGCAACATGGCCGCCGGTCAGATCGCCATCGACTCCGGCTTCCGGGGTATGTGTAATTGCCCTGTCACCGCCTGTGCAGGCGGTACCTACGCCGTGGGCGACGCCTTCCATTACATCCGGGACGGCTACGCCGACGTGATGCTCTGCGGCGGCACCGAGGCCAGCGTCACGCCTCTGGCCATCGGCGGCTTCACCTCCATGCGGGCGCTCCACGAGGGTACCGACCCCAGTCGGGCCTCCATCCCCTTTGACAAGGAGCGCAGCGGCTTTGTGCTGGGCGAGGGTGCAGCCATTCTCCTGCTGGAGGAGCTGGACCACGCCCTGGCAAGAGGGGCACAGATCATCGCCGAGGTCACCGGCTACGGCGCCACCTGTGACGCCTACCACATGACCGCCCCCAGACCGGACAGCTCCGGCGGCGCCAAGGCCATGGCTCTGGCCATTGCCGACGGCGAGACCGCCCCGGAGGCTGTGGACTATATCAACGCCCACGGCACCTCCACCTGCCTGAACGACTCCGGCGAGACCCAGGCCGTGAAGGCTGTGTTCGGGGATCACGCCTGCAAGCTGGCTGTCAGCTCCACCAAGTCCGCCACCGGACATATGCTGGGCGCTGCCGGTGCGGTGGAGGCCGCCTTTACCGCTCTGGCTCTGCGGGACGGCTTCCTGCCTGCCACTCTGAACTATCAGGCGGCCGACCCGGACTGTGATCTGGACGTGGTGCCCAACGTGGGCCGCAGGGCAGATATTCACTGCGCCCTGTCCAACTCTCTGGGCTTCGGCGGCCATAACGGCTGTCTGATGCTGAACAAGTGGGAGGGCCGGTAAGATGGGACTGCAGCTGAATTCCAACCAGATTGCCGAGCTTCTGCCCCACCGTTACCCCTTCGCCCTGGTGGACCGGATCATCGACGGCGAGCCCGGCCAGTGGGCAAAGGGCATCAAGTGCGTCAGTGTCAACGAGCAGATCTTCTGCGGCCACTTTCCCCAGGAGCACGTCATGCCCGGCGTGCTGCTGATCGAGGCCATGGCCCAGGTGGGCGCAGTGGCCGCCCTGTCCCTGCCGGAGTATCGGGGCAAGATCGCCTATTTCGGGGGCATCAAAAACGCCCGGTTCCGGGGTAAGGTCACCCCCGGTGACGTGGTGGAGCTGGAGTGCGCCATGGTCAAGCGGAGAGGTCCTGTGGGCATAGGCGAGGCCAAAGCCACCGTAAATGGAAAGGTCGTGGCCAATGCGGAGCTGACTTTTGCCATTGGTGATAAATAACGCCTTGCTGTTTCCATCCAAACTTGTTATACTGGAAGAGATTGGAGGGGAAATACAGTGCTGAAACAAGCTTTTTTTGACGTGTATACGAAATTCAAGCTACATTTTTACAAGGAGATATTCTCCCGGTTTCAGGATCGGGAGGCAAGTCTGACCACGGTGGAGACCTTCTGCATGGAGACCATCATGGCTCTGGGCAGTCCCACGGTCAATGAGTTTGCCACCTTCATGAACATTTCCGCCCCCAACGCGGCCTATAAGGTGAACAGCCTGATCAAGAAGGGCTATATCCGCAAGGAGCAGTCCCCGGACGACCGCCGGGAGTATCACCTGCGGGTGACCCAGAAGTACGTGGAATATTACAACATTTCCAACTCCTACATGGTGGAGGTCATGGAGCGGGTAGCCAAGCGCTTCCCGCCTGAGGACTGCGAAAAGCTGGAGGAGTTTCTCACCATTGTCAGCGACGAGCTGATGCCCGAGGTAAAACTGCCCCGGGTCCAGGTTCCGGAATAAAAACGCGGGAGCGCATCTTTGATGCGCTCCCGTTTTTTGTCGGACGGAAAGCTCTCGTTTCATTGTCATCCTGAGCGGAGCGCAGCGGAGTCGAAGGATCTTTTCGCTGGCTTTTCCTAAAACTGCGGCCGCCATGTATGGCGGCCCTACGGCTTCTATTGGGGGCCTGCCTGAACTCTTGTAGGGCTGCCATATATGGCAGCCGTTTCCCGTCCCGCCCGCAGGCGAAAACCAAACCACAACCCAGCAAAGCGGTTGTGGTTTGGAGAGGAGAAACGACGGAATGAATGAGCAATCCCATTTACGGGGTTGCGAAGGATATGGAATCCGTTTCGACGACGTCCCGCCGCAGGCGACACCCTAAAAAAGAAAGCCCCGAAGCTGATGCTTCGGGGTTTTTCCTGTATTGGTTACATTCCGGCCATGGGGGCGCTTTCGGGCTTGTGGGGGCCGTCCTCGGAGGCGGGGACGTTCTTCCAGACGCCGAAGTGGTAGAAGGTGATAGCCATGATGGTGGCCAGCACCCAGCCGATGGGCCATGCCCACCAGATACCGTTGACGCCCAGGAAGGTGGTGGGCAGGAACACAGCCAGACCCACGCGGATGATGCCGTCGAAGATGGTGTCGAACATGAACTGACCCATCATACCGGCGCCGCGGAGGATACCGTCAGCCACCAGCTTCACGGAGACGATCAGGTAGAAGGGGGAGAAGGTGCGCAGGATGCGGATGGCGGTGTTCACGGCGGTGGGAGTGGGGTCCTTCAGGAAGAGCATGATGAGGGGCTCGCCCATGAAGAAGTACAGCAGGAACAGGGGCAGGCTGATGGACAGCACCAGCTTGGAGCCTGCGCGGAAGCCCTGCTTGATGCGGCCCAGCTTATAAGCGCCCAGGTTCTGGGCGGTGTAGTTGGAGATACCGTTGCCCAGGGTGGTGAAGGCGGTGATGACCATGTTGTTCAGCTTCACGGACACGGCGTAGCCGGCCATAACGCCGGGGCCGAAGCCGTTGATAACGCCCTGGATGATGATGGTGGACACGCTCATGGCGCTCTGCTGCAGGATGGAGGGCACGGCGATGGAGGTGATGTGCTTGAAGATGCGGAAGGAGAACAGGGGGATCTTGCCCTCGGTCTTCACCTCAGCCAGTCGGTGCATGACCACGACCATGGCCAGCACGCAGCTGATGCCCTGGCAGATGAAGGTGGCCCAGGCCAGACCGGCCACGCCCATGTGCAGGGACACCACGAAGAAGATGTCCATGAAGATGTTGGCGATGGAGGAGCAGGCCAGGAAGATGAAGGGCGTTTTACTGTCGCCCAAAGCGGAGAAGATACCGTTTGCGATATTATAGAAGAAGAGGAAGGGCAGACCCCAGATGTAAATATCCAGGTAGGTCTTGGAGTCGGCCAGGGTGACGGCGGGGGTGTGGATCATGTCCAGCAGCCAGTTGCAGCCCAGCAGGCCTCCGGCCATCAGGACAGCGCACAGGATCAGGGTGCCGATGATGGTGGTGGACACGGCGCACTTCATGTCCTTATACTTCTTTGCGCCGAAGAACTGGGACACCACCACGGAGCAGCCCATGTTGCAGCCCATGCCGAATGCCAGGAAGATCAGAGTGACTTCGTAGCTGTTGCCAACAGCAGCCAGGGCGTTCTCGCTGATGAATTTACCTGCGATCAGGCTGTCCGCCAGGTTGTACAGCTGCTGAAAGATCACGCTGGCAAACAGAGGCAGACAGAAGCGCCACAGGATTTTTTCCGGCCGACCGACGGTCAGATCTTTAACCATAAAAAGGCCTCCCACTTATAGAATCTTTATCCAAAAACAATATTATATACTCTTTTCCTGCGGTGTAAAGACTTCTTTATATGGCAAAACACCAGAATGATGACGATAATTTAACCATATTTTGGGCAAGCTGATCCCGGAGAAAAATTCGGAATGGAAAAAGCTGGAATCCTCTGTTTCCGGGAAGAAACGGAGGATTCCGAAGGGGGATTTTGACTTGTTTTCCGGTCTGGTCAGTCTCTGACTCTGGGCTGGACCCGCCGCAGGAAGAAGCAGAACATGGTGGTGATCAGGATGCCCTGGCAGATGGTGGTCAGGGAGATGCCCCACCAGATGCCGCACAGGCCCAGGGCGGTGGAGCTGAGCAGGGGACACAGGGGGATGCGCAACCCCACAAAGGTGGTGGAGACGATGCTGGGAGCCAGCGTGCGGCCAAAGCCCGCATAGGCTCCATGGATCAGAATATCCCAGCAGATGAACAGCTCGGACAGGCCCACGATCCGCAGATACTCCACGCCCATGGGCAGTACCTGCACGTCGGGAATGAAAATGGAGAAGATGGGCCCGGCGCAGACCACCAGCAGGAAGGTACACAGCAGACCCCACAGGCTCATGATGACGAAGGACACGTAGAAGCCCTTCTTGGCCCGGGGCAGGTTGTCAGCGCCGTAGTTCTGGCCCACAAAGCTGTTGGTGGCGGAGGCGAAGCCGTCGGCGGTCATCCAGCTGAGGGACTCGATCTGGCTGCCCACCTTCTGGACGGCCACGGCGTTGTCGCCGAAGGCGGCCACCATCCGGGCAATGATCATGCTGATGATGGGGAAGAGCATGTTGAAGGCGGCGATGGGCCAGCTGATCTTCAGGATCCGTCCGAAGGAGGAGGGGGAGGCGGGGCGGCTCAGGGGAACATGGGGGAAGAGGTAGGTGTCCTTCACCGCATACCGGCAGAGGATGGCGAACACAATGCCCTGGGCCAGGGCGGTGGCGATGGCCGCACCGGCCACCCCCAGCACGGGGAAGCCGAACCAGCCGAAGATCAGCACGGGGTCCAGGAAGATATTGCAGCCCAGACCGCAGGCCATGGCCAGGAAGGGGGTGCGGCTGTTGCCTGAGGCGGTGATGAGGGCCACCAGGATCTGGTTCAGAAAGGAGAAGGGCATACCCAGGGCCACAATAAACATGTAGCTCCTGGCGTCCCGGATGACGGCCTCTCCGGTCAGGTGGAAGAATCCGATGAGGGGCCCGGCGCCCAGGATCATGACCAGGGTGTAGCCCAGGGCCAGCAGAGCCCCCAGCTGTAAGGCTGCGGCGGCGCTCTGGCCTGCCTTGTCCATGTCGCCGGCGCCGATGTTCTGGGCCACCAGGACCTGTCCGCCCATGCGGGCCAGAATGGCCATACCGTTGGACAGCCACATGAACAGTCCCACCACGCCCACGGCGGCCATGGCGTCCACGCCCACCCGTCCGATCCACAGCATGTCGGTCAGGTTATAGGCCATCTGGATAAACTGGGAGCCCATAATGGGCAGAGCCAGAGCGGTCAGCGACCGGACGATGCTGCCCTCCAGCAGATTGATCTGTTTTGCCATCTGTTATGCACTCCCTGTTCTTAAAAATTCGCGGGAATTATCATATCATACCTGAGAGAGATGTACAAGTCTGAGGAGCGGCGACGAAAAAAGCGATCTTTCCGGCGAAAAAATTTAGATTTGCGGAGAAAAAATCAGAAAAATCTGTTACAATAGAGGACAGAAGAATACATTGGAAAGGGTGAGACACGGTGAGAAACGATTTGAAGAAGCTGACTGCGTTGTTTTTGTCTCTGGTTCTGGTCCTGGCCCTTCTGCCGGGCAGAGTCCATTCTGTTTCCGGGGAGCCTGCGGAGCAGTTTTATTACGGCTGCTCCCGGTTCACCGAAGCAAACGAGAGAAAGGCCTCTCTTGCGCTGGCAGATGCAGCCGCAGCGGGGGAGGAGATCGTGGAGCTGAGATCCTATGGGATCAGCCGGGAACAGTTTCGGGAGATCCTCTACCGGTTCCGGTACGACCATCCGGAGCTCTATGATCTGGAGGGCTCGATCCGCTACTCCTATACCACCGACAACATGGTGCACAGCGTGTATCTGAGCTATAAGACCGGTATGGACAAGGAGGCCTTCCGGCGTGAGGCGGAGAAGCTGCTTCAGCTGACCTGGGGCAAGACCACGGATTATGAAAAGGCTCTGGTACTCCATGACGCTCTGGTCCGGGGCGTGGTCTACGACGGCAACGCGCCCCATGCCCACAACGCCTACGGGGCCATTGTGGAGGGCCGGGCGGTCTGCGAGGGCTATGCCAAGGCCTATCAGTACCTGCTGCAGCAGCTGGGCATCCAGTCCTTCATCGCCACCAGCAAGACCCACGCCTGGAACCTGGTGCGTCTGGACGGCAAGTACTACTACACCGACGTGACCTGGGACGACCCTCTGATGAGCATTCCGGAGGAGAGCAAGCCCATCCGGTACGACTACTTCAACATTCCGGAATCGGAGATCGCGGTGGACGACAGCCACACCTTCCTGCCGGAGTATAACGCCATCAAGCCCACGGCCAACCATACGGATATGAAGTACCGGGGGGACGCGGAGCAGATCAAAAGCCACTATGACTTTGCCAGGATCCTCAGCATCGGGGCAGAGGGTGTGGACGTGAAGCTCAGCTCCCGCCTTCTGAGGGGCCAGAGTGTGATCGCGGCGGCCTACAGTGAGCAGGGCCAGATGCAGGCCTCCGGCGTCTCCGCCGTCGGCGGCAGCGGAGAGGTGGAGCGGGTACATATTCCCGGAACGGGCTTTACCGGGGCGGACGCAGTCAGGCTGTTCATTCTGAACCCGGACGGCGTTCCCGCCGATCTGCCCCTTGTAGCGTAAATAATACGGAGCCCCCGGAGCCTTCGATTTCGGGTCTTTTTTGAGAAATCTGATAAGAAAATCAGCGCTTGGAGAACTGAGGGGCACGACGTGCGGCCTTCAGACCGTACTCGACTACATAGGCCGAGGAGAATCCTGAAATTGCAAGGCTTAATAGTGATAAGGTACTATTTAGCTTGGTGAGGGGCAGAAAACGGTGTGACCGCAAGGGTCACGCCGTTTTTCTGCGTCCAGGGGTGGATTTTGCGACAACAGGATCGGAAATCACAGGAATCTCCACATCATCCACGAAGTTGAAATAGATTTTTATCTTCTGTATCCGTTTGCCGCTGGATTTGTCCGGTGCGAACACTTCGATCTTCTTGATATACTCATTGACTATCGTAGGTGTCAATTCCGGCACATCCACATACTTCTGGGTCAGAGCGATAAAAGCATCTACGTCTGCATTCATGGTTTCCTGCGTTTCCAGCCACTCCTCCGTTACTTCAATTTCGAGTTTTAACCTTTCCTGCTCTGCTTCGTAATCGGCTGTCATTTTCTTGTACCGTTCCTTGCTCAGATCACCCAAAACGAAGTCCTCGTAGAGCCGGGACAGAAGAACGTCCAAATCAGCCAAACGCTTCTTGGCCTGTTCCACCCTTTTCCTGTCCTCTCGGATGCTGCGCTCCTGATCGGAGCGGCGGCATTGAAGCCATTCCTCCTGAAAGCCCTCCACATTCTGCCGGATATAGGCATTGACCGCTCGAATGCGTTCTAACACCAGTTCCCGCAGTACATCTTCCCGGATATAGTGGGCAGAACAGGTGCCACGGCCACTTTTATAATGGGAGCAAACATAACGATCTTGACTGCCATCAAAGTGTTTACAGGTTCCAAAGTTCAGCTTTCCACCGCAGTCAGCGCAAAACAGAAGCCCAGAGAACAATCCCTGCCGCTGTGCCTTTGTAGGACGGCGTTTGTTTTTTCGCAGCTCCTGCACTCTATCCCACTGGGCCTGAGAAACGATTGCCTCCTGTGTGTCTGGCAGATAGAACATATCTTCTGGTGCATTGGGAATCCGCTTTTTCAGCTTATAGGATTTGGAATAGGTTTTGAAATTGCAGGTACAACCAGTATATTCCTGGCGCTCCAGAATACCGACAATTGACTGATTGCCCCAATGATAGGGGCGTTCCGGCAACGGTTTTCCTTTGCGCTGAGCATATAGTGCCTTGGTAGTCAAAACCTTGTCCTGCTCCAAAATCCTGGCAATCTGTTCCGGCCCTTTTCCATCAATGCACAGGTCGAAAATGCGTTTGACTACCGGAGCAGCATCCTCATCCAGTATCCAGTGATCTTTGTCATCTGGGTCACAGCGGTAGCCATAGGGCGGTTTCCCCATATGCTTGCCACTGGTGCCTCGCTGTTTTAGGCTGGTTCGAACCTTCTTGCTGGTATCACGGGGGTACCACTCGTTGAACAGATTTCGGATAGCGGCAAAGCCGTCGCTGTCGCCCTGTTCACTGTCCAGACCATCATTAACAGCGATGAAGCGCACATCGTGGCTGGGAAAAATGATGTCCGTGTACTGCCCAACGGTCAGGTAATCTCGACCAAACCTGCTGAGATCCTTGACCAGCCAACAACCGACAAGCCCCTGCTTAACCAGTGCAAAGCCTTCCTGTACGCCAGGGCGGTCAAAATTGGTTCCTGTATATCCGTCATCCACCAGAATTTTCAGGTTGGTGTAGCCATGCTCGGCTGCGTACCGGGTTAAAAACTCTTTTTGATTCTGTATCGAATTTGATTCTCCATCCAGCGCATCCTCATTGCTGAGGCGGCAGTACAGGATGGTAATTTTCTGCTGATCCAACATAGCGTCCTCCTTTACGGTTGGGTCAGCTGACAGAATTGGTGTGCATGATGATATTGTAGCATGAATTTGAGTCTGTGTCATGAACAAAACGCCTCCTTATCTGAGAAAATGAGCCGTTTTACCTTGTGGGTAAGCGGCTCATTTCCGTCACATACAGTCTCCAGCAGATACCAGGTATTTCCGATTTTCCGTTCCACCGTACCAGTGAACGGATTCATCCGGTTTTCCCAGCGTTTCCAGCATTCTTCCAGAAAATCAATCGGGGGTTCAAAAACTGGGTCAAAACAGGATTCCATGTCGATTTTGGCACAAGCATCAATCAATTCTTCTGTAGGAGAACCATCGAGTACCAGCTTATTGAGTTTTGTTGTCAGATTGGTCATAAACAAAAATTCCTTTCTATTAAAGTTCCATATCCTGCGACTTGCGGTGGACAGGTTGCTCGTGCTTCCTTGTTTGCCGGGTCTGGATCAAAATGGCGTCAAGAAAAGCCCGCACCTTTTCGGGTGCGAGCTTTACAGCCTCCAGATACAACTGGACTTCCTTTTTCAGTTCTTGGTACTTGTCAAAAATCTTTTCATATCGCTGTTTCCAGATGGCGGCGCTCTTTTGCGCACTTTGCAGTTTTTCTTCCAAACGGCTGTTTTCAGCCTTGGCAAGAATCCCATTGACCGCATAGTCCTTAAGTGTACGACATTCGGATGGGGTCAGAGTGATGTTGCCAGTGATCGTCTTTTTCCCCATAGATTGAATTTCCTGAACGGTCAGGGCGGCGGTGCCCTGCTCTTTGGTCTGTCTTTGCAGGGATTTCAGCTCCTTCTGCTTTTTCTCAATAGCAGTCTGTGTGGTATCAAGAGCCTGTTCCGTTTGAGCGATTTGTGCGGCCATAGTCTCCAGTCGCTGCTGCTCCTGTGCCACCTTGAACTGGGTCACCGTTAGATGCTCCTCGGTGCTGCCACGCTCTCCACGTTCCACATCGGTATATCCGGCAGTTTTCATATAGTTGGAGAAATCGTCTTGCAGGACACTGTACGATGTCCGCAGGACTTTCTTCCCCTTGGAGGTCAGAAGTGGATTGCCCTGCTCATCCAGAGCAACTTTGGATTCCCACTTTTTACTGCGGCTGACCTGCATAATGGTCTCCTTGACCGTACCCACAAGGGACTTATCCTTGCACCGCTTCGACCAAAGAATCTGCTTTTCAACCACTGGGACATACACCACATGAAGGTGGTAGTGGTACACATCCTGTCCCAGAGCTTCCGACATAGCTCGATTTCGCTCATCGGCGTGCATGACGGCAGAGAGGATATACTGCTCACCGCCCACGATCTCCACAGCGGCTTTGTATGCGTCGGTGTAGAATTGCTTAGCATACTCGTAGCCGCCATGGTTGTGGAAGTAAGCGGAGTTCACATCAAAAATCAATTCCCCATATTTCACCGCATCGGCTTTTAGGCCACGGGTGGAGATGACGCCATCGGCAATCATCTGATCGAACATAGCAGTATAGCTGTCGGTGGGGGCTTTGAAGTGAATGTTTCGGTAAGTCTGGGTGGTATCAATGTCCTGGTTGGAGTAGCTGTCTTTTTCTCGTTCGTTATGCTCCTGAACTTTCGCCACATCCTCGAGGGTAGGCAAGTCCTGGTTACGGGCAAAGGTACGGTCGATTCCGTCGTTTCTGGCCATAAAAATCAGCTCCTTTCCATTGTGCGGCAGACGGCTGGAGGACGGGGATGCACTTCCTGCGGGAAGTGTAATAACCCACTATGACACTTTCATCCCGGAGGGCTGCAAAGTGCCGTGGGCTCTCCGAGGGGGAATTGCGGTCATTGCGATGACCGCTGCTGGATACGAAAAATCCGCCTGCGCTGCTTTTCCATATCCAGCCCGAATGCCTGCTCTCCTGCACCGGATCGCAGCCCTTCGGTGTCAGCGAAAATATCTGTTTTTCGCTGACTGCCCATCAAAAGCGGTGTACCGCTTTTGATGGAGACGTGGGTTACGGTTTGGTTTGTCTCTGCCAGACCAGTTCATAGCCCAGCACTTGGGCGAGCTGAACAGCTTTGGTGTAGCGTAGGGATTCTCTCTGGAGCTTGTTGGACAGGTTAGAAACACTGTCGCTCCAAACGTATTCCTCGGAAAGTAGGTCAACGACCTCCTGCATCGTGTAGCCGGAACGGACGATGTACGACTTGATCTCGTTTCTCAGATTAGATTTCATGTGTGTTCCCTCCGTCAATTCATAAAATTTATTCTGTGTTCAGTGATGAACCATCACCGATGGGTATCGCTTAAAGAAAAACTGGTTTCATTCCAAAATGTGTTCCATGAAGCTCTGCTGGTAGCAGCTCCGATTGGCTTCACCATCCGGCGGTATTTCCTCCGAAAGAGTGGGCTGCTTGTTTCAGCCATGATGTACCTTCACCACACCGTAAATCACGAAACAAAAAAGCCTGTGCGTTCTGCCGTGAAACATCTCACGGCT
>SAMEA104404103__coassemble_1598_pt1 | contig 13339 bp, 9 predicted proteins | sample SAMEA104404103__metabat2_high_PE_047 | metagenome-assembled genome bin SAMEA104404103 (sample SAMEA104404103) | Balaenoptera acutorostrata | reverse complement strand
ATTGTTGGCTTCCAGAAGGTTGCTGACGCCATGATGGCTCAGGGCATTTTCTAAGCTAAACCCTTAGATCAAGCCGGTTCGTTAGAACATCACCGCAGGTCCCGAAAGGGGCCTGCGGTTTTTTTATGCCTTAGCCAGCCCAAACAGGCCCCAATGAAATGGTTGTGTTTTAATCGTGCATGGTGTTTCGGCTTCCCGGCAGGCTGGCAGGATACGCCGTAGGGCCGCCATATATGGCGGCCGCGTTTTCGCGGAGTACCTATCAAAAGATCCTTCGACTCCACTTCGTTTCGCTCAGGATGACAATAAAGCGAACTGCTATCTTCTTTTGTCATTCCGAGCGCAGCGAGGAATCTTCGCGTCCGCAGACGCGATCCCCCGTCTTAGCCTCCCCCCACGGGGGAGGTGTCACCGAAGGTGACGGAGAGGGGATACCGTGCGGCGGGCCGGGGCTGCACCGCAGGCGCACTGTTCACTATTCACCATTCACTATTCACTCTCCACTCCCCTTCCTCTCTTCTTTACTTTTTCGTTCAAATTCGATATAATACATACAGTATTTCCAAATTTTCTCCTTTGGAGGTCGCTGAAATGAAACGACTGCTTGCTCTGCTTTTTGCCACCTTTCTGCTGACCGGCTGCTCTGTCACGGATCGCCCCGACGCGTCCGCCTCCCAGCCCGAGGATCAGTCCGTGGTGGCTCCCCTACCCGAACCCGAACCGGAACCCATTGTCTCCCGTCTGATGGTGGCAGGCGACATTATGAACCACGATCCTCAGATCGAGGACGCCTACATCCCCGAGACCGGTGAATACAGCTACACCCACATGTTCGCCGAGGCCGCTCCCCAGCTGGCTGTCTCCGACTACGCTGTCGCCAATCTGGAGACCACCATGGCCGGTGGCCCCAACTACAGCGGCTATCCCAACTTCAACGCCCCCGACGGTCTGGCTGACAGTATCAGGGAGGTGGGTCTGGATCTGGTATCCACCGCCAACAACCACAGCCGTGATAAGGGCATGGACGGCATTTTCCGCACCCTGGACGTGCTGGATAAGGCCGGTGTGGCCCACGTGGGCACCTACCGCTCCCAGGCTGAACGCGACGCCAACAACGGCATCTATGTGGCCGATGTGGGCGGGATCTCCGTGGCCTTCCTGTCCTACACCTACGGCATGAACGGCTATCAGCTGGACGCCGACAAGATGTGGGCCGTGAATCTGTTCAACAAGGACTATTACACCACCCTCTGCGACCCGGACTATGACCTGCTGGAGCGCGACATGGCCGCTGCCCGCGCCCTGGACGCCGATGTGATCGCCGTGATCATGCACTGGGGCAACGAGTACAAGCTGGAGCCCAACGTCCACCAGACCAACATGGCTGAGTTCCTGTCCCAGCAGGGCGCCGACCTGATCCTGGGCGGACACCCCCACGTGCTGGAGCCCTACGAGACCCTGACCACCACCAACGTGGAGGGCGAGGAACAGAGCACCTTCGTGTGCTACTCCCTGGGCAACTTCATCTCCTGCCAGATCGACCCGGAGACCAAGACCACCGTGGTGCTGGACCTGGAGCTGACCAAGAGCCCCGAGGGCAACGTCACCGTCACCGACGTGCGCTACACCCCCTACTATATGCTCAAGCGCAAGGATCAGCCCATGGGCAATCAGCGCACCCTGATCCACATCCACAACGCCATGGCCGAGTATGAAAGCGGCGACCACAGCCGGATCAGTACCAAAACCTATAACGCCATCACCGAGGCTCTGGCCCTCTGCCACCAGGTCCTGGGCGAGTCCGGCGACCGCCCCTCCATCTGATTTTGCAAGGCCCGGAAGCAATTCCGGGCCTTTTTTCGTCTGTTTTGTGGCGCTTTCCCCTTGCTGAATTCGGTTTCCTATGATAAAATGATTCGGCTAATCATATTACTATAATAAGGGAGTGGACCCTTTTGGCTACTTTTGATACTGAAATCAAGCGGAGAAGAACCTTCGCTATCATCTCTCACCCCGACGCCGGTAAGACGACCCTGACCGAGAAGTTCCTGCTGTACGGCGGAGCCATCGCTCAGGCCGGTCAGGTCAAGGGCAAGAAGAACACCCGTGCCGCCACCTCCGACTGGATGGAGATCGAGAAGCAGCGCGGAATTTCCGTCACCTCTTCCGTCATGCAGTTCCAGTATGAGGGCTACTGCATCAACATTCTGGACACCCCCGGCCATCAGGACTTCTCCGAGGATACCTACCGTACCCTGATGGCTGCCGACTCCGCCGTCATGGTCATCGACGCTGCAAAGGGCGTCGAGGCCCAGACCCGCAAGCTGTTCAAGGTCTGTGCCATGCGCGATATTCCCATCTTCACCTTCATCAACAAGATGGACCGTGAGGCCCGGGATCCCTTCGAGCTGTGCGAGGAGCTGGAGAAGGAGCTGGGTCTGGACACCTACTGCATGAACTGGCCCATCGGCTGCGGCAAGGACTTCAAGGGCGTCTACGACCGCCAGGGCCAGAAGATCATCCACTTCACCTCCAACACCAACGCCCGCGCCGCCACCGCCACCGAGATCCAGCTGGACGATCCCGAGCTGGTGAATCTGATCGGCCAGGGCTACCGGGACCAGCTGAACGACGAGATCGAGCTGCTGGACGGCGCTTCCTGCGACTTCGACCTGGACCGGGTCCGTCACGGCAAGCTGTCCCCCGTGTTCTTCGGTTCCGCTCTGACCAACTTCGGCGTGGAGCCCTTCCTGGAGGCCTTCCTGAACATGACCACCGCTCCCCTGCCCCGCACCGCAGGCGACGATGTGGTGGACTCCTTCGACCCCGATTTCTCTGCCTTCGTCTTCAAGATCCAGGCCAACATGAACAAGGCCCACCGGGACCGTATCGCCTTTATGCGTGTGGTCTCCGGCAAGTTCGAGGCCGACAAGGAAGTTTATCACATGCAGGGCGGCAAGAAGATCCGCCTGTCCCGTCCCCAGCAGCTGATGGCCGCTGAGCGCGAGATCATCGAGGAGGCCTATGCCGGCGATATTATCGGCGTGTTCGATCCCGGCATCTTCTCCATCGGCGACACCCTCTGCGCCCCCAGCCACAAGTTCAAGTTCGACCCCATCCCCACCTTCGCACCTGAGCACTTCCAGCGTGTCCGTTCCATCGACACCATGAAGCGCAAGCAGTTCCTGAAGGGCATGGAGCAGATCGCCCAGGAGGGCGCCATCCAGATCTTCAAGACCCCCTACTCCGGCATGGAGGAGGTCATCGTGGGCGTGGTCGGCACCCTGCAATTTGATGTTCTGGACTACCGCCTGCGCAGCGAGTACAACGTGGAGCTGTACAAGGAGGGTCTGCCCTACGAGTATCTGCGCTGGATCGTCCGGGAGGACGAGGACGCAGAGCCTCTGAAGGAGGAGGACCTGCTGCTCCCCAACGACGTGAAGCTGGTGGAGGACTACAAGGGCAATCAGCTGCTGCTGTTCGCCTCCCAGTGGTCCATCCAGTGGGTCACCGACCGGAACAAGGGCCTGCAGCTGGCCGAGTTCGGCGGCGCAAAGTTCTGATCATCCTGTCTGTTCTGACTGTCCGCATTTCCTCCGGGATGCGGATAGTCTTTTTCTTGCATAATTTTCCCTTTTTATGTTGTTTTCTTGCTGTGAATTTCTGATTTTTCAAGGGATGATGGGTATAATTTTATGGGAATATACTCTACCCATCCGGGTGGATTTACGGTATTCTAAGGACGAAAGTTTTTTATCCGAAATTATTCCTTTGGGAGGAATCCGTATATGCTGAATGTGAGAAAAACCAAGATCATCTGCACCCTGGGCCCCGCCGTCAACAACGTGGACCTGATCCGCACCCTGATCCGCAGCGGCATGGACGCTGCCCGGTTCAACTTTTCCCACGGCAGCCATGAGGAGCATCTGGACCGCCTCAACATGCTCAAGTCTGTCCGTGACACCATGGGCCGCCCCGTGGCCGCCATTCTGGACACCAAGGGCCCCGAGATCCGCATCAAGGGCTTTGGCTGCGGTAAGATCACCCTGAACACCGGCGACGCCTTCGCCCTGACCACTCAGGATGTGGAGGGCGACCAGAACCGGGTGTCCGTCACCTATACCGACCTGCACAAGGAGCTGGCCCCCGGCCAGGATATCCTCATCGACGACGGCCTGGTGGCCGTCCGGGTGGACGAGATCGTGGGCCAGGAGATCCGCTGCACCGTGGAAAACGGCGGCGCCATCTCCTCCAACAAGTCCATCAACATCCCCGGCGTCCACATCCACCTGCCCGCCCTCACCGAGAAGGACATCGACGACATCCGCTTCGGCGTGGCCAATGACTTCGACTTTGTGGCCGCCTCCTTTGTCCGCCGCGCCTCCGACGTGGAGGCCGTCCGCAAGGTACTGCATGACTGCGGCGGCGACTCCGTCCGCATCATCGCCAAGATTGAAAACCAGGAGGGCGTGGACAACCTGGACGAGATCCTGGAAGCCGCCGACGGCATTATGGTGGCCCGTGGCGACCTGGGCGTGGAGATCCCCGCCGCCCGCGTGCCTATTCTCCAGAAAAAGATGATCCGCAAGGGCCTCCAGGCAGGCAAGCCCGTCATCACTGCCACCCAGATGCTGGACTCCATGATGCGCAACCCCCGCCCCACCCGGGCCGAGGTGTCCGACGTGGCCAACGCCGTGCTGGACGGCACCAGCTGCGTCATGCTCTCCGGCGAGACCGCCCAGGGCAAGTACCCCATCGAGTCCCTCCAGGCCATGTGCGACATCGTCACCGAGGCCGAGCGCTCCATCCACTACTGGCACCAGTTCCGCAAGCAGCACGTGGTCACCCCCGGCTCCGGCATCAACGACGCCATCACCCACACCTGCTGCCTGACCGCCATGGAGCTGGAGGCCAAGGTCATCATCACCGCCACCAGCTCCGGCCGCACCCCCCGCATGATCTGCCGGTTCCGGCCCGCCTGCCCCATCGCCGCCCTGACCATGCATGAGAAGCTGCGCCGTCAGCTGGCCATCTCCTGGGGCGTCATCCCCCTGCTCACCGGGGAGGTCAACTCCACCGACCGGATCTTCTCCCTGTCCGCCGAGGTGGCCCGCAAGGAGGGCCTGGTGGAAAACGGCGATACCGTGGTCATCACCGCCGGTATCCCTCTGGGACGCTCCGGCTCCACCAACCTGATCAAGGCTCAGATCATCGAGGACGAGATGTAAGAAAAGGGCTCCATCCTGAGGATGGAGCCCTTTTTATGTGTTTTATGTTTGAAGATCGGGGCAGGCTGGTCCGTTTATCTGCGCCTTTCCTGCCGCAGCTGCCGTACCACGCCCACAGCGATCAGACCCACGCCCATGAATAGGCACAGCACAATCATTCTGTGTGCCAAACGCCAACTATGCGGGGATCCCATTGCCTCCAGCCAAAGAGAAATGTACTCCTCCCAATATCCCTTCACAGCTGCAAAAACATTCAGAAGGATCAATCCGGCCCCGCACAGGATCGCGGAAGTCCGGTCCAAAAATGTACCCCAGCGCTTTTGGATAAAGTCCCACAGGCCGATCATCCCGGCAGTACAGACAGCCGCCCACAGATGAGCCCACAGCACCGCCCTTTCAAGTACATCCTCATCCGGGTAATATCTATAGGGAACCGTCAGATAAGGGGTAAATAAGGATGACAACAGGATCAGTCCCATGGCAAGAAAGGTCTTCTGTCCTGCGGTCCGGCAGACCTTCCCCCGTTCCGCTTCTTCCAGCGTTCCCTCCGCGCTTTTGAGCTCATAGTTCAGCACCAGGATCCCCGCCAGCAGGATCCCGGCGGCCAGAATACTGAGCAGGAAGCACCCCATCGAATAGGCAAATATGCCCGCCAGCAGCACGGACAGGAACACCCCGAGCATACAGAGATCAACGTGCAGCTCCATTCTGCCCACTAAACGCCGGCGCAGCTCTGTTCCCCGCTGCCGGTCCGGTTCCGTCTGCCGGTTCATTTTCTCCCCGGCCAGGATCTCGTCCACGGTGACCCGGTAAAATTCCGCCAGCACCGGCAGCATGGTCAGATCCGGATAGCCCTTTCCCTGCTCCCATTTGCTGATGGTCTTGTTGGAAATATTGAGGTGGTCGGCCACCTCCTGCTGGGTATAGCCCTGACTTTTCCGCAGCGCAGCAAGGAATTCACCTGTCTTATTCACATCCATGTCAATTCCTCCTTCTGCCGTAAGTCTACTGTAATACGACATAATTGGGAACACCTTCTCCGTAGAATGATTCCATGCACCGTAGATTTATGGAATTCTGCGGTCTGTCCGGTACCAGTATATCATGTTTTCTGTGCTCTGCACACTGTCCCGTCGCGGACATCCACATAAACATCGTCAGAAAGTCCTATTTTCTTGACTTTGCTTTTTCTGCCTGTTATACTCATAGTAGTAAAATTTTATGTTCCTCCGGCAGACGTTTGCACCCTACGGAGGGCTTTTCGTCAGGGGCTCCTTTGGGAGTCCTTTTCTTTGTCCAATTTGAAAGGAGTGGTTCCTTGTCCCCCGAACAGAATATTATGGGTACCATGCCCATGCGGAAGCTGGTGCTTCACATGTCCTGGCCCATCATGCTGTCCATGCTCATGCAGGCGGTCTACAATCTGGTGGACAGTATCTTCGTGGCCCGGATCAGCGACGAGGCCTTCCTGGCCCTGTCCTACGCCTACCCCATCCAGACCCTGCTGATCGCCTTCTGCGTGGGCACCGGCGTGGCCTTCAGCGCTACCCTATCCAAGCGGCTGGGCGAAAAGAAAATGAAGGACGCAATCAGCGTGGTCATCCACGGCTTCATTCTCTTTTTCTGCTGCTGGGTGCTGTTCCTGCTCTTCGGCCTGTTCGGGGCCAAGGGCTATCTGGCCTCCTGCACGGACACGTTGGAGGTGGCGAAGCTGGGCACCACCTATCTGCGGATCTGCTGCTGCCTGTCCATCGGCATCTGCGTCCAGTTCCCCATTGAGCGCATCCTTCAGGCCACCGGCCACCCCGCAGGCTTCATGGCCGTTCAGGGCACCGGCGCTCTGCTGAACATCATCCTGGACCCCATCTTCATCTTCGGCCTGGACATGGGCGTGGCAGGCGCTGCCATTGCCACCGTCATCGGCCAGATCTGCGGCGCCTTCCTGGGTATCTTCCTGCTGACCCGCATCCGGAAGCAGCTGCCCATCACCTTCAAGGGCTTCCGCTATGAGAACCGGGTGGTCAAGGAGATCGGCGCCATCGCCATCCCCGCCATCCTCATGCAGTCCCTGGCCAGCATCATGTCCCTGGGTCTGAACGCCATTCTGCGGCTCTGGTCCGAAACTGCCGTCTGGGTGCTGGGCGCTTACTTCAAGATCCAGTCCTTTGTGTTCATGCCCATTTTCAGCGTGAACAACGCCCTGATCGCCATCGTCAGCTACAACTACGGCGCAGACAAGAAGAAGCGGGCCGAAAGCGCCATCCATGTGGGCATGGGGGTGGCTCTGACCACCTCCACTCTGGGCTCCATCCTGCTTTGGCTGGCGGCCTCCCCCCTGCTGACCCTCTGCTTCGACGCAGGCAAGGCCGCTCTGGAGCTGGGCATCCCCTCCCTGCGGTACACTGCCCTGTCCTTCCCCATTGCAGCCATCAGCATCATCCTGTCCGCCGCCTTCCAGTCCCTGGGCTTCAGCCGGTACTCCCTCATTATCTCCCTGCTGAGATTTGTGATCCTGCTGCTGCCCGTGGCCTATCTGTTCATTCTGTCCGCGCCCGCCTATGTGTTCCTGGCCTTCCTCATCACGGAGCTGGCCGCCACCGCCTTTGCTCTGTGCCTGTATCACAAGGTGCGCAGAGAGACCCTGACTGTATAAGAAAACCCCCGGAGCACAGGCTCCGGGGGTTCTTTTTTATTATTTAGCCGATGCTGCCGAACTCGTCGAAGAAACGGTCGTGCACCACCTGGACGGCCCGCTCTGCATCCCGCTCGGGGACCAGGACGGAGACCTTGATCTCACTGGTGGAGATCATGTTGATGTTGATGCCTGCGGAGAACAGAGCCTCGAACATCTTGCAGGCCACGCCGGAGTTGTTGGCCATGCCTGCGCCCACGATGGAGACCTTGGCGACCTCCTCGTTGATCTCGATGCTCTTGAAGCCGATGGCCTCCTTGTTCTCCTCCAGGACCTCCATGGCCTTGCGGCCGTCGCTGCGGGAGACGGTGAAGCTGATATCCTTGCTCTCATCGCGGCCGATGGACTGCAGGATGATATCCACGTTGATGTCGTACTTGGCCAGCATGGAGAATACTTTAAAGGCGATACCGGGCTGGTCGGCCAGACCAACCAGGGCCAGACGGGACACGTTCTTATCCTTGGCTACGCCGCTGACATGAGTTTTTTCCACTTTCTTGCAAACCTCCTTGACTTTCGTACCGGGATGACCCGTGAGACTGGAGAGGACCTCCATATTGACGTTGTAACGCTTTGCCATTTCCACAGAGCGGTTATGCAGCACCTGTGCGCCCTGGCTTGCCAGCTCCAGCATCTCGTCGTAGGTGATCTCATCCAGCTTCCGGGCGCCCTTGACGGTGCGGGGATCGGAGGTGTAGACGCCATCCACGTCGGTGTAGATCTGGCACAGATCAGCGTGCAGGGCAGCGGCCAGAGCCACAGCAGAGGTATCGGAGCCGCCGCGGCCCAGGGTGGTAATATCGTCGAATTTGTTGATGCCCTGGAAGCCTGCCACCAGGACGATCTTGTTTTTGTCCAGCTCACGCTGAATACGCTCGGTGCGGATGCGCTTGATCCGGGCGGCGCTGTAGGCGGAGTTGGTCAGCATACCTGCCTGCCAGCCCGTCAGAGAGACAGCCTGATAGCCCATGTGCTCGATGGCCATGGCGCACAGGGAGATGGAGATCTGCTCGCCGGTGGCCAGCAGCATATCCATTTCGCGGCGGGAGGGCTTGGGGTTGATCTCGGCGGCCTTGGCGATCAGGTCGTCGGTGGTGTCGCCCTGGGCGGACAGAACCACCACAACGCTGTGGCCCTTGCGATAGGTCTCGGTGATGATGCGGGCCACGTTGCGGACATGGTCGGCGTCCTTGACGGAGCTGCCGCCAAATTTTTGTACAATCAGTGCCATATATGTGTTTCCCCCTAAAGGTCAATTCGTGTATCGGGCGGAGGCGCAAAGCCGTCCCCGCCATTCTATGCCGGTTTCTCCGCTCAGTCCAGTACCCGGAACAGAGAGGAGACCTCCATGCTCTGGAGACGGTCACGGAGCTGAGGCTCGGTCATGGGTGCGGTCAGGAAGGCCACCTCACCGGCGGGTGCGCCGCTGCGGGCCAGAGGCTGGATCTCGCCGCAGGCCAGACGGGCCTTGTCCACGGTGGACTGGGCGCGGACGTACCAGCGGGAGGTCAGCAGGTCGGAGGACACCACCAGATCCTCGGCGCCGGGGCCCCAGCTGTTGCGGTGATCCCGGTGCAGGTCCTTGGCAATGTCGATGACGTCTGCCACCACGGCAGAGGCGGTGGGCAGCTTGCCGGCGCCCCGGCCGTAGAACATCACGTCGCCCACGGCGTTGCCGTTGACCGCGATGGCGTTGAACACATCCTCCACACCGGCCAGAGGGTTCTCACCCTCCACCAGATGGGGGGCCACAAAGGCGCAGACCTTACCGTCAGGCTGACGCATGCAGCGGCCCAGCAGCTTGATCTTCAGGCCTCTGGATTCGGCGTAGGCCACATCCTCCAGGGTCACCTTCCGGATGCCCTCGGTGGGCACCTGCTGGGGATAGACGTGCTGTCCGAAGGCCAGAGCGGCCAGGATGCAGGTCTTGCGGCAGGCGTCCTCGCCCTCCACGTCGGCAGTGGGGTCCTGCTCGGCGTAGCCGTTGGCCTGGGCCTCCTTCAGCGCCTGGTCAAAGGTCAGACCGGCGCGGATCATACGGGTGAGGATATAGTTGGTGGTACCGTTCAGGATACCGGTGATCTCCTGGATCTCATTGGCGGCCAGGCAGGTGGTCAGGGGGCGCAGAATGGGAATACCGCCGCCCACGCTGGCCTCGAAGAGGTAGCTGCAATCGTGGGCCTTGGCCAGCTGCAGCAGGTCGTAGCCGTGGGTGGCCACCAGCTCCTTGTTGGAGGTCACAACGCTCTTGCCGGCCTTCAGGGCGCGGGTGGTGAACTCCAGGGCGATCCGGGCGCCGCCGATGGTTTCCACCACCACGTCCACCTCGGGGTCGGCCTCCACCACAGCGAAGTCCTTCACGAACAGATCCCGGTAGGGGCTGTCGGGGAACTCCCGGATGTCCACAATATACTTGACCTGCACGGGCTGGCCCACGCGGCGCTCAATGGAAGCCGCATTGGTAGTCAGGACCTCTGCCACACCGGAACCTACCGTACCAAAACCAAGAATCGCTACGTTTATCATAAAAAGTCACCTCATAATATAATCAGAAGAATACTCAGCCGGCCAGGATCTCACAGCGGATCACGCCGTGGATGGCTCCCACCTCACCCAGCACATCCTCCAGGGTGCGCTGCAGCTGGGAGGTCTCCGCCGTCATGGTCACGATGGCGCAGCCGTTGACAGGGATGCTCTGGTTGATGGTCAGGATGTTCACACCGGTGCCCGCAAAAATGTTCAGGGTGCGGGACAGAACGCCGGGCTCATCCCGGAGCAGGATCTGGAAGGTCACGATCCGGCCGTGGAGCATATCGTTGAAGGGGCGGACCGCATCCTTATACTTATAGAATGCGCTGCGGCTGATCCCTACGGCACGGGCCGCATTGTTCACCGTGGTCTCCTCGCCGGTTTCCAGAAGCTGCTTGGCCTCTGCCACCTTGCGGAAGATCTCGGGCATGGACGACGCCTCCACAATAAAGTACTTTGCCGACTCCTTCATTCGATCCTCCGATCTGTCCACGGCTTATCCGTGTTCCGCGGACATTTGTATTTCTCATGTGGTCTATTGTAACACACCAGCGCACAGGTTGCAACGGCTGTTTCTTTGCTGTTCTGTCAAAATATCAATTCAGTTTTTATTTATAATTATTCACATTGCACAACAGCGTAAAAAAATCAGACCGGTTTCCTCCTTTTCTGCCTGTCTTCTCTCCCCTCCGCCCCTGTCCACGCTGACCGGATGAGTGATAACGCAGGGTGAACACGGTTTTTCCCGGCGTATTTCTCAGGAGGACACCGGCCTGCCGGGGCGGGGATGGGTATAAAAAAGCCGCTGCGGAATGCACGGTGGCCGTAAAACAGTAAAATTCAAAATATCATGAGAACTGGGTGTTCTCGGGAAGCGGCGTGACTTCGGTCACGCCGTTTTTCCGTTCATGAGCACATCCAGAGGGATAAATCCGATGCCGTCGTACTTGATGTGGATGGTCTGGCGGCGCTTGCCGGTGGACTTGTCCGGGGCCTCCACATAGATGCCCTGGATCAGCTCCCGCAGGGCGTAGGGCGTCAACTTCTCGATACCAACATACTTGTCGGCCTTCTGGATGAAAAGCTCGATGTTCTCATGCTGTCGTTCCTGTACTTCGATTTCCTGCTGTAAAGCCTGCGTTTCTTCCTCCAGCTGCTTCTGTTCCGTCTCATAGCTCTGGCTCATCATGTCGAACCGCTCGTCGCTGAGCCGTCCTGCGGCGTTGTCCTCATAGATCTTGATGAACAGCCGCTTCAGCTCTGCAATTCGCTTCTGATTGCGTTCCAGCTTCTTGCGATGGATCTGAATCTTCTCGCTGCTCTCCAGCCGCATTTGCTGGCCCATAACGGACACGAAGTAGTCCTTATGGTTCAGAATATGGTCCGTCACCATCTGGATGTGGTGCAGCACCAGGCGCTCCAGAACAGACTCCCGGATGTAGTGGGTACCGCACTTCTCCTTGTCCTTCCAGTGGAGGGAGCAGTCGAAGAACGCATTCTGGGGCTTGTAGTTGTTGGTAGCGCCGTAATACATCTTTGCGCCGCAGTCGGCACAGAACACCAGGCCGGAGAACATACTGGTTCTTCCGCTGCGGGTCATGCGGTGGCGCTGCTGGCGGATTTCCTGGACCTTTTCAAACACATCGTTCTCAATGATACGCTCATGGGTGTCCGGGAACACGGCCTGATTTTCCAGCGGGTTCTCCCGCTGCTTTTTGTCCCAGATGGAGTTGGTGTAGGTCTTGAAATTCACCGTGCAGCCGGTGTACTCCCGGCGTTCCAGAATTTTGACCACAGAACTGTCAGACCATTTGCAGGGGTTTTCCGGCAGAGGGTGGGGCGTTCCCAGGCCCTGCTGCTTCTTGTAAGCGGTAGGCGTCAGCACCTGATCGGCTCGCAGCTGATTGGCGATCTGGGACGGGCCACGGCCCTCCATGCACATGGTGAAGATCTTCTTCACTACCTGTGCGGCCTCCGGGTCGGTGAGCCAGTGGTGAGGGTCGTTAGGGTCCTTCACATAGCCGTAAGGCACATTGACCGTCAGCGGGATACCTTTTTCACCCTTGGACTTCTGGACAGCACGGATCTTGCGGCTGGTGTCACGGGCGTAGAACTCGTTGAACCAGTTTTTGATCCCGGCGAAATCGTTGTTCACGCTGTTGGGATCGGCGCTGTCGAAGTTGTCGTTGATGGCAATGAAGCGGGTGCCGTACTTGGGGAAAGTCAGGGTGGTGTAGAGGCCCGTCATAGCGGAGTTTCTGCCCAGGCGGGACAGATCCTTGACAATGCAGTTGGCCACCTTGCCAGCCTCGATCTGGGCCAGCATTTCCTGAAAGCCGGGGCGCTCAAAGTTGGTGCCGGAATAGCCGTCGTCCACAAAGAACACCGGATTTGCCATGTGGTGATCTCGGGCATACGAAAGCAGGATGCTTTTCTGATTCTCAATGGATAGGGACTCGCCGGCTCTCTCATCCTCCTGGGAAAGTCTGCAATAGAGTGCGGTAATTTTTTCGGTTGCTCCGAACATTTCTGTTTCCTCCTTTTGGGGAGCAACTGTCAGTACAGGGTTGGTTGCCATCATGTTAACATAACTTTTCTCGTTTGTCATGCATCCTCCCCCATCTCAGTCGAAAAATTTTGTGCGGTGATCCGTTCCAGCTTGCGCAGCATATTCTGAGAGCCTTCAAAGCTGCCAGTGACGGTATAAACGGTCCCGGAGATTTCTTCCGTCAGGGAAATAGACGGGATCTGATAAGCGGAAATATTCCAGCAGTGCAGGTTTCCGTTTTCGTCCCGGTACACGGAACTGCGCTTTGGGGATTCGGATGTACGCTCGATTTTGAGATAAGGATCAAAGGGGACATCATCCTGTTCTGGCTCTTTCTCAAAC
>SAMEA104404103__coassemble_1594_pt1 | contig 13369 bp, 9 predicted proteins | sample SAMEA104404103__metabat2_high_PE_047 | metagenome-assembled genome bin SAMEA104404103 (sample SAMEA104404103) | Balaenoptera acutorostrata | reverse complement strand
TGATTCCGAGCGACCACGAAGGTGCGATGGAAACAGTTTTATTAGAGGCGATTTCGGAAGATCCGTACGACACAGTCATTGTCGAAAAAAGTGGAGAGTTTGTTGCATCCATGGAATCGGTCGCTGACAGATATCTTTGTAGTCGAAGGTTGAAGTTAAAAGCGCACTTAGCGGTCACATGGGCAATTCAGTCACCTGAAAAAGAGTTCCATTTTATAGATGAGCAAATTAGAGAAAGAAAGTGGGAAGATTCTGAGATCTTGTATGATTGTTTCTCTCAGTTGATTGAGATATAATAATAAAATTTAGGCATCTCAAGATAATTAAAGGGCTTGCTCTCTGCGGAATGTAGATAGCAAGCCCTTAAATTTTTTTGGACTTATTGCTGTAATAATCCAGGTATTCGATTATTTCCTGTTTATTTGAAGTGTTCTATGAATTCAAATTTCTATAAATAGTGTGATTTACGGCTGAATGACAGGTGCTGCAGGGGATATAAGTTATAGGCGAAATGTTGGACCCTGTGATACCGCTCTGTCCGCAAGCCGAGGCATACAGGATGAGGTTGCCGTTCCTGTGTCTTTATATGCCACTCCTGTTTTTCCATGTCCAGAAACTACCCCACATTCTCCTGTGTAGTCTGTAATTCCTTCATCTCCGTGCGGCCCTTTTCTATCGTACAGATGTCGCTACAATCTTTACTGCAAAATATTGCGAAATTCTATGTACATATCGAGAAACATATGTTTTAATAGATAAATAAGTGACTAGCACGCAGCGTGTGAGAATGCTAAAATCCTGCGTATAAGAGTGATGAAATCTCGGGGGAGAGAACAAAAATGAGCAGAAATCTGCCACCGATGAGCGTCAAACAACCAGGCAGCTTATGTAAGAAACCAGAAGTCTGTGCCCTGTCGAAATCCGGCTGTTTCGGGTGAATTTCAGAGTCCGTTTGGGAAGCATTTTCTTCGTATTTGGTCAAATTATGACAAATGCAATCAGAAAATGAAAAAATAAATTAAAATCTGAAAATAAACAAAGAAAAACATGAAAGAAGAATTCGCGCTCCGCTCCGGGTTAGGTCTGAGATTTGTGCGCGATCTGGAACAGGGAAAAGAGACCGTGAGGATGGATAAGGTAAATGCAGCACTGGCTATGTTTGATATGGAGGCCGTGCCGGGAAGAAAGGAGAATTGACGTGGAGGGAATGAGAAAGGCGGAGGTCTATGTCCGTAACATTTTCGCAGGAATACTTGAAGAAAATGACATTGGTTACTCATTTACTTACGATTCTGATTATCTTGAGCGAAAAGACGCCAGCGTAGTATCGCTGACGATGCCAATGCAAGCGGAACCTTACGTGTCCAAGACGTTGTTCTCTTTTTTTGATGGTCTGATTCCGGAAGGGTGACTGCTGGAGGTTGTGACCCATAACTGGAAATTGGACAGCAGGGATCGCTTTGGCCTGCTGTTGGTGGCCTGTAAGGATGGAATCGGAAATGTCCGTATACAGGGGGTGGAAGAATGAACTGCCTGTGTTGTGGAAAAGGGCTGCTGCCGGAAGAGGAGAAGTGCGGGTGGCATAAACGGTGTATTAAAAAGTTTTTTGGTACCCCAACACTGCCTAACATTGAAATCAATGAACATACCCTTCAGCAGATCACGCTGGAAACAACCAGTAAGGGATATACCGTCCCCGGAGTACAAAAGAAGCTGTCCTTGCACCTGGAAAAGGAGAGAGGAAGAAACGCCCGTCTGACTCTGGTTAATTACAATTACCCGACGGGGTATATCCTGAAACCTCAGGTGGAGGAATACAGAGCATTGCCGGAGTCAGAGCACCTTGTGATGCAGATGGCAGACGCATCTCGTATTTTTACGGTTCCCCACGCATTGATTTTGGGTGAGAATGGATATTCCTATATTACCAAAAGAATAGACCGTATCTTTAAAAAAGATTCCGCTGAGCTCCTGGCGATGGAGGATTTTTGTCAGTTGGATCTGCGCCTGACCCAAGACAAATATCGGGGATCCTGTGAGCGATGTGCAAAGCTAATTGAACGATATTCATCAAGGAGCAAAATGGATCTGTCGGAGCTGTATCTCCGACTGGTATTTTCTTTCCTGGTTGGAAATTCTGATATGCATCTGAAGAACTTTTCACTGATTGAAAATAACCCCAATTCTGGATTTTACACGCTCTCTCCGGCGTATGATTTACTTCCGGTTAATGTGATCATGCCGGCAGACCGGGAGGAGCTGGCGCTTTCGTTAAACGGAAAGAAGACCAACCTCAGGAAGAAAGACTTCCTCATTTTTGCGGACGAATGTGGAATTGACCGCGGTGCAGCGGAGAAGATGATCAGGAAATTGTTGGGGATGAAAGAAACGTATCAGAAATTGTGCCGGGATTCCTTGCTGCCGGATGATATGAAGGAATCTGTTTCGGAATTGATAGAAGCACGAGTCGATCGGCTATCATAACCGGAGCATCTCCATTGTTGACCGAGAAGATCTGGTGCAGATTGATAAGAAATACCCGCAGACTTGGTTGCTACCGACATGAAGATCGCCGCGCCATAATGGTTCAGGCCCTGCACAGTATGGCTGTCACGCGCTGGGAGGATGACAAGAAGTCCCCTGAGGCTGATCGGAACTACGTTCTGAGGTTTGACGATGCTGATGAGGCCTCCGACTGGGCAAATTACAACGGACGGTTTAATGGTGCTGGCAACAATCTGATGTCACCTCAGTTTACTGCCCCCGCGCCAAGGCTGTCGCTATGCTGGAAAACTTTGAGCGGCTCACTGAGTGCAAGAAAGTTCCGAATTACTTGAAAAGAGATTCAGATATATGAAGTGCCCCTGAAAAGTTAGAAAAGGTTATGAAGTAAATACTATTCAAGTTACCGAAAGGGCTTACTGTCAGTGAAATGCGGGCGGCAAGCCCTTTCATTTTGCCTTGATCCGTTCGTGCTTACAGTGTTCCATGGACTGACAGTCCTGTAAGTAGAGCAATTATGGCCTGATCCTTCAAATCTGCGTGCGGCCTCGTGCCGGCTTAAATTCCAGCGGATACTGTTTGTTTGGTGTTCCCTTGGGCATAGAAAAGCACCCCTTATATTAGATGTATAACGTACGTCTAATACAAGGGGTGCAGTTCACTTGTACCTGGGGCTCTTTTTGATCGGGCATCAGGAGGCGCCTCAGACGATGATCCCGTACTTTTTGATGCGATAGCTCAGACTCTGGCGGCTGATGCCCAGAGATCGGGCTGCTCTGGAAATATTGCCGCCGTAGTGCTCCAGCACCTTTTTCAGTACCTTGCTCTCGTAATCTCCAACCAGCGTTTCCAGGGTCTCCCGGGTCACATCCCGTTCCTCAAGAATAGGGGCGTTCTCCTCCTCTATTTCCGGCTTGACTGCGTGTTCAGTCCGTTTCAGCAGATATTCCGGCAGATTTTTGGTGGTAATCACGCCAGAGTCGGTGACATTCAGCACGTATTCCAGAACATGGATCAGTTCCCGCACGTTGCCGGGCCAGGCGTACTCCCGGAACAGCTCCATGACCTCCGGTGCAATATAGTCGATGCGCTTGGCATACTTTCCCCGCTTTTGCTTTAAGTAGTGGTCCACCAGGGTCTGGATATCCTCAGGACGCTCCCTCAGCGGAGGCAGATGAAGCTGAACCGTACACAGCCGGTAAAACAGATCCCGGCGCATGGTATAGTTCTCCAACATGTTGAAGGGATCCTCATTGCAGGAGGAGATGATCCGCACATCGGTTCGGAAATCCTTGTTGCTGCCGATACGGCGGAACACGCCTTCCTGAACCACACGGAGCAGCTTGGACTGCATGGACAGGCTCATGGAGTTCACCTCATCCAGGAATAGGGTGCCTCCGTTGGCTTCTTCAAAAAGACCCTCCTTGTCCTCACTGCCCGTGAAGGCGCCCTTTCTGGTGCCAAACAGCATACTCTCGATCAGAGGCTCCGGAACGGCTGCACAATTGATGGCAACAAAGGGCTTGTCCCGGCGGGGGCTCTCCTTGTGGATACTCTGGGCGAATACCTCTTTACCCGTGCCGGTTTCCCCCACCAGCAGGATATTGCAGTCCTGGCGGGCAAAACGCTTGGCCAGATTGATAGTGTTCACCATGCTCTCGCTGTCGCCCACAATGAAGTCGAAGCTGTAGCCGGACATTTTTTCCGGTGGGATGTGCTGGGCGTACTGACGCAGATTTTCCTCCACCTCCCGCAAGTAGGCGCTGCGGCTGCGGCTGATGTCCAGATCCATTTCAAACAGGGTCGCGCCCAGCAGCTCATCCCCGTCTACAATGGGATAAGCGGTATTGATGGTGGTGATGTAGCCCTTTTTTGCGTCCTGGAAGGTGTCGATGCGGTTATATACCGGGGTGCGGTCCCGCAGACAGGACAGCGTGGTACTGACCTCGGTTTCCAGGTTCCAGATATCCAGCAGATGCTTGCCCACCAGCTCCTCCCGGGGCGGGAGGGCGGAGATCTGCCGGCTGGTTTCGTTGATATAGACCAGATGGCCGTCCTGGTCGTAGAGCTGAACGCCCAGCCGCAGCAGCTCCAGCGCCTGCTCATACAGGCGTTGGATATTCCGTCCCTGGCTGACCAGATAGAGGCGGAACCGATCTGTCCTCACCAGCTGAAAGGAGAAGGGCTCCCGCTGATACTGGAAGGTTCCCCCCTCCTCCCCCAGCAGGTGGAAGGCCTGGTCCATGGGGACGCCGATCAGGCCGTCCCACTGACCGGAATATTTGTTTTTCAGGGCCTGGCTGCCCCACAGGATCTCCAGAATGGTCTTTTGGGGGTCGGTGACAAAAATTGCTCCGCATAGCTCCATAGTCAGTTCCTCCGTATGCAAAATAATTTAACACTATGCAAAATATCTTACCACCCGCCTGATAAAAACGTCAAGTTTTTTGTCGATTTAAAGTTTAACTTAAAAAAAGAAAGCGGATATATGGGTTTATTTACCTGTATACTCGATCCCTTTCTTGTGCTAAATTAACAGAGCGATAGGGCGTTATTTGGCTCTTCTGACAAATGATGGATTTCATTAAAAGTTGGCACGTGTTTTGCATTTATATTCCTGTGATGACAAAATACAGCATCCAAGGAGAGGAGAGATCATTATGGAGCATGTTATGCTCGGTGGAAGGACTACCGTTGAGGAGCTGGCCCGTGTGGCCCGCTACCATGCAGAGGTTCAGTTTTCCGCAGAATATGAACAGCGCGTTCAGCGCTGCCGCGACCATGTGGATCGTTTCAGTCACGAGGGCAAGGCCATTTACGGTCTGACCACCGGTCTGGGTGATAACTGGAGAAAGTTCATCCCCGAGGAGGACCGGATCATCATTCAGCGCAACAACATCTATGCCCACACCTGTGCCGTGGGCGAGCCCATCCCTGAGGAGTGCGTCCGGGCGATCATGTTCGTCATGCTGGCCCACTTCGGCACCGGCTACACCGGCATCAGTCTGAACACGCTGAAGCTGCTGCGGGATATGCTGAACGCAGGGATTACCCCCCGCGTCCCCGGCCATGGCTCCGTGGGCTATCTGACCCTGGAGGGCCACATCGGTATGGTCCTCATCGGCGAGGGCAAGGCCTGGTACAAGGGCGAGCTGATGGACGGCGGCGAGGCTCTGAGCCGTGCCGGCCTGAAGCCTGTGGTGCTGTCCTCCAAGGAGGGCCTGACCTTCCTGTCCGGTACCACCTCCGTCACTGCACTGGCCGCTCTGGCCATGTATGACGCCGTGACCCTGTCCCTCACCGCCGACATTGCCGGCTCCTTCTCCCTGGAGGTGCTGAAGGGCACCCTGATGGCCATGGACGAGCGGATCATGAACGTCCGGCCCCACCCCGATCAGGTGAAGACTGCCGCCAATATCCGCGCCATCCTGGCCGACAGCCCCATTCTGGAGCGCTACCGCGGCTACCGGGTGCAGGACGCCCTGTCTCTGCGCTGTATGCCCCAGCTTCACGGCGCTGCCAAGAAGCTGGTGAAGGACGGTCTGGACACCATGGACATCGAGCTGAACTCCTCCGTGGACAACCCCCTGATTTTTGAGGACGAGAACGGCAATGCCGAGGCCCTGATGGGCTGCAACGCCGATGGCAGCTATGTGGGTCTGGCCTCCGACGCACTGACCATGGCCATCACCGACCTGTGCAAGATGAGCAACAGCCGTATTGACCGTATGCTCAACCGTCTGGTCAGTGAGCTGCCTGCCTTCCTGAACAAGAACGCAGATTATAACAACGGACTGATGATGATCCAGTATGCCACCTCCGGCCTCCAGGGCGAGCTGCGTGTGCTGGCACATCCCGCCTCTGTGGATAATCTGACCACCTGTGCCAATCAGGAGGACTACATCAACATGGGCTACAACGCCGCCAAGAAGGCCTACGACGCCATGCAGCTGGCCAAGTACATTCTGGCCTCTGAGCTGATCTGTGACTGTCAGGCTCTGGACTGCTACGACGACCGCAGCTGTTCCACCGCCACCAGGGCTGTCTACGACCTGCTGCGCACCGTGGTTCCCGAAATGGACAGCGACGCCCCCCTGGCACCCTTTATGGAAGCAGTGGCGGACCAGATCATGGACCGCCGTTATATCAAGGCCGTGGAAACCGTCACCGGCCCCCTGAGCTTCTGAGCATTCCCCAATCATTCACAAAGGAGAGAAAACCGCTATGTTAAACATGATCGACAACATCACCGTCCTGCTGTGTGTGGTAGGCATCTTCCTGGTCGGCAAGTACTTCTCCAAGACCTCCCAGGATATGGACAGCTTCTACCAGGCCAATAAGTCCCTGCCCTGGTCCCTGGCTGTCGGTACTCTGGTAGCCTCCTGGTACGGCGGCGCCGGCGTCATCGGCACCATCGGCTATGCCACTACCATGGGTATTTCCGCATTCTTCATCTGGTCCATCTGCGCCCACCTGGTCCGCTTCCCCCTGGCTCTGTGGGTCGCCCCCCGTATTTCCGTCAAGGTGAACACCACCATGACCGAGCTGCTGAACCGCTACTACGGCCGTCTGGCCTCCTTCCTGGGCGCTATTGTCCTGGTTGTCTCCTGCCTGTCCATCGCTGAGATCGCCGCTACCGGCTATGTGGGCGTGGCTGCCTGGGACATCAGCAAGTTCGCTGTGGCCGCAGGCGTTGTGATCATCGCCACCGGCATCACCTGCCTGGGCGGCCTGATGGGCGTCGCCGTCACCGACATGATCTTCTTCGTGGTCATGATCACCTGTGTGGCCTCCGTCTTCCCCAACGTCTTCTTTGATATCGGCGGCTTCGCCGGCATCGAGTCCGCTCTGGCTACTGAGGCTCCCGAGATGCTGACTCCTCTGGGCGGCACCCCCGTGGGCCGTGCTCTGTGCCTGGTCATCCTGTGCATCAACGTCTATAAGGACCCCGCCTTCTACCAGCGCTTTACCGCTTCCAACTCCGCCCGTACCGGCAAGCGCGCCATGCTGCTGTGCTTCTCCATCTGGCTGTCCTTCGACATCGTGCTGATCTTCACCGGCGTCATCCTGCGTGCTCTGGACCCCGCCCTGACTGTCCAGCCTGAGGTCGCTTACGTCCAGCTGATCCTGTCCCACCTGCCTGTGGTCATCCGCGGCCTGTTTGTCTTCGGTCTGATGGGCGCCATCATCTCCACCATCGACTCCTACTTCCTGGTGGGCGGCGAGATCATGTCCCGCGACATCATCAGCGTCCTGCGCAAGAAGCCTCTGAACGACCGCCAGAGCATTGTGGTCACCCGCGTCTGCTGCGTGATCTTCGGCACCATCGGCCTGTTCACCGCCTTCCAGTTCCCCCTGGTCTACGACGCCTTCCTGTTCATCAACAGCCTGAGCATGTGCGGCCTGTTCGTTCCCGTTCTGGCTGCCATCATGTACAACGGCCGCAAGACCAATATGTCCGGTCTGATGAGCATGATCGTGGGCACCGTGTCCTGGATCTACTTTACCTCTTTCCCTGTCAGCTGGGATCTGCTGGGCGGCGAGGTCGACGCTCTGCTGATCGCTCTGCCCCTGTCCTTCGTCGGCTTCGTGATCGGCAACCGCTTCGGCAAGGTGCTGCATGACGACAAGGCCCCCCAGGCCATCCGCGCCTGATCCATCACAAAGGAGGAAACAGTTATGGATAACAAGAAAATCAATCAGAAGCCTGAAGAGCCCGAAGTCGAGCGCGTACAGTGGTTCGGCATGGACGGCCTGCTGTGCCTGCTTTACGCCGTTCTGGGCTGCATCTACTCCTACGGTATCATCAACCGCATTGACTGGATCGTGGGCATCATGGCCCCCGGTACCGCAGTTCTGATCACGGTCTCCGTGTTCCTGCGCTACTGCTTCGAGGTGGGCTCCTTCACCAAGAAGGCCAACAAGAACAAGAAGTAATTTCGGCCTGGTTTTTCCACGCCGTCCGGTATTGATCTGGAGGTCATGGTTTTGAAAATTTCTGCATTCCCCATCAAGCTCAGCGAGCAGGAGGCCCGCCGTCAGGCCGAGAAGAAGGGCAACTTTCTGGGCCGCATGCTGGTCAAGTCTGACGACATCCACATGAAGCTCATGTATCTGGAGAGCCGTGAGATCATCTACCGTATGAACTACGTCAACGCCCCTCTGCTCCGGCTGCTGGGTAAGAAGCCTCCCCAGGAGAAGGGTCAGCTGATCCGGATCATGGTAGAGGGCACCCGCGGTATGCCCGCCTATATGGGCGAGGAGCCTGAGCTGGAGGAAGTGGAGATCGAAGACGAAACCACCGTCCAGAACACCGAGTTTCCCGACGAGAAGCTGATCCAGGAAGGCAAGTACCTGGCCCGCCGGATGATCCGCCGCCAGATCGGCAAGACCATCACCCTGGATGTGGTATCCATGCGCTCTGTCTACCGCCCCTACTACGTCGCTTTTTACGGCGAACTGGTAGAGGGCACCAAGGTGCGCTACCTGCCCATCGCCGCGGATAAAAACGAGGTTACCCGCACCATGTAAGCTCACCCATTTCCCCTCGGGTGAGATGTTATATGACCCCCTTTCTCCTTCCCAATGGCGGCCCCGGACTATTGTCCGGGGCCGTCGATTTTGGTTCATGCCCCTGTCTATGCCAGAGGTTCAAAAAAGCTTTAGCAGCAAGTATGAAATAAAAATTCCTTTTGGTACATTGAGAGTGCGGTATGACAACTGCACTACAATACTGAGGGAGAACATAAAGCCGAAGCTGGACAGATTTTAAGAAAATTGTGAGATTGGAAGCTGGATGATTGTTGAGCGACACGCTAATTTGAAGTATAAGTACAGGAACCGTAGTTTCTGGTGTAGAGGGGACTATGCGGGAATTTACGGACCCGTTTACGGGCAGTAAGTAATAATCTGCTCTCAGGCGTTTTGTAAAACCACGGGCTATGCCGGTGGTTTTTATTGTTCGGGAGCCGGGTGTATTTGGCCTGGAGGCTGTCAATGGAGGGGGCGACGCGTGTAGCTGCCATGAGGATCAGCATTCAGTCAAAAGAGCGGCGGCCTGACGTTATTGAAATTCAGGGGCGATGTGTGTAAAATATAGTCCATCAGGATATGAGAACCTGCAGAAACGGAGTGAAATTATGAGTTGCTCAAAGACGATTCAAATGGAAGAAATTGCACAGTACCGCCAGGCATACCAGGAGAATGCCATCTCCCGGATCGTGACCAGAGCGGTTTCCAAGACCGGGATCAATGACGCCTGCTACGATCTGGAGCATGCCAAGCTGATGAACCATAAGTTTTCTGTGGAGGTGCCCACCATGGGCGCCACCAACCAGAAGTCCAGCGGTCGCTGCTGGATCTTTGCAGCGCTGAACCTCCTCAGAGAAAAGATCGCCAAGGACCTGAAGCTGGAGAAGTTTGAGCTGTCCCAGAGCTACATCTCCTTCTTTGACCATCTGGAGAAGGCCAATTCTTTTTTGGAGCATGTCATCGAGACAGCAGACCGCCCCACTGAGGACCGGTATGTGGATCACATTCTGAAAAGCCCGGTGGGCGATGGCGGCTGGTGGGAGTTCTTTGTGGGCCTGTGCTGCAAGTACGGCGTGGTGCCTCAGGAGGCCATGCCCGAAACTCAGCAGAGCAGCAATACCGCTTCCATGAACATGCTGCTGAATATGCAGCTGCGGGAGGATGCGCTGGTGCTCAGACGGGAAGTCAGCGCCGGCGCGGATGCTGCCGCCATTTCGGCCCTCAAGAACAAGATGCTCAGCCGGGTCTATAACATTCTGGCCATCTGCCTGGGCAATCCTCCGGAGCACTTTGATTTTGAGTATGTGGACAAGGACAAGGCTTACCATCTGGAACAGGATCTGACCCCTCATACCTTCTATGAGAAGTACATTGGCAGAGACCTGCAGAATATCGTCAGCCTCCTCAACGCCCCCACCCCCAAGAAGCCCTTCTATCAGACTTATGTCATCGACCATGAGGAGAGCGTCTACGGCACCAGCCCGGTGAAGAGCCTGAACGTGCCTATGGACGAGCTGAAGGCAGCCGTGATCCGCCAGCTGGAGGGCGGCGATCTGGTGTGGTTTGCCTGTGACTGCCATCCCTACGGAAACCGGGACGAAGGCATCTGGGATACAGGACTCTACGACTATGAGACTCCCTTCGGCCTGGAGCTGCGGATGGATAAGGGCCAGCTGCTGGACCACCGGCAGAGTGCACCCAACCACGCCATGCTGATCACCGGAGTCAATCTGGTGGACGGCAAGCCGGACAAGTGGAAGATCGAGAACAGCTGGGGCGCCGAAAAGGCGGACAAGGGTTACTATATTATGAGCGATGCCTGGTTCGATCAGTACGTCTATTTTGCCAGCATCGACCAGAAGTATCTGACCGAGCGCCAGAAAGAATTGTATCGTCAGGAGCCTGTGGTCCTGGATCCCTGGGACGTGCTGGCCTGATATTCAGGAGCTTCTGAAAAGTTTATGACAGACCAAAACAGGGCCGGAACATTATGTTCCGGCCCTGTTTTGGTTTATTGACTCGAATCATATGGGGGCGTCAGCGAACGGGGCGAAACAGAAAAAACGGAATTCTTCTGTGTTTGCACCGCCGGTCAGATCACATGACCAGGCAGCATTTATAGGATACCTGATGCCTGTGGCCCGACATGGTTCGATTGTTTCTGATAAAGTGCGCAGTTCGTTCGGGACACATATTCTTGACCATCTGGCCGCCCACGGAACCGGCCTGCTTGGAGGTCAGCTCGCCGTTGTAGCCCTGTTTCAGGTTAACGCCGACCTCCTTAGGTGTTTTTTTACATCTTAAAAGCGGGGACAGGCTCAGCCTGCCCGGGTAATGCCGCGGGCAGGGCTCTCCGTGATCTCGCCGATGAACCGGTAAAAGATCCGGATGTCCTGGGAGTACGGGGTTTTCGGCCCGGCGGCCTTGGCGCCTTCGGGAAGGACGCGCTGGCTGATCTCGATGCGTTCGATGAAGGTGTTGATCAGCTGGGGGGTCAGGGTAGTGATGTGGGTGGCCTGTCTGACCAGGTCGAAGAAGCGGCTGTAATTGGCCGAGGCGTCGCCGACAGCGGAGAGTCGGGCCTGCAATTGGGAGATGGCGTCCTGATTTTGGGTGGACTCCTCCTCCAGGGTGCGGACCATGCGGTCCAGTCGGTCCTGGGACAGCTTTCCGGACACGGAGTCCCGGTAGAGGGTGAGGACGGTGTGGTCGATCTGGGTCTGGCGGGCAGTCAGGGTGCGGAGCTCCTCCCGGTACTGATTTTTCCTTTGGCTCACGTCGGAGCTCTGGGCCACGCTGCGGATCAGGGCGTCGATCTGCTCATCGGACAGGGCGATAAAGTGGTTCAGCTCGTTGGTGACGATCTCGACGAGATCACGGTATCTGATCCGGGCGGGATGCTCGCAGGGGTGGGCGCTGCGCCTGGGCAGGTTGTTGCACTGGAGGTACCAGTACTTTTCCCGCTCACCCTTGTAGACGGAACCGGCGCTGCACATGGCGGCTCCGCAGTGGGCACAGTAGGCCACCTTTCCGAAGATACTGCGGCGGACCCGGTCGTGCTGCTGCCACTCGCTGGCGGCAGACTTCATGTGCTGCTGGGCCAGGTCGAAGGCCTCCCGTGACACCAGAGGCTGGTGGGTATCGGGCACAATGATCCAGTCACTGCGATCCAGGGCCACGGTTTTCTGTGATTTCAGGTTGAGCTTTTTGCTTCGGCCCAGCAGGGTATGCCCCAGGTAGACCTCATTGCGCAGGATACGCTTGACGGTCACGTAGTTCCAGCGGTCGGTGGCCCGGGCGGCGCCCTCCTCACCGAAGTCGTCCCGGTAGAGGACCCGATATTTCAGGGGAGTAATGAGGCCCAGCTGGTTGAGCCGGTCACAGATGGCCCGGGTGGAATTGCCCTCACCGGCCAGGGCGAAGATCCGGCGGACGATGGGGGCGGTATTTTCGTCAGGGATCAGCTGATTTTTGTCCCGGGGATTTTTCTGATAGCCAAAGGGGGGACAGGCAGCGTACTGACCGGCCTGTTTTTTGGAATTCAGGATCGTTTTGACTTTTTTGGAGGTATCGCGGAGATACACGTCGTTCATGGCGAACTGGAAGGGGGCCAGGGTGTTGTCCAGTTCGGAATCGAAGTTATCGTGGATAGCAATATAGTGGACTCCGTGGTCGGGAAAGAAGGTCTCCGCATAGTAGGAGGCCTCCCGCATGTCACGGCCCAGCCGGGACAGATCCTTGGTCAGCACCATGGTGACCTCGCCCCGGGGGAGAAATTGCAGCATACGGTTGAAGCCGGGGCGGTCGAAGCTGCCGCCGGAGTAACCGTCGTCCACGAACTCCCGGAGAATGGTGATCCCATGGTGCTGGCAATACTGCTGAATGGCTGTCCGCTGGTTCCGGATGCTGGACGATTCGCCCCGTTTGAACTCCTCGTCGGACAGTCTGAGATAAGCATAAGAATAAATGGCTTTCAAACTTGCCTCCAATCCAAGCCGTACAGATTACGGGCACATTGTACCATAACGGTGGCGTCGGCTCAATTCCGGAGGCGCAGAAGGCCGCTGGAAAGTTCTTCCGTCAGGAGCTGGGACACTGTTTTTTGGGAGCCGAAGGAACGGCTGACGTTGAACTGTCGGTTTTCGACCCGGTAGGTAGTGCGGGCGGGGCGGCGGTGAAGATTGTTAAGCTCGGACATGGGAAACCCTCCTTTTCATTGCACTTAGCATGCCCGGTTTGGGGAAAATAAAGCGGAAGGAGGGCAAAAAAACGCCTCCGGTGAATGGCGGGTGCTCATAAAACAGTAATTCATCAAAATTACGATTACGAGCATCTG
>SAMEA104404103__coassemble_1566_pt1 | contig 13600 bp, 10 predicted proteins | sample SAMEA104404103__metabat2_high_PE_047 | metagenome-assembled genome bin SAMEA104404103 (sample SAMEA104404103) | Balaenoptera acutorostrata | reverse complement strand
ACACACGGCCGGACAGGGGATCGCGGATGCAGCCGCCGATACAGGTGGCAGCGCCCCCAAAGGGCTCGATCTCGGTGGGGTGGTTGTGGGTCTCGTTCTTGAACATCAGCAGCCAGTCCTGATCCTTGCCGTCGACAGTGGCGTCAACGTGGATGGAGCAGGCGTTGATCTCCTCGCTCTCGTCCAGCTCGGGCAGCAGGCCGCGCTTCTTCAGGGTCTTGGCGCCGATGGTGGCCATGTCCATCAGAGTCTGGGGACGGGCGGCAGCCTTCTCCTCGCCGTAGACCTCCACGCGGGCGTCCAGATAGCGCTGGTAAGCAGCCTTGACAGCCTCGTCGGTGATGTCCACGTTGTCGATGTGGGTGGAGAAGGTGGTGTGACGGCAGTGGTCAGACCAGTAGGTATCGACCACGCGGATCTCGGTGATGGTGGGATCGCGCTTCTCCTCGTCACGGAAATAGGTCTGCAGGTAGGTCAGATCGTCCAGATCCATGGCCAGACCCAGCTTGGACAGCAGCTCGCTCAGAGCGGCCTCGTCCATGGTGGTGAATCCGTCCACGGTAGCCACGTGGTCGGGCAGGTCGTGGATGCGGACCAGGCTCTCGGGCTTCTCCAGGGAGGCCTCGCGGGTCTCAACGGGGTTGATCAGGTACTTGCTGACCTTCTCGAACTCAGCATCGGTGAGCTCACCGATCAGCACATAGACCTTGGCGTAGGCGATCAGGGGGCGCTCCACACCGGCCATCAGCTGGATGCACTGGGCGCAGGAGTCGGCGCGCTGGTCGAACTGACCGGGCAGGGCCTCCACAGCCAGGATGCGGTGGGCAGCCTGAGGCTCGGGGAACTCCTCGTCATAGACGGTATCCACCTGGGGCTCGGAGAACACGATGCCCTTGGCCTGCTGGTAGACGGCCTCGTCGATCTGGTCGGCGTCGTAACGGTTCAGGATCTCGACGGACTGAAGACCCTCCAGGCTCAGACGCTCCTTCAGGGTGCTGCAGACGCCCTTGGCTTCCACGTCGAAGCCGGGGCGCTTCTGCGAGTAACAGCGATAAACACTCATGTCCATTCCTCCACAGTATCTTTCTATTGTATGATCCAGTTTTCCAACTGGTAGAACACGTTCCCGCGGACGGGAGAGATCTGGTCCAGGCGTCCCCATTGGCTGAGGACGGAACCATTTTTAAAACAGACAGCCGCCAGAGGCGGGTCCTGGGCCAGCAGATCAAAAAGGGCGCGGGCGGCTTCGGGGGCCGATTCCTGGTCGGCGGCAGCCAGCGCGGCAATGCGGGTGGGGGCCATGGGATGGGCCCAGCCGCTGTAGTTGACGGAGCCGCCGGGAGCCAGCAGCGCAGTCAGATCAAATTCTGCGGTCAGCGCCACCTCGCCCAGGTAGAGGTCGTAGTTTCCGGCCTCCAGGGCGGCGGTGTAGTCCTCGAAGGAGAGCATCCGCAGATTTACGTTCAGTCCCGCAGCTCTCAGCTGGTAGGAGATCAGCTGAGCGGTGTTGACCTTGGCCGGATTTTCGCTGTTCACCAGGAAGGTGAGGGCGCGGCCGGAGAAGTTCTTGCTGACCAGGTCGGACAGAAGCTGGGGATCATAGGAAAACGCCGCGGCAGCGGCGCTGTCATAAAGGGGAGAGGCCGGGTGGACGGGCAGCTCGGCCAGCACGGCGTGGTTTGCAAAAATGGTCTGCACCACGGATTTACGGTCAATGGCCCGGGTCACGGCCTTGCGGAATTCGGGATTTTTGCCCAGACCCCGCTGGGTGTTGAAGCCCACATAGATAAAATCGGTGGTGGCATAGTCGGTGGTGGCGCTGCCGTCGGTATAGCCCAGAGAGCCGGTGCCCATCATATCCACCTCTACCATGGAGACTGCGCCGGTATCAAAGGCGTAGATCAGCTCCTCGCTTTCGTGGAAGGGAGCCAGGGCAATGGAATCCTGGGGCAGCTTCTTGTCCTGCCACCAGTCGGTGCGGGCGGTGAGGCTCAGCTTGTCCCCCTCGCCGGTGAGGGCGTAGGGGCCGGAGCCTGCGGGCCGATCCCCGCCGCCGTTGGCAATGGGGATGTCCAGCAGCATGGGCAGCCGTCCGTTGGGGCGGGCCAGGGTGATGGTCAGGGTCTGACCGCTGCCGGTGACGGAAACCACGTCCCGCAGCCGTGCGGCGTACTTGGAGCCCTCGCCCCGGGCCAGATTCAGCGCATCGGCGGCCAGCCGTCCGGTGAGGGAAGCGCCGTCGGTGAAGGTCACGCCCTCCCGGAGGGTAAAGGTCCAGACCAGCTTGTCCGGGCTGACGGAGTAGTCCTCACACAGGACGGGGACGGGCTCAAAGTGCTCGTCCAGCTGGAAGAGGGGCTCGTACATCAGGGGAGACAGGGTCATATTGGCCGGATTGGTGCCCAGTACGGGGTGCATGCTGAACTGGGGAAACACCGCCAGGGTGAAGGGAGAGTTTTCAAAATTAGGTCGGGACTCTGAGGAGGCGGAGGGAGAGGGGGCCGGAGACTGGTCCGGGGGCGTCTCCTCCTTGGGGCCGCAGGCGGTCAGGGAAAGACCCAGCGCGGCGGACAGAGCCAGGGAAAGGATACGTTTCAAATTCATAGGAAAAGGCCCTCGTCAGGTCAGTTGGATCATGGCGGCCATGCTGCCCCGGGACTGGCCCTGGATCCGGTGGGACCAGAACTCATCCAGCCGGCACGCGGTGCAGGCGGAGCAGACGGCGATGTGTTCACGGGACAGACCGGAAAGCTCCAGCCAGCGCCCATTGGCCCCCTTGAGATCCACATGGAATTTCCCTTCCGCACCCACAGCGGGGCGGATGAAATCGTGGGCGTGGCTGCCCAGGGATTCCAGCAGGGCGTCAGGCACGTCGGAGTGGGTCTCGAAACAGCAGGGACCGATGCCGGGGCCGATGGCGGCGCGGATGTTCTCTGCGCAGCAGCCGTAGTCCCGGATCATGGCTTCCACCGCACGGGCGGCAATGCCGGCTGCGGTGCCGCGCCAGCCTGCGTGGACAGCGGCCACACAGCGGGCGGAGGGATCGTAAAATAGTATGGGAATGCAGTCGCCGGAAAATACGGTGAGGCATACCCCGGGTTCGTCAGTGATCAGGCCGTCGGCCTGGAAGGCGCCGGGGGCGGACAGCTCCACCGCATCGGCACGGGTGACGGGACGGACCAGGTCGCTGTGGATCTGCTTGTTCTTCACCACGCCCTGAGGGTCAGAGCCGATGGCGGCGCAGAAGCGGCGGAAATTTTCATCCACATTTTCGGGACGGTCGCCCCGGTTGGCACCCAGGTCCAGACTTTCCCAGGGAGCGGGAGACACGCCGCCCAGACGGGTGGAAAACCCGTGTGCAGCGCCGTCCCAGTCCGGACAGGCGTAAAAGGGCACGCCATGGCGCTCCATATGGACGATTTGCACAGCGTTCCCTCCCATTCAGCCTCATACAATTACTATTTGATGTTCTATTTTATCTCAAAATCACGCCGCTGACAAGGTGTTACAAGGGACAAAACCACTCGCTTTTCCATATAAAAATAGAGCGGTTCTGCCGAAAGGGTAAAAAAAGGCCGTCAGACCGGGGAAAGCTCCCCGGACGGACGGCGCAGCTTACAGAGCCCGGAGCTCCTTCAGGGTGTCCTCGATGATGGCCCGGGGCAGCAGAGCGCCCGCCATCTGACACAGCTGGGACAGGGTCAGGGACCTGGCCGCCCCGGCCATGGGATGCCGGAGCAGGGTTCCGAACCGCCGCTGAAAGACGGCCCTGCTGCGGGGGTCGGCCAGCAGCTCCCCCAGGGTGATGGACTGGTTACGAAGATCCAAAATGCTTCACCTCCGGAACCATTCTATGCAGCTTACGCCAAATTTTAACCTTGCTTTTCTTGACTGACATTTTAGGCGGGGGTATACTGAAACCGACAAAATTTGTCTTTTGGAGGACCGCCGGCACTGTGTCCCGCGGTCCGGACCCTGCGGGGTCAAGGAGAGGAGCGCCCTGATGGCCAAATGTCATAAAATACGAGATACCCTCCATGCTGCCAGCAATACCCTGCGGAAAAAGCCCAAGGTAGCTACGGTCTATTTTTTGTTGAGAATTGCGGTCATTGCCGTGATGATCGCCCAGTTCTTCAACGGAAACTTTGAAAACGTGTTCCTGTGCGTGCTGACCCTGCTGCTGTTCCTGATGCCCACGGTCATCGAGCGGCGGCTTCAGATCACCCTGCCCAACGCACTGGAGATCATCATTCTGCTGTTCATCTTTGCAGCGGAGATCCTGGGCGAGATCCAGGCTTACTACACCACCTATCAGGGCTGGGACACCATGCTCCACACCCTGAACGGCTTCCTCTGCGCCGCCATCGGCTTCTCCCTGGTGGATATGCTGAACCGGAACGAGCGGTTCTCCCTGTCCCTGTCCCCTGCCTTTATGGCCATTGTGGCCTTCTGCTTCTCCATGACCATCGGCGTCATGTGGGAGTTTTTCGAGTGCAGCATGGACCAGTTCTTCCTGCTGGACATGCAGAAGGACATGGTGGTGAATAAGATCTCCTCCGTTATGCTGGACCCCACCGGCGGAAATCACCCCGTGATCGTGAAGGACATCACCGATGTGATCCTGGTGGCCGGGGGCAAGGAGATCCCCCTGGGCCTGGGCGGCTATCTGGATATCGGTATTCTGGACACCATGAAGGATCTGGCCGTGAACTTTGTGGGCGCGGTGGTCTTTTCCGTCATCGGCTTCTTCTATGTGAAGAGCCGTGGTAAGGGCCGCTTTGCCAGCAGCTTCATCCCCAAGGTCATCGATAATTTCTTTGAAAAGGATGAGGAGGAAGCTTCTTCCCGGGACGGAGAGGAATAAGAGCGCCCTGTCCGCGGCATACTGAGACCATCCATCAAAAGGAGGTCATGAAGTATGGAGAAGAATTCCTGCAACAGCAATATCCGGTGCAGCGTCAACAGCTGCGCCCACCACAACGCACGGGGCTGCTGTTCCCTGAGCAGCATCCAGGTGGGCTGTACCGGCTGCGAGCCCACCCGCTGTGAGGGTACCGAGTGCGCATCCTTCCAGCTGGACAGACAGAAATAAGACGAAAGGACCCCCGGCCATTACCGGGGGTCCTTTGCAGTTTGGGTTTGTTTTCAGGCAGGCTTGTAGTAGAAGCCACAGGAGCGCCATATAGGATGGCTGCGGTTTCCAGGAGTGCCTGCGAAAAGATTTCGCCTGAGGGCGGGACGGGGGAAAGATTCTTCGTCGCTGCGCTCCTCTGAATGACAGGCTTGGAAGTGCAATCTTTTTGCGGGGAGGTTTCGCCTGCGGGCGGGACGGGGGTTGCGGCTGCCATGTATGGCAGCCCTACATTGTTTTAGGCAAGCCCGCAGTAGAAGCCGTAGGGCCGCCATATATGGCGGCCGCGGTTTTAGGCAGCACCTGCAATAAGATCCTTCGACTCCACTTCGTTTCGCTCAGGATGACAATAGAAGGGGCGGTTCCGTTTTCCTGTCATTCCGAGCGCAGCGAGGAATCTTCACGTCCGCAGACGCGAGCCCCTGTCCGGACGGCCTCTTACTGCCCAATCAGCTCCAGGTTCCGTTTCAGCAGGGCCTTGCCCTTATAGCCGAAGGCCCTGGTTTTGCACAGGGGGTTCAGATTTTCCCGGGTGACCACCGGCTGCACGTCGCTGATAAACTCTTCGATATAGGTCAGGGGCAGCTTTTTATTATGGGGACAGCAGTTCTGGCAGCAGTCACAGCCCCACATCAGGCCGTTTTTCCGCACCAGCTCCTGCTCCTGCTCCGTCAGCTCCCCCTTCCTCTGGGTCACGTCGGACAGACAGAGGGAGTAGTTGATCCCGTTCATGGAGATGGCCTTGGCGGGACAGGCCCGCATACAGGCGCCGCAGTAGATGCAGCTTTCATTCAGCGGCCTGTCGAACTCAAAGAGACAGTCGGTGACCAGCTCGCCGATGACGAAGAAGCTGCCGTACTCGTGGTGGATCACCATGCCGTTGCCCCCGGGGAAGCCCAGCCCGGCAGCCAGGGCGCACTCCCGTTCCGGCAGGGCGGACACGTCTGCAAAGCCCACAAAGGAGGCGTTGTAGTGCTCGCTCAGCTCTGCGGCGGCCCGGTTCAGGATGTTCCGCACCACCACATGGTAGTCGGGCACCATGGCGTATTTGCACACATTGGCGCCGGGATGCTCCCCGGTGTAGTAGGGAAAGGCGCAGACGATGACGCTTTTGGCATCCTGAGGGATGCGCTCCCGGTTCCGGCAGGGGAGGAACTGGGTGATTTTATTGTAGTCGCAGACCCCGAAGGACAGGATCCGGTTGCGGGCCAGGATCTCCCGCAGCTCTTCATTCTTCATAGCTTTCCTCACAGCGTTATTCTTGCCCTTGATTGTAGCACAAAGCCCCTGACCAGACAATAAAAAAGCAGGCAGAAAAAGTTCTGCCTGCTTTTGCGTAACTGGAATTACCGCTCCATCTCCCAGAAATAGGCGCAGTAGGGGGGCAGCTCGCTGCCGCCGCCGAAGTCGTGCTTTTCTCCGGTGATCAGGTCCACGGCCAGGCCGCAGCCCGCGTCGAAGTGGGCGGTGAAGGGCTGATTTTCGGCGTTGATGGCCACCAGCACCCGCTGGTGCTCGCTCTTGCGCTCGAAGATCAGCTGCTTGTTGGTCATCAGCACGTTCCGGTAGCTGCCGTAGCACAGGGCCTCACTGCCCTTCTTGGCCTGGGCCAGCTTAGCGATCCAGGCGGTCAGCTCGTTGGACTGGGGCTGCTCCACACAGGGGCGGAGGGAGGGGTCGCCGTTTTTCTTGTCGCCCTCCATGCCCCATTCGCTGCCGTAGTAGACGGAGGGGACGCCGGGCATGCCGAACATGAGGGCGTAGGCGGGGTACAGGTGGTTCTTGTCGGCCAGCATGGTGGCGATGCGGGTCACGTCATGGTTGTCCAGGAAGGACAGCAGGTGCTCGCCCTTGTAGAGGGTCCACTGCTCCGGGCCGAACTGGCGGGCCAGAGAGTGGCCGATCTCGAACAGGTTCATGTAGTTGAAGCTGGACCACAGGCCCTTGTAGCACTCGTAGTTGGTGACGGAGTTGCACATATCGGGGGCCATCCACTGGTGGTAGTCCCCGTGGAGGGTCTCACCCATGAGGACGAAGTCCTCCTTCAGTCCCCGGCAGAAGGACTTGAGCTGGCGCAGGTAGTCCTGGGGCAGGCAGTAGGCCACGTCCAGCCGCAGGCCGTCGATGTCGAACTGGTCCACCCAGGAGCGGATGGCCTGGAACTGGTGGTCCACCACGGCGGGGTTCCACAGGTTCAGCTTCACCAGGTCGTTGCAGCCCTCCCAGCCCTCGTACCAGAAGCCGTCGTTCCGGTCGGAGTTGCCGTCAAAGCTCAGATGGAACCAGTCCTTGTAGGGGCTGTCCCATTTTTTCTCCTGTACGTCTTTAAAAGCCCAGAAGCCCCGGCCCACGTGGTTGAACACACCGTCCAGCATAACCCGCAGGCCGGCCTGGTGAAAGGCCTTGCAGACTGCGGCCAGGTCCTCGTTGGTACCTAGACGGGGGTCCACCTTATAATAATCCCTGGTGTCATAGCCGTGCCGGTCGCTGTCAAAGACGGGGTTGAGCAGCACGGTGTCCGCGCCGGTCTCCTTGATATGCTCCACCCAGTCCACCAGCTTCAGGATCCGGTGCTGAGGATCGCCGTCATTGTCCAGAGGAGCTCCGCACAGGCCCAGGGGATAGATCTGATATACAACTGCATTGTCAAACCACATAACTGTGATCTCCTTTCGGCGCCCTCAGAATAGCCGTCTGGCACGGGGGCGTCTGCGCCCTTATCATACACTGACGGGGCCGCTGTGGCAAGTAGAATCGAAAGGGAGAAGCAAATGGTTAAACAACGAAAAGTTGTAAAAATACCGACAATGATGCAAAATAAGCATAACTACCTACAAGAGTTTTTCGGGCAGGTCCCGGGGCTTTTGTTTTTTACTCAAATATTATATAATATGCAGATTAAGAGAGGTGAAAACCCCATGATACAGATCGGAAATCTGACCCTGCCTGTGGGTGGGGATCTGCATCAGCTGAATAAAAAAGCCGCCCGCGCCCTGGGCGTCAAGCCTGCGGCTCTGGGTGAGCTGACCGTGGTGCGCCAGTCCATCGACGCCCGGAATAAAAGCGACGTGCGCTGGGTGTACACGGTAGAGACCCAAATGCCCAACGAGGAACGTATCATCCGTTCCGCACCCGGCAAGAATATCAAGGCGGTGACCCGCGCCGCCTATGAGTTCCCCAAGGTGAAGCGGAAGTCCGGCCTGACCCCTGTGGTGGTGGGCATGGGCCCTGCGGGCCTGTTTGCCGCCCTGTTTCTGGCCAGAAACGGTCTGGCTCCCATCGTCCTGGAGCGGGGCCGCCCTGTGGAGCAGCGCAGCGCCGACGTGGAGAAGTTCTGGGCCACCGGTGTGCTGGATACCGTGTCCAACGTCCAGTTCGGCGAGGGTGGAGCGGGAACCTTTTCCGACGGCAAGCTGACCACCGGCACCCACGATCCCCGGATCGGGGCGGTCATGGACGCACTGGTGGAGGCGGGCGCCCCGGAGGACGTAAAGTATTCCCACAAGCCCCACATCGGCACCGATGTGCTTCGGGAGGTGGTCAAGACCATCCGTCAGGAGCTGATCCGGCTGGGCTGTGACGTGCGCTTTGAAAACCGGCTCACCGGACTGGAGCGCTCCGGCGACCGGCTCACCGCCATCCGGGCGGAGGGCCCCCAGGGGGAGTACACCCTGCCCTGTGACAGCCTGATCCTGGCCCCCGGCCACTCGGCCCGGGACACCTTTAAGATGCTGCATGAGCTGGGCGTCCCCATGGAGAAGAAAAACTTTGCCGTGGGCGTCCGCATTGAGCATGACCAGCAGGCGGTCAGCCGCCAGCAGTACGGTCTCGCCTTTACGGAGCTGCCCCCCTCGGACTACAAGCTGGCCTGCCATCTGCCCTCCGGCCGGTCCGCCTATACCTTCTGTGTCTGTCCCGGCGGACAGGTGGTGGCTGCCGCCTCGGAGGAGGGGAGACTGGTCACCAACGGCATGAGCCTCCGGGCCCGTGACGGAGCAAACATCAACGGCGGCTTCCTGGTTGGCGTGGGCCCTGAGGACTTCCCCGGCGACGTACTGGCGGGCGTACGGTTCCAGGAGGAGTGGGAGCACATCGCCTATGAGGTGGGCGGAGGCGGTTACATCGCCCCGGCCCAGCGGGTGGAGGACTTCCTGAACAAGCGCCCCTCCCAGGGCGCAGGCGCCGTCCTTCCCACCTACCGCCCCGGCGTGAAGTGGACCGAGGTGGACAGGGCGCTGCCCTCCTATGTGGCCGACACGCTGCGGGAGAGCCTGCCCCTGCTGGATCGGAAGCTGCACGGCTTCTCCGCACCGGACGGCGTGCTCACCGGTATCGAGAGCCGTTCCTCCTCTCCTGTGCGCATTGTCCGGGACGGGAACGGCCAGTCCGCCCTGAAGGGACTGTACCCCTGCGGAGAGGGTGCGGGCTATGCGGGAGGCATCGTTTCTGCCGCCGTGGACGGCATCCGTATGGCGGAAGCGTTAGCCTTGGAAAATTGATAAGTTTCATAAAGGAGAGACAGTGAGAAAACCTATATTTTGTAAGTGTTTCTCTTGCGAAAGTCTGTACTTTTGTGGTAGGATAAGACTGAATTTGAAAAAACAAGGAGGCCCCTTTACATGAAGCAGGATATGATTGTCATTTTGGACCTGGGCAGCGAGGAAAATCCCCGTCTGGCCCGCGAGATCCGCGCTCTGGGCGTTTACAGCGAGATCCACCCCCACGACATTACTCTGGAGGAGTTGAAGGCCCTGCCTAACGTAAAGGGCATCATCCTCAACGGCGGTCCCAACCGCGTGGTGGACGGCGTTGAGATCGACGCTTCCACTGATATTTATAACTACAATGTCCCCGTTCTGCTGGTGGACCACAAGGGCGACGCACCCTGGCCCGTGGACCCCGCCGAGCGCAAGGACGCCCTGTTCAACTTCCTGTTCAACGTCTGCGGCGCTGAGACCAACTGGAACATGGACAACTTCATCGCTGACCAGGTGGAGCTGATCCGCCAGCAGGTGGGCGACAAGAAGGTGCTGCTGGCTCTGTCCGGCGGCGTTGACTCCTCCGTGGTCGCCGCTCTGCTGATCAAGGCCATCGGCAAGCAGCTGACCTGCGTGCACGTCAACCACGGCCTGCTGCGCAAGGGCGAGCCCGAGCAGGTCTGCCAGGTCTTCGGCAAGGAGCTGGACGCAAACCTGGTTTACGTTGACGCTACCGACCGCTTCCTGGACAAGCTGGCCGGCGTTGCCGATCCCGAGACCAAGCGTAAGATCATCGGCGGCGAGTTCATCCGCGTCTTCGAGGAAGAGGCCCGCAAGCTGGACGGCATCGAGTTCCTGGGCCAGGGCACCATCTACCCCGACATCATCGAGTCCGGCACCAAGACCGTCAAGGCTGTCAAGTCCCACCACAACGTGGGCGGCCTGCCTGAGGATCTGCAGTTCGCTCTGGTCGAGCCTCTGAAGATGCTGTTCAAGGACGAGGTCCGCGAGTGCGGCCGCGCTCTGGGTCTGCCTTCCGCTATGGTCGACCGCCAGCCCTTCCCCGGCCCCGGCCTGGGTGTCCGCTGCCTGGGCGCCATCACCCGCGACCGTCTGGAGGCTGTCCGCGAGTCCGACGCCATCCTGCGCGAGGAGTTCGCCAAGAACGGCCTGGCCGGTAAGGTGTGGCAGTACTTCACCGCTATCCCCGACATCAAGTCCGTTGGCGTCCGCGACAACAAGCGCGCCGACGAGTGGTGCGTCATCATCCGCGCTGTCAACACCGTGGACGCCATGACCGCTACCGTGGAGAACGTCCCCTTCGACCTGCTGCAGCACATCACTGCCCGCATCACCAACGAGGTCAAGGGCGTCAACCGCGTCCTGTTCGACCTGACTCCCAAGCCCACCGGCACCATCGAGTGGGAGTGATCCAACTCTGCTTTGAAGTGCCCGAAAACCCTTGTGCCACAAGGGTTTTCGGGCTTTTTCTTTTTTTGCTTTTTGCTCGTGCAACATATTTGCAACACGCCTGATTCAAAAAAACATAAAACAGCATCCGATAAAGTAGCGAGTGGCTTGCAAGTTAGAGCTATTTTAAGGGATTTTAGCAACTGGTAACCGGTTATCTGTGTCTACAGGTAACCGGTTTTTTGCATAATTCATTTTATATTTCTTCCCTTATATAATGGTCATACTTAGCTGGTACGAAACTGGTACGATTTTTTATAAGAAGGTGTCCTAATGAAAAGCAAAAAATACTATCTATATCTGACAACTGAAGAATATAGAGATATTATCCAGTCTTTGATAGAAAAGAAGAATGCCTTGGTTAGAAATAGTAGATATACAGATGCTGTTGACGATCTTCTCTGTAAATTTGCTAAAGCACGAAAAAAGAAAGTGAAAATACGCTAAATACAAACAAATACCTAAGCCGCTTGTTCTGAAATGAACAAGCGGCTTTTTTGCTTTTTACCTCTACAAAAAAATTTTTTGAGAAATTTTCAAAAAAACCCTAAAAAAAGTCCGAGTTGTGTCCCTATACAGTGAAGGGGTTAATTCCTCCCCCCAGCGGAGGATGGCCTTTTCACTGTTCCTTGAAAATTGAATATACAGGCACACCGGACTTTATTTCCGATGAAAAGCTGCTTCAGCAGGTACGCCGAGACTTCTCTCTATGAGAAAGAGCGAGAACCCCTGCTGAGAGTATCAGGCTGCACCTGATATGGCGATGACAGTCGGAATGATAATGATACTTTCCTACGGGACTGGCGGAGAACCCGGCAGAGGTGAAAATCCTATGACACACTTTAGCAGAGTGTGACCGATGTGTTTCCCATAAGGCATAAGCCGTCGCAGGGGGCGTTGAGAACAAATACTGCGTCTTTACATAGCTGTCATTTACAGGGCAGCTATAAATAAATGGAAAGGAGGCAATGAGAATGCCAAACTGTAAAACGATTGCAATTTGCAATCAGAAAGGCGGCGTTGGGAAAACCACGACTGCTGTCAATTTGGGCGTAGGGCTTGCAATGCAGGGAAAGCGTGTACTTCTTGTTGATGCTGACCCCCAGGGCGATCTTACTACCTGTCTTGGCTGGAGAGATTCCGAGAATCTGGAAGTTACGCTTGCTTCTAAGCTAACTGCTGTAATCAGCGAAACAAAGGATAACCCCTTCGACGGTATTCTGCATCACGAAGAAGGTGTTGACCTTGTTCCTTCGGGACTGGAGCTTTCTGCAATGGAAATGACACTGGTAAACGCAATGAGTCGTGAGACCGTATTGAGAACTTATCTCAATGAGGTCAAACAGAAATACGATTATATCTTAATCGACTGTATGCCTTCTCTGGGTATGATTACCCTCAATGCTTTATCAGCAGCGGACAGTGTAATTATTCCTGTTCAGGCACAGTATCTTCCGGCAAAGGGTATGACACAGCTTTTGCAGACTACGGCACGGGTTCAGAAGTATATCAATCCAAATCTTAAAATCGACGGTATGCTTCTGACACTGGTAGACGGCAGAACGAACCTTGCTAAAAGCACGGTGGATGCCCTCAGAGAAAACTTTGGTGGTCACATTCGTATTTACAGAAGTACGATCCCCATCGCCGTGAAAGCAGCTGAGGTCAGCTCCAAAGGCAAAAGCATTTATGCCTATGAGCCGAACAGTACGGTGGCAAAAGCCTATGCCCAGCTCACAAAGGAGGTGATTGCAGATGGCAGGCAGAAAGAGCGACTTCACACTTCCGACGCTCGATGACCTGTTCTCTACACAAGAGCAGAGAGATGAACAGAAGCTCTCCAAGATCAGAGATATTCCCATCAGTGAAATCGACGATTTTCCGGATCATCCGTTTAAGGTGCGGGATGATGAGGATATGCTGAGCCTTGTGGAGAGTATCAAAGAGCGAGGGGTTATTACTCCGGCTACCGTCCATCAGAAAGAGGATGGCAGATACGAACTTGTTTCTGGCCATCGAAGAAAAAGAGCCTGCGAGCTTGCCGGTATGAACACACTGCGCTGTGAGGTGGTGGAGTTAACCCGTGAGGAAGCTACGATCCTTATGGTGGAAAGCAATTTCCAGCGATCACAGATCCTTCCTTCTGAGAAGGCTTTTGCTTACAAAATGCGATTGGACGCAATGAAAAAGCAAGTTGGTCGTCCAAGTAAAAATAATTCGGACCCACTGGGACCGAATTTCACGGGGACACGATCTAACGCAGAATTAGCAGAAGAAGTAAGTGAAAGTGCCTCGCAAATTAAAAGGTATATTCGCCTTACAAACCTTGTTCCCGAATTGCTCCAATATGTGGACGAAGGGAAAATCAAGATGCGGCCTGCGGTGGAATTGTCTTATCTGGATGAGGATTGCCAGCGTGATCTGGTAGACGAAATTGATGTGAATCAGGCTACGCCCTCTCATGTACAGGCAATTCGTATGCGTGACTTCGCAGAAAAAGGAACCCTCTCCACAGAGGTTA
>SAMEA104404103__coassemble_1549_pt1 | contig 13749 bp, 11 predicted proteins | sample SAMEA104404103__metabat2_high_PE_047 | metagenome-assembled genome bin SAMEA104404103 (sample SAMEA104404103) | Balaenoptera acutorostrata | reverse complement strand
ATCTGGTGGACGGCACCTACAACCCCTTCCTCTATTTCCGTTTCTAAAAGGAGGCTCAATTTATAATGTCTAAGAAATACAGCATTTTTATCACCGGTCTGTTCTGCGCCTTCATCGGCGGGATCTGCCTGGTCAGCCTGCTGCTGCCCAAGAAGGAGTTCTCCGAGCTGGAGAACCGCTATCTGGAAAAGACTCCCGAGCTGAGCCTGTCCACTCTGGCCGACGGCACCTTCATGGAGCAGGCCGAAAACTACACTGCCGACCACATTGTGGGCCGTGACTTCTGGGTCTCTCTGAAGTCCTGGAGCGAGCGCTTCACCGGCAAGCAGGAAAACAACGGCGTGTATCTGGCTGACGACGACGCCCTTATCAACCGGGTGGACGAACCCAAGCCCGGAAAGCTGGACAAGGATATGGCCAGCCTGGATAAGCTGGTGAACAACGTATCCGTGCCTGTCTACCTGGGCCTGATCCCCTCCGCCGCCCAGACCTGGCACGACAAGCTGCCCGCCGGTGCTCCCACTGCCGACGAGGCCGCCATCATCAAGGACCTCTACGGCTCCACCTCCGCCCACACCATCGACATGGTCAGCCCTCTGGCCGCCCATAAGGACGAGGCGATCTACTACCGCACCGACCACCACTGGACCAGCCTGGGCGCGTTCTACGGCGCCAACGCCATCTTCCAGGCCCTGGGCATGGAGCCTCTGGATCTGAACGACTATAAGAAGACCACCGTGTCCGAGGACTTCAATGGCACCATCTTCTCCACCTCCGGTGTGCGCTGGGTCCGTCCCGACTCCATTGACACCTACGTGTCCGGCGAGGGCGTGAAGGTCACCAACTACTTCACCGGCAAGCCCACCGAGGGCACCCTGTACTGGCCCGAAAAGCTGGAGAAGAAGGACAAGTACACCTACTTCCTGGGCGGCAATCAGCCTCTGTGCGTGCTGGAAACCGAGCATACCGACGCCCCCAAGGTGCTGGTGATCCGGGATTCCTACTCCGACTCTCTGGCTCCCTTCCTGACCGAGCGTTTCTCCGAGATCCACCTCTACGACCTGCGCTACAACATGCAGAGCATCCAGCAGTACGTGGCCGACAACGACATTGATTCTGTGATCGTTCTCTACTCCTTCCAGAACTTTGCCACCGACGGCAACCTGTTCCTGCTGGGACGGTAAAAAATTGCAGACAAGGCGGAGCCATCAGGCTCCGCCTTGTTTTTTGCACCCGGGACTGATAAAATGTGATGAGATCATTCAGGAGGTGAAGGTATGGATTGGGATTCCCGCGCCCTGGCGGTGCTGGACGCCCTGCACCGGGCCGGACATCGGGCCGTGCTGGTGGGAGGCTGCGTCCGGGACTGTCTGCTGTCCGTCCCCCTCCACGACTACGACGGGGCCACCTCTGCCCTGCCGGAGAAGATCCTCTCCGCCTGTGCCGCCTTTCACTGTGTGGAGACCGGGATCAGGCACGGCACTGTCACCGTCATCAGCGGCGGCCTGCCCGTTGAAGTGACCACCTTCCGGAAGGAGAGCGGCTACTCCGACCACCGCCGTCCGGACAGGGTGGAGTTCACCCCCAGCCTTGCAGAGGATCTGGCCCGCCGGGACTTCACTGTCAACGCCATTGCCTGGGAGCCGGAGGGGATCACCGATCCCTTCGGCGGGCAGGCCGATCTGAACGCCCGACTGATCCGCTGTGTGGGCGATCCGGACCTGCGCTTTGAGGAGGACGCCCTCCGGGTGATCCGGGGACTCCGTCTGGCGGCCCAGCTGAATTTCACCATCCATCCGGACACTGCCGCCGCTATCCGCCGTCACAGCCCCCAGCTGTCTCTGGTGGCCTGGGAACGCATCAGCGCAGAGTTTCTACGCCTGCTCTGCTCCCCCGGTGCGGAACAGATCCTGCTGGATTTTCCGGAGACCGTCACCGAGATCCTTCCGGAATTAAAGCCCGCTCTGGGCTTTGACCAGTGCAATTTCCACCACATCTACGACGTGTACACCCACTGTGTCAAAGCTGCGACCGGGGTTCCTCCGGTTCCCGCTCTCCGTCTGGCTGCCCTGCTCCACGATGTGGGAAAGCCCTCCGTGTTCACATTGGGCGAGGACGGACAGGGGCATTTTTATAACCATGTGAAGCCCGGCGTGGAGCTGGCCGCACAGGCCATGTCCCGTCTGCGGCTGGACAATGCCACCCGGGAGCGGGTGCTGACCCTCATCGACCGCCACCATCTGCCTGTGGAGCCCATCCGGAAGTGGGTAGGAAAGTGGCTGTCCCGGCTGGGGGAGGAGACCTTCTTCCAGCTTCTGGCTCTGAAGCGGGCAGATGCGCAGGCCTGCGCGCCTCACCCCGGTCAGGAGGACATTCTGGCCGAAACGGAGCAGCTGGCCCGTGACCTTCTGGCCGAGGCCCCCTGTCTCACCCTGAAGGCCCTCGCCGTCAACGGACGTGACGCCATGGCCGCCGGTCTGAAGGGGCGGGAGATCGGAACTGCCCTCAATGCCCTTCTGGACCTGGTGGCCCAGGGGACTCTGCCCAACGACCGGGCTGTCCTGCTGAAAAAACTCCATGAAAAAACGCCTCTCTGAAGCCAGAGAGGCGTTTTCTTTCTTACAGATGGAAGCGGCGGCGGGCTTCCTCCCGGAGGGAGGGCACGCGCCGGATGACGATCAGAGGGATGCACACGCCGAAGCAGCAGGCGAACACAACCAGGGACCAGCCCATGTCCACAGCACCCCTGAGGTACAGGTCGCAGCACAGCTCAATGTCCACACAGACCAGCCCCACAGCCGCCAAGATCACGGTGATGGTGCTGAGCATGGAGCGCTTCTTCCGGAAAATCGCTCCTGCGATCCCCAGGATCACCGCGCCGCCCAGCAGCATGGGCACCGCCAGCCCCAGAAACCACGTCATTCCGTCCAGGGTCAGGGCGATGATCCACACGTAGAGGGCTACGGCGGCCACATCCAGCCCCAGCTTCAGCCAGGCGGGGGCCCACCGGGCCAGCAGGGGGAACACCGTCCACACCCACAGCATCATCGCCGCGCCCAGCACAAACAGGGACCAGGCAGTTCCGGGCTTCAGCACCAGATTCAGCAGACCGCAGCACAGGGATACGGACACCAGCATGCTGGTCAGCAGCATGGCGATTCCGCCCTTGGACACCGGCTCCACCCTGACCTGCCGTGTGGGGAAAAAGGTGCGTATATCCTCTTCGCTGAGTCTGCCGGGATCCAGCACAGGCGTTCCGCACAGGGGGCAGCGCTTCTGGTCGTCGCCCAGCTCCACACCGCAGTGGACACAGTAGGACATGGTTCAGTCTCCTCTCCCCGCCTGAGGGCGGTTGCTTTCGATTTTCACCGGGATTCCCTCCCGGATCAGGGCACGGAAAAATTCCCGCTCCGTCTCCGCGTCCTTCTGGGTACCGGCAAAGGTGATCTCCATGGTATTGCCATAGCTGATGGAGGACACATGGGGCCGGGCCACGGTGGCCTGCCCCAGTACCACCTCCATGTGGTCAATGAGGGGCGCCATCTCCGGAGGAACTTTAAAAAGGCCCGGATTGGTAAAGACGGCGGAATAGGGCTTCACGCCCCGGTTCCGGTAGTTCATGGACACCACCGGATCTTTCAGCGGCCTGGGCATGGTGCGCAGCGCCCGGTTGTGCTGATACCGCACGTTCCGGGTGAATACGGACTGCAGTTCCTTGGCCGTCACATTCAGTCTCATATAGTGGTGGATGCGCTGGGCGATCTCCTCCAGGGTCCACTCCCCCAGATTGGGGTCGATGACGGGCTGGACGGTCTGGATAAAGTTCCGGACGGTCTGACTGGGGAAAAAGGCCCGCAGATCCACCGGCACGCTCAGGGCGATGGGCAGCGGCTTGTGGGGGTCCTCCCGCCTCTGCTTTTCCAGCAGAGTCCGCATGAGGATGGCCGCCAGGTACTCGGTGATGGACACGCCCATGGCCTTGGCCCTGGCTTTCACTTTGTCCACCGGCACAAAGCCCATGGTCACGTGGAAGGTGTAGAAGGGCTCCGGCTCGCCCAGATTCTGATAGGCTTTTTTCATCAGGTGGGGGGCTCGGGCCACCGGTCCCGCATACCGCAGGTAGGCGTCCTCCCGCTCCTCCTTCCGGGGCGGCTCGTCCACGTCCAGCACCCCGTTTCCGTTGGGAATATCATGGCCCAGTTCCCGGAAATAGACTCCCAGCAGGGTCCGGAAGAAGATCAGACCTCCGGTGCCGTCGGACAGGGCGTGGAACACCTCGATGGAAATTCTGCGGCGGTAGTAGTAAAACCGCACCAGCCAGCCGTTGTCCTCCTTAAAGCGGACGGGCTGGCAGGGGTCGGCCACATCCTCCTTGACGAAGGGACCGGGGGCGTCGTTGGGCTCCAGGTAGTACCAGAACACGCCTCTTCGGATGCGTACCGCAAAGCTGGGGAACCGGGGCAGAGTCCTGTCGATGGCCCGCTGCAGGGCCTCCGGGTCCACCTCCTCGGTCAGCCAGGCGGAAAACCGGTAGATGGCGGAGTAACGCTCTTTTTGGATGGACGAATACAGAGTGCCCGCATTGTCCAGCGGGTACCAGGGCTTATCCCGTCGTGCCATATTCATCCCTCCCAACAAAGTATAGACTTATTTTATCACTCCGCCACCGGGGGCGCAACCACATCTTCCCAAGGGCCTGTCCTTATGTTATACTTGCAGTGCCTGCGGACAGACGGGAAGCCTGTCTGCCTCTGCATGAAATCAGCAAGTATCTGAGAAAGGATCATCTATTATGTCGAACCAGGAAGTCACCTGCCGCATCCACCTCGGAGCTGAGGAAACAGACGCCGTTTTACAGCTGAACACACGCCTGACCGCTGAGGCCAGAAAGCTGTTTCAGACTGCCGTCCTGGTGGGTGCTCTTCTGCTCTTCTCTCTGGCCATGGCCCTTTACCCGCAGTCTCTGTTCTGGATCCCGCTTCCGCTCAGTCTGCTGCTGGCCCTGCTGGGCGTAAGGGCCGGAGCCTTTCAGCGGGCATTGATCAAAGCTTCCACGAAAAAGGAAATCGGTTCGGAACGGGACTATCGGTTCAGCCGGGAGGGGGTGGACATTACCTCCGACCTGGGGACCGCCCACAATCCCTGGACCACTTTCACCGGCCGGGGTGAACTGGGCCATTATCTCTATCTGATGCGCCGGGACAGAAATCTGGTCCTGATCGACAAAAATCAGCTGTCTGAAGAGGAAGCCGAAATTCTGGCTCAGCTGATCCGGGTCATCCCGCCGGAGGCCCCGGCTGAAACCGGCCGTACCTCTCCCCTCCGCAAGCTGCTGATCCTTGTGACCGCCGTTGTGGTGCTCCTTTCCCTGGGCCATCTGGGCGTCCACAGCTTTTATCCCCTCCCCCAGGACTGCATCTTCCGGCTCTGGTTCACCAGGACCCTGCCCATTGTTCTGCGTCTGACTCTGCTGGTTCTGGATCTGCTCTGGGTTCTGGTCCTGTCCAGACGGCTGAACGCAGCCCTGCACCGCTCCCTGTTTTCCCGGTTTGCGCTGTGGCTGGTGGTCATACTGACAGCCTGTGCGCTTGCTCTGGGTTCATTCCTTTCTTTTATGAGCTTTGATACCGAACACCACAACGCCAACGGCACCGTCACCCTGGAGCACGGGGTCTGGCTGGACCGCTCCACCTATGCCCTGTACCGTCCGGAGAATCTTCTTGCCCTCCGGTATCTGCGGGACGCAGACGGCCCCGACGATACCGATCCCAACGTCACCCAGGAGGACTACCTGAACCAAAAGGAACAGGAATACCTGGAGCACTCCCAGGACCGGGAACAGCGGATCGACGAGGGCTATCAGGCTATCTATGACGCTTTCCTCTCCTCCGGCTCCTCCGGTTATCGGAAGGACTATGACGCCAAGGGGAACAGCTATATCGTGGTGTACGAGGACGATTCCTGCATCCGGTACCTGAAATATGACCGGGCTGTGGACGAGGGTGCTTCTGCACAGTATATGTATTTCCAGTGTGAAAAAGACGCCAATGGGTGCTGGAGCACCATGGACGCAGAGATTTTAGAAACTTATCATTATCACTACGGATCAAAGAAAGCCGAACAGGTCTCCTGATCCATTGACCACACCAAGGAGGACCATCATGCGCGAATCCGATTCCAAGCCCTATCAGCTGCCCGAGCGGCTGGCCCCCGCCATGCGGATGCTGAAAGCCTTTCACAGCGCCGCCGCCCCGGATGAAATGACCCCCGAGGAGCTGGAACACCAGCGGAAAAGTCAGGAGTTCATGGGCAACCTGACCGCCCCCATGGCCGGTATGGACTGGGAGCCCTTCCAGCTGGGGGACATGCCCGCCGCCTGGATGCGGCTGGACCGGCCCCACCGCCGCCGCCACGCCATTCTGTACTGCCACGGCGGAGGCTACACCAGCGGTAATCTGGGCTACTCCAAGGTGCTGGCCTCCAAGCTGACCCATGTGACCGGCTTTGACGTGCTGACCTTTGAGTACCGGCTGGCTCCGGAGCACCCCTACCCCGCCGCAGTGGAGGACGCCCTGAAGGCCTGGGACCACCTGATGCACCTGGGCTACGGAGCCCGGGACGTGGTGGTGGCCGGGGACAGTGCCGGCGGCAATCTGGCTCTGGTGCTGTGTCACCGGCTGAAGGCCCAGGGACGGATGCTGCCCGCCGCCCTGCTGCTCATGTCTCCCTGGACGGATATGACCGCCTCCGGCGCCTCCTATACGGAACGTGCGGAGCTGGACCCCATGCTGACCCCGGAGTATATTGCCGCTGTCACCCGGGCCTACGCCCCCGGTCAGGACCTGACCTCCCCGGAGCTGTCCCCGGTTCTGGGCGATCTGACCGGCTTCCCTCCCACCCTGATCCAGGTGGGCACCCACGAGATCCTGTATTCCGATGCAGTGCGTCTGCGGGATGGGCTGAAAAAGGCCGGGGTGGACTGTCACCTGGAGGTCTGGAAAAACATGTGGCACGTATTCCAGATGTTCCCCACCCGCAAGGCCGCCAGCGCCATGGAGCAGATGAGCCGTTTTCTCCTGGAAATTCTGTAACAAAAAAGCTCCCCCGGAATTTTGTTCCGGGGGAGCTTCTTTTACTTATCCTTGAAATAGTCCTTTGTGATCTTCGTCACCACGCCGGACAGCAGCAGCAGGGCGATCAGGTTGGGAATGGCCATCATACCGTTGAGGGTGTCTGCAATATTCCACATGAGGGTGCTGGAGCCCACGGTACCCAGGAAGCACACAAAGGCAAAGGCCACCCGGAAGAGGATCTTCACGGTGTGGTTGTCATGGGTCAGGTAGCTCCAGCAGCCTTCGCCGTAGTAGCTCCAGCCCAGGATGGTGGACAGGGAGAAGAACAGCAGGCTGATGTGGATCACCGAGCCGCCCAGTGTACCGGGCAGGATGGTGTTGAAGGCCTCGGCGGCGGCCACACCGTTGGAGGCGAAGTTGCTCAGACCGCCGGGCAGGGCGTACACCCCGGACAGCACAATGGTCAGGGCGGTGATGGTGCAGATGATGATACTGGAAATGAACACCTCGAAGACGCCCCACATGGCCTGTTCGGCGGGCTCCTCGGTGGAGGAGGCCGCATGGGCGATGGGTGCGGAGCCCAGACCTGCCTCGTTGGAGAACACGCCCCGGGCAAAGCCCTGGCGCATGGCCTGGAGGATGGCGTAGCCGAACACGCCGCCGCCCACAGCCTCAAAGCTGAAGGCGCTCTTCACGATGGTCAGCAGAGCGGCGGGAATATCCCCGATCCGCAGTACCATAACGGCCAGACCGGCCAGGATGTAAAAGGCGGCCATGAAGGGGACCAGCAGGGAGGCCACCTGTCCGATGCGCTTGACGCCGCCCAGGATCACGCCGCCCACCAGAAGGGCCAGCACAATACCGGTGAGCTTGGGCTCCACGCCGAACATGCTCTCCATGGCGCCGGCGATCTCGCTGGCCTGGGCCAGATTGCCCACGCCGAAGCAGGCTATACCGCCCAGCAGGGCGAACATCACGGCCAGAGGCTTCCACTTATGTCCCAGGCCCTTTTCAATGTAGTACATGGGGCCGCCCTTGTGGCTGCCGTCCTCGGCAGTCTCACGATAGCGGATGGCCAGGGCGATCTCGGCATACTTGGTACACATGCCGAAGAAGGCGGACACCCACATCCAGAACACAGCGCCGGGGCCGCCCACGAAAATAGCGCCCGTGACGCCGGCGATGTTGCCGGTGCCAACCGTGCCCGCCAGGGCGGTGGTCACAGCCTGAAAGGGTGTCAGGTTCTTGCCGTGGTCCTTGTCAGATTTCCGGAACAGGGTGCCCACCGTATTTTTCAGAATGAAGCCGAACCGTCTCACCTGGAGGAAGCCGGTGCGCCAGGACAGGTACACGCCGGTACCCACCAGCAGGAACAGCATCACCGGGCCCCAGACAAAGGAATTGACGGCGTCGTTGATTGCCAGAAGTTTCTCAGTCATAACTTAACTCCTCTCCCCCTCCCCGGGGGATCTTTTTCTGTGGTGCAGGACTTACCAGTCGCCGTTGGCGTCGTAGTCCTTCATGGCCTGGCTGATGCGCCAGATCAGATAGAGGTCACTGCCGCCGTCATAGATGAGGGACAGGCCGATGAGCATGGTCAGGGCATTGAAGGAGAAGAAGGGGTTCACCAGGATCAGGATGCCCAGGAACACGGTCACCATGGACAGCATCAGATCCAGCCACCAGCGGTTGAAGCCCTGACGCATAAGGGACACGGCGCTCTGGGTGTCCACCACGCCGTGGAAGATCAGGATGGCGCCGAAAATATACTGGATCAGCCGGATCACAGAGCCGGGCTGGGTCACGAGCCACAGGCCCAGGGCCAGCAGGATCACGCCGGGCATGACCATGAACACGGGTGCACCCAGCTTCCGCCGGGAGATCCACCCCACGATATAGACCACGCCGGACAGACCGATGGCGGCGCCCAGGATCATGCACAGCAGATTGACGGAGCGATTGGGCCAGAACACCAGGAGAACGCCCACCAGAATGGCAATGGCAGCTGCGGTAATGCTGCTGCGTCTCTGTTCACGAAGAATGCTTTTCACGGTTCACTTACCTCTTTTCCGCGGTTCTCCCGCCCGTAGGACCGGAAGGCCCGTCTTTGATACACAGACAAAAACAGCTGTAAGAAAAACGAATATTTGGTTTATTATACCATAACGGCCCATGGGCCGCAAGAAATGATTCCGCTCTTTTCTGTTCAAGTGGTCCCCTGCCGGTTCTCTCTTCCCATATTTTTAATGCCGGGCCGCGCACATTGCGCGTTCTTCCGCATAGACTGGAGGGGGGATCAGCCGGAGTATTTCTCTGTTTTACGGGATTATGCAGGTGTCCCGGCTTTATCCGGAAAGGTAAACCGGCCTCTTTGTTTAATATATCCAGTTTATAGGGGGCCTTTCGTTGCTTTTTCACATTTTCTAAAAATAAATCACTTTAGCGTCTTGCATTTTTCATCAGAGCAGAGTATAATCAGCACATGTCCCGCGTACAAGTGTTCACATGGTACAGACAGCTGCGCGGTGAACACTTCTTAATATCCCGTAAATCTGTGTAAAGGAGAAATCGAAATGAAAAAGATTTTTGCACTTGCTCTTTCCTGCGTCATGGCTCTGGGTCTGCTGACCGGCTGCGGCAACGGCGATGACGGCGCCGGCTCCGGCGCTGACGCTTCCGTGGGCCCCAACGGCAATCCCATCGTCAAGATCGGCGTTTACGAGCCCCAGACCGGCGACAACGGCCCCGGCGGCAAGCAGGAGATCCTGGGCATGCAGTATGCCAACGAGGTGGTCCAGCCCACCGTCGAGATCGCCGGCACCACCTACGACGTGAAGCTGGAGATCGTGGATAACCGCACCACTCCCGAGAACGGCCCCTCCGCCGCTGCTCAGCTGGTGGACCGCGACGTGTCCATCGTTCTGGGCTCCTACGGCTCCGGCGTCTCCATGGCAGGCGGCGACATCTTCCGCCAGGCCGGCATGCCCGCCGTGGGCGTGACCTGCACCAACCCCGGCGTTACCGCCGGCAACCCCTGCTACTTCCGTATCTGCTTCATCGACCCCTTCCAGGGCCCCGCACTGGCAAGCTACGCCTATGACGGCCTGGGCGTCGATACCGCATATACTCTGGCTATGCTGGGTTCCGACTATGACCAGGGCCTGGTCCACTACTTCACCGAGGCCTTCAAGGCTCTGGGCGGCACCGTCATCTCCGAGGACTTCCCCGAGGGCAGCTCCAACTTCGTCTCCTACATCAACAACGCCAAGTCCGCAGGCGCCGGCGTTATCTTCGCTCCCGTCTCCATCAACTACGCACAGCTGATCATCGAGGCCGCCAATGCTCAGGGCTATGAGGGCTCTCTGCTGGGCTCCGATACCTGGGACTCCAACATGATCACCGAGGCCGCCAAGGGCAAGGACGTCCGCGTGGCCGTCACCACCTTCTATCAGGAGGGCGTGAACCCCGAGTTCGATAACGGCATCAAGGAGTGGATCAACTCCAATCCCACTGCCAAGACCAATAACGCCGGCAACGACGTGGTCGCAGCTGTCACCACCATGGGCTATGACGCCTACTTCACCGCTCTGGAAGCCCTGAAGCTGGCCGGCTCCACCGACCGTGCAGACGTGCTGGCCGCCATGCCCAAGCTGGACTTTGAAGGCGTGTCCGGCCGCATCCACTTCGATGAGAACGGCGACGCCATCCGTGACGAGGCCGTCATCAAGGCCGCCAACACCGAAACCGGCAACTGGGACTTCGTGAAGGTCCAGACCGTCGGCTGAGTTTCGCCCCACAACATGTATTGAGTACGCTATCCGCCCGGTGCAATGACTTTCCGGTCGCTGCACCGGGCGGTAACAGTTATTTGGGCCGCCTCGAAAAGCGGGGCTGTCCCCGCCCAACTTTTCGAGACAGTCCAAGTCTTCAAATCTTTCTTACAGAACAGGAGGGCTTCCTATGGAAGGAATGCTGCCTTACATTATCAACGGCATCTCCGTCGGCGGTCAGTACGCGCTGATCGCCATCGGCTACACTCTGGTTTACGGTATTCTTCGCCTGATCAACTTCGCCCACGGCGACGTGTTCATGGTGGCCGGTCTGGTTATGATCTACGCCACCTCCTCAATGCCCATGGCCGTGGCCCTGCCCCTGGTGCTGATCGCCACCACCCTGCTGGGCTTCATCATCGAGCGCTGCGCCTATAAGCCGCTGCGCTCCGCACCCCGCATGTCTCTGATGATCTCCGCCATCGGCGTTTCCTATCTGATCCAGAACCTGGCCTTCTACTTTACCGGCGGCGTGGCCAAGCCTGTGGTCAACCCCATCCCCTGGATCTCCGACACCGTCACCGTCTTCGGCGTCACCACTAAGCGCGTCACGCTGGTGACTCCCATCCTGACTCTGGTTCTGGTTTTCGGTCTGATGTACCTGATCAAGAAGACCAAGATCGGTATGGCCATGCGTGCCGCCGCCCGTGACTTCGAGGCCGCCCGCCTCATGGGCGTCAAGATCAACTCCGTCATCTCCATGACTTTCATCATCGGCTCCTTCCTGGCCGGTGTGGGCGCTCTGCTGTACTTCACCAACTCCCCCTCCGTCACCGTTACCTCCGGTGCTCTGCCCGGTCTGCGTGCCTTCGTGGCCGCCGTCTTCGGCGGTATCGGCTCCATCCCCGGTGCTGTGGTCGGTGCATTCGTGGTCGGTATGTGTGAGGAAATCATCAAGGGTGTCGGCCTGACCACCTTCTCCGACGCATTCACCTTTGCGCTGCTGATCGTGGTCTTGTGCGTCAAGCCCACCGGCCTGTTCGGCGAGAACATCGCCGAGAAGGTGTAAGGAGGGTGCCATCATGATCAAGAATAATTCCAAAAAGAATTCCATTATCGTGGCTGTGGCTCTGCTGGTCATCCTGGCTGTGTCCATCGGCCTGGATATGGCCCTGCCCAGCTATCACATCGCCATTGTCTGTGTGAAGAAGGCCTGTGTCTACTCTCTGGTGGCCGTATCCATGAACCTGCTGAACGGCTTCACCGGTCTGTTTTCCCTGGGTCAGGCAGGCTTCATGCTGCTGGGCGCATACGCCTACGGCGTCCTGACCATCCCCGTCTCCCAGCGCGACATGGTCTACCAGTACTTCGACGGCGGCCTGGTCAAGTTCTCCCTGCCCGAGGTCTTCTCCTTCCTGGGTGACAAGGCCGGCATGCTGGTCGGTATGCTGCTGGCTCTGCTGGCCGGCGGTATCCTGGCTGCGCTCTTCGCTTTCCTGATCGGCCTGCCCGTCCTGCGTCTGCGCAGCGACTATCTGGCCATTGCAACCCTGGGCTTTGCCGAGATCCTCCGTGCGTTCTGCCAGTGGAAGGCTCTGGGTCCTCTGACCAACGCCTCCAACCTGCTGAAGTTCTATCCCGCCTTCGAGTCCGCCACCGCCTACGTTCTGGTGGCCGGTGTGTGTATCGGCGTGATCGTCATGCTGATCAACTCCACCTACGGCCGCGCCTTCAAGGCCATCCGTGACGACGAGATCGCCGCCGAGGCCATGGGCATCAACCTGGCCAAGCACAAGCGCATGTCCTTCATCATCAGCTCTTTCTTCGCCGGTGTGGGCGGCGGTATGCTGGCCATGTTCATGGGCGCTGTGGCCGCCAACTCCTTCAAGACCACCATGACCTATGAGATCCTGCTGATCGTGGTCATCGGCGGCATCGGCTCCATCACCGGTTCCATCCTGGCAAGCTTCCTGTACATCATCTCCTCCGAGTGGCTGCTCAGAGGTCTGGACGCCGGCAGCTTCCTGGGCATCAACGCCCCCGGCATTTTCAAGAACGGCTTCCGTATGGTGGTCGTGTCCGTCATCATCATGGTCATCGTGCTGTTCTTCCGCAAGGGCCTGATGGGTGATAAGGAACTACCTGATTTGTTCAAAAAACGTGCTCCCAAGGCAAAGAAGGAGGCAGCAAAATGAGTGAGAGCATCCTTCGGGTGGAAAATGTAACCATGCAGTTCGGCGGCGTTGTGGCCGTGAACAATCTGTCTCTCGATGTAAACAAGGGCGAGATCGTGGCCCTGATCGGCCCCAACGGTGCCGGCAAGACCACCGCCTTCAACTGTATCACCGGCGTCTACCAGCCCACCAACGGCAAGGTAGACTTCCTGGGCAAGCCCATGATCCAGAACCATCCCAAGGGCAAGATGGCCAAGATCTACGCCGGCGAGAACGCCGACAAGTACACGGACAAGGTACTGGCCCCCACCCCCGACCGGATCACCCGCCGGGGCATGGCCCGAACCTTCCAGAACATCCGTCTGTTCAGCAGCCAGACCGTTTTTGACAACGTGCTGACCGCCAAGCATCTCCGCCGCACCAGCAGCCTGCTGTCCGCCACCTTCCACCTGAACCACAAGGAGGAGGCCGCCCAGCGGGCCGAGGTCATGAAGCTGCTGGAGGAGCAGGGCCTGGCCGACCTCAAGGACGAGATCGCCACCTCCCTGCCCTACGGCCTGCAGCGCCGTCTGGAGATCGCCCGTGCACTGGCAACCAAGCCCCAGCTGCTGCTTCTGGACGAGCCCGCAGCCGGCATGAACCCCCAGGAGACCCTGGAGCTGACCCAGTTCATCCGCCAGATCCGGGATCAGTACGGCGTGTCCATTCTGCTCATCGAGCATCATATGGACC
>SAMEA104404103__coassemble_1534_pt1 | contig 13859 bp, 17 predicted proteins | sample SAMEA104404103__metabat2_high_PE_047 | metagenome-assembled genome bin SAMEA104404103 (sample SAMEA104404103) | Balaenoptera acutorostrata | reverse complement strand
AACATCGCCCCCCTGGTCCGGTGCACCACTCCCACCGTCCACGTGGACGACAACGCCAAGCAGTGCTTCGAGCAGCTGATCGAAAGCGGCATGCCTTATCTGGTGGTGCTGAACCCCGACAGCACGGTAGCCGGTATCGTCACAAAGACAAGTATGGCCTCCGCCATGGCGGAGCAGCTGTGGGGGTGATAGGATGACTGCGAGCCTGTCCGAAATCCTGCACGCCGTGGCGGTCCATCTGGGTTATACCCTGGTCTCCGTCTCTGTGGGCTTTCTGCTGGGACTGGCCCTGGGCATCCTGCTGTCCCGCTCCCCAGGCCTGTCCAAATTCGTTCTGCCGGTGCTGTCTGTGCTGAACACCATCCCCGGTATCATCTTCGTGGGCCTGCTCTTCCTCTGGATGGGCAGACAGCCCGCCACTGTTCTCATCGCCCTGTCCATCTACGCCACCTTCCCGGTGCTGAAAAACACCTACACCGGTCTGTGCTCCGTGGATGAGCAGTACAAAGAGGCTGCCAGAGGCTGCGGCATGAACCGCACCCAGCGGCTGCTCCACGTGGAGCTCCCCCTGGCTATGCCCACCATCATCGGCGGCCTGAGAATGTCCACCGTCTACACCGTCAGCTGGGCCGTGCTGGCCGCTATGATCGGTCTGGGCGGTCTGGGCGACTTCATCTATCAGGGCGTCAGCTCCAACAACAATGTGCTGATCCTCCAGGGCGCGATCCCCGCCGCCATTCTGGCCTTTGTGCTGGGTACGCTGGTGGATATGCTGCAAAAGCGTGTGGTCCCCCGCGGACTGCGGAAAGGTGGGGATGACCAATGACATTTGCAATGGTTCTGGACCATCTGGCCCTGGTGCTGGCCTCCCTTGTGCTGGCCGTTACCATCGGTATCCCTCTGGGACTGCTGGTCTACCTCTGCCCCAAGCCCGGTAAGCTCGTGCTGCGGCTGGTGGACCTGATCCAGACAACTCCTGCCCTGGCTCTGCTGGGTATCATCATGGTCTTCATGGGCGCAGGCAAGCCCACAGCCATGGTCGGTCTGGCCCTCTACTCCCTTCTGCCCATTGTGCGGAATGTGAGCCTGGGCCTGAACCAGGTGCCGCCCCATCTGAAAGAGGCTGCCATCGGTATGGGCATGACGCCCACCTATCGGCTGCTTCATGTGGAGCTGCCTCTGGCCATGCCCATGCTGTTCACCGGCATCCGCATCGCCGTGGCCAACGCCATCGGCACCGCCGTTTTTGCCGCCACAGTCAGCGGCGGCGGCATCGGCAACATCATCAACAGCGGTATCCGCCAGCAGAATATGGAACTGATTCTCTCCGGCACCGTGGCCCTGATGGGCATGGCTATCCTGCTGGATCTGTTCATGGGTTTTGCGGAGCACCACATCAGCGACCCCGCCCATAAGAAGCTGCCCCGCTGGGCCAGCCTGGGCGGCGGCTGCGCCCTGGCTGTGGGCGCGGTGGTCCTGGTGGTATCCATGCTGATCCCGCCCAACACCCAGGGCACCCTGGTGCTGTACGACGGCGATTACTCCGAGGTCAAGCTGATGCACAGCATGGTCAAGCAGTTAGTGGAGGACAAGACCGATCTATCCGTCACCATCCGCGATCCCATGACCCAGGTCAACAACTACAAGGAGCTGCGGGGCGAGAACCCCAGCTGCGACCTGATGTTCAGTTATGACGGCACGGTGCTGACCACCTTCCTGGGTATGGACGTCACCGACGTTCCGGAAGGAGAAGACCTTTACACCTTTGTCAACGAGACCGTAGGCGAACAGGAAGGCCTGCGGATGCTGGGCAAGGTCGGTCTGGACAACACCTACGCGCTGGGCGCGACCCAGTCCGTCATGGACAAGTATGGTGTGACCACCATCAGTGAGCTGGCCGCCGTATCCGACCAGCTGATCCTGGGCGGCGAGCACGAATTCTTCACCGCCGAGGGCAGTATGAAATACGGCCCCTTTGTGGACTTCTACGGTCTGAACTTCAAGGACGCCATCCCTGTTGATGTGTCCCTGAAGTACAGTGCTGTGGAGAACGGTGACTTTGATGTGATGATCGTCTATGCCACCGACGGCCTGAACAAGCGGGCCAATCTGACCATCCTGGAGGACGATCTGGCCTTCTTCCCCGAGTATAACGGCGCCTATCTGGTGCGGGACGACCTGTTTGAGGACTTCTACGACGCCGCTCCCAACCTGGAGGAGGTTCTGGAGCTGCTTACCGGTAAGGTCAGCAGCGAGACCATGGTGGCCCTGACCTACGCCGTGGACGTGGAGCGCTTCCCTGTGGATCAGGTGGCCCATGATTTCCTGGTGGCTCAGGGGCTTCTGCACGGCTGATTTTTTCCCGGATATTCCTCTGCGGAGTACAGAATCTTTCGTTCTGTACTCCGCATTTTTTATATTTCAGCATAAAAAGGAGAAAATCCCGGATTTCTCGGTTGCCTTTCCACTCCTTAGGTGATAAAATATAGTGAATTTATGTGGGCGTTTGCCGATGGCAAACCCAGCGCCACAAAAGGAGTAAAGACCAATGGATGAAAAGAAAGTAATGCTCTCCGGCATCCAGCCCAGCGGCGATCTGCACCTCGGTAACTACCTGGGTGCCATCAAGAACTGGGGCGCCCGTGCCGACGAGTTCGATTGTTATTATTTTATGGCCGACATGCACACCATCACTGTGCGCCAGAATCCTGCCGACCTGCGCCGCCGCACTCTGGAGCAGCTGGCTCAGTACATCGCCTGCGGCCTGGATCCCGAGAAGAACACCCTGTTCATCCAGTCCCACGTGCATCAGCACGCCGAGCTGGGCTGGGTGCTGAACTGCTACACCATGTTCGGCGAGCTGTCCCGCATGACCCAGTTCAAGGATAAATCCGCCAAGCACGCCGACAATATCAACGGCGGCCTGTTTACCTACCCCTCTCTGATGGCAGCCGATATCCTGCTGTATCAGCCCGACTTCGTCCCCGTGGGTAACGACCAGAAGCAGCACGTGGAGATCACCCGTGATATTGCCCAGCGCTTCAACAACGTCTACGGCAACGTCTTCAAGATCCCCGAGCCCTATATCCCCAAGACCGGCGCCCGGATCATGGGTCTGAGCGATCCCACCTCCAAGATGTCCAAGTCCGCCCCCGAGGGCTGCGTCTTCCTGATGGAGAAGCCTGAGGACATCCAGCGCAAGTTCAAGCGCGCCATCACCGACAGCGACACCGAGAACTGCGTCCGCTTTGACCCCGAGAACAAGCCCGGCGTGGCCAACCTCATGTCCATCTACGGCGCAGTCACCGGCAAGTCCTTCGAGGAGATCGAGCAGGAGTTCGCCGGCTGCGGCTACGGCAAGTTCAAGCCCGCTGTGGGCGACGCCGTTGTGGAGGCTCTGCGCCCCATCCGCGAGGAGGCTACCCGTATTCTGGCCGACAAGGCTTATCTGGAATCCGTGTACAAGCAGGGCGCTGAGAAGGCTTCCTACGTGGCCAACAAGACTCTGCGCAAGGTCTATAAGAAGATCGGCTTTGTGGCCCGCTGAGAAGGGCGCTCTTCTTCCCCTTCCGCACGATAAGTAAGGAGTTATTATGACCATTCAACTTCCCGTTGTGGGCTCCGCTGTGGCCGCTCTGCTGGTGGCCGCCGTGGTCGCCCTGATCACCACCCCCGTGGTGAAGTCCCTGGCTGTGAAATTCGGAGCCATCGACGTGCCCAAGGACAGCCGCCGTATGCACAAGCACCCCATCCCCCGTATGGGCGGTCTGGCGATCTTCTTTGGCTTTATGCTCAGCATTATCCTGTTCCTGCCTCTGACCCGGCAGCTGCGGGGCATGCTGCTGGGCGCTGTCATCATCGTGGTGCTGGGCATCTTCGACGATAAGTACGCTCTGCCCGCAAAGCCCAAGTTTCTGGTGCAGATCGTGGCCGCCCTCATTGCTGTGCTCATGGGCAACCGCATCTTCATCATCTCCAACATCAACATCTTCAGCAGCGAGCCCTACTGGGAGCTGGGCTGGCTGTCCATCCCCATCTCCGTTTTGTGGATCGTGGGCATCACCAATGCCGTCAACCTGATCGACGGTCTGGACGGTCTGGCCTGCGGCGTGTCCACCATCAGCTCCATCACTCTGCTGGTCATCGCTCTGGTGGTGGCCGAGCCCGATGTGGCTATCCTCACCGCCGCTCTGGCAGGCGCATGCCTGGGCTTCCTGCCCTACAACATGAACCCCGCCAAGATCTTTATGGGTGACACAGGCTCCACCTTCCTGGGCTTTGTACTGGCCACAGTATCGATCCAGGGCCTGTTCAAGTTCTACACCATCATTTCCTTTGCGGCTCCCTTCCTGATGCTGGGCCTGCCCATTTTCGACACCTGCTTTGCCATTCTGCGCCGGGTGGCCAAGGGTCAGTCCCCCATGTCCCCCGACCGGGGCCACATCCATCACAGACTGATCGACATGGGCTTCTCCCAGAAGCAGGCCGTGGCTATGCTGTATGTCATCAGCGCGATCCTGGGCCTGTCCGCCGTGGTGCTGACCACCATCGGCGTGGTCCGTGCCATGCTGTTCCTGGTGGCTCTGTGCATCGCAGGCGCTCTGGCTGCCAAGTTCTATCTGGATCGCAATACCGAAAAAGAAAAAGCCAAGGAGGCTGCCGAGCATCACACCCAGCTGGCCGGCAACGACAACTTCTTCGGCGAGGAGGATCGTTCTGACAAATGAGCAACATTAAAGTTATGACTATCTTCGGCACCCGTCCCGAAGCAATCAAGATGGCCCCTCTGGCTCTGGAGCTGGCTTCCCGCCCCGGCATCGACGCCATGTGCTGCGTCACCGCCCAGCACCGCGAAATGCTGGACAGCGTGCTTGAGATCTTCAAGCTGAAGCCCGACTATGATCTGAACATCATGGAGCCCCGCCAGACTCTGTCCACCATCACCTCCAAGTGCCTGACCGGCATGGACGAGATGCTCAACGAGGCAAAGCCCGACCTGATCCTGGTCCACGGCGACACCTCCACCACCTTTGCCGGTGCTCTGGCCGCCTTCTACCACAAGATCCCTGTGGGTCATGTGGAGGCCGGTCTGCGCACCTACGACAAGTGGTCCCCCTTCCCCGAGGAGATGAACCGCAAGATGGTCGGCTGCATTGCAGACCTGCACTTCTGCCCCACCGTCTCCAACCGGGAGAATCTGGCCCGCGAGAACATCACCAAGGGTGTGTTCCTCACCGGCAACACCGTCATCGACGCCCTGCAGACCACCGTCCGCGAGGATTACCACTTTGCAGACGAGACTCTGAACAACCTGGACTATGAGCACAAGCGCGTCATTCTGGTCACCTGCCATCGCCGCGAGAACTACGGCCAGCCCATGACCAACATCATGACCGCTCTGCGCCGTGTGGCCGACGCCTTCCCCGATGTGGAGCTGGTCTACCCTGTCCATCTGTCCCCCGTGGTGCAGGAGGCTGCCCACAAGCACCTGGACAACCATCCCCGTATCCACCTGATCGCTCCTCTGTCCGTGGACGAGATGCACAACCTGATGGCCCGCTGCCACCTGGTCATGACCGACTCCGGCGGACTGCAGGAGGAGGCCCCCGCTCTGGGCAAGCCCGTTCTGGTCATGCGCCGGGAGACCGAGCGTCCTGAGGCTATGGCCGCAGGCACCGTCCGTCTGGCCGGTGTGGAGGAAGAGGACATTTACTCCATGGCCCATGAGCTGCTGAGCAGCCAGGAGGCCTATGACAAGATGGCCCACGCCGTCAACCCCTATGGTGACGGTCAGGCCTGCCGCCGGATCGTGGACGCCATTGAGTGGCATTTCGGTCAGCGCAGCCAGGCCCCTGAGGAATTTGGTATCTAATTGATCGTGAAGAGGGGCGGCATAGCCGCCCCTCCGCGCTTTTATGAGGACTCATCGCCCTCCCCGAAGCCCAGCAAAAACACCAGGATCAGAGCAATGCCCAGGTCTATGTCTTTTTTGTCCAGGATCAGCAGGGCTGCGATGGCCAGCACAAGGAGATCTCCGGCGTCCAGCTCGGACAGGCGGAGATGCTTCCACAGTCCGGAAGCCTTTCCCTGATCCAGCAGTCCTCCCAGCAGACCGGTCAGTCCGCTGTTTCGCCCGGTCTCCTCTGATGGCAGGGGCTCAGGGTCCGCCTGGATCCATTGACAGGAATCACTGTCCGGGATGTAACGGTTATACATGACTGCCCTCCCCGGTTCCACTCATGGCACTGACCGCCGTGCGGATCAGTCTGGTGGTACGGGCCAGTTCCAGGGCCCGGTCCAGCCGCTTTCGCCGTTCCTCCTTCAGGTACGGTCCCAGGGCGTGCAGCAGCTCTGTTCCCGGATCATTGCTTCCCATCACCTGGTCTGCAAGTGTTTTCCCTTCACAGATCGTCTGCGGTTCATCCGCTTCTTCCAAGGGCTCCCGCTCCTTCCCGGTACCGCCTGACAGGGACTGAGCCAACGCCATGATCTGATCCATTGCCTCCGGATTGCTCAGCACCGAATGGAGCGTTTCGTCAAATTCAGACATGGCTCATCCCCCTCCCGCTTCAATCCCGCAGCCCCGCCTCTTTGGCCTGGCTGCCGATCCGGCCGATCAGCTCCGCCCCCTGGGGGGACTCCATCAGCTGTCCCAGCATGGACAACAGCTGCGCCGGATCGCCACCTGCGGCGGCTCCTGCCGCCTCCTTTACCCCGCCCTGCTGATCCAACAGGGCCATCAGCTTTTGCGCATCCCCGGATCTCGCCAGCTTTGCAATGGCGTCCCGGTTCTTCGCCAGTTCGGCGGCCGACTGCTTCCAGCCCCCGGTTCCCTTATTTCTGGATTGCACGGTTACTCACTCCCCAAAATAATTTCAATTCCATTATATGCAGAGAGATTGGATAGGTGACTGAACTTGAAAATCCTGATTTTTTCTGATTCCCACCGCTACGTAAACGGAATGTATTGGGCCATTGAGCAGCATCATCCCGATCAGCTCATCCATCTGGGCGACATTCAGGACGACGCAGAAGAGGTTGAGATGGTCTACCCCCGCCTCCCCATGTGCAAGGTGCCCGGCAACTGCGACGGCTGGACCACCGAGCCCGCTACCAAGCTCATCACCATCGACGGCGTCAGGATCCTGCTGGGCCACGGTCACCTGTGGTACGTCAAGCAGGGCTATGAGACTGCGATCCTTCAGGCCCGAAAGGCCGGCGCCGACATTCTCCTGTTCGGGCACACCCATGTGGCTGTGTGCAAGCAGCTGGACGACGGCCTGTGGATGATGAATCCCGGCACTGCCCGCACCACCTACGGCGTAATCACCATCGAAAACGGCAGCTTTACCTGCACCGTGGAGAAGATCCCTTAATCGCCCCACTCTTGACCACAGGAGGTCACCATGAAAAAAGTTTTCTACTTTATCTTCCATCGCTCCGTGCTGGTTGCCCTTTCCCTGCTCCTGCAGATCGCCACGCTGGTGGTCGTAATTGCGGCCTTTTCCGAATATACCCAAACCTTTTACTGGTGCTGTATCCTGCTCAGCGTCCTTGCCGCCCTGCTGATCATCGGAAGCCGCATGGAACCTGCCTATAAGATCGCCTGGCTGATCCTGGTGCTTCCCTTCCCCGTGTTCGGAGGAGCACTCTATCTGCTGGTGGGCGGAGGTACCATCCCCAAACGCATTCAGCGTAAAATGCACGGTATCTGGGAAAAAACCATGACCGTTCTGGAGGATGACTTCAAGGCTGACGATCTGCTGACTCTGGGCGGCGACGCCGCCGGTCAGGCCACCTATCTGGAACAGAACGCCGCCTGCCCCGCCTATACCAATACGGAGGCCGAGTACTACCCCCTGGGCGATGAGGCCTTCCCTCACATGCTGGAGGAGCTGGAAAAGGCCGAGCACTATATCTTCCTGGAATACTTCATCATCGGTTCCGGCGTCTTCTGGGACAGCATCCGGGAGGTGCTGGTGCGGAAGGCCGCTCAGGGCGTGGACGTACGCCTGATCTATGATGATTTCGGCTGTATGTTCACCCTGCCCAAGGGCTATGACAAGGAGATGGAGCGACAAGGCATCCGCTGCCGGGTATTCAACCGTTTTGTGCCCGTCATGAGCATCCGCCTGAACAACCGGGACCACAGAAAATTTATGATCATCGACGGTAAGGTGGGCTTCACCGGAGGCATCAACCTGGCCGACGAATATATCAACACCAAGGTCAGGTTCGGTCACTGGAAAGACAGCGTCATTCAGCTGGAAGGCGACGCCGTCTGGTCTATGACTGTTATGTTCCTGACCATGTGGGACCATTGCTCCCTCCGCGACGAGGACGAAGACTTTGAGCTGTTCAAGCCCGCCCCTTTCCCCGCACGTCCCTGGACCGGCTATGTCCAGCCCTATACCGACACCCCCATGGATCACGAGGCTGTGGGGCAGACCGTGTATCTGAACATGATCGCCAAGGCCAGAAAGTATATCTACATCACCACACCCTATCTGATCATCGACGTGGCCACCAACACCGCCCTGTGCAACGCCGCCAAGTCCGGTATCGACGTGCGGATCATCACGCCCCATATCCCGGACAAACGCTATGTGTTCGAGGTCACCCGCGCCCATTACCCCCCGCTGATGGAGGCCGGCGTGAAAATCTACGAGTACACCCCCGGCTTCATCCATGCCAAAAACTTTGTGGTGGATGACTGGTTCGCCACTGTGGGTACGGTGAATCTGGACTACCGCAGCCTGTTCCTCCACTTTGAGGACGGCGTGTGGCTGTGCGAGGCCCCCTGTATCCGGGACATCCGCCGGGATTTTGAGGAAACACTGGAAAAGTGCCAGTGTGTCAACCCCCTGCCCCACGTGCGGCAGAGCCTGTTCCAGCGTCTGTACCGCAGTATCCTGCGTGTGTTTGCTCCCCTGATGTAAAAAAAGCGCCGCCCCGAAGGGCGGTGCTTTTTTCATGGGCTGAGCTGTCTGCCGAGGAGCTCTGCAAAGTGGTATAACAGCGTGACGGCCTGCTCCCGGGTCAGCATATCCTTCCACATATAGTTGGGCCGGCCGTCGGGGCCGGGCTCTCCGCCAGACAGCAGTTTTTCCCGAATGGCCCATTCTCTGGCCTCCTGGCTCCAGCTGCCGCAGTCGTTGTCCTGCCAATCCTCCCGCATCCGGGAGAACATGGCCTTAAATTCCTCCTGAGTCATAAGCTTCTCCTTTTTGTTGTGCTCCCTGGCGTCCACCAGCCAGTAGTACTGCACCTCACTGCGGAACCGCCGCAGGTCTCCGTTTACCCGATCCTCCCTGGTGCTGTTGGGATCCAGAATCCGGGCCTTGTCATCCTGCCACCAAAGCACCACAAAATGTCCGGTGGGCGTCCAGAGCCCCCGTTTCATCAGGGCGATGGCGTAATATCCCTGGCGCAGCTTCTCCTCTACCAGCCGATGGTTGGGGTGATCGGGCTGCCCATAGGTTTTGGCCCAGTTGAGCATCTGACAGTCGATGCCGAAACGGGCAAACTGGGGCGTGAAATAGCTGTAGTAGGTGCCCTGTCCCTTGGCCTTGTAGCCATGCTCCACTGCCCAGCGGCAGGCGTCCTCCGGTGTGTAGGTCCGGCCTGTGATCGTCTCGATCAGCATGGCGGCACAGCTGGGGCCGCAGCCGGAGGCCCCGATCGTGTCAGTCTCCCCGGAGACCTGATAGGGGTGGTCCCTCCACCTGGGGTCCTTCTGGGAGTAGCTGACCGGGCGCTTATTCATGGTCCTGCTCCTCTCCGGTCAGCTGCCTGTGGGTCCGGCCCGCCAGCCATGCTCCGTGGGTGTTCAGGGACTTTACCGCCAGGTCGATCTGACGGCTGAGCCATGCAGTGCCATGGACTCCCGCCGCCTCCAGCTGGTCGATGACCCATTTCTTTTTCTCAGGGCCAAGACCGCTGCCCCGGATGACCGTCTCCGCCTCCTGGACCAGGTGGGCCACATAGCGCAGCAGCTCCGCCTTGCCGTTTTTCAGCAGCAGAGCCACCAGACCGCAGGCCAGGGTCAGCAGCACAGTCAGCAAAAAGTTCTGATAATCCATCTTTTTCTCCTCTCTATCCTTGTTTTCAGACCGCAGACTGCTTTTTTATATTCTGACAGACTCTGCTGTCCTTCCCTCTGCTGCGGCCATCGTATCTGATAGCTTATCACCGTGTGATACTGCACTTCTATGATCAAAAAGCGCCGCCCGAAGGCGGCGCTGTGTTCAGCAGCTGCATTCGCCGCTGTTGGGGAAGAAATCATTTACCGGGAACTGTACCTTCTGGAACATCTCACAGGGATCCTTGTCGCAGCCGCCGTCGTCACAGCGGCAGTCCTTGCCGGGGACGCAGTAGTCATACACGGGGATCAGCAGCTGGGTATCCCGCTCCAGACGGAGCGTGGAGAACTGGCCCAGAGTCACATACAGACGGTGCACATCGCCGCCGGTGGTCAGAGGTGCATCGAAGCAGTCTGCCACCGCATCGGGGATATCTGCACAGCCGCACTCCAGAGGACGGTACTTGCATACGTCCACCAGCTTCATATTCAGCACCAGGGGATCCACGACCTCCACCACAGCCTCCGGCACGGCGCCGCAGTCGGAAACAGGGGCGGAGGGGGTATTCTCCAATCCAGCAGAGGAAAATACCTTTGCACCGCCCTCCCCGCCGAACAGGATGCAGCGCTTGCTGAACACGGCCAGACCGGTGACAGAATTGGGTCGGCCGCCGCAGACGCAGGCCTCCGCCGTGATCCGGTAGTAGTACCGGACGTCAACAGCAAAGAAGCCCCGGTTGAACCGTACCGGCTCCACATCAATGTAGGCGTGCAGCAGCTCCGCACAGCCCGACTTCACCGAAGCCGCTTCGTCGATCATGTGCTGGGTCTTCTCGTCAAAGTACACCCGCAAATCTTCGATACAGTCCTGTGCTTTACAGGCGTCGAAAATTTTCTTGGTGTGGATGCAGACAGCCTCCCGGATGCTGCGGTCGTCACCGCAGGGACCGGGTTTGATCATTTCAGCCATAGTTGTTCCTCCTAAAACAGGATAGTCCGGCGGAGAGAGGCCCCTCCGCCACCCCATCCTATGAACCGGCACTGCTTTGGTGCAATCTTCTGAAATTCTGCCCGTCATACTTGCCATACGGACATTTTTTGGCTATAATGTTAGATGTGAATTTATGCTGCTACTGTCGCAGAGAGGATGATTCTATGCCACCCATAGGCTTTATTCAAAGTGATTTGGACCTGAAACTGCTGGTGCTGTACATTACGGCACGCACCGCCGGGCCCGTCACGTTCATGCAGCTGCTGGAGGTCGCCCTGTGCGACGCCGGTGTGGACTATTTCTCCCTGACCCAGGCAGTGGAGCACATGGTGGAGACCGGCCAGCTGACCCGCGAGGACGACCGCTACGCCATCACCGAGAACGGCCGCCGAAACAGCGAGATCTGCGAGAGCAGTCTGCCCTATTCCGTGCGGATGCACTGTGACGAAAATCTGCGGAAGGTCAACGACATTCTCCGTCAGGAGGCTCAGATCCAGTCCCGTATCCGGGACAACGAGGACGGCACCCACACCCTGTTCCTTCACCTGGACGACGTGGGCACCCCCCTGTTCCAGCTGGAGCTGCTGGTGGCCGATCGGGCCCTGGCTGAGCGCATGGGTAAGGCCTTCAAAGCTGACCCCACCGGTATGTACCACGACCTTTCCACCCTGCTGGCCAAACGGGCCGATGAAGAGGAGCAAAAATGAGACGTTCTGACCGGGCTAAAAGCCTCGAATTTTCCCTGGAGCTGATCGACCGCTGTACCCACGGCATTGTTGCCGTCAACAGCGACGAGGGCGCCCCCTACTGCCTGCCCCTGTCCCTGGTGCGGGTAGACAACAGCCTTTATTTCCACGGAGCCAAGATGGGCCGCAAGCTGGACCTGATGCGGAAGCATCCCCAGGTCTGCGTGACCTTTGTGGGCAAGGATGAGCCCGCCTTCCTGCCTCCCTGCGAGTACACCACCTTTTTCCAGTCCGTGATCGCCACCGGCACCGCCCACGAGGTCACTGATCGGGAGGAGCGCATCATGGCGCTGAAGGCCCTGTGCCTGAAGATGACCCCCGACGCCGTCTTTGACGACGTGTTCGACATGGCCATCAAGGAGAGCTATAACTACACCGCCGTATGGCGCATTGATCTGGACGAGATCGTGGGCAAGGAAAAAGCCCGCAAAGAATAACCCATCTGAAAGGTAGATTTCATGGAGAGCCTGTTCTGCTGCCCCCTGTGCGGAGGGGCCCTGGCGCGTGACGAGCACGCCTATCGCTGCCCCGACGGACACTGCTTTGATATCAGCGCCGCCGGTTATACCCACCTGCTGCCCGCCAACAAAAAGCACTCCAAAAATCCCGGCGACGATAAGGCCATGGTGGCCGCCCGTTCCGCGTTTTTGGACAAGGATCACTACGCCCCCCTGCGGGACGCGGTCTGCGGTCTGGTGCTGCGGGAGACAGAGGGGATTCCTTCCCCTGTCATTCTGGACAGCGGCTGCGGCGAGGGCTGGTACACCGCCGGTCTTTCCCGGACGCTGGAAGCCGCCGGTCATTCCCCCAGGATCGCCGGTGTGGACATCTCCAAGTTTGCCGTGAAGAAGGCCGCCAAGCGGCTCCCAAAAGCTGAGTTTGCAGTGGCCTCCGTCTACCACCTGCCTCTGGCAGACAACAGCGCCGATGTGCTGACCAACGTGTTCTCCCCCCTGGCTCTGGAGGAGTTCCGGCGGGTACTGAAGCCCGGCGGAAAGTTCCTCTACGCAGTGCCCTCCGTCCTTCACCTGTGGGAGATGAAACAGGTGCTCTACCCGGAGCCCTACGAAAATCCCGTGAAGCTGGACACCTACGAGGGGTTCGTCTACAGGACTACGGAGCAGGTACGGTACACCCTCCAGCTGGATGACTCCGCTGACATCATGGCCCTGTTCGGCATGACCCCCTACGCCTGGAAAACTCCTCAGGAGGGCGTGGAGCGGCTGAAAGCCCTGTCCCATCTGGACACCCAGATCGGATTTGACGTCCACGTTTACGAAAAAGAGTAAACGGCCCTCCAAGTGCCAGCCAATCATTTTTAGGTATATATAAAACTCCCGTTTGTTTCACAGTGATGTGATTCAAACGGGAGTTTTCTGTTCTATAGAACGTTGTCTTCGTTCCTGTCAGTCTATGGTACTCAGATCGATCATTGACCCGGTATACTCGATCTCCTCTGCAACGATCGGCACATCGGTTCTTTCCGGTGCGGTCATCAGCAGCTTCACTCCGTCCCCTATATGCAGATCGGGACAGGGGACGTCGCCGGCTACCTCCATGGATATCTTCAGTTCCTTCACGGAGGTGTACGGCTTCTCCATATCCTTGACGGGATTGATCGTAAAATATCTGTCGTCGGGGCTGATCTGTACAACAACGCCGGAAATGTAACTTGCATCTTCCTCAGTCTTCGGCCCTAAAACATCAAAATAGGCTGAGATTACGGTTCCCAGAAGGAACATAAGTGCAATTCCGCCAAGAACCAACTTGAATTTTTTTATCATCATTTTCCTCCTTTACCGTCCGATCTAACATCTGAAAATCAATCCTGCTCAGTTATTTTTCTGTGAAAAATATCCGGGCGGAACACTCTGACGGTATAGACGATCACATTAAAAAAGCCGATGCACAAAAAGGGGAAGCAAAATGCATGGTTCGGCAAATCAATATAGTTGGAGCTCAACAATGCCAGGGCAAAAATAGAAATGTTAATAGCATTGTACCCCTTGATTCCCCACAAGAAATCACGCTTATCGGAGGC
>SAMEA104404103__coassemble_1522_pt1 | contig 13928 bp, 16 predicted proteins | sample SAMEA104404103__metabat2_high_PE_047 | metagenome-assembled genome bin SAMEA104404103 (sample SAMEA104404103) | Balaenoptera acutorostrata | reverse complement strand
CCAGCTTCTTGCCGGCCAGAGTCTTGAAGGTACCGGTAGTAATGGGGGTCTTGATCTCCACGTCCTCCAGGGGCAGATCGCGGGTCGCCTCATAGCACTCCAGAGCGGCGATCTCAGAGATGATCTCGCGGAACTCCTTCACGCCGGTGTTCTCATTGCGCAGGATGCTCAGCTTGTGCTGCAGCAGAGGGTGGTTGAGAATGTGTACTTTCTCGTTGAACATATCAGTGATCCCCTTTTATTAGTTAGAATTCTGTTGTTTCTCGCGCTCCAGACGCTCACGTTCTGCCTGGGACAGGCGGTGGTACAGAGGCACCAGGTCGCCGCCCTTGACCACCTTTCCTTCCCGGATCAGTTCTTCGGCCAGGCGGGCCACACCCACAGCGCTCTGCATCCGCAGATGCCGGGGGGCCAGCTCCAGATCGTGGATCTGTTCGCTGAGTGCATTATAGCACAGCTGTGCTCCATCTCCAACGACAACTTTCGGAAAATCGTAAGTTTTTACCTCATTCCCTAATTCTTCCAGAGAAATCGCCCGATCGGGAGACAGGCGGCGCAGGCCTCCGTTCTCTGCCAGGAACAGAGCGTTATAAACCTGATGCCGGCGGGCGTCCATGGCGGCAATGATCAGCTTGCCCCCCATGTGAGCCAGAGGCCAGGCCATGGACTCCAGCGTGGAGCAGGCCACGCAGTCCTTGTCATCAGGCCAGGCAAGACCCTTGGCGGTAGCTACGCCGATCCGCAGGCCGGTAAATGAGCCGGGCCCCGCAGCCACGGCCACCACATCCACATCCTTGAAAATAGTTCCGTTATCCTCCAGCATGCTCTCCACCATGGGCAGCAGGGTCCGGCTGTGGGTCAAGCCGCTGTTCTGCCAGGTCTGGGCCACCAGCTCTCCATCCCGGCACAGGGCTGCGGAACAGGCGGTAGCCGAGGATTCCAATGCTAAAATCATCATATTTCTGACACCTCTTTATCTCTTCCGGGCTTATAGCTCAGGGCCGTTGGTCACGGTAATGCGGCGCTGGCTGTCGTTATCTCCCCGGCGGATATCCACACGAATGGTATCCTCCTCCAGGGCGTCGTCCACATTCTCGCTCCACTCCACGGCACAGACTCCGCCGCGGGCAATATAGTCCTCCCAGCCAATATCAAACAGCTCGTCGGAGGAGCCCAGACGGTACATATCGAAATGGAACAGGGGCATACGCTCCCCTTCATATTCGTTGACAATGGTGAAGGTAGGGCTTGTCACCCGATCGGTCACGCCCAAACCCCGGGCCAGACCTCGGGTAAAGGCAGTCTTCCCTGCCCCCAAATCGCCGGTATAAGCGATGACAGCACCGGGGCTCACCAGCTCTCCCAGGCGGGCGCCCAGGGCCTCGGTCTCCTTTTCTCCCTTGGAAATATACTCTTTGACCAATTCCGTTGGCCTCCATTCACAGAAAGTTTTCATACTCGGCTACGATTATACCACAGAAACGGTTTACGATGCCAGCAAAACATGTTAAAATATGAAATTGAATTCATCACCGGGAGGTGACCACTTGTCAACACTCTTTTCTCCGATTCGTGAGTTTTTCCGAAAGGGAGATCTGATGCTTCTGTCCCTGTGTCTGCTGGCCAGCGGTTACGGTCTGATTCTGATCTTTTCCGCCACCAGATTCGACCAGAATAACTCAGCCATTGTCATTCAGGCGGCCGGTATTTTCCTGGGCGTGATCGCTTATGTCCTGCTGACCTTCGTGGACTTCCAGCTGTTTACAGAAAAAAACTGGAAGCTCCTGCTGGGCCTGAGCATTCTCCTGCTGCTGCTCCTGCTGACCCCTCTGGGTAAGTCTGTAGGCGGAAACCGGAACTGGCTTGCCATCGAAGGTATCCCTGTTCAGCTGCAGCCCAACGAGATCGTCAAGCTGCCTTTTGTCCTGCTTCTTTCTCTGCAGATCACGAAGCTGCAGGAACGGGGCGCTGACATCAGCTCTCTTCCCTCCGTCCTCCAGATCGGCGGACATGCCATCTTCCTGATGGGCATTGTGGCCGTGATCTGCGGCGATATGGGCATGTGCGTGGTGTACATGTTCATCTTCATTTCCCTGGCCTGGGTGTCCGGCGTGAAGCTGCGATGGTTCGCCATTGTAGGCGGAGGTCTGGTGGCGGCGGTAGTCCTGCTGTGGATCTTCGTACTGCCCAAAACCGACCTCTGGGATGACTACCGGATCATGCGTTTCCGGGTCGTCCTGGATCATGACCTGGACCCCAGAGGCAAGGGCTTTCAGCAGACCCGATCCATTCTGGCCATCGGCTCCGGTCAGCTGTTCGGACAGGGCTATCTCAACGGCCTGCAAACCCAGGCACTCAACGAAGACGCCCTCCCCGCCCGCCACACTGACTTTATTTTCTCGGTCTGCGGTGAAGAGCTGGGACTGGTGGGCTGTTTCCTGTTGCTGCTGATTCTGGCTGCTATCGTTCTGCGCTGTATTTGGGTCAGCCGTCATGCCAGTTCTCCCTTCTCCGCCTATGTCTGCATGGGCATTGCCGGTATGCTGCTGGCTCAGATCACTCTGAACGTGGGTATGTGCCTCTTCGTGCTGCCCGTTATGGGACTGACCCTCCCCTTCTTCAGCTATGGCGGTACCTCCATGATCACGCTGTTTGCCGCCATGGGCATCGTATCCAGCGTGAAGGCCCGGGAACTTCCCAGCTGGCTTCGGGACCGAAGCAATGTTTAAAACTCACACAATGTAAAAAAGACCGCCGTTCCAGTGGAACGGCGATCTTTTTATTTCCTTTTGTCGCCTGACGATTACTCGTTGGCAGGAACGTGGATAACGCCCATGGGGCAGGCCTTGACACACAGCTGGCAGCCCACGCACTTGGACTGGTCGATGCGGGCCAGGTTGTTCTCCACGGTGATGGCCTCCTTGGGGCACACCTTGGCGCACTTCATGCAGCCGATACAGCCGGCAGTGCAGGCCTTGCGGGTCACGCCGCCCTTGTCCTGGTTCTGGCACAGAACCACGGGCTTGCGCTTGTGCTCAGGCACAATGGAGATGATGTGGTTGGGGCAGACGTTTGCACAGGCGCTGCAGCCGACGCACTTCTCGCGGTCCACCTTGGCGATACCGTCCACGATATGGATGGCGTCGAAGGGGCAGGCGCGGGTACAGTCGCCGTAGCCCAGGCAGCCGAACTTACACAGTCCGTCGCCGCCGTACAGGCCCTTGACAGCCTGGCAGGTCTGGATACCCTCAAACTCAAAACGCTTGGAGGTCTTGCCGCAGGTACCGGAGCAGGCCACAACAGCCTTCATGGAAGAGGAGGCACCGGCCTCAACGCCCATGATCTCAGCGATAGCAGCGGCAGCACCGGCACCGCCGGGCACACACTTGTTGACAGGAGCGCCGTCCTCAACGACAGCCTTTGCGTAGTCAGCACAGCCGGCGTAACCGCAGGCGCCGCAGTTGGCGCTGGGCAGAGCCTCGGTGATCTTTTCCACGCGCTCGTCAACGGGAACATACATGAAGATCGAGGCGGCAACCAGAATCACTGCGCCGATCAGGCCAATGACGGTCACCACAAGAATTGCCAATACGATCGGATTCATACTACTCTCCCTCCCTACTTAAACACCGAAGATGGCTTCTACGATACCGCCGAAGCCCATGAAGGACAGGGAGGTCATAGCAGCGGCCACCAGAGTGATGGGCAGGCCCTTGAAGCATACAGGAGTAACGGCCTGCTCAACCTTGCGGCGGACACCGGAGAACAGAACCATGGCCAGCAGGAAGCCAATACCTGCGCCGGCGGCGCAGACGATAGACTCAACAAAGTTGTAGCCATTGTCCAGGTTCAGAATGGTGACGCCCAGGATGGTGCAGTTGGTGGTGATCAGAGGCAGATACACACCCAGAGCCTTGTACAGCACAGGAATGAACTTCTTCAGGAAGTTCTCCAGCAGCTGGACCAGGATAGCGATGATCAGAATGAACACGATGGTCTGCAGATAGCCCAGATCACGGGAGGTGCCCTCGGTTCCGGCGGGAACCAGGATGAAGCGGTAGATGGGCCAGGTGGAAGCGGTGGCCATGACCATGACGAAGGTAACAGCCAGAGACATACCCACGGCGCTGTCCAGCTTCTTGGAAACGCCCAGGAAGGGGCAGATACCCAGGAACTTGGCCAGGACGTAGTTGTCCACCAGGATCATGGTAAAGAAGATGCTGGCAAGTTTAAGAGCGAGTTCCATTATGCGTTGCCCCCTTCCTCAACCTCAGCCACTGCGGGCTTTTCCTTCTTGGGGCGGGTGGTCAGCCAAGTAGCGGCTGCCATCATCACGCCGAAGACGAAGAAGCCGCCGGGTGCGCTGGTCATCAGGGAGAAGGAGTCGATGGACTCGGGGATCACGCGGATTGCAAAGCCTTCAGGCAGGAAGGGGAACAGGCCGTCCAGACCTGCCATCCAGGTACCGGCGCCCAGGATCTCGCGGATGGTACCCATAATGGTCAGAGTCAGGGTGAAGCCCAGGCCCATGCCCAGGCCATCCAGAGCGGAGTCCACGACGCCGTTCTTGGAAGCGAACATCTCGGCACGGCCCAGAATGATGCAGTTAACAACGATCAGGGGCAGGTACACGCCCAGGGACTTATCCAGAGCGGGCACATAGGCCTTGACCAGCATCTGCACCACGGACACGAAGCCGGCAATGACGGTGATGTAACAGGGAATACGGACCTGATTGGGAATGACCTTACGCAGAGCAGAAATGGCCATATTGGAGCAAATCAGGACGAAGGTTGCGGCCAGGCCCATACCAATGCCGTTGGAGGCCATGGTGGTAACAGCCAGAGTGGGACAGGTGCCCAGGACAAGCCGCAGGACAGGGTTCTCATTCAGAAGACCGTTGGTAAGGATCTTCATTTTGCTATTTTTACTCATCTCGACTCACCCGCCTTTCAAGGAATCATGTTGTACGCGTCAATGGCAGCATTGACAGCGCCGGTAACTGCCTTACTGGAAATGGTGGCGCCGGACACCTTATCGATGTTCTCGCCCACGGTCAGAGTCTCGGCAGCCTTGCCTTCGAACTGACCCCAGAAATCGGTCTTGACGGTGACGTTGGTACCAACGCCCTGAGTCTCGGCCTGCTCAGTTACCTTGATCTGCTTGATGGTGTCGTCGGGATTGAATGCGACCATGACGGTGACATTGCCGCCGTAGCCCTTGCCGTGAGCAATGATGACAGTACCGGCGCCGTTATCGGCAACGGAGATGTCGCTCACGTTTTCGGCCTGGATATCAGACATGACGGTGAAGCTGTCAGCATCGGGCAGCAGCTCCTTACGTGCCTTATTCTGGGCCTGGATGGTAGCTTCCTTGATAATGGGGGCAGTCATCTGGTTGGTGGCTGCCAGAGCGCCGGTGACAACGATGCAAATGACAACCAGCACGACGATAGGCTTGAAGACCTTGTTCCAGTTACTCATTTTGCAGCAGCCTCCTTCTTCTTGCTCTTCTTTGCGATGCCCAGCTTATCCTGACGGGTCAGGACCTCGATGTAAGGCACCAGCAGGTTCATCAGCAGAATAGCGAAGGACACGCCCTCATTCATGGTACCGAAGTGACGGATCATCATGGTGATGATGCCCAGGCCAATGCCGAAGACCAGCTTGCCCTTTTCGGTGGTGGGAGAAGTGACATAGTCAGTGGCCATAAAGAAGGCACCCAGCATCAGACCGCCGGACAGCAGCTGAACAACGGGGTCCAGGCCGAAGCAGACGCTGAGGACTGCCACGGTGGCCAGATAAGTAACAGGGATCATGGGGCTGATGACCTTGGTGACGATCAGATAGATGCCGCCAACCAGCAGGGCCAGTGCGCAGGTCTCGCCCAGCACGCCGCCGTGGTTACCCAGCAGCAGGGTGACGTACTCGGAAGCGCCCAGCTGATCAGCCACAGCCAGAGGAGTGGCAGAAGCCAGAGCGTCGATCCCGTTATCGGGGATGGGATAATTGGCCATACGGCTGGCGAAACCGACAGCCAGAGCAATACGGCCGACAATGGCGGGGTTGGCGAAGTTATAGCCGATGCCGCCGAAGAGCTGCCTGACGATCACGATAGCGATGAAAGCGCCAACAATGGCCATCCACCAGGGCAGGGTGGCGGGCATGGTGGAGGCCAGCAGCATACCGCTAACAACTGCAGAGAAGTCACCGATGGGATTCTCACGGCCAACCATCTTGCAGTAGCCGTACTCAAAGAGCACACAGGCTGCAACGGTGATAGCGGTGAGGATCAGAGCGTTGATGCCGAAGACAACGACAGAGGCGATCAGTGCAGGGACCAGAGCGATGCACACGCGCTGCATGATCTTGGCAGTGGTATCAGGGCTCGTAATATGAGGAGCCGCAGTAACGATCAGCTTGTTATCCATTACTTCTTACCTCCGTTCTTCATCATGATCTTGGCAAGAGCAATGGTCTGAGCCAGAGGACGCTTGGCAGGGCACACAAAGGAGCAGGTGCCGCAGCTCATACACAGATCAGCGTTCAGCTCGTGGAGCATCTCCACGTTGCCGTCGTGATACACCTGAACGATCTCCTTGGCAGACAGGCCCAGGGGGCAGGCGTTGGTGCAGCGGCCGCAGTGGATACAGTTGGTCTCCTTGGGGATGTGAGCCCACTTTCTGGAGAAGGCCAGGACGGCGTTGTTATTCTTCAGAATGGGCTGGGACAGGTCTGCCAGGCAGTTACCCATCATGGGGCCGCCGTACAGGACCTTACCGGGTTCCTCAGTGAAGCCGCCGCAGAAATCCATCAGCTCCTGAACAGGAGTACCGATAATAACTTCCACGTTCTTGGGCTCCTTGATGACGTCGCCGTCAACAGTCAGGCGCTTGGTCACCAGAGGCATACCGGTCTCCAGATACTTACCCACGAAAGCCACGGAGGTCACGTTCATCACGATGACGCCCACGTCGGAGGGCAGGCCGGGGAAGGGAACTTCACGGCCGGTGCAGTTCTCGATCAGGACCTTCTCAGCGCCCTGGGGGTAACGGCAGGGCAGGGTCTTGACCTCGATGGGCTTGCCTGCTGCTGCCTGCTGCATGGTCTTGATAGCCTCGGGCTTATTGCCCTCGATGCCGATGACGCACTTGGGAATGTCCAGGTACTTCATCACGTTCTCGATGCCGCTGAGGATATACTTGGTATCCTCAATGAAGCAGCGGTTATCAGAAGTAATGTAGGGCTCGCACTCTGCGCCGTTGATGACCAGAGTGTCGATCTCGTCCAGGTTCTTGGGAGCCAGCTTGACGGCGGTGGGGAAACCGGCGCCGCCCAGGCCGACCAGACCGCTGGCGCGGACTGCATCCTGGAAAGACTTCAGATCGGTCACCACAGGAGGAGCAATGGCGGGATCCACCGTCTGCTCTCCATCAGGAATGATGACCACTGCGGTCTGAGGTGCTCCGTTAGGAGCGGTGATGGAAATGACGCTGTCAACTTTGCCGGAAACACCGGAGTGGATATCAGAGGAGACAAAGCCGCCGGCCTTGCCAACTACAGTACCCACGTCCACATGATCGCCCTTGGCCACGGCGGGAGCCGCAGGAGCACCAATGTGCTGACCCATGGAAAGAACGATTTTGGTCGGTAACGGCATTGCTACCGTCGCAAGGTTGGAAGTTCTCTTGTCATGAGGAACTCCCGCACCCTGTGCGGAACGCTTGAGAAATTTACTCATTCAGATTTCGACCTCCCTATAACTGCAATCGCTGGGGTAAGTTGGCTGTCAAATCCCACAGCGATCCGGCGCTCCCTCGCCGATGCATACTGTGGTCACGGAGGTGTTACATACCGGATTTCTCCACGCCCCCGAAACAGCCATTGTCGAGTGTGTCTGCTGTTCTACCAGACGCACGACAAAGCCCGCCGTACCGTTTTTCTTAAAAAAATTTAGTACGTCGGTCCTGCTCATGTTTTTTATAATACACCAATTCAGTTTTAATTGCAATCATTAAATAGACAAACTCCCTCTCCCCTCTTCTTCATTCTGCAACTTGTCCCCTTAAATTCTGCAAAAAAGAGGGGTGCGGATCTCTCCGCACCCCTCTTTTTATACTCAGCAGCAAGCGCCGCAGCCACGATTGCAGCCACAGCCGCCACAGGAACCGCCGCAGCCGCCACACTCGTTTCCACAGCAGCAGAACAGAATGATGATCAGGACAATGATCCACAGACAGCTGCTGCCGCCCCATCCATTATTACAGCACCCCATGCGAGTACCTCCTGTATGACGTTTTAAGAGGGCTGATCTGCCGCTCTTGAACCATCATATGGAGAAAGCCCGTACCAGGTGCAGGCCAATTTCAAACTTACCCCAGATGCTCGTAGTCGTACAGCATTCCGGCCATGGACGCACGGTCGCCGGCCCACTGGGGCAGCAGCTTCATCTGGTCATGGTACATGCTTCCCAGCACGCCGGCTGCAACAGCCCAGGACACGGCGTCCTCAGCCCAGCCACTGATCCGGTCACGATCCAGAAACACATCGAGATCACCGCGCTGAGTCAGTTCCTTGCCCAGATAGTGGACGGAGAAGTTATACAGCAGCTGGGCGAACTGCTCCCGGGTCACCAGAGCCTCCGGGTCAAAGGTGTTCGGTCCGGTTCCTCCGGTGATCTTCTGGTCATAGGCCCACTTGACAAAGGGGGCATACCACTTGTCCTCCGGCACGTCCTTGAAGCTGTGATGGGCCGCAGCGTCCATTTCATCCTTGGGCTGACCGGCCATCTTATAAAACACTGTCACGATCATTGCCCGGTTCATCTTGATGCCGGGGCCGAATTCGTTTGCACTGATACCGGAGAAATAGCCTTTCTGATAAACATACTCGATATTTCTGTAGTACCAGTCAAAATGGGACACATCCCAGAAGGGCAGATGATCCGGATTACCGCCGGTACGCAGATAATCGCTCTGCACGCCCAGGCGGGCCACGCCGGACTTGATCTCCACCCGGGCAGTGGTGTTCTCCCCCACCAGATACCGGTGACCGGTCTTCAGATGTCCCTCGTTGGATACTTCCTCTCCGGTGGTCACATCAATAAAAGCGCCGTTATGATACACACCGGCCGCTCCCTCGCCCATCAGCACACTTCCTCCGGTGGTCAGCTCAAAGAGTTCTCCGTCATGGCTGTCCATAGGGGTTAGTGCCGCACTGTACTGCATATTCGCCCCGTGTTCAACCAGACCCTGCAGCTCTTTCTGCGCCTGATCCAGCTTTGCTTTTTCGGCGTCGTAGATTCCCTGAAGCTTCTGGTTTCCGACCTCTTCGCCCTTCTGCTCTGCCGCAGGCATGAACTGTGCCGTCACATAGTCCAGCGTCACCAGGCTGTCCTCAGAGGTCAGCGCATAGCCTGCTCCCGCCAGCACAGAGGCAGAGACCAGACCGGCTATCAGAAATTTAGTGGTTTTTTTCATTTGTTCTCCTTCGGATTACCCGTTTTCCTTGATTTCGTTCGATTCATCTGCTGCCTGCTCCCGCTGAGAGATCATATAGCTCAGCGCCAGCAGACTGTCGGAAAAGTGGACAGACTCCACCACCACATCCTCCTGCTGGAAATTCACCTCATAATTAGTAAAATTCCAGATGCCCTTTACCCCGGAGGCCACCAGCTTGTCACCCATCTCCTGGGCAGCGGAGATCGGCACGGTCAGCATACCTACGCTGACATTGTGCGCCCGGACAAAAGCCTCCAGCTGATCGGCGTGATACACAGGAACCCCCGCGATCTTCCCACCCACTACTGCGGGATCAATATCAAAGGCAGCCAGCATACGAAATCCGTTGCTGGAAAATTTAAAGTTCTCAATGATGGCGCGGCCCAGGTTTCCGGTTCCTACCACCACAAGGGTGTGTCCCCGGCTGATCCCCAGGATCTCGCCGATCTCCTCTTTCAGGCTGTCTACCTTATATCCATAGCCCTGCTGGCCAAATTCACCGAAACAGAACAGATCCTGTCTGATCTGCGAGGCGGTAAGCCCCATTGACTTGCCCAGCGCGCTGGAAGAAATACGTACAGTTCCCGCATCCTGCAATTCAGACAGGTGACGGTAATATCGGGGCAGACGGCGGATAACAGCCGTCGATACACGAACATTTCGTTTCATCTGAGTCAAGCTCCCATCCATGGTTCCACGCATACAGCGTTACTTATTCAGTTTACTCTATTGCGCCTGCCCTGTCAAACCTTTTACACATTGCGGCAGAATGGTTCTGCGCTTACATCATACGAAGGATTTCCTTCTTCAGCCGACCCATGATCCGCTTCTCCAGACGCGAAATATAGGATTGAGAGATGCCCAGCAGATCGGCGACCTCCTTCTGTGTACATTCCCTCCTGCCATCCAGCCCGAAGCGCAGCGTGATGATCTTCTGCTCCCGCTCCTCCAGCCGGTCCATAGCCTGACGCAGCAGCTGCCGGTCCACATCCGCCTCGATCGGCTGCACTACAATATCTCCATCCGTACCCAGTACATCTGACAGCAGCAGCTCATTGCCGTCCCAGTCCGTGTTCAGCGGTTCATCAAAGGACAGCTCGCTCTTCTGATTTGCGGTTTTGCGCAGAAACATCAGGATTTCATTTTCAATACACCGGCTGGCGTAAGTGGCCAGCTTGATCCCCCGTGACGCCTGGTAGGTACCCACCGCTTTGATCAGCCCGATGGTTCCGATTGAGATCAGATCTTCAATGTTGATCCCTGTATTTTCAAATCTTCTGGCAATATAAGCCACCAACCTGAGATTATGTTCAATAAGCAGATTTCGGGCTGCCGGATCGTTTCTCCCCAGCCGGGTGATCAGCTCCTGTTCCCGCTCCCTGCCCAACGGCGGCGGCAGCGTATCGCTGCCGCCAATGTACATGATCTTTCCCGGTGCGCACAGACCCAGCCGGTCCAGCAGCCTTTCCGTCCATTTCCTCATCTTACTAAATAGACCCACGATACTCTTCCTTTCCACCCGTTCATCCGCGGCAGGCCATCGGGTTGACCAGCGCCTTATAATGTCCTCCATCGGAAACCGGAGTCGGAGACAACGCCACCAGCAGGCTTCCGCTCTCTTTTCCGTTTATATCCACCTGATCCATCTTCACTCCCAGAAGCATTGCACGGCTCACCCCCACCGCCCGGTAGGGAATCAGACGGAAGCGGCCTTTCTCCTGCCCTCTCTGCAGCTCCGGAAGCGCAGACACAGGATCCAGCATCCCGCCCAGAGAAATCGGCACAGAGAACAGCCCCGCAAGATACTCCCCCTCCGCTACTATAACCGGACAGCCCAGGATCGGGTCAGTCAGCGTATTCCCCGTATCTAGAAGGGCCATCAACTCCACGCTTCTGTCTCCCAGCTTCATTCGGACCGGAATCAGCTCCCCTGATGTTCCCGTGTGGGCTGCCGCTTTTCCCATAACTGCTGTTATAACCAGATAACAGATCCCCCCGGACAGCAGTACCATTTTCAGATCCAGCGGAGAGTAGTAGACCCCATTTCCCAGTGACAGTCCGTCTCCGCCCAAAAGGCTGATTGCCAGAACACCCCCGCCAAAGGCAAAAGTCAGCAGCAGAAATACCACGCTTTGCCGCAGTAGTCGGCGGCTGCTGCCATAGGCGATCAGCACCATCAGCAGACCGCAGCTTCCCCGGCACAGAGGGTGATTCAGAAATCGGAATCCGGGCACGAAGATCAGCACTGCATATACTCCCCCCAGCGATCCCGCAAGAACGTATCTGCATCGCCGCAGACGCTCTCCCGTCAGTCGTGCTGATGACAGCAGGAGCAGGTAGTCGATCATCATGTTCAGCAGGAACAGGGTGTCCATATAAATGACCGTCGCTTCTCACCTCCCGATATATCGAAATTTATTATAACGACTCACTATGGAGAAAGCGGTCACAAACCGCGGCAGAACGTCCAGCCCTTCGGGCATAAAAAAGAAAGCCCGTGCATATTGCACGGGCTTTCCGAATAATCTGAATTCAGTTTGAGATTCAGGCCTCAGCCTTGTTCTTACCCTTGAACAGCATGCCCACCAGGCCGCAGACAACAGCGGGAACGATCCAGCCGAAGCCCAAAGAGGCCATGGGCAGAGCCTTCAGGAAGGGCATCTCCACGCCGCCGTAAGAGGACAGGGCGCCCAGAGAGCTGACGATCAGAGAACCGACCACAGCAAAGCGGAAGGCCATATCAGACAGCTTGGGGATGAAGGACAGACCGATCAGGACCAGAGTGGGAGGATAGACGATATCCAGAACAGGAGCGGCAATGCCGATCAGCTGATCCAGACCCACGTTGGAGACCACAGCGCTGAAGACGCAGATCACGGTGACCAGCAGGCTGTAGGAGATGCGGCCCTTGCTCAGATCAGAGAAGTACTGAGAGCAGGAGCTGACCAGGCCGATGGCGGTGGTCAGGCAGGCCAGAGCCACCACAATGGCGAACAGAGCGCTGCCCTTCTGACCCAGCAGACCGGTCACAATGCCCAGAACCACGGTGGAGCGGTTGACGGACATATCATACATCTGGGAAACGGTGGCGCCCAGAAAGGTCAGGCCGCCGTAGACAACCAGCAGCATCACGCCGGCCACAATGCTGGAGCGGATGGCCACGCTGCGCTTCTCGGCGCGCTCGTGATAGCCCTTGCTCTCGGCGCTGCGCAGAATCAGAACGCCGAACAGCATGGTGGCCAGAACGTCCATGGTCTGGTAGCCAACCTTGATGCCCTCGGAAGCCACATTCTCCAGATGAGGAGTCTCGGCGATCTCACCCAGAGGAGAAATCACACCGCGGACGATCAGAATGATAGACCCAGCAGCAGCAGGGGGGTCAGGATTTTACCCACGATATCCACCACGGAATTTTCACGGACGGTGCAGGCAAACACAATCACAAAGAACAGCACGGAGAATACCACGCTGTTGATGCCGGGAACCAGGGGAGAAACAAACTCGAAGGTCATGGCTGCGGTACGGGGGATTGCCAGCATGGGGCCGATGCACAGCACGATAGCACACATCAGCAGGGTAGCAGGAACCTTACCGATGGGGCGAACAATACCCTCGGAACCGCCGCGGCGGAAAATAGAAAACAGGGCTACCAGAGCCAGTCCGATGTCAGCAATGTAGTAGCACACAAAGCCCAGGCCCCACTCGGAGCCGGAGCCCATGCCCAGATAGGGCGGGAAAATGACGTTGCCTGCTCCAAAGAACATGGAAAACAGTGCAAAGCCAATGACAAACATATCCACGTTTGTACTCTTATTCTTCATATAACGGTCTCCTCCTTTACAGTTTTGTAATGGAAATAAGGCCTATCTCCAAAACATAACATTACACAAGTTTATAGTATAGATATCTGTACATTCTTTGTCAATCAACGAACCGGATGGATTAAGCTATTATTTTGTACGGAAATATAGGAAAACACACAATACCGACTATGATTCGTCGTCAAAAATATTAAATTACTCCGTACTGCTCATAATTTGCCTGTCTAAATTGTAGAACTTTAATTCAGCGAAGTGCCTTCAGAATGTCCTGCCGCTCTTCCTCACTGTAACAGCCGTTCAGAACAGCCAGCAAAGCATTGGTACTCATACGCTCCGGAAGCTTCAGCCGCTTCAGCAGCTCCAGCCTCCTCCGGGCGCTGTCCGGGCCTCCGGTCAGCCCCGCTGCAAACAGGTCAGCCTTCGTCAGCGGGCGTTCCTCAGGTACTTCCAGAATCGGTTTTTCCAGTACCGTGGCTCCTGCTCTTCGCAGGACCTGCTCCAGAACCTGAGGCGTCATACCTTCCACGCCCAGCTTCCCTTCCTTCCCTCCGACTTTTTTGCGCTTCTCTTTTCCGTAGATGTCAGGGATGTAGGCGTGCTTGATATAC
>SAMEA104404103__coassemble_1519_pt1 | contig 13942 bp, 11 predicted proteins | sample SAMEA104404103__metabat2_high_PE_047 | metagenome-assembled genome bin SAMEA104404103 (sample SAMEA104404103) | Balaenoptera acutorostrata | reverse complement strand
GGAACCGGTAGATGGACTGGTCGTCGTCGCCCACCACGCAGAAGTTCTCATAGCCCCCGGCCAAGGTGGAGGCCAGCAGGTACTGCAAATTGTTGGTATCCTGATACTCGTCCACCAGCACGTACTTGAACTTGCGCTGGTAGTAGGTCCGCACGTCCTCGTGGCCCAGCAGCAGCCGGACCGTGTGGAGGATGATGTCGTCAAAGTCCAGGGCGTTGGCGTCCCACAGGCGGCGCTGGTACTCGCAGTAGATCTTTGCGATCTTGGTCAGGCGGAAGTCCCCTGCCTTCTCACAGTCGGCCAGGTACTCGTCGGCCAGCTTCATGGCGTCCTTGGCCTTGGAGATGTGGCCCAGCACGGAGCGGGGCGGGAACTGCTTGTCGTCGATATTCAGCTCCTTCAGACAGTCCTTGATGACCCGCAGGGAGTCGTCGGTGTCGTAGATGGTGAAGGAGGAGGCAAAGCCCAGCTTTTCAATGTCCCGCCGCAGGATGCGGACGCAGGCAGAGTGGAAGGTGCTGGCCCAGATGTCCTCGGCCTCAGGCCCCAGCATGGCGGACAGGCGGTCCTTCAGCTCTCCGGCAGCCTTGTTGGTGAAGGTGATGGCCAGAATGGACCAGGGCACAGCCGGGTCCACCTTGCACAGATCCTCCTGGCGGTACTTGTCCCCTTCTCCGGTCCTGGCGTAGTCCTCCAGGAAGTCCAAATCCTCCGGGGTGACCCACTGGGGGATCTCCTCGGTGTCGGAGCCCCGGCCGTAGCGCATCAGATTGGCGATCCGGTTAATCAGCACGGTGGTCTTGCCGCTGCCTGCGCCGGCCAGCAGCAGCAGAGGGCCCTCGGTAGCCAGGACGGCCTTTCTCTGCTCCGGGTTCAGGCGGTAAAAGTCCCGCTCGATGGCCCCCCGTCGGGCCTTCATAAATCTCAGTTCCTCGTCGTGATTCAGCATAGTCTCTCGCTTTCTATCTCCAGCGGGGGCGTCGCCTCCGCGTTGATCCGTAATCTTTATTTTATAACAAAACCTCCCATTCGGTCAACCGGACAGAGCTTTTGTTTTCCGGACTCCGGCAGCGCCCTTTTCCGGTATACTTTCCTTCTCTTCCGTATAGAATAAGCCGTGACTCCCTTTAAATTTTTAAACGATTTTTAATGATTTTCCGGCAAATGATACCGGATTGTAACTTTGTCGTAATTTCTTTGATGAGATAGTATCAATTTAGCGTGCTATAATAAATACAAGTTCAAGAAAGGAGGGCCTTCCCTTATGAAGAAGCTCTTATTGTCCGTTCTGGTCGCTGCTTTGATGATCACTCCTCTGGGCGTGGTTGCCTCTGCCGAAAATGTGGGGCCCTCCGCCCCTCAGGCCGAGGAGAGCTACGCTCCCGGTCAGGTCCCCGCCCGCTTCACCGTGGCTGAGGCCATGGGGCCTGCGGTCCATGCAGTGGCACTGGCTATGATGAGCCGTGATGTGACCTCCTTCGATCCCGCCGATCCTGCGCTGGCCTGGGACGCCCTCTACAATATGCTCAGCATGTACGGCCAGCTGGATTCCCGCTCCGACTACCGGGACGAGCTGCTGGTGATTCCCTCCGAGACCGTGTTTGATTACGCCGCCGCCATCCTCCCCGACCTGAGCGTGCTGGGCGACCTGCCCGACGAGCTGGCCGACCGGATGACCTACGACGCCGAAACCGACAGCTATCTGGTGGTCTGCGGCAGCGACAGCCTGGCAGAAGTCCGGGCCCAGTCCGCAGGCAATGTGCTCACCGGCTCCCTGGTCTACCTGGTGGACGGGTCCGAGCTGACCGGCTTTGAAGCCGTCCTGGCTCCCGCTGATACCATGTTCGGCCGGGCCATCGTCTCCCTGGAACTGAATTAAGCCTCCCTTGAGGACGCGCCTGCGGGCGCGTCCTTTTTATTTCCCCACATAAGCTGATATTTTGTGGAAAACCTTGCGCCCCTTCCCGGTCTGGTTTATAATAAATTTGTATGTGTTCCGATTATCTCCGGAACCCCTATTTTTGATTATCTGAGGTGTCATACCATGAATCTGAACATTCAGGACTTTATCCGCCCCGGCAAGCACTGCCATCTGGCCGGTATCGGCGGCGTGTCTATGTCCCCTCTGGCCGAGGTGCTCCACGGCAAGGGCGTCATCGTCACCGGCTCCGACATGAAGGAGAGCGCCGCAGTGGAGCATCTGCGTTCCCTGGGCATCCCCGTCACCGTGGGCCACAAGGCCGAAAGCGGTCTGGGCGCCGACTGCATCATCCGCACCGCCGCCATCCACGACGACAACCCCGAGATCGCCGCCGCCCTCAAGGCCGGTATCCCCGTCTTTGAGCGTGCCCAGGCCTGGGGCGCCATTATGACCCACTACCAGAACGCGCTGTGTGTGGCCGGTACCCACGGCAAGACCACCACCACCTCCATGTGCACCCACATCTTCCTGGCTGCTCAGAGAGACCCCTCCGTCATGCTGGGCGGCGTTCTGCCCATCATGGGCGCCGGTCACCGCTCCGGCAAGGGCGACACCATCATTCTGGAGTCCTGCGAGTACTGCAACTCCTTCCTGTCCTTCTTCCCCACCGTGGCCGTGATCCTGAACGTGGACGCCGACCACCTGGACTTCTTCAAGGACCTGGACGATGTGAAGCACTCCTTCACCCGCTTTGCCCGTCTGGTGCCTCCCACCGGCTATGTGGTGGCTGACCTGGACGATCCCAACACCATGGACTGCGTGAAGGGCATCGACCAGCGCGTCGTCACCTTCGGTCTGGAGCAGGGCGACGTCCATACCGAGAACCTGACCTATGTGAACGGCTACGGCACCTTTGATATTGTGGTCAACGGCGAATTCTACTCCCATGTGGAGCTGTCCGTCCCCGGCGTCCACAACGTCCGCAACGCCCTGGCTGCCGCCGCCTCCGCTCACTGTCTGAACGTGCCCGGCGAGGCCGTGGCCGAGGGTCTGAAGGCCTTCCACGGTGCAGGCCGCCGCTTTGAGAAGAAGGGTCAGTTCAACGGGGCCGATGTGTACGACGACTACGCCCACCACCCCCAGGAGCTGAACGCTCTGCTGACCACCGTGAAGAACCTGGGCTACAAGCGGGTGATCTGCGCCTTCCAGCCCCACACCTACTCCCGTACCCACGAGCTGTTCCACGACTTCGCCCAGGTGCTGAAGCTGCCCGACGTCACCGTTCTGGCCGAGATCTTCGCCGCCCGCGAGGTCAACACCCTGGGTATTTCCTCCAACGATCTGGCAAAGGAGATCCCCGGCTCCGTCTTCTGTCCCACCCTGGACGACGTCACCGACAAGCTGGCCCAGCTGGCCCAGCCCGGCGACCTGATCCTCACCGTGGGTGCAGGCGACATCTATCTGGCCGGCGAAAAGCTGGTAGCCAGAGCATAACAAAGCCATAAAAAAGCGGGAACCGCAGCTGCGGTTCCCGCTTTTTGTTTATTCGATCAACTGACACAGGCTCCTGCCTGCTCCATCTTGGGACGGTTCATGTAGTATTTGGGACTGGTCAGATGGCGGATGATGTTCTGACGGGTGACCATGCCCACATAGGCGCCCCGGTCGTCCACCACAGGGATAAAGCTCTGCTTCATGGCACGATCCACCAGCTCCTCCATGGTCACGTCGATACGGACGGCGGGATTGAAATCCCTCCGGAGGATGGTCCGCAGCCGCACCTTTTCCTGGGCCTTCATGCCGCAGTCCTCCCGGTCCACAATGCTCCAGAGGAAGTCCCCCTCGCTGACCGTGCCGACATAGCTGCCGTCGCGGTCCAGCACCGGCAGGGCGGTGTAGCCATAGACCCGGAGCTTCTCCAGCCCCTGGCGGATGGTTGCGTCTTCGTATAAGTAGGCCGTCTGGGCCTTGGGCGTCAGCAGGGAAATGACGTTCAATGAAATATCTCCTTTCCGGCGTATCCGAACACAGGTTGTTTCTTCCTGTATTTATAACATACCATCATTCCCCCGTAAAATCTACAGACAAAATGTTAAGAATTGCCCAGCTGTTTTGTTAATATCGCTGCAAGGCAAATTTAAATCTTTTTAAATTGACTTTCCATCCCAACGGCGATATATTACTTGAAAATCAGAACTTTTATTTTTGAGAGAAGTCGGATAATTTATGAGAAAAATTCTGAAAATACTGGGGATCGTCCTGCTTTTGTTCCTGCTTTATGTGCTTCTTGGCTCTGTTCTGCCTTTTGTGCGGCAGCCGGAGGTCAGCCCGGAGACAAAGGCCACCTTCCACCCGGAATCGGTTTACGGCGGGGACTATTCCGGCCAGCGGGTGGACGTCATTTCCGACAACGGAGAGGCTCTTGCAGAACGGCTGCGGCTTATCGACCAGGCCCGGGACCGGATCATCCTGTCCTCCTTTGATTTCCGGTCGGACAGCTCCGGAATTCAGGTGCTGGCCGCTCTGGTGGACGCCGCCGAGCGGGGCGTCCACGTCCAGGTCATTGTGGACGGACTGGCGGGCCTGCTGCGGATGGAGGGCAATCCGCTGTTCTACGCCCTGTCCGCCCAGCCCAATGCCCAGGTGAAGCTGTACAGCCCCATCCGCCCCTGGCTGCCCTGGACGCTGATGGGCCGTCTCCACGACAAGTACCTGGTGGTGGATGACGCCGCCTTTGTGCTGGGCGGGCGGAACACCTATAACTTTTTCCTGGGGGATCACGACGGCTGGATGAACTACGACTGGGACGCCCTGGTCTGGTCGGAGAGCAGCACCGACGCCCTGGATCAGGTGGTGGACTACTTCGACTCCATCTGGAACTATAAGGAGAGCAAGGTCTTCCACAACGACCCCAGTCTGCTGGAGCAGGACAAGGTGAAGGAGGCCCGGGCCCAGCTGGCTCAGGTTTACGCTCAGGTGAAGGAGGAGCACCCCGACTGGTTCACCGTCCGGGATTACGCCTCCACCACTCTGCCTGCCGGGAAGATCACTCTGCTCCACAACCCGGTCCACGCCTACGCCAAGGAGCCCACCTGCTACTACCAGATGACGGAGATCCTGGCCAGACCCGGCGCCGATGTGATGATCCACACCCCCTACCTGATCTGCAATCAGTGGATGCTGGACCGGCTGGAGAACATCTGCTCCCAGGCTGACCGGGCGCGGATGCTGACCAACTCCATCGCCAACAACGGAAATCCCTTCGGCGCCATGGATTACTGGGCCCACAAGGACAGGATCCTGGATACCGGAATTGAAATGCTGGAGTACGACAGCGGCGTTTCCTACCACGGCAAGTGCGCCCGTATGGACGACCGGATCACCATGGTGGGCTCCATGAACTTTGACATGAGAAGCGCCTACATCGACACGGAGCTGATGCTGGTCATCGACTCCCCGGAGGTCAACGCCAAAATGGCCGGACTCATGGAGGACTATGAGGAGGAATGCCTGCAGGTGGTGGACGTGGACACCTCCGTTGCCCCCGAGGGCCGCACGCCCCGTGAGATCGACAAGTCCAAGCTGCACACCATGACCTTCATGCGGCTGTTCCTGGGCTGGAGCCGCTTCCTGCTGTAACAGAACGCCTTTTCTTCCCGCTCCGGCTCTGCCGGGGCGGGCTTTTTTCCACTCCCTTCCTTTTCTCTTGACTTTAGCGCTTTTAAGTGTTAAACTTCACTTTATCAAAGTATCGAGAGGAAGGCGAGCGAAATGGCTGTTAAAATGGGATTGCTCCTGCTGTTTTTTGCCGTGATGATCGGCGTTGGTCTGGCCTGCCGGCGACAGGCTGCCGATGTGAACGGCTTTGTGCTGGGCGGCCGGTCTGTGGGCCCCTGGCTCACTGCCTTCGCCTATGGTACCTCCTACTTTTCCGCCGTGGTCTTTGTGGGCTACGCAGGCCAATTCGGGTGGAAATACGGTATTTCCGCCACCTGGGCCGGGATCGGCAACGCACTGATCGGTTCTCTGCTGGCCTGGGTGATCCTAGGACGCCGCACCCGGATCATGTCCCAGCATCTGGACTCGGCCACCATGCCCCAGTTCTTCGGCCGCCGGTTCCGGAGCCCCTCTCTGAAGCTGGCCGCCTCCGTCATCATCTTTATTTTTCTCATTCCCTATACCGCCAGCCTCTATAACGGGCTGTCCCGGCTGTTTGCCATGGCCTTTCACATCGACTATGAGCTGTGTGTGGTCATCATGGCCGCTCTGACAGGGATCTACGTGGTGGCCGGAGGCTACATGGCCACCGCCATCAACGATTTCATCCAGGGGATCATCATGCTGTTCGGCATTGTGGCAGTCATCGCTGCCGTGCTCTCCCAGCAGGGCGGTTTCCTTCAGGCTCTGGAGGGTCTGGCCCGGGTCAGCGACCCCGCCGTGTCCCGGACCCCCGGGATCTTTGCCTCCTTCTTCGGTCCCGATCCGGTGAATCTGCTGGGCGTGGTGCTGCTGACCTCTTTGGGCACCTGGGGGCTGCCCCAGATGGTGCAGAAATTCTACGCCATCCGCAGCGAAAAGGCCGTAGACGCCGGTACGGTGATCTCCACCGTCTTTGCCCTGGTGGTGGCCGGAGGCTGTTACTTCCTGGGCGGCTTCGGCCGGCTGTTCTCTGACCGGGTGGACGTGGACGCCCAGGGCTATGACGCCATTATTCCCGCCATGCTGTCCGGTCTGCCTGACCTGCTGCTGGCCCTGGTCATCATTCTGGTGCTGTCCGCCTCCATGTCCACCCTTTCCTCCCTGGTGCTGACCTCCAGCTCCACCCTGACTCTGGATCTGCTGAAGGACCGGATCTGGCCGGACATGAGCGAAAAGCGTCAGCTGCTCACCATGCGTCTGCTGCTGGTGGTGTTCATCGCTGTTTCCGTGGTCCTGTCCATTGTGCAGTACCGGGCCAACCTGGCCTTCATCGCCCAGCTGATGGGTATCTCCTGGGGTGCTCTGGCCGGGGCCTTTCTGGCCCCCTTCCTGTACGGTCTGTACTGGAAGGGCGTCACCGCTGCCGCCTGCTGGGTCAGCTTTCTGTTCTCCACCGGCCTGATGACCGCCAATATTTTCTTCCGGCCTCTGTTCCCGGTGCTGCTCCGTTCCCCCATCAATGCCGGCGCCTTCTGCATGGCGGCCGGACTGGTTCTGGTGCCCCTGGTGTCTCTGATCACACCCAAGCCGCCCCGCGCCCTGGTGGAGGAGGCCTTCTCCTGCTATGACAAGCAGGTGCTGGTGCCCCAGACCCAGGCGCTGGGAAATGGCAATTCCGTGCAATAACCGCGCCATTTCTGGGTAAAACCTCTATATTCAACAGGGTAAGCCTGTGGTATACTGAACGGGTACGCCACAGGCTGAACTGTTTTACGAAAGGCTGACCGTTTATTATGCTGATCGATATTCATACCCACACCTTCCCCACCGCCATTGCCGCCGTCACCATTGAAAAGCTGAAGCACCAGGGCCACACCACCGCCTTTACCGACGGCACCGTGGCCCAGCTGAAGGCGTCCATGGCCCGGGTAGGCGTGGACTACTCTCTTGTGCTGCCGGTGGCCACCAACATCCGGCAGGTGCGGAAAATCAACGAGGTATCTGCAAAGCTGCATTCCCACGCCGCCGAGACCGGCGTGCTGTCCTTCGGCGCCATGCACCCGGACTTTCCCGACTGGAAGGAGGAGCTGGCCCGGATCAAGGAGCTGGGCATGCCCGGCGTGAAGCTGCACCCCGTCTATCAGGGGGTGAATTTTGACGATATCCGCTATCTGCGCATCCTGGACCGCTGCGCCGAGCTGGGCCTCACCGTTCTGGTCCACGGCGGCCGGGACGTGGGCTTCCCCGACCGGGTGAGCATCACCCCTGCCATGATCCGCCACGCGGTGGAGGAGGTAGGCGACTTCCCCCTGATCGTGGCTCACATGGGCGGCTGGCACCAGTGGGACGAGGTGGAGGAGCTTCTGGTGGACACCCATGTGTTCCTGGACACCGCCTACGCCCTGGGGCGCATCCATCCTCTGGACGACGGCTTCTACGAGCCCGAGGATCTGCCCATGATGCAGACGGAGCAGTTCGTCCGCATGGTGCGCACCTTTGGCGCGGACCGGATCTTCTGGGGCACCGACACCCCCTGGCGGGACCAGCAGGAGAGCCTGGACCTGTTTTTACAGCAGCCCCTGACAAAAGAGGAGCAGGAGAAGATCCTGGGCGGCAACGCACAGAAGCTGCTGGGTCTGAAGGAACGAATCAAATAATTACAGCAAAGGCAGCACCCTCCGGTGCTGCCTTAATAATTCTTTATCGCCGGTGTTTCTCCCGTCTGATATAATAGGGACAGTGAATCTATATTGGAGGTCTGCCCCATGAACAGCAGAATTTTAGCCGTAGACGATGACAGCGCCATCCGCGAGCTGATCGCCGACGTTTTAAGTGAAACCGGTCTGGAGGTCACCACTGCCGCCTCCGGTGAAGAGGCCCTGTCCCTGCTGGAACAGGAGTCCTTCGATCTGGTGATCCTGGATATTATGATGGGCGGCATCAGCGGCCTTGAGGTGTGCCAGCTGGTGCGGGAGCGCATCACCTGCCCCATTCTCTTCCTCAGCGCCAAGAATGACGTGAAGGATGTGGTGGCCGGTCTGGGTCTGGGGGCCGACGACTATATGACCAAGCCCTTTGCCCTGGAGGAGCTCACCGCCCGGGTGCAGGCCCATCTCCGCCGGGCCGCCCGCTCCGCCCCTGTGAGCCGGGGTCCCATCGAGATCGGCGAGATCTGTCTGGACCCCGACAGCCGCACCGTCACCCGTCAGGGCCAACCGGTTTCTCTGTCCACCCGTGAGTTTGACCTGCTGGCCTATATGATGGCCCACGCAGGGGAGACGTTATCCCGGGAAAAGCTCTACAAGGGCGTGTGGGGTACAGACTACGGCGACGTGGGCGCGGTAGCCATCAACATCAAGAACCTCCGCAGCAAGCTGGACCCGGACTGGGCCTATATCAAAACCATGTGGGGCTCCGGCTACCGCTTCGTCACCCGCAGCAGCTATGTGGAGCAGGAAGGCGGACTGTAAATGGAACAGAAAAAGCAGCGGCGCTTTTCCCGGCTGCCTGGCGTGTGCTGGCTGTCGGAAAAGCTGTCCCGCAAAATGATCCTGACCCTGCTGATCTTCGCTGTGCTGGGCTGGGCTCTGTCCTTCAGCTATCTGATCCAGAGGATCCAGGTCCACACGGGCCAGATCTATGACCAGGCCATGGACCAGGCCTATGACCTGACCTTACAGGTGGCCTCCTTTCTGGAGGGCAGCCAGGGGGACTACTCCGGTCTGACCGCCTATCTGGACGAGCACCGGCTGGGCTGCAGTCTGGAGGACAGCCAGGGTCGTCTCATTTACCAGCATACCCCCGCATCCCCCTCCGGCACCCACCTGACCGCCTCCGGCAGCACCACCGTGCTGATCCCCGGCAGCGAGCCTCTGCAGGTACACGTGTGGGCCTCCACCCTGGACCGCCACGACCTGGTCCACTCCGTGGGCCAGCGCACCTTTGTCTCCCTGACCGTGTTCAATCTGGCCATCTTTGTGGCCGCCCTGATCCTGCTGTACGTCCTCATTGTGGCCCCCATCATCGCCCTCCGGCGCACCATGCTGGCCTACTCCGAGGAGGGGGCCCTGCCCGGACGCAGTCCCCGCCGGGACGAGGTGGGCAAGCTGCAAAACTCCTTCGCCGATTTGATCGGCCTGCTCCGGGCCAAGGAGCAGTCGGAGCACCGGCTCATCGCCTCCATCTCCCACGACATCAAGACCCCGCTGACCTCCGTGCTGGGCTATTCCGAGCGCCTGCTCAGCGCCAGCCTGCCTCCGGAAAAGCAGCAGCGCTACCTCCAGGGCATCCATGACAAGGGCCTTGCCATCAAAACCATCGTGGACGAGTTTGACGAGTATCTGGACGCGGGCATCCGGGAGGACATCCCCATGGAGCCCATGAAGGTAAAGCTGCTCTGCCAGGTCCTGGAGCGGGACTATATGGGGGAGCTGGCCGACGCTGGGGTGGAGCTGAGCATTGACTGTAACTGTCCCGAGGCGGAATTCCTCTGCAATCCGCCCCACATGATCCGGTATTTCGGCAACCTGATCGGCAACAGCATCCACCACGCCGGGGCGGAACATCTGAAGCTGAACATTCTCTGCACCGCTTCCGGGGGCTATCTGTCTCTGGAATTTACCGACAACGGCGTAGGCGTGCCTCCCTCCCTGCTCCAGCAGATCTTCGAGCCCCTCTACACCAGCGACCGGGGCCGGAAGGTGTCCGGTCTGGGCCTGTCCATCTGCCGCAGCATCATCCAGTCCCACGGGGGCTCCGTCACCGCCTCCAACCGGGAGGATGGCGGCCTGTCCGTCCGTGCGCTGATCCCCCTGCGGAAATAACTTGCTCTTGGCAGCCGTCGGAAACTGTACTATACTGGTCTCCGATATTCTGAAATGCGAGGGGACGCCTATGCAGCACACCATTGAAAACGAATTTCTCCGGGTCACCGCCCATGAGCACGGAGCCGAATTAACCTCCGTCATCAAGCGGGACACCGGAGAGGAGCTGCTGTGGAACGCAGACCCCGCCGTCTGGGATTTCCACGCGCCTATTCTCTTTCCCTACTGCGGAAAGCTGAAAAACGGCATTTACCACCTGGACGGAGGGACCTATTCCGGGGCCATGCACGGCTTTGCCCGGGATATGGAGCACCGCTTTCTGGGTTCGGAGGCCTCCTCCATGTCCTTTGTGCTGGAGTCTGACCGGGCCACCCGCGCCCTTCTGCCCCGTGAATTCACCTTCCGCACCACCTATACCCTGTCCGGCCGCACCCTGCGCCACCGGGTGGAGGTGGTGAACCGGGATGACCGGGAGCTGCGCTTCGGACTGGGCTATCACCCGGCCTTCACCTTCCCCTTCGACGACAGACACACCACCGAAGACTACGAGATCCGCTTTGACAGCCCCCAGAGCCCCATCGTCCTGCAAAACTATATCAGCGGCCCCAACTGGGGCTTCATTTCCGGGGGCTCCTACCCCCTCCATCCAGACAGCGCCGTGATCCCGCTGAACGACCGGCTCTTCGACCACGACTCCATCTGCCTGAGCGGGCTCCACGCCAAAACCATCAGCATCTGTGAAAAGGACTCCAACCGCCGGGTCACCCTGGGGATCGGGCAGTTCCCCTATGTGCTGCTGTGGAGCATGATGGGTACGGACGTACTGAAATTCCTGGCCATCGAGCCCTGGCACTGTCTCCAGGACCACACCAACACCGACAACGACTGGGAGAAGAAGCCCTGCGCGGCTGTTCTGGCCCCCGGCCAGTCCTGGGAGACCCATCTGGATATGACCTTTGACCGATAAAAAAGCACCTGAAGGAAGTCCTTCAGGTGCTTTTCTTATGTCCAGTCCGCATCCTCCCGCAGGGGAAGGGTGCTGAAGATCTGACCCACCGCGCTTTCGTAGGCGGCGGTGTCCTGGGCTTTTTTGATCTGCTTGAATAATTTCTCTCCGCCCTGGAACAATTTACACTGATAGCTCCACAGCTCCTTCATGTGAAAGACGGTATTCCGTCCGCTGTTGAAGTTTTTCAGATAGGTGCGGTACAGCTCCTCGTGCATCCCCCGCAGCTCCTCCCGCTGTGCAGAAGGGCCGCCCTTGGCCTGTCTGGCCAGAGCGGGATTGGCGATCAGGCCCTGCCCGATCATCAGCTTATCCACAGTGGGGAACCTTTCTGTGAGTTTTTCGCAGTCCCCGGCAGAGACCAGTCCTCCGTTGTAGCAAAGACTGCCCCGGTAGGCTCCGGCGATGGCTTCAAACTCCTCCACCCGTACGGGCTCCCGGTAGTAGTCCTTCCGGACTCTGGGGTGGACGATGAGCAGGAAGATGGGGTACCTGGCGAAGATCTCCAGCAGCTCCCCGAACTCCTCCGGATCGGTGAGGCCCAGCCGGGTCTTGACAGAAATGTCCGCCTTCAGCCCGGCAGAGAAGATTTCCTCCAGAAACTGATCCAGCTTCCGGGGATCGCCCAGCATACCGGCGCCCTTGCCCTTGGCCACCACAGTGCCGGAGGGACAGCCCACATTCAGGTTGATCTCCCCATACCCCATGGCTTCCAGCTCCCGGGCGGCCCAGAGGAAATCCTCCGGCTCCTTTGTCAGCAGCTGGGGTACTCCGTCGATGCCCTCGTTGGCCTCCGGCGCAATATTCCGCAGCTCCCGGGGCGTGAACACATGGTCCCGGGTGGGACTGACGAAGGGCATGTAGTACTTGTCCACACCGGAAAAGAATTTACGGTGGGCACGGCGGTACTCACCCCCCGTGACCCCCTCCATGGGTGCAAAATAGTATTCCATGGAGCTTCGGTCAGTTGCCCAGCATGATGTTCAGGATCTCCACGTCGGTGGACTTCATGCCCTCGCGGCCCATGCGGCCCACGGCGGCGATGGTGTCCTCGGCGTTCTCCATGGTCATACCCTCGCCGGGCTGGAACACATTGCCCTCCAGGGCCAGCTCCAGGGCCATCAGACCGTTCTCCACGGCCAGGCCGATCTTGGCGGCGCAGCTGGCCTTGGCTCCGTCGCAGACCATGCCGCCCAGAGTCTGGATGCTGTTGGTGATGGTGTCGCACATGACCTGGTAGATGCGGTCGGCCTGATCCTTGCGGGTCAGCAGCATATAGGCGATGCCGCAGGCTGCGCCGGTGGCTGCGCTGGTGGCGCCGCAGTAGGCGCTCAGAGAGCCGATGTACTTCTTCTGGTGGACGCTGATCAGGTTGCCGATGACCATGGCCCGCAGCAGCATCTCATGGCTGACCTCCCAATGCTTGGCGAAAATCACGATGGGCATGGTGATGGTGATGCCCTGGTTGCCGCTGCCGCTGTTGATGACGACGGGCAGGGAGCAGCCGCTCATGCGGGCGTCGCTGCCGGCTGCTGCGGCGGCACGGGCCTGGAGGCGGACCTGGGTCAGACCTCTGGTGTAGTCGGCGTTGGTCATCATGATCTTGCCGGTCTCCACGCCGTAGTCGCCCTTCAGGCCCTCCTCGGAAATGGTGGTGTTATAGTTGATCTGCCGGTCCAGGATTTCCTGCACGTCCTCGATTTTCACCTCGTTGGCAAAGTCCAGAATATTGCGGACGTTCAGCAGCATACGGTCGGGGCCGTCCTTGGCCTCCTCCTTCTTCTGGGGCAGGTTCTCATAGACGGTGACGCCGTCCCGGATCTTGCGGGTGATGTTGTTGTGGTGCTCCTGGATCTCCACCAGAGCGGTGTGCTCCTTACCGGTCAGCTCGGCGGTGATGTACAGGTTGTCCACGCCCTCCACCAGCTCCACCTTGCAGAAGCCGTCGGCCAGCAGAGCCTTGGACTTCTCGATATCGGCGGGGGTGACAGACTCCAGAACAGCCAGAACGCTCTCGGCGCTGCCGCCCACGATACCCAGGGTGGCGGCCACTTCGATGCCCCGCAGTCCGCCGGAGTTGGGGACTACGACGCCCTTGACGTTCTTGACGATGTTGCCGCTGCACCGGACCAGGCACTTGACGGGCTCCTCACCCAGCAGCTCCCGGGCGGTTGCGCCGGCATAAGCGATGGCGATGGGCTCGGTACAGCCCAGAGCCACCAGCAGCTCCTCCTTCAGGATATCCAGATGATTCTGATAAAGCTTAGCATCCATAACTTATATCTCCTGTTACACATTTGGATTGTTTCTTCATGTCTCCCGTCCGTGGACAGGAGCAAAAACGGCACAGGTTTTCTGCCCGCGCCGCCTATGGCCTCATTATGACAAGTTTACCATCAAACGCCCTGTTTTTCAATAGATATTCTGTACCTGCATAACATTACCAATAGTGACAAACTGTACCTGTTGTGATAGTATAGAACCACAATGACATAGACGAGGAGGATCTTTCCAATGGATCGTTATGGTATTTCTGTCAACATTGACCACGTT
>SAMEA104404103__coassemble_1502_pt1 | contig 14005 bp, 12 predicted proteins | sample SAMEA104404103__metabat2_high_PE_047 | metagenome-assembled genome bin SAMEA104404103 (sample SAMEA104404103) | Balaenoptera acutorostrata | reverse complement strand
ATAAGCTGATCTCTCTGTCCCACCTGGAGCACTTCAAGCGCTATCCCATTATGCCCAAGTCCCTGATCAATGAGAACCGGGAGGGACTGATCATTGGATCTGCCTGCTCTGCGGGTGAGTTGTTCGATGCTATTGTCAAGGATAAGGATTGGGAGGAGCTGAAGCGCATTGCCTCCTGGTATGATTTCCTGGAGATCCAGCCTCTCTGCAACAACATGTTCATGCTGCGGAAGGGAATCGTCCGCTCCGAGGAGGAACTGCGGGACTTCAACCGTGTGGTGGTTCGTCTGGGTGAGGAGCTGAACAAGCCCGTCTGTGCCACCGGAGACGTGCACTTCCTGGATCCCAAGGATGAGGCCTACCGCCACATTCTTCTGGCGTCCAAGGGCTTTGATGATGCAGATGAGCCCCTGCCCATCTATTTCAAGACCACCGACGAAATGCTGGAGGAGTTCTCCTATCTGGGCAAGGAAAAAGCCAAGGAAGTGGTGGTCACAAATACAAATATGATCGCCGACTGGTGCGATCCCATCAAGCCTCTGCCGCAGGGCCTGTTCGCACCCAAGCTGGAGGACTCTGACGGCGAACTGAAGCGCCTGGTTTGGGGTAAGGCACATGCCCTTTACGGCGAAACGCCTCCTCAGATCGTGGTAGACCGTATCGAGGCAGAACTGGGCGACATTATCCGATGCAAATATGATGTTATTTACATGTCTGCCCAGAAGCTGGTGCAGAACTCTCTAGAGCATGGCTATCTGGTCGGCTCCCGAGGCTCTGTGGGCTCCTCCCTGGTGGCGTTTATGTCGGGTATTACGGAGGTTAACTCCTTGCCTGCCCACTATCGCTGCCCCAAGTGTAAGCATTCCGATTTTGAGTTCGGCCCCGCCCATGGCTACGGCTGCGGTGCAGATATGCCCGATGCAGTCTGCCCTGTCTGCGGTACGCCCTACGTGAAGGACGGCTTCAATATCCCCTTCGAGACTTTCCTGGGCTTCGGCGGTGACAAGGTCCCTGATATCGACCTGAACTTCTCCGGCGAGTACCAGTCCAGCGCTCACCGCTATACCTTTGAACTGTTTGGTCAGACCCACGTGTTCAAAGCAGGCACTGTGGGCACTGTGGCAGAGAAAACTGCCTACGGCTATGTCAAGAAGTATCTGGAGGAGAAGGGGAAGACCGCATCCAAGGCGGAGGAGGCCAGACTGGCCATCGGCTGTACCGGCGTCAAGCGAACCACCGGCCAGCACCCCGGCGGCATGGTGGTTATTCCTCAGGATAAGGAGATCTATGATTTCTGCCCTGTCCAGCACCCGGCTGACGACCCCAACAGTGATATCGTGACCACGCATTTTGAATATCATTCCATGGAGTCCAATCTGCTGAAGCTGGACATGCTGGGACACGATGACCCCACTATGATCCGTATGCTGGAGGACCTGACCGGCGTGAACGCCCGGACGGATATTCCTCTGGACGATCCTGATACCATGTCCATTTTCAAGAGCTCCAAGATCCTGGGCTATGAGGATGACAAGGTCCTGGGTCCCACCGGCGGTACTGCCATTCCCGAGTTTGGTACTACCTTCGTCCGAGGCATGCTGGAGGATACGCAGCCCGAGCAGTTTGATACTCTGGTCCGGCTGTCCGGTTTCTCTCACGGCACTGACGTGTGGCTGGGCAACGCCAAAGATCTGATCACCTCCGGCACGGCCAAGGTCAACGAGGCTATCGGCTGCCGTGATGATATCATGCTGTTTCTGATTTCCAAGGGTATGGCCCCCAAGCGGTCCTTCAAGATCATGGAGGCCGTCCGAAAAGGCAGAGGCCTGCCCGAGGGTGCAGAGGACGAGATGCGGGAGCACGGTGTGCCTGACTGGTATATCGGCTCCTGTAAGAAGATCGCCTATCTGTTCCCCAAGGCACACGCTGTGGCCTATGTTATGATGGCATTCCGAATCGCCTGGTTCAAGGTGCATCGTCCGCTGGCGTTCTACGCTGCTTACTTCTCGATCCGTGCAAAGGCCTTTGACGAGGCCTTTATGTGCCGCGGTATGGAGGTCTGCCGTCAGAAAATGCGGCAGATCATTGCCAAGGATAAGGAAGCCACTGCTGTGGAGCAGGATATGCTGACTACGCTGGAAGTATGCTACGAGTTTTATCTCCGTGGCTTCACCTTCGACCGCATGGACATTTATAAATCCGAAGCCACCCATTTTGCGGTGGACGAGGAGAACAACGCCCTGCGCCCGCCCTTTATTTCGGTGGCCGGATTGGGAGAGACGGCTGCCATCTCTCTGGCGGAGCAGAGCAAGGGCCGGCATTTCATTTCTATTGAAGAAGTGGCTGCCGCTTGTCCCAAGGCATCCAAGACTCATATTGAGCTGCTGAAGGAGGCAGGTGCTTTTGGCGATCTGCCTGAGACGAGCCAGATGAATCTGTTTTCCATGCTGGGATAAAAAAGGGGGAAGGGAGTCCCCCGGCTGCATTGTATGTCATGGGGATCATGCGGATGGTATGCCTGTCCTGTGATTCCGTGGTATAAATTTTAGTTATGAGGTGTTTGTGATGTTGAATGAAAAGGTTGCAAATCTGCTGAATGAGCAGGTAAATGCTGAGCTGTACTCTGCTTATCTGTATCTGGATTTTGCCATCTATTATGATGCTGAGGGCCTGGACGGCTTTGCCAACTGGTACAAGATCCAGGCTCAGGAGGAGCGCGACCACGCCATGCTGATGCTGCAGTACCTGCAGAACAACGGCGAGAAGGTCACCCTGAAAGCTATTGACAAGCCCGACAAGGTTCTGGACGACAAGATGAAGGTTCTGCACTTCGGTCTGGAGCACGAGCAGCTGGTCACCAGCCTGATCCATAACATCTATGATGCTGCTTACAATGTCCGCGATTTCCGCACCATGCAGTTCCTGGACTGGTTCGTCAAGGAGCAGTGCGAGGAGGAGAAGAACGCTGAGGACATGATCAAGAAGATGGAACTCTTCGGCGACGACTGCAAGGGCCTGTATATGCTCAACTCTGAGCTGGCCGCCCGTGTTTACTCCGCCCCCTCTCTGACGCTCTAAGCAAAGCTGTAAAAACGTCTTCCCCGCATGAGCGGGGAAGACGTTTTTTTATTTCATACAATTCAGTTAAAGTTACTGTAAACCGGTCTGCTCCCTTGACGAAATCAGAAGAACATGGTAAAAATAAATAGTATGAAATTATATAACGTGAAGTTATTTGGTTTATACGATAGAGATTTGGGCCCGCAAGGGCCGATGGAGGTTCAGTCATGAGTCCTGGTTCTTATAACGGAAAGCGGGTCGCGTCTGCGTCTTCCGCACCTGATAGCTCCCCGGTCAGACGGAAAAGCGGAGGAAACCCATTGCTGCGTCTGGTATTTTTTCCGCTGCTGTTTATTTACTTTGAGTTTTTCCTGCATGTATTCCTGTCCATGCCCCTGAAGTTCACCGTCATCCATGTGATGTTCGGAATTGCGGCAGGCTTTTTGTTCACGGCCTTTACGCTGCCCTTCCGCAGGAAAGTCAACCGGATCGTAATGAAGAGCATTACCGTTCTGTTTACTCTGGTCTATGTGATCGAGATGATTTGTAAGCAGATCCTCCAGTCCTTCTACCAGCTCAGTATGCTGGGAACCGCAGCAGGAAACAAGCTGACTGATTATTCAGATGTTATCATTTCTACAGTGATTAAGGACATTCCCCTTATCATTGTCTTTTTCCTGCCTTTCCTGCTGCTGTGCCTGTTTGGCAGACGGTTTATGGGCTATCATCGTTTTCACCTGAGGTTCTCCGGCTTTGTGTTGGTTGCTGCTTTGGTGTTCCATCTGGTTGGTCTGGGAGTCATTCATCTGCCCTGGAGCGGCGACCTGACGCCTAAGCTGCTGTATCACATGGACACCAACGTAGATGACCAGGTGGAGCAGTTGGGCCTGCTGAATATGCTCCGACTGGATCTCAAGCATAAGATCGTCCCTGCGAAGAACCCTGTGGACGATGATTTTACCGAGATCGGCGGACTGGGAGATGGAAGCGAAAACGACAGCCCCGATCCCTCCGTCTCCGAACCTGAGGGACCTGTGGTGGATCGCTCTCCCAACGTAATGGATGTGGATCTGACTGCACTGGCAGAAAGCACAGGAAATGAGGATGTGGCATGGCTTGCCAACTTCTTCAACAGCGTGACCCCCACCAATAAAAATGAGTACACCGGAATGTTCAAGGACTATAACGTGATCGTCCTGTGCCTGGAGGGCTTCTCCGGTTACGCCATTGATCCTCAGCTGACCCCCACACTCTATAAGTTGAGTCATGAAGGCTTTGTGTTCAACAATTTCTACACGCCTCTGCATTTCACCAGTACGTCCAACGGCGAATGCCAGACGCTGCTGGGTCTGTACCCCCGCAACGGACACCCCATCACCATGACCCGCACCGGCGAGCTGAAGGACAATATGTATTTCAGCCTGGCACAGCAGCTGCTCCGTGAGGGCTATAAGGTCATGGGCTTCCACGGTAACAGTGATATGTACGGCCGTCTGGCCTCCCACAGCAATCTGGGCTACGAGTTCCATCAGATTGGCGCGGGCCTGGACTGCGAAGCCGACAAGAACGGAAAGCCTCTGTGGCCCCAGCGCGACTCCTATGTGATCGAAGCCAGTGTGGACGACTACCTCTACAGTACCACTCCCTTCCATGTCTACTATATGACCATCAGCGGTCATATGCCCTATTCCGATAACCGGATTGTAGCACCCTACCGGGATATTGTCCGGGCACTGCCTTACAGTGAGACCACTCAGAACTATATTGCCACCGCCATGGAGGTAGACAAGGCTCTGGAGATCCTGATCCAGCGTCTGACTGAGGCCGGCAAGCTGGACAACACACTGATCGTGGCTGCTGCAGACCATATTCCGTACTTCGATGTGGCTGTTCTGGAAGAATTGACCGGCAGAAAGTTCGGCGATTCCGAGCAGGTGGAACGCCTGGATGAAAGTGCACTGGACTTTGACGTCTATAAGAACACCCTGATTATGTGGTCCGCCAGCATGAAGGAGCCTGTCCAGGTGGACAAGGTCTGCGGTCAGGTAGATATTCTGCCCACCATTTCCAATCTGCTGGGACTGGAGTATGATTCCCGTATGCTGGCCGGAGGAGACATCCTGTCCGATCGGGAGGGCATGGTGATCTTCTCCTCCAGCTCCTGGAAGTCTGACAAGGGCTTCTATAACCGCTATACTCAGGAATTTACCCCTGCACCCGGAGTAACTATGAGCCAGAGCGAGATTGACGCCTATGTCAGCTCCGTGAAGAAGCTGGTGCGCTATAAGCTGGAAAGCACGCATAAAATCGTGGAGAACGATTTCTACGACGTGGTCTTCGGACACTGATCAAAACCCGCTGCGGGACTGGTCCTGCAGCGGGTTTTTCTGTGCTCTACGAATCGTGTACCTGCAAATAACAGGCAATTCATTGAAAATCCGAATAGAACACAGTATGATTCACACAGAGGTGATCATGTTGATAGACACGAAAAAATTTGGAGTCTTTATTGCTGCCCAGCGAAAAGAACAGGGGATGACTCAATCTGATCTGGCAGAGCGGCTGCATGTTACAGACAAAGCCGTCAGCCGCTGGGAGCGGGGGATGGGCTTTCCTGATATAAACACGCTGGAGCCTTTGGCCAATGCGCTGGGCATAACCGTTATGGAGCTGATGCAGGCGGAGCGGGGGAGTACCGGGGAAGAAGCTGCCGCTCAGGCGGTTTCGGACACAGTAGATCTGGCCCGCCAGAGCAGGGTGCGGGATCAATACTATTCGCTGGTTGGAGTCGTATGTATCGGGATGGCTATGCTGAGTCTGGCGGTGCTGGGTTTGTCTGCGCTGCCGGAGATCCTGGTGTTTTACTGCGCACTGGCTGCTGTTCTGATCGGAACGGCCTGTATGAAGCAGGCCTCGGATAAAGAGACTGCGGCCATCTGCAAAGGCGTTGTGGTGATCGGATCGGGCGCTGCGGCAGGCGCGCTGATGCTGCTGCTGCCCCGAATCATTTTGGAGCGCTACGGTGCTTTGATCGTTCTGCTCTGCACCGGACTGATGCTTTTCAATCTGGCCCGTGAGATTATGAACGCCGTCCAGAACCGGGAGAGAATGGGGCGGGGAAAGCTGACGGCTCTGGTTGTACTGAACCTGGCAGTCATGGTTATGATCGGGTTTTCCATCAAGGTACAGATCACACGTATGGAGGACAGCACAGTTTCTGAGCGGGTCACGGTGGTACAGCAGTATGCAGATGCTCTGGTTATGGGGCGGTTTGACCTGGGGCCGGAGGAGCTGACTGCGAGGGCTGTTACCTATGCTGAGCCGACGGGGACATACCCGGATGTATTTTATGCCGTGTATCAGTTCCTGGACGAGACGGGACGCAAAATCACTTATGGCTACTGCCTGTCTCTGGATCATAATTTTGAAATTACCGTGACAGAAGAAGGAGAGACGCTTGGCGGTGCCATTATCAGCGATGCCGTGCCTGAACAGCAAATACCTTGATTTTTGACTTCTTTAGGACTACAATCATAGAAAGGTGTTTTGTGCGATAAACTAAGGTATCGCATGGACCTGAAAGGAGTGCGCTTTATGCCCCCTGATCCCTATGATTATAACCGAAACCCACAGGGAAGCTTCTCGGTTACCATCGGTGACTTTATTTCCCGTACCTATCTCTGGATGGTGCTGGGCCTGATGCTGACCTTCGGTACCGCCCTTGTCTGCTGGATGACCGGACTGGTGCAGGTGATTTACAATTTCCATTTTGTGATCCTGATCGCTACCCTTGTCATGTCTTTTTCCATGTCTTCCAGGATCGAGCGTATGTCAGTGGCTTCTGCCGTCACCTGCTTTGTTTCGTTTTCCGTTCTGTTCGGTCTGACCATGTCCATCTACCTGGCGCTCTTTGGCCTGACCAGTGTTCTGATCGCATTTTTCGCCACAGCCCTGTTTTTCGGTGTGTTGTCTCTCTATGGCCGCCTGACCCACGCCGATCTGTCCGGAGTTGGCTCCATTCTGTTTTCCGGTCTGATATTCCTGCTGGTGTTTTCCCTGCTGTCCCTGTTTATTCCAGGCATGCGCAGCCTTGACCGCCTGGCCTGCATTATAGGTATTGCTACCTTCCTGGGCTATACGGCTTACGATTCTCAGCGTATGTGTGATCTTTATTACTACTACAGCGGATATCCCGATATGCTGGAGAAAGCCTCTATTTTTTCGGCGCTCCAGTTGTATCTGAACTTCCTGAATCTGTTCATTTATCTGCTGCGGTTTATGGGGAACCGAAATAGAGATTGATCCTCCGAAAGGGGACGGCAAAAGCCGTCCCCTTTTTTTTACTTATCTTTTCGCCTATGCAAAAAACGGTTAGTATGCTATAATTACTCTATCTGATTTCAGAATGAGGTGTTAGCCTCGACTGTACTAAAACAGGCCCCAGTGGCTTCTGAAAGGTGTTTTTTATGTTCTACTACATCAACGGCGTGGTGGCGCATATTGCCCCCTATATGGCCGTCATCGACTGCGGCGGTGTGGGCTATGCCTGCCGCACCACCAACTATACGCTGGCCTCTCTGAAAAAAGGAGAGAAGGGCAAGCTGTTCACCCATCTGCACGTTCGGGAGGACGCCATGGAGCTTTTCGGCTTTGCTACCCAGGAGGAACTGAATCTGTTCCAGCAGCTGATCTCCGTGTCCGGCGTAGGCCCCAAGGCGGCCCTGAGCATCCTCTCTGCCAGTACCCCTGCCAATCTGGCGCTGTCCATCATTACCGGTGATGAAAAGGCTCTGACCGTGGCCCCTGGCATCGGCAAGAAGATCGCACAGAGGGTGATTCTGGAGCTGAAGGACAAGCTGGTCAAGAATCAGAATATGGTCATGGGCGCAGAGAGCTACGGCGGCACCGGCGTGACCGTGATCCCCGAGAACAAGCTGTCCGAGGCCACTGCTGCTTTGGCTGTTCTGGGATATTCTCAGGCTGAGATCAACGTAGCCCTGAAGGGAATTGACCTCAGCAGCCTGACTCTGGAGGAAATCATCAAGCAGGCGCTGAAGAAAATGATGAAGGCATAAAGCCTTTACAGACCTTATAAATCAATCACTGACAGGAAGTGAAATTTTGGATATCGAGTTTTCCAACCACAGCTTTGACCTGGAGGACGACGAACCTCTGGTGACTACCTCTCTGACGAAAGAGGACGAGGGCGAGTACAGCCTGCGGCCCAAGCTGCTCCGGGAATACATCGGCCAGGAGAAGGCGAAGGGCAATCTGGACGTCTTTATCCAGGCCGCCAAAATGAGAAACGAACCGCTGGATCACGTTCTGCTTCACGGCCCTCCCGGACTGGGCAAAACCACGCTGTCCGGGATCATTGCCAACGAGATGGGCGTCAATATCCGCATTACCTCCGGCCCCGCCATTGAAAAGCCTGGCGATCTGGCTGCCCTGCTGACCAACCTGAGCGAGAACGACATTCTGTTCGTGGACGAGATCCACCGCCTGAATCGTGCGGTGGAAGAGATACTTTATCCCGCCATGGAGGACTTTGCCATTGATATCATCATCGGCAAGGGGCCTTCCGCCAACTCCGTCCGCCTGGATCTGCCCCGGTTTACTCTGATCGGCGCCACCACCCGGGCAGGTCAGCTGTCCGCCCCCCTCCGCGATCGCTTCGGCGTCACGCTTCGACTGGAACTGTATACTCCGGAAGAACTGACGCTGATCGTCACCCGCTCCGCCGGAATTCTGGAGGTTCCCATCGAGCCGGAGGGCGCTATGGAGATCGCGCGTCGCAGCCGCGGCACGCCCCGTATTGCCAACCGGATGCTCCGCCGGGTGCGGGACTTTGCACAGGTGAGAGCGGGCGGCGTCATCACCAAGAGAGTGGCTGACGAGGCCCTGACGGCCCTGGAGATCGACGAACTGGGTCTGGACGCCATTGACCACCGGATGCTCCGAAGCATCATCGAAAACTACCGCGGCGGCCCTGTGGGTCTGGATACGCTGGCCGCTACGATCAATGAGGAGTCCGTTACCCTGGAGGACGTCTACGAGCCCTACCTGATGCAGCTGGGCTTCCTCACCAGAACTCCCCGCGGCCGCTGTGTGACCGCCAAAGCCTATCAGCATCTGGGCCTGAGCATTCCCGACTGTGGGAATGGTCTGGAGCAGCTGACATTTAAAACTGAATATTGAACCAAGCACATCCGTAATCCACCACCCGCATTTTGAGAAAGAGGTTAACACATGGGTAAACTATTCGGAACGGACGGAATTCGCGGCGTTGTCAATGCAGGCCTGGACGCTGATCTGGCGTACAAGGTCGGCCTGGCCACCGCAAGCGTACTGGCAAGCGAGAAGAAGCCGGGGGAGAAGCCCCTGGTCACCATTGGCAAGGATACCCGTATTTCGGGCGATCTGCTGAAGGGCTCTCTGATTGCCGGACTTTGTACCGCAGGCGCTGACGTGCTGGATCTGGGCACGCTGCCCACCCCCGGCGTAGCCTGGGTCACCATTGACCAGGAGGCGGACGCAGGAGTGGTCATCTCTGCCAGCCATAACCCCTACGAGCACAACGGTATCAAGATTTTCAACGGACAGGGCTTCAAGCTGTCCGATGAGCTGGAGGAGAAGATCGAGGAGATCGTTCTGTTCAGCCATAACAATATCGCAATGAAGACCCACGGCGATATCGGCCGGGTGCGCTATATTGCGCCTAAGGCGTCTGAGGACTATATCGACCACCTGGAAGCTGCGGTTGACTCTACCCTGGGCGGTCTGAGGATCCTGGTGGATTGCGCAAATGGTGCTGCCTCCGCTACTGCAGCCCGTCTGTTCGCCAGATTTTCCAAGCTTCGTACGGACGTGATCAATGCAGATCCTGACGGACTGAACATCAACGCCAGATGCGGATCCACCCATATGGATGCGCTGGGCGCCATGGTCAAGGCCGGCGGCTATGATATCGGCATTGCCTTTGACGGCGATGCAGACCGCTGTCTGGCCGTGGACGAAGAGGGCTGTGAGATCGACGGAGATATGATCATGGCCACCTGCGGACTGGACATGCAGGAGAAGGGGGAGCTGAACGGCAATGCCATTGTAGCCACGGTCATGTCCAACCTGGGCCTGCATGTATTTGCCAAGGAACACGGTATGACCCTGGAGTGCACCTCTGTGGGCGACCGGAATGTGCTGGAATGCATGGTCGAGAAGGGCTATTCCATCGGCGGCGAGCAGTCCGGCCATGTGATCTTCCTGGAGCATGCGACCACCGGCGACGGTGAGCTGACCGCCCTTAAAATGCTGGCTCTGGTGAAGGAGACAGGGAAGAAGGCCTCTGAGGTCTTCGGCGTCTGCAAGCGCTATCCTCAGGTGCTCCTGAATATTGCAGTGGCAGATAACAACGTGAAGAAGGCCGTCATGGCTGATCCCCGGCTGGCGCAGGCAATCGGGGAAGAGGAGTCTGCACTGGCAGGGGAGGGCCGTATCCTGGTCCGTCCCTCCGGCACCGAGGCTCTGATGCGCGTGATGGTAGAGGCTAAAACAGAAGAAATTGCTCAGGCTGCAGCCCGTCGTCTGGCTGATCTGATCGCCGGGATGTGACCTGAGAGAGAGGAAAATTTGCAGGAGTGGAATAAATCGTTAAAATTATTCCGGGAATCTCTTGACAAATCCACAGGTTTTGCTTAATATGACAAGTAGGTGTAACCATGGAATGGAAGCACAGGCTGTTTCTGTTCCTGCTGACGAAGAACTTTGCCGCAGTGCGGCAGAGGGCAATCCCGGAGCTGAGGCTGAATTGGTCAGCCGATATGGCCAACTGGTACGAGCCTGTTCACGCCCGTTATTTCTGGCGGGAGGGGACAGCGAGGATCTCATCCAGGAGGGAATGCTGGGACTGCTTACCGCTATCCGGAAGTTTGATCCGGATCGGGACGCGGCCTTTCGAACATATGCGGAGATCTGTATCCGCAGCCGCCTTTATTCGGCCATCCGGTCGGCGCAGGGCGACAAACATGCACCGCTTAACCACAGCGTCTCTTTTGAACCCCCTCTTTTTGATGGACCCAACGCGCATTTGTTTTCCAGCGTCGAGAGCCCGGAAGACGTCATCATCGGCAGGGAGGAACTGAAAGAGCGACTTGACGCTCTGAAGGGCCAGTTGTCTGAGCTCGAAGCGCAAATCTTACCGCCTTATTTAAACGGCCTCTCCTGCGGAGAGATCGCAAGGCGGTTGGGACGCCCCCAGAAAACCGTTGATAACGCGATCCAGCGAATCCGGCGTAAGGTGGCCCGACAATTTTCTAACGGCGTATACAGCGAGAGCTGATCGCAAATATTATTCCGCTCAATTAGTCTTAATTGGGCAACGAGTCAAAGAGAGGGAAATTCCTATGTACGAAGACAAGATTCTGACCTGTAAAGAGTGCGGCAACGAGTTCACCTTCACCGCTGGTGAGCAGGAGTTCTACGCTGAGCGTGGCTTCCAGAACGAGCCTCAGCGCTGCAAGGCTTGCCGTGACGCTCGCAAGAACGCTGCCCGTGGCCCCCGTGAGTACTTCACCGCCACCTGCGCTGCCTGCGGCCGTGAGGCTAAGGTTCCTTTCGAGCCCAAGTCCGATCGTCCCGTTTACTGCAGCGACTGCTTCGCCAAGATGCGCGAGCAGCGCGGCTAATTTTTGCCGACAAAAAAGGACGCCCTCTGGGCGTCCTTTTTATTTTCCGGGCAGAATATACCACCTCCTGCTGCTGAAAATTTTTGTATTTTCCCATTGAAAAGGTAGGTAAAATAGGATATACTAAGCCCATCGAGATTTAAACGGAGGAAACCGACTATGAAGATTACTAAGGACACCATCATTGGTGATATTCTGACCATCGCTCCCCAGACTGCCCCCCTGTTTATGGGTATCGGCATGCACTGCCTGGGCTGCCCCGCTTCCCGTGCTGAGACCGTGGAGCAGGCCTGCATGGTTCACGGCTTCGACGTGGACGTGCTGCTGGAGAAGGTCAACGCCATGATCGCCGACGGCGAGTAAAAGATAAAAAGCTTGGGGCGGAGTGATCCGCCCCTTCTTTTTTACCCGGGCGGGGAGTCCCGTCCCAAAAGTGAGGTCACAACTATGACAAAGAAAATCGAGCTTTCGCCCAGACTGCGAATGGTGGCTGACCTGGTGCCGGAGGGTGTTCGGCTGGCAGATGTGGGAACTGACCACGCATATCTTCCGTCTGCTTTGCTGCAGGAGGGAAGGATCCCTTCGGCCATTGCTGCAGATCTCCGTTCCGGCCCTCTGTCCAGAGCCAGAAATACGGCAGAGGAGTGCGGACTGCTGGATCGGATCAGCTTCTGTCTCTGCGACGGTCTGACTGGGATCCGTCCCGAGCAGGCGGACGCTGTTTCCATGGCCGGTATGGGAGGCGAGACCATTACTCTGATCCTGAAGGCTGCCCCCTGGACAAGGGAAAAGGGGATTCCCCTGATCCTTCAGCCCCAGTCCACCTATGTGGAGCTGCGTGGTTGGCTGATGGAACACGGGTACCGGATCGAGACAGAGCAGCTGGTCCGTGACGGTGAGATGATCTACACCGCATGGCTGGTTCGGGCAGGGGAGATGAAGAAGCTGTCCCCTGCGGAGTTGTGGGCCGGAGAGAACCGAAACGATCCGCTCCGCGGAGCGTGGCTGGATCTTTGGATCCATAAGACGGCTGCTGCACTGCGTGGCCTGACCCGTTCTGATAACGAGCAGTCCGCCCAGCGCCGACAGATGCTGACGGAGGTGCATAACGGCCTGGTTGAGCTGAAAACGGCGTGGGAAGCATGGCAGTGATCGGCGATGTGTATGAATTTATGAACGGACTTGCCCCATTCAGCCTGCAGATGGATTTTGATAACGCAGGCTTTCTGGTAGGCCGCAGAAATGCAGAGGTCACCCGTATTCTGGTGTCTTTGGATATTACGGAACAGGTGGTGGAGGAGGCCTCTGAGCTGGGCTGCCAGCTGATCGTTTCTCACCACCCTGTGATCTTCCATCCGCTGAAGGCTGCTACTGACGAATCCGTGACCGGAAGCGTGGTCCTGTCTCTGATCGAGCACCGTGTGGGTGCGATCTGTGCGCACACCAATCTGGATGCGGTACAGGGTGGAGTCAATGACTGCCTGGCTCATGTTCTGCAGTTGTCCGACCTGGAGCAGCTTCACCAGGACGGTGTAGACGCCAACGGGAATCCCTATGGCATCGGCCGGGTGGGAACCCCTCATCGGCAGGGTATGTCGGTCGGAGCGTATGCTGCCTTTGTGAAGGAGCAGCTCCATGCGGCCTCTGTCCGCTTCGTGGACAACGGAAAGCCTGTGGCAAGGGTTGCAGTGGGCGGAGGCTCCTGTGGCTCCATGCTGGCTGATGCTGCAGCAGCAGGCTGTGATACTTTTGTCACCGCTGACGTCAAGCATGATCAGTATCTGGACGCAAAGGCCATGGGAATCAACCTGATGGACGCCGGACATTATGCCACCGAAACAGTGGTCTGTCCTTTCCTGGTAGAGCAGCTGCAAAAGGCGTTTCCTTATGTAGAAGTGCTGCATACCCGCCGGCATCAGGAACCTTATTCCGGCGTTTGAACGAAAAGGAATTTGAACAGGAAAAATATTGCATAAATGCGAAATTCCTGTTGCATTATCCAACAAACTGTGATATGATATCACGGTCTGAAAACGGGTGGTCCTCTGGATCGGCGTCTCACAGGGGTGAGACCCACATGATCGAACGAACACCTATATAACAGGAGGAATTTATTATGGATAAGATGCAGGCTTTTAACGCCAAGTACAAGAAGGCTGAGCCCCCCGTCGTTCAGGTCGGCGACACCGTTCGCGTTCACCTGAAGGTTAAGGAAGGCAACCGTGAGCGTATCCAGATCTTCGAGGGTACCGTCATTGCTAAGA
>SAMEA104404103__coassemble_1468_pt1 | contig 14279 bp, 14 predicted proteins | sample SAMEA104404103__metabat2_high_PE_047 | metagenome-assembled genome bin SAMEA104404103 (sample SAMEA104404103) | Balaenoptera acutorostrata | reverse complement strand
AGTTGGAGTAGACGATGGTGGCGTGGTCGGGACGCAGGCCCGCCTTACGGCCGGGGGAGTAGGCGTCGTCGTGGCGGCGCTTTTTGGCGGCGGTGTAGTGGGCCACCATGGAGTCGATGTTGCCGCCGGAGATCAGCACAGCGTATCTGGGGCGGCCCAGAGCGGCGAAGGACTGAGGATCCTTCCAGTTGGGCTGGGCCATGATGGCGCAGCGGTAGCCCTTGGCCTCCAGAATACGGCCGATGATGGTGGGGCCGAAGGAGGGGTGATCCACATAGGCATCGCCGGTGATGATCAGAAAGTCGTAGTAATGCCAGTCTCTGGCCTCCATGTCCTCCAGAGAGACGGGCAGGAATAAATTACGGTCAAAACTCATAGGGAACCCTCACTTTACGGAGCCTCCGGTCTGCATACGCCGGAGCGCCCCATATTTTGCTTGGTCAGCGGTCAAAGCCGATATACTTTTCCAGAATGTCCAGGGGGACGGGGCTGTTCTGCTCCTCGCCCACCTTTTCAAAGCCGTACTTGCCGTAGAACCGCTGGGCCCTGGTGTTGCAGGGGGCGCAGCGCAGACGCAGCTTGTCCCGGCCCATGGGACGGAAGTAGGACACGGCCTCGCCGATGAGCTGCACGCCCAGGTTCTGCTCCCGCAGCTCCGGGATGATGTAGCAGAAGGGCAGGTAACCGGACTTGTCCTCCTGATAACGCTGGGTGTCCAGCTCCAGCACGCCCACCATTTTGTCTCCCGCCATGGCGAAGGTGACGGCCCGGGGGCTCTGCTTCAGATGCTCCTCGGCGGCCTTCAGGAAGCCCTCGCCGTCAAAGGCGGGGACGTCGCCGTGGGTGGAGTGCCAGGCGTCCCGACGGGCGGCCAGATAGGGCTCCCGGTCGGTCTCCCAGCTGGCGGGACGGAACCAGAGGCTCACGTCCTGGGCCTGCATATCATCCTTTCTCCACCAGGCCTGTCGGGCCAGAGTGGAGATCTCCCGGGGCAGGTGGGAGGCGTCGCTGTGGAACTCCACAGACAGCCTTCCGTCCTTCAGGATCAGCTTGCTGACGGCGGTGTTGTCCCCGTGGGGCATTTCGTTCCAGCGCTCCGGGGGCAGACCCTGGATCTGGGACAGGGCCTGACGGATGGCGGCGCCGTGGCTGAACATAGCCACAGTCTGGCCGGGGTGAGCCCCTGCCAGACGGGTGATGGCCTCGATCAGGCGGTCGCCCACATCCCGGAGGCTCTCCCCGTTGGGGGCGCGCCAGGTGGGGTCGCTGCGGTTGAACCGGAGCATTTCCGTCTCGTCGAAGTGCCGGACCTGGCCCCAGGTCTGGTCCTCCCAGTCGCCCAGATGGATCTCCCGCAGACCGGGATCGGTGCGGAGGGTCAGCCCCTTGGGAACATAGATGGCTCTGGCGGTGGTCATGGTGCGGAACAGGTCGCTGGAATATACCGCATCCACAGGAATGTCGCGGAACCGCTCCTCCAGGGCTACGATCTGTCGGTATCCGTTTTCCGTGATGAGGGAGTTGTACCAGCCCTGGATGCGGCGGTACAGATTGCCCTCGGCCTCGGCGTGTCGGATCAGATAAATGGTGGTCAAATAGATACCCGCTTTCAATAAATGCGTGTCCCCCGAAACGGAGGACACGGCAGAGTACGGACAGGTTTTCTTTGTCCGCAGATATTCGGAACTTACCAGGGCTTCACGCCGCCGGTGAGCATGGAGACCTTCTCCATACCCTGACGGGCACAGATCTCCCGCAGACCCTGCTTCACCTTGATGGGGGTGAAGGGATCGGCGAAGAGGGCAGTGCCCACAGCCACGGCGTCGGCGCCGGCCAGCATCAGCTGGGCTGCGTCCTCAGCCTTGGCAACGCCGCCCATACCCAGAATGGGGATCTTCACGGCACCGGCCACCTCCCAGACCATGCGGACTGCCACAGGCAGCACGGCAGGGCCGGACATACCGCCGGTGTTCATCTTCAGGATGGGGCGGTGGGAGTTGACGTCAATGCGCATACCGCGCAGGGTGTTGATCAGGGAGACGGCGTCGGCGCCGGCAGCTTCCACGGCACGGGCGATCTCGGTGATGTCGGTGACGTTGGGGGACAGCTTCACCATGACGGGGACATTGCCTGCGTGGCTCTTGGCCATCTCAGCCACCTCGGCGGCCATCTCAGGCTTGGTGCCGTAGGCCAGACCGCCTGCCTTCACGTTGGGACAGGAGATGTTGACCTCGATCATGTCCACACCGGCCTCGGCCAGCTTTTCGCACATGATGCCGTATTCCTCAGGGGTATTGCCGGAGATGTTGGCAATGACCCTGGTATCGAACTGACGCAGGAAGGGCAGCTCCTCGGCGATGAAGGCGTCCACGCCGGGGTTCTGCAGACCCACGGAGTTCAGGATGCCCATGGGAGTCTCGGCGATACGGGGAGCGGGATTGCCCTGGCGGGGGTGCAGGGTCAGACCCTTGGCGCAGATGCCGCCCAGCTCGCCCAGATCGAAGAACTGGTTGTACTCACGGCCGAAGCCGAAGGTGCCGGACGCCACCACAACGGGGTTCTTCATCTTCATGCCGGCCAGCTCCACGGACAGATCCACCTGCTCGGGAGTCACGATCTTTTTCTCAGACATTCCAGTCAACCTCCTCTGCGGGGAATACGGGGCCATCCTTGCAGGCGTGCTTGCGGGTGCCGTCCTTCATGTCACAGGCACACACCAGGCATGCGCCGATGCCGCAGCCCATACGCTCCTCCATGGAGACCAGAGTGGGAACGCCGAACTCCTGAGCAGCCTTGTAGACGTTGCGCAGCATGGGCTTGGGGCCGCAGCACAGCACAGCGTCGTAGTTCTTGTCCTCAGCCAGCTCCTGACGAACCAGGGCGTCCACGAAGCCGTGGTAGCCGTAGGAACCGTCGTCGGTGGCGATCATGACCTTCTGGCACTCCTCATCGAAGACGTCCTTCAGGATCATCTTGTTCTTGTTGCGGAAGCCCAGAATGGCGGTGCACTTACCGCCGCAGGCCTGGATGCAGCCGCGCATGGGAGGCACGCCGATGCCGCCGCCCACCAGCAGATAGCGGCCCTCGGGCTTGACAGGGAAGCCGTTGCCCAGCATGCCCATCACGTCCAGGTACTCGCCCTCTTCACGGGCGGCCAGCCAGTCGGTGCCCTCGCCGCGGACCTCGAAGACGATGCTCAGCAGGTCGCTGGGCTCGTCCTCAGAGCAGGTACACACGGAAATGGGGCGGCGGAGCAGGAGTCCGTCGCCGCACTTGATGTGGACGAACTGACCGGGGTTCTTGTAGGAGGTGCGGACCATGTCGCCCACCTCCAGAGTCATCCAGACGGCGTCGCCCATCCGGCGCTTTTCTGCAATTTTACACTTGCGTTCTACTTTCATCTGTTCACGCCTGCCTTATCTTATTCAAAAGAGGTGTAGCGGCAAATGTCGTCGCGCATGGCCAGGGCTGCGTTGCGGGCAGCCTCCTTGAAGTCGTGGCCGTCGCCGCCGGTCTTCTTCCAGGCGCACATGATGCCGCGGGAGGAGTTGACGATGGCGCCGTGACCGCCCTCGTGGAAGGCGAACTTCACGTCCTCGGCAGTGCCGCCCTGGGCGCCGTAGCCGGGCACCAGCAGGAAGGTGTGGGGCATCATCTTGCGGATCTCAGCCAGCTCCACGGGATGGGTGGCGCCGGTGACAGCGCCGGCCATGGTGTAGCCGTACTTGCCCTGGGTACCCTCGCCCCACTTCTCGATCAGGTCAGCCATGACGCCATAGACGGTGCCGCCGGCCTTGACTTCCACGTTCTGCAGCTCGTCGGAGCTGGGGTTGGAGGTCTTGACCAGAGCGAAGAAGCACTTGTCCTCAGCCTTGGCGGCGTTCAGGAAGGGGTTGATGGCGTCGGAGCCCATATAGCCGTTCAGAGTGACGCAGTCGGCGTCGAAGGTCTTGTACTGCTTGCCCTCGATCTGAGCGCCGGACATCCAGCCCTCGGCATAGGCGGTGGCGGTGGAGCCGATGTCGCCGCGCTTGATGTCGGCGATGACGTACATGCCCTTGCTCTTGGCGTACTTGATAGTGCGCTCCAGCATCTCCATGCCCTGCCAGCCCAGGTTCTCGTAGTAAGCAGCCTGGGGCTTCACGGCGGGGACGATGTCGCACAGAGCGTCGATCAGGCCCACGTTGAACTGGTAGATGGCCTCCACGGCGCCCTTGACGCCCTCGCCGTACTTCTCATAGCACTCCTTGCGGATGTACTCGGGCACGTACTCGATGCGGGCGTCCAGGCCGGCAACGGTGGGGTTCTTCATCTTGATGATCTTATCCTGCAATACGTCAAAAGACATTTCAAAAACTTCCTTTCTGAATTAAACACACGCGGGGGAATAACAGGGACTTACTTGTCCTGATAGATGATCTTGCCGCCGACGATGGTGTACTTGACCTTGCCCTTCAGCTTGGCGCCTGCGAAGGGGGTGTTGCGGCCCTTGGAGGCGAACTTCTCGGGATCCACCACCCACTCCTCGTCGGGATCGAAGATGGTCAGGTCGGCGTCGCCGCCCAGAGACATACGGCCCTTGCTCAGGTGCAGAATGTCGGCGGGGTTGGTGGTCATGCGGCGGATCAGAGAGGGCATATCCATCTTCTTGGTGTGGTACAGAGCGGTCAGGGTCAGAGCCAGAGAGGTCTCCAGACCCACCATGCCGCTGGGGGCATCCTTCAGACCGCGGGCCTTCTCCTCGGCGGAGTGGGGGGCGTGGTCGGTAACGATACAGTCAATGGTGCCGTCCTTCAGACCGGCAATGATGCCCTTCACGTCCTTCTCGGTGCGCAGAGGGGGATTGATACGGGCCATGGCGCCCTTCTCCAGCACGGCGTCCTCGGTGAGGGTGAAGTACTGGGGGCAGGTCTCGCAGGTGATGTTCACGCCGCGGTGCTTCATGCGGCGGATGATATCCACGCTCTTGGCGGTGGAGACGTGGCAGACGTGGACGTGTGCGCCGGTCTCCTCGGCCAGCATGGCGTCACGCATGATCACGATCTCCTCGGCGATGGCGGGACGGCCCTCCAGGCCCAGCTGGCGGGACACGCTGCCCTCGTTGACGCCGCGGCTGTCCACCATGGAGGTGTCCTCGCAGTGGCACAGAACGGGCATGTTCAGGCTGCGGGCGCGGATCAGAACGTCACGCATCAGGTTGGCGTTGTCCACGTTCTGGCCGTCGTCGGACAGAGCCACAGCGCCGGCCTTCTTCAGAGCCTCTGCGTCGGTGGCCTCCTGGCCCTGCAGACCGTAGGACAGAGCGCCGATGGGGTACACGTTGACGCCGCAGCCCTCGTTTTTGGCCTTGTCGATGACGTAGTGCATCATCTCGGGGGTGTCCAGAGAGGGCTTGGTGTTGGCCATGCAGGCCACGGAGGTGACGCCGCCGTGAGCAGCAGCGGCTGCGCCGGTGACGATGTCCTCCTTATAGGTCAGGCCGGGATCCCGGAAGTGGACGTGCATATCCACAAGGCCGGGAGCCACCATCAGGCCGGTGGCGTCGATGACCTGGTCGGCCTCCACGTCGATGCCCCGGTCCATCATGGCCACGATACCGTCTTCTACGAGCAGATCCAGCAGCACAACGGCGCCGGTGACGGGGTGTACAAGTCGTCCGTTTTTAATCAGAAGTTTCATAATGATACATCCTCCGGTCGTTCGGAGCGAAGGCTCCGCAATATAAATGTGAGTCCCTATGAAGGTTCATAAAGACACAGTATGCTTAGAATAAATTATAGCGGAATAAGCAGAATTTAGCAACGGATTTTTCACAATTTCCGGGAAAGAATAATAAAAAGCGGGATGCATGAATGCATAGTTCCGCAGAAAGGAGCCAAAAGTATGCAGAACATGACTTGCAGCGGATGCGGAAAGTTTGCCCTGGGTTTATTTGCCGGTATGACGGCGGGGGTAGCCCTGGGCATGACCATGGCCCCCTCCCGGCGGGAGCTGAAACGGGCGGCCCATCAGGCGGCCCAGAAGGTGAATCAGGCGGTGGAGAATCTGGCCGAGGCCATGGACCTCTGAGGACCGGCAGGGGAGGGGAGAAAGCCCTCTCCCCTTACATAGAAAAGGGTTGAAACTTCCGGGGGGATGGGCTATGCTGAACTTACCAGATAAAGGAGGTTTTTCCATGACTGACCAGGCTCTTGTGGACATGGCCTTTGCCATGCACCAGTATTCCTACGTGCCCTATTCCCACTATCCGGTGGGGGCGGCTCTGCTGTGTAAGGACGGGACGGTGTTCACCGGCTGCAACGTGGAAAACGCCGCCTTCGGCTCCACCATCTGCGCTGAACGCACCGCCCTGCTGAAGGCGGTCAGCGAGGGGCACCGGCTGGATTTTGAGACCATCGCCATTGCAGGCACCGGCGACGAGTACTGCTGGCCCTGCGGCGCCTGCCGGCAGATGCTCTATGAGTTTGCGCCGGAGTTGCGGATCCTGGTGGCCCGCGGCAACGGAGATTTCCGGGTGGCCACCCTGGCGGAGCTGATGCCCCACGGCTTCGGGCCCAAGGCGCTGGGCTGAGTATAAAACAGAAAAAATCGGATAAACTGACCTCGTAATGCTAGCGAGGAGGAATCAGTGATGCTGATGGATAAAATTGCGCTGACGCTGCTGATCATCGGCGGCGTGAACTGGGGAAGCGTAGGCGTTTTCCAGTTTGACCTGGTGGCCTTTGCCTTCGGCGGAGCCGGAAGCCTGGTCAGCCGTGTGATCTATACCCTGATCGGCCTGTCCGCCCTGTGGTGTATCACCCTGCTGTTCCGGGACTCCAGCCCTGTGAACCGCTGAGCGCCCATATGAAACGAAAGAAAAGCCGTTCGGAGCGGGAGCTCCGGGCGGCTTTTCACTGTCAAAAAATAATTTTAAAAATTTTTTAAAAAATATGGGAACCTTTTTCCGGAACCGCCGTCAAAAGAAAATGTGACCCCATACAGGGGCACTCCATTATGAAAACTCATACATGAAAAGGAGAATTTCCATTATGAAGAAGATTTTTGCTCTGGCTCTGGCCACTGTCATGGCTCTGACCGTTCTGGTCGGCTGCGGCGACAAGAAGTCCGAGGGTTCTGAGGGCGGCGCCAAGGAAGCCGACCTGAACGCTGTTTACACCGAGATCGAGGAGAAGATGTTCGACAAGTACGGCGAGGAGAACTCCCCCATGCTGGACACCATCGAGGGTGAGATGCTGGACATGACCTACCCCGGTCTGAACGAGATGGGCCTGAAGCAGTGCGTGGTCAAGGCCCCCATGATCACCGCCGTTGCTGCCGAGTTCGCTCTGGTCGAGGCTAACGACGCCGATCAGGCCGCTGAGGTCGCTGAGATGTTCCAGGCTCGTATCGACGCTCAGGTCGAGGGCGGCGCCTGGTACCCCGAGACCATCGAGGGCTGGGAGAATGATTCCGCTGTCGTCACCGCCGGCAACTACGTGATGCTGGTCGTCATGGAGGACAACGCTGATTACATCTCCATCTTCGAGTCTCACTGCAAGTAATTCAACTGACTGACTCAGGCGGACGCGCATTGCGCGTCCGCCTTTTTTATGCGTTTTTTCACGATACTAGATATGCAGAAAAGGTGAATACTAGTTAATTATATACAATGATACTGCATATAGAAAGGGAAGAAAATAAATATTATGAATAAAAATTCAAAATAGGGGTTGCAATTTGGAAAGGGGAGTGGTAGACTGATGCCAATCTGAAAGGCGGAACACCCGCCGCATACTACAGGAGGAATTTATCATGTCTGAAGTCAAGAAAGTTGTTCTCGCCTATTCCGGCGGTCTGGATACGTCCATCATCATCCCCTGGCTGAAGGAAAACTACAACAACCCTGAGATCATCGCCGTGTCCGGCGACGTGGGCCAGGGCACCGAGCTGGACGGCCTGGAGGAAAAGGCCATCAAGACCGGCGCCTCCAAGCTCTATGTGGAGGATCTGACCGACCAGATGGTGGATGAGGTCATTATCCCCTCCATGATGATGGGCGCCAAGTATGAGGACTATCTGCTGGGCACCGCCTTTGCACGGCCCATCATTGCAAAGCGGCTGGTGGAGATCGCCAAGGCCGAGGGCGCCGACGCCATCTGCCACGGCTGCACCGGTAAGGGCAACGATCAGGTCCGGTTCGAGCTGGCCATCAAGCGGTTCGCTCCCGAGATGAAGATCATCGCCCCCTGGAGAGAGTGGGACATCAAGGGCAGAGACGAGGAGATCGACTATGCCGAGGCCCACAACGTGCCCCTGAAGATCAACCGGGAGACCAACTACTCCAAGGACAAGAACCTGTGGCACCTGAGCCACGAGGGTCTGGATCTGGAGGATCCCGCCAACGAGCCCAAGTACGACGAGCCCGGCTTCCTGGAAATGGGCGTGTCTCCCGTCATGGCCCCCGACCAGGCCACCTACGTGGCCATCGACTTTGAAAAGGGCTGGCCCGTGGCTGTGGACGGCCAGAAGATGAAGGCCAGCGACGTCATCCGGAAGCTGAACGAACTGGGCGGCGCCAACGGCATCGGCCTGCTGGATATCGTGGAGAACCGGCTGGTGGGCATGAAGGACAGAGGCGTCTACGAGACGCCCGGCGGCACCATCCTGTACCGGGCCCACGAGGTGCTGGAGCAGATCACCCTGGACAAGGACACCAAGCACATGAAGACCAAGCTGGCTGTGGACTTTGCAGACCTGGTCTACAACGGCAAGTGGTTCACCCCCCTGCGGGAAGCCCTCAGCGCCTTCGCCCTGGACACCCAGAAGTGGGTCACCGGTCAGGTAAAGCTGAAGCTGTACAAGGGCAACATGATCACTGCCGCCATCACCTCCCCCTGCACCCTGTACTCTGAGGATCTGGTCACCTTTGAGGAGAGCGACTACGACCAGAAGGATTCCGCCGGCTTCATCAATCTGTGGGGCCTGCCCGACACCGTTCAGGCACTGCGGGATCAGGGTAAGCTGAAGTAAGAATAGGTTACGGAGGGGCGGCTGCTGCCGCCCCTCCCATCTGATATAAAGGAGATCGTTTGTTATGAAACTCTGGGGTGGACGGTTCCAGAAGGAAACCGATACGCTTGTCAATGACTTTAATTCCTCCATCGGCTTCGATTCCCGGCTGTACGCCCAGGATATTGCCGGCTCCATTGCCCATGCCTCTATGCTGGGCAAGCAGGGCATCATCGAAGCCCATGAGGCTGAAAAAATCGTGGAGGGCCTGAAGGCCATTCTGGCCGACATCGAGGCCGGTCAGGTGGAGTTCTCCATGGATAATGAGGACATCCATATGAATATGGAAGCCCTGCTCACCGCCCGGATCGGGGATGCGGGCAAGCGGCTGCACACCGCCCGGAGCCGGAACGACCAGGTGGCTCTGGATGTGCGGCTCTTCGTCAAGGAGTCCATCCCCACCCTCATCGGCCAGCTGCTGAAGCTGGAGCAGGCTCTGGTGGATCAGGCCAAGGTCAATCTGGATACCGTTATGCCCGGCTACACCCACCTGCAGCGGGCCCAGCCCGTCACCTTCGGCCACTATATGATGGCCTACGCCAACATGTTCAAGCGGGACGTGACCCGGCTGGAGGACTGCCTGGAGCGGCTGGACGAGTGCCCCCTGGGCGCAGGCGCTCTGGCTGCCTCCACCTATCCGGTGGACCGGTTTATGACCGCCCAGGCCCTGGGCTTCCGGGAGCCCACGGCCAACTCCCTGGACTCTGTCTCTGACCGGGACTACGCCATCGAGCTGCTCAGCGACCTGTCCATTCTCATGATGCATCTGAGCCGGTTCTCCGAGGAAATCGTGCTGTGGTGCAGCTGGGAGTTCAAGTTCATCGAGCTGGACGACGCCTACGCCACCGGCTCCTCTATCATGCCCCAGAAGAAGAACCCCGATGTGGCCGAGCTGGTCCGGGGCAAGACCGGCCGGGTGTACGGCGGTCTGGTAACGCTGCTGACCATGATGAAATCCCTGCCTCTGGCCTATAATAAGGATATGCAGGAGGACAAGGAGGCTATTTTCGACGCCATTGACACCGTGGAGATGTGCCTGCCTGTGTTCACCGCCATGCTGGCCACCCTCACCGTCAAGCCCGACAACATGCACAAGGCTGCTGCCGGGGGCTTCATCAACGCCACCGACTGTGCCGACTACCTGACCAAGAAGGGCCTGCCCTTCCGGGAGGCCTATACCATCGTGGGCAAGCTGGTGACCCACTGTCTCCAGACCGGCCACACCCTGGACACCCTGCCGCTGAAGGATTACCGGCAGCTGTCCCCTCTGTTCGGGGAGGACGTGTACCAGGCGCTGGCCCTGACCACCTGCGTCAACGGCAGAAAGGTCTATGGCGGTCCCGCCAGAGACAGCGTGGAAAAGCAGATCGCACTCATTGAAAACTTTTTGCAGGACCGTAAGTAACCGTTGCAAAAGACCGTAAAAAGTACGATAATAAAAAATGGCAGTTTTATCCGTGAAAGGAATTTCCTGTCACGGATAACTGCTGTTTCGGAAGAAATTCTTCCGGATCTGAAACTAAGTGATTCGAGGTAACATGGATGATTCCTAAGGTATATATCGACGGTAAGGAAGGAACCACCGGTCTGCAGATCTACCAGCGTCTGGGCCAGCGGAAGGACATCGAGCTGCTGCTCATTGACGAAGATAAACGCAAGGATCGTGAGGAACGCCGCAAGTTCATCAACGCGGCTGACCTGGTGTTCCTGTGCCTGCCCGACGCGGCTGCCGTGGAGGCTGTGGAGCTGGTGGAGAATGACCGCACCCGCATCATCGACGCCTCCACTGCCCACCGCACCGCCCCCGGCTGGGTCTACGGCCTGCCCGAGCTGGGCACCGACCGCCGGGCTGCCATTGCCTCCTCCACCCGGGTGGCAAACCCCGGCTGCCATGCCACCGGCTTTGTCAGCTGTGTGTACCCCCTGCGGAAGCTGGGCCTGCTGCCCGCCGACGCACGGCTGAGCTGCTTCTCCCTGACCGGCTACTCCGGCGGCGGAAAGAAGATGATCGCCCAGTATGAGGCACAGGAGGTGGAGCAGAACCTGCTCAGCCCCGGCGTATATGCCCTGGGTCAGGGCCATAAGCACCTGCCTGAGATCCAGACCGTCTGCGGCCTGGACAACCGGCCCGTGTTCTGCCCCATCGTGGACAACTATTATAAGGGCATGGCCACCACCGTCCCCCTGCACATGGATCAGCTGAAGGGCGTGTCCACCCTGAGAGAGGTATGGACGGCCCTGAACGACTTCTACGCCGGCCAGAAGCTGGTGAAGGTGGGTCCCCTGGGCGGCCCTGACTGCGGCAAGCTGTACGGCAATGCGCTGGCCGGGTCCAACGGTCTGGAGCTCTATGTGGCAGGCCATGACGGACAGTTCACCGTGACCGCCCTCTTTGATAACCTGGGCAAGGGCGCTTCCGGCGCTGCTGTCCAGAATATGAATATTATGCTGGGCTTTGAGGAGACTGAGGGACTGCTGTAAGTCCCGGAATAGGAGTATGACTATGATGCACGAGATCAACGGGGGCGTCTGTGCCGCCAGGGGCTTTCTGGCCGCCGGTATCCACTGCGGCGTCAAGGCAGGCAGCAGCCCCCACAAGAACGACCTGGCACTGATCCTGTCTCAGCGGGAGTGCGCCGCCGCCGCCACCTTTACCACCAACCGGGTGAAGGCAGCCCCCCTCCATGTGACAAAGGAGCATATTGCGGACGGCAGAGCCTGGGGCGTAATCGCCAACAGCGGCAACGCCAATGCCTGCTGCCCCATGAGCCGGGAGAACGCTCAGGCCATGGCTGTGGCCGCCGCAAAGGCCACCGGCCGGCAGCCCTCTGATTTCGCTGTGGCCTCCACCGGCGTGATCGGCCAGACCATCAACATTGCCGCCATTGAGCAGGGCATCCCCGCTGTGACGGAGCGGCTCAGTGCGGAGGGCTCCGATTCTGCTGCCACCGCCATTATGACCACCGATCTGGTGAAAAAAGAGATCGCCGTGGCTCTGACGCTGGGCGGGAAGGAAGTCCGCATCGGCGCCATTGCCAAGGGCTCCGGCATGATCCACCCCAACATGGGCACCATGCTGGCCTTCATCACCACCGACTGCGCCATCAGCAGCCCCATGCTGGACAAGGCCCTCCACGCCATCGTACCCAGAACCTTCAACCGGGTCACTGTGGACGGCGACACCTCCACCAACGATACCTGCCTGGTGCTGGCCAACGGTATGGCGGAAAATCCCGAGATCACCGCAGAGGGAGAGGACTATGAGACCTTCGTCCGGGCGCTGACCTATGTGTGCCGCTATCTGTCCCGCTGCATCGCCGGAGACGGCGAGGGCGCCAGCAAGCTGGTGACCTGCGTGGTGACCGGAGCCTCCGACGAGGCTGCGGCAGAGACCCTGTCCAAGTCCGTGGTGGGCTCCGCCCTGGTGAAGGCCGCCATGTTCGGCTCCGACGCTAACTGGGGCCGTGTTCTGTGTGCCATGGGCTACTCCGGAGCAGCCTTCGATCCTGAGGGCGTGGACGTGACCTTCCGCTCCGAGGTGGGCGAGGTACCCGTGTGCGCCCAGGGCGAGGCCGTCCCCTTCAGCGAGGAGAAGGCCAAGGAGGTCCTGAGTCAGCAGGAGGTTGTCATCGCCATCGGCCTTTCTGAGGGCGAGGGCTCCGCTGAGTGCTGGGGCTGCGACCTGACTTATGACTATGTGAAGATCAACGGCGATTACCGTACCTGACAGAAACCCACCCGTAAGGAGGAACTGAGATGACCTTTGAAGAAATGAAGGCTCTGGACGAGCAGTACGTCATGCACACCTACGGCCGTTTCCCCGTGGCCGCCGATCACGGCCGGAACGCCACGATCTGGGACACCGAGGGGAAGGAATATATCGACTTCACCTCCGGCATCGGCGTCTGCTCCATGGGCTGCGCCGACGAGGGCTGGGTACAGGCAGTGGCCGAACAGGCCGGGAAGCTGGGCCATATTTCCAACCTCTACTACGCAGAACCCTATGTGAAGGTGGCGCAGAAGCTGTGTACCCGCACCGGCATGTCCAACGTGATGTTTGCAAATTCCGGCGCAGAGGGCAACGAAGCCATGATCAAGCTGGCCCGCAAGTACTCCTTTGACAAGTACGGCAAGGGCAGAGGCACCGTCATTACCCTGCACAAGTCCTTCCACGGCCGCACCATCACCACGCTGGCCGCCACCGGTCAGGACGTGTTCCACAACTACTTCTTCCCCTTTACCGAGGGCTTCCGCTATGCTGACGCCAACGACATAGACAGTGTGGAGGCTGTGGCCGGCCACGACGTCTGCGCCGTGATGGTGGAGCTGATCCAGGGCGAGGGCGGCGTGCTGCCCCTGGAGCAGTCTTTTGTGGACGAACTGGCAGAGCTGTGCCGGAAGCGGGACTGGCTGCTGCTGGTGGACGAGGTCCAGACCGGCGCAGGCCGTACCGGCTCCCTGTTTGCCTTCCAGCAGTACGGCATCCTGCCCGATGTGGTATCCTTCGCCAAGGGTGTGGCCGGAGGTCTGCCCTTCGGCGGTATTATGGCGAATGAGAAGTGCCGGAACGTATTTACGCCCGGTACCCACGGCACCACCTTCGGCGGAAACCCTGTGGCTGCCTCCGCTGCCTGCTATGTGCTGGACCGGCTGGACGAGGGGCTTCTGGCCTCCGTGCAGGAAAAGGGCGAGTACCTCCGCCGCCGCATTGAGGAAATGGATCTGCCCTGCCTGGGCGCCACCAGGGGCATGGGCATGATGATCGGCGTGGAGGTCAGAGGCAGTCTGACCAACAAGGAGCTGGCCGCAAGGCTGACGGAAAACGGCCTTCTGATCCTGACCGCAGGCCCCGGCCTGCGTCTGCTGCCCCCTCTGACCATCAGCAGGGAGGAGATGGACAAGGGTCTGGATATTATGCAGAAGACCCTGTCTGAGCTGGAAAAATAAGGCTGATACAGGATGTTTAAACCTAAAACAGGGGATAAATATCCAAAGTTAAGATATTTTTGAAGAGGAAATGCATATTATTGCATTTCCTCTTTTTGTAATCTTAGCGATAAAATTATGTTATCGGGTGATAAAATAACGTATTATTGACTTCGTTAGCGAACTACAGTACAATATGGACACAAGAAAGTCCAAAAGAGCACACGGACCCGGGGGAGTCGGTGTGCGCTCAGTCACTTTCGATGTATATTTTGTGTGTAAACTGTATAAGGAGGACTGCT
>SAMEA104404103__coassemble_1440_pt1 | contig 14471 bp, 15 predicted proteins | sample SAMEA104404103__metabat2_high_PE_047 | metagenome-assembled genome bin SAMEA104404103 (sample SAMEA104404103) | Balaenoptera acutorostrata | reverse complement strand
GTTCGAATCCACCCTCCTCCACCAAAAGACATCATCTTCGGATGATGTCTTTTTTTTTGCTATGTGGATTTAAACCGGAACCCCCAAATACTGGATATTATACATAGGATATGATAAAATAAAGATAAGGAGGAAGATACTATGCAAACAGAATGGAAAATGATGTTAATAATGATAATAGTATTATGCCTCGTATTTACAATATGTTGTATCTATGCGTCGCCATTTGAGTATCCGTATAAATATATCCGTATTGATATTTCAGGAAAACGTAAACCAAAGACAGAAGATTTGGTGGACAGATATTTGATAGAAAATGGAGTGGCCTCCTTTATTCAGCATTACGGACAAGTGCAGGCATGGAAAGAAGAATCTGAAGGATACATAGAAAAACAAATGCTCAAAAATTGGAGGCGAGAGCAGTATCAATCATGTATTGATGACGATAACATGTTTGTGTTTCAGTTTATGAGGAGACAGACTCGTTATAAACAGATTAACTATGTTAAAACATCGTATCATGTTGATACAGTAAGCGACGAGTTCAAAACAAATCTTTCATACATTCAGGAACGATATAAAAAGCTAGAAAAAATAAACTTTGAATGTACGCTTTCTGAATTCTATGCTAAAAATCAGAGAAGACTTATGACAAAAGAACTGAGAGAGGAAATCGCGAGAAGGGATAATTACACGTGTCAAATTTGTGGTAAATATATGCCAGATGAAGTGGGGCTTCATATCGACCACATTATCCCTGTGGCCAAAGGTGGAAAATCGATTCCGTCTAATTTGCAGGTCTTATGTTCAAAATGCAATGGAAGAAAATCGAGCAAATAATCTTGTTTGTGATGAAAAGACATCATCTTCGGATGATGTCTTTTTTGCTGTGTGGGGAAATTGACCCGCAGGAGGGGAAAGATTCTTAGTCGCTTCGCTCCTCTGAATGACAAGACGGGGAGCGTCACGCCCTCCTGTCATCCTGAGCGGAACGAAGTGGAGCCGAAGGATCTTTTCGGAGGTGCTCCGGAAAAACCTATTGTATCTTCTCGTAATCTCGTCGGATCCACTCCATCAGCAGGTTTACGATCCGCTCCTGCTGAACGGCGTTGAGGGGGCGGCCCTGGGGGACCCTGTACCACTTGTTCAGACAGCCCCGGCAGCAGCAGGCGCAGGCGTGCTGGGCAATAAACACGGGATGGCCCCGCATGGGGGTCTGCCTGCCGTCGTTGGGGATACAGGCCGGGGCCAGCCGCTGGGCCACAAAGTCCGCACAGTGGCTGCGGATGACGTCCATGCCCTTTTCCTCAATATAGGCCCGCTCCTTCCGGCCCAGATGAAACCTGGCGCGGAAGGGGGACCGGTTCAGCCGTTCAAAGGCCTCGTCCTTGGTCATTGCAGTTCACTCCAAAGAAAAAGGCCCTCCGGAGGGAGGGCCTTTCGTCGTTTAATATCTGCGCACCACGGCGACCACCTTGCCGATGATCTCGGCGTTGGTGCCGTCGATGGGGTCGTAGTCCGGGTTTTCGGGCATGAGCCAGGTCTTGCCATCCTTCCGGTTCAGGGTCTTGACGGTGGCCTCGTCCTCAAACAGAGCCACCACGATCTCGCCGTTGTAGGCGTCCTGCTGGGCGTGTACCACCACCAGGTCTCCGGGGAGGATACCGGCGTTCAGCATGGACTCGCCCCGGACCCGCAGGGCGAAGTGCTCGCCGGACAGTCCCTCGGTGCTGAAGGTCAGGTAGTCCTCGATGCACTCCTGAGCCAGGATGGGGGCGCCGGCAGCCACGCTGCCCAGAACGGGAACCTGATCCTTGCGGGTGTGGGGTTCCTCAGCCAGGGTGATGGCGCGGGTCTTGCCCTCGGCCTTGACGATGACCCCGGCCTCCTCCAGACCCTTCAGATGGAAGTGGACGGTAGAGGGAGATTTCAGCCCCACGGCGGCGCCGATCTCCCGGACGGAGGGGGGATAACCGTGGTCACCGGTGAAGTCCACGATATAGTCATATATCATTTGCTGCTTTGCAGTCAGTTTCGCCATAGCAGAAGCTCCTTTCGCTGCCGCAGAAAATAGTCTAATATTATGTAACCACATTTTATCATACATTTGTACGAATGTCAAACGAACGTTCCAAAAGAATTGGAAATTTTCGCACAAATAAATAAAAAACCGCGCTCCCGTGGGAGCGCGGTTTTCAGTTACAGAGTGGGAGCAGATTCCTGCTGAGCACGGAGCCGCGCATCATAAAAAGCGGCCTCGGCTACGCCCCGGTAGGGCATCAGCCACAGGGTCAGGGGCAGGGTCACGGCAGCGGTGCACAGGGAGGCCATGAAGGAGGATTGCAGAGCGTTATAGGCGTACTGCATCTGCCCCAGGGAGCTGAGATAGGCCGGATCCAGCAGGCCCAGCCGGGACATAAAGAAGAACATCACAACCATGGACAGGGCCAGCCCCAGCAGATCCCAGCCAATGAAGGACAGGCGCAGCTTGAACAGCTGCAGCTTCCAGCCCCGCATCAGTTCCACGCTGTGGCGGATGGCAGGGCCGGGGCCCGCGTCGGGGTTATCGGCCAGCAGATAAGGACTCAGGGCGTAGCGCAGATAGGCCACCACCACACAGACGCCCACCGCCGCCAGGGACACCAGCAGGCTGAGGGGCCCGGCCACGGGCAGCAGGAAGAAGGAGATGGCGAAGCTGGCCAGCATGGCCCACAGCATGACCCGGAGGTAGATGTTGGCCTCCATGACGATGACCCGTCCGGCCACGGAGAAGCCCTGGGTCAGGGATTCCACGCCGGGATCCAGCTTTCGGTGGGTCCACAGGCACCACAGCTTATAGCCGAAGTTCACCACAGCGGAGTACAGGGCGAAGAGGATGCTGGCGAACATGCCCAGAGTGCTGAAGCCGGACTTGTTGGTGGGGTAGGGGATGGCGCCCAGCACCAGGGACACGCCGGTGGTCATCAGGACGAAGACCAGGGCCACCACCCAGAAGGAGGGACGGGTCAGGCGCATGGTCTGGCGTGCGTGCTGCTTGAGTTCGTTGCAGTCGATTTCCATGAATGAAAAGTCTCCAATCGTTTTTGTTTCTTACTTCTGAAAAGAGGACGGGGGAGATCACTCCCACTTGTCCATGATCTGACGGATCTGATCGGCCAGCTTGGCCAGATCCTTGTTGGGACGGCCGCGGCTGCGGCTGACCAGCAGCTCCAGATCCTTGGACACGTCCTGCAGTCGGACAAAGGCGGGGGAACCAGCGGAAGCGCCGCCGGAACGGGGTTTCACTTCCAGAACGACGCCCTTCTTCTCCAGGGCGTTGTGGGTCAGGTCATAGACCTCCTGATAGAGGGGGGCGTGGGCGGGAATCCCCCGCTCGTTCAGGCTTTCGGCGAACAGCTCGGTGACGGGGGCGTCGCCGTGGACCACGAAGACCTGCTCGGGGACGGGGTCAAAGTGGCCGATCCAGCCCAGCAGATGGTCCCGGTCGGCGTGGGAGCTGAGGCCGGGGAAGTTGAGGATGCGGGCGTTGACCGCGATCTCCTCGCCGAACAGGCGGACGGACTTGGCGCCCTCCAGCAGACGGCGGCCCAGGGTGCCCTCGGCCTGGTAGCCCACAAAGACCACCGCGCACTCAGAGCGCCACAGGTTGTGCTTCAGATGGTGACGGATCCGTCCGGCGTCGCACATGCCGGAGGCGGAGATAATGATCTTGGGGGTGGGGTCGGCGTTCAGGGCCTTGGACTCCTCGGCGCTCTGGGACAGGGTCAGGCCGGGGAAGGCGAACAGGTCGTCGCCGCCCTGAAGGACGGCAATGGCCTCCTCATCCAGATAGCCGTGCAGGTCGCCGGCATAGATCTTGGTGGCCTCGGCGGCCAGGGGGCTGTCCACGCAGACGGTGAAGCCGGGGTAGGTTTTCACCAGTCCCTCGTCCTTGATCTGCCGCAGGAAGTACAGCAGCTCCTGGGTGCGGCCCACGGCAAAGGAGGGGATGATAATGTTGCCGCCCTTGGCGAAGGTCTCGTCGATCAGCTGGGCCAGGGTGTCCACATAGCTCTCGGGGGGCTCGTGGTTCCGGTCGCCGTAGGTGGATTCCATGACCACGTAGTCGGCTTCGGTAAGGAACTGGGGGTCCCGGATGATGGGCTGGTCGATGTTGCCCAGGTCGCCGGAAAAGACCAGCTTTTTGGTCACGCCGCCCTCGGTGCACCAGACCTCCACAATGGCGGAGCCCAGCAGATGGCCGGCGTCGTTGAAGCGCACCTTCACGCCCTGGCACAGATCAAAGGTCTGGCCGTACTCCACGGTTTTCACCAGCTGGAGGGCCGCCTCGGCGTCCTCCACCGTGTACAGGGGCTCCACAGGCTCACGGCCTGCGCGCTTGCCCTTCTGGTTCTGCCACTGGGCGTCGCTCTCCTGGATGTGGGCGGAGTCCCGCAGCATGATGGACATGAGCTGCCCGGTGAGCCGGGTGGTGAAGATCTGTCCGTTGAAGCCCTGCTTTGCCAGCAGGGGCACACGGCCGGTATGGTCGATGTGGGCGTGGGTGATGAGCACATAGTCGATACTGCCGGGGGCGAAGTCCAGCTCGTTGTCGTCGTGCTCGTCCCGGCCCTGCTCCAGACCGCAGTCGATCAGGATCTTCTGGCCGTTGACCTCAAGGCAGTGGCAGCTGCCGGTGACCGCGTGAGCCGCGCCGAAAAAGGACAGTTTCATACGGGTTCCTCCTTTTTAGTCTGAATGTACGTCACCGCACGGGGCGGAAGATACAGCAATATTTCTACTTGTATTGTACACGGAGGAACAATTCAATTCCATACTTATTTGTAAATTCTGTGTAAACGTGGGAAAAGAATAGAAGCGGGGGCGGGCGCATAAGGTGAGGGGAAAGGAGGGGACGGCATGGAGCATGACAAGACTGCGGAGGCCCCGGCCGCCGTTCACCGGCTGAGCCTGGAGGGGCGGCGGGGGCTGACCGTATCCGGGGTGGAGGAGGTGGAGCGCTTCGACGAGGAGTGTATCCTGCTGACCACCGCCATGGGCGGGCTGGAGATCCGGGGGGAGGGGCTGCACGTCGCCCGGCTTTCCGTGGAGGGGGGCGACCTGAAGGTGGAGGGGCGGGTGGACGCCCTCAGCTATGACGTGGAGCCCCGGCAGAAGGGCGGCCTGCTCAGCCGCCTGTTCGGCCCATGACGGCAGACGTGGCTCTCCAGCTGCGGGGGCTGTGCCAGGGGCTGCTGCTGGGGGGTGGACTGGGCCTGTGCTATGACCTGTGCCGGATCCTGCGGGTGCGGGTCAGGCTGCGGGGCGTGGGTACGGTGCTGGATCTGCTGTTCTGGCTGGGAACGGCCGCCGCCCTCTTCCTCTGGTCGGATCAGGCCTGGAACGGCCGGGTGCGGCTGTACGGCGGGGCCTTTGCCCTGCTGGGCGGAACCCTGTATTTCAAGGCCTTCAGCCCCTTTTTTCTGCCTGTGGGCTATAAAATCGCGGACGGAGCGGAGGCAATTTTCAAAATTGCCCTCCTTCCGGCACGGATCTGCACCGCAATGCTGAGAAAAGTGAAAATAATTCTGAAAAACATCTTCCTTTTCGGGTTGAAATGGTATAGAATAGGACAGAAACCCACGGAGATGGATGGCGTATTGCGCCGCCGCACCGCCCGGGAGAAGGGAGAGAGTATTGATGAAGTTCAAACGCGCCGGTTTTCTGACCAAGCTTGTGGTTCTGGCCCTGCTGATCTACATGGCCACCTCCCTCCTGGATATGCGGGGGAAGATCCAGGGCATCCGCGAAGAGCAGGACGCACTGGAGCGGCAGGCAGCCGTACAGGAAATGGCAAACCAGGAACTGTCCGACGCCATCGCACACAGCGACGATCCCGAAATGCTGGAGGAAGTCGCACGTGACAAGGGCCTCGTAAAAGAAAACGAAGAGCTCTACATCGACGTGGCGAACTGACAAAGCCCGTCCGCAGTCTGTGTGTGCTGACGGAACAGGGTTAAATTTACAAGGAGGATATATCGGTCAGTTATGGAGTTTGGTGTTGGGTCCATTGTGGACGGTAAGGTGACAGGTATCACGAAGTTTGGCGCATTCGTTGCGCTGCCGGAGGGCAAGTCCGGTCTGGTACATATCTCGGAGATTGCATATTCCTACGTGAATGAGGTGTCTGATTTTCTGAAGGAAGGTCAGGAGGTCAAGGTGAAGGTGATCGGCATCGATCAGGCGAACCGGATCAACCTGTCCATCAAGCAGTGCACGCCTCCCCCTCAGCGGTCTCCCCGGCCCGCCAACGGCGGCCAGCGCTTCAATAATAACAACGACCGCGGCGGCCATTTCAATAACAATAATGGCAACGGCGGCCGGTTTAATGGCAATGGCGGCCGCTTCAACAACGACCGCGGCGGACGTCCCCCCCGTCAGGGCGGTTCCCGTCCCGCCGGCTTTGTCCGTCAGGCCCCCAAGGAGCCCACTGACTTTGAAGATCGTCTGAAGCAGTTTATGCAGGCCTCTGACAGCAAGCTGTCCGAGCTGCGTTATCTGGAGAAGAAGGGCGGAAATCGTCGCAGCGGCGGCGGTAACCGCCGGTAATATGCCGACCGACGGGCCGCTGCACAGCAGCGGCCCGTTTTTTGCGCAAAAAAAGAGCGCCCCGAGGGGCGCTCCAGGGTGCGGCCCCGCCGCACATTGGGAAAGACATTGGTTCAAGCTGCTCTGCCAGTCTAACACAGACCGGCTGCGCAGTCAGTCGAAACAGGGGCCCTGCCCCACGGAAACGGAGGAAAGCTATGCTTATCATCAACGGAACCGTCCACACCATGGACGGCGTTACCATCCCCAACGGCTATGTGGCCGTCACCGGCAGCAAGATCGCCAAGGTGGGGCCCATGGAGGAGGCCCCTGAAAGCTGGGAGGGAGAGACCTTCGACGCCCACCAGGGCCACATTCTCCCCGGCTTTGTGGACGCCCACTGCCATCTGGGCATCTTCGGCGACTCGGTGGGCTTTGAGAGCGAGGACGGCAACGAGGCCACCGACCCCTGCACCCCCCATCTCCGGGGCATCGACGCCATCAACCCCCTGGACCGCTGCTTTGCCGAGGCCCGGAACGCCGGCGTGACCACCGTCATCACCGGCCCCGGCTCCGCCAATCCCATCAACGGCCAGCTGGCCGCCATCAAGACGGCCGGCCGCTGGATCGACAAAATGATCGTGAAGGCTCCCGTGGCCATGAAGCTGGCCCTGGGCGAGAACCCCAAGATGGTCTATAACGACCGCCACGAGACCCCTGTCACCCGCATGGCTACCGCCGCCATCATCCGGGAAAATCTGGCCAAGGCTGTGGAGTACGGCGAGAATCTGAAGCGGGCTGAGGAGGACGAGGACCAGGACAAGCCTGAGTTCGATGCCAAGCTGGAGGCCCTGCTGCCCGTGGTCCGGGGAGAGCTGCCCGTCCACATCCACGCCCACCGGGCCGACGACATTGCCACCGGGATCCGCATTGCCAGGGAGTTCAAGCTGAAGTGCGTCATCGTCCACGGCACCGAGGGCCATCTGCTGCCCGAGCTGCTGGAGGAGGAGGGCATCCCCGTCATCACCGGCCCCATCCTGGGGGATCGTTCCAAGCCGGAGCTGGTCAACATGACCACCGAGACCCCTGCCATTCTGAATCTCCACGGCGTGGACGTGGCCATCTGCACCGACCACCCCGAGGTGCCCATCCAGTACCTGCCCCTGTGCGCCACCCTGGCCGTCAAGGGCGGTATGCTGCCCGAGGCCGCCCTGGCCGCCATCACCATCCGCCCCGCCCGCATCTGCGGCATCGACGACCGGGTGGGCTCTCTGACCCCCGGCAAGGATGCAGATATCGTGATCCTCAGCGGTCACCCCATCAACCCCCTCAGCCGCGTGCTGGACGTGTTTATCGAGGGACAGTCCGTCAAGGGCTGACAGTCTGAACAAAGCGAATATGAAACGCTCGGCATCGTTTAGAAATAATTAACAAAATGGGACTAGCTTTTTCTCTCTGCTGTGCTATAATGAAGCCATAGAGAGGGAGGCTTCCCTCTACCGATGCCAGCCCTCCGGGGCGAAAGGAGCGATTTTATGAAATTCGTGTTTACGGACAAAAAGGTCAACCTGCCCGACTCCGTCCATGCCTATGCAGAGAAGAAGGTCGGTAAGCTGGACCGTTTCTTTAAGGAGGACGCCACCGCATCTGTCACCTTCAGTGTGGAAAAAGAGCGTCTGAACCGTGTGGAAGTGACCATCCGCTCCAGCGGTACCATCTTCCGCGTGTCCGAGAGCACCTCTGATATGCACGCCTCCATCGACGCAGCTGTCACCACTCTGGAGCGCCAGATCCGCAAGAACAAGACCCGCCTGGAGAAGCGCCTGCGCCAGGGAGCCTTCGAGCGCACCGTGGACGCCGCCGAGCGTTCTTCCTTCGCTCCCGAGGAGCCGGAGGAGGGCGAGTATCGCATCGTCCGCAGCAAGACCTTCCCCATCAAGCCCATGACCCGTGACGAGGCCATCCTGCAGATGAATCTGCTGGGCCACAGCTTCTTCGCCTTTAAGGACGAGGAGGCCGACGGCGCCTTCGCAGTGGTCTACCGCCGCTATGACGGCGACTACGGCCTGATCGAAGACGAGGGCTAAAACGTATATTCAGAGCCGGGAGCTTTGCTCCCGGCTCTTTTTATTTGACAACCCGGTTCTGCATCCGGTTGACGGCGGAAGGGGCACACCCTATAATAGACAAAGAAGCATAAAAGAAAGGCGCCCCCGTGGAGGAGGCGCTGTTGATATACATAAGGAGGAAACACTATGAGCCGGGAATCTGTACTGTCGCTGCTGCGGGAGAGCCAGGACCGCTATCTGTCCGGAGAGGCCATGAGCCGGGAGCTGGGCATCAGCCGGGCCGCCGTGTGGAAGGCCATCGAGGCCCTGCGCCAGGAGGGCTATACCATCGCATCCGCCCCCAACCGGGGCTATCAGCTCACCTCCGCCCCGGATCTGGTGCGGGAGGGGGAGCTGTCCGGCCCTCTGAGCGGCTGCCTGGTGGGCAGTGAGCTGGTCTGTCTGGACACCATCGACTCCACTAATACCGAGTGTAAGCGCCGGGCCATGGTGGGGGCCCCTGAGGGTCTGGCCATCATCGCCGACGAGCAGACCGGCGGCCGTGGCCGTCTGGGCCGTACCTTCCAGTCCCCCAAGGGCTGCGGCCTCTACCTGTCCGCCCTGCTGCGGCCTGACCTGCCCCCGGAGACCGTCACCGACTTCACCGCCTGGGTGGCCGTGGCAGTCTGCGACGGCATCGAGGCCTGCTGCGGCGTGCGCCCCCAGATCAAGTGGACCAACGATATTGTCCTCAACGGCAAAAAGCTGGTGGGCATCCTCACCGAGCTGGGGCTGGAGAGCGAGACCAATTCTTTACAGTATCTGGTCACCGGCATCGGCGTGAACGTGAACCACAGACCGGAGGACTTCCAGGAGGACATCCGGGATATGGCCACCTCCCTGGCCCAGCAGCTGGGCCATCCTGTCCGCCGGGCCGAGCTGGCTGCCGCCATCGTGAAGGCCCTGGACAAGATGTATGCCGACTTCCCCCACAGCAAGCAGGAGTACCTGGACAAGTACCGGGCCGACTGCCTGACCACCGGCAAGCACGTCCAGCTCATCACCCCCGTGTCCCGGCAGGAGGCCGAGGCCCTGTCCATTGACGACGAGTTCCGTCTGGTGGTCCGTCTGCCCGACGGCACCGAGAAGGCCCTGTCCGCCGGAGAGGTGTCCGTCCGGGGAATGTACGGTTACGTATAAGGTCTGAAAATACCAAAATTATGCACTTGTGTGGCCCTTCTCCGTATGGTACTATGAAGAGGAAACAGGTCGAAGAGACACACAAGGAGGCAGTTACATATGAAAGTCAAGGGTTTTCTGGCTGAATTCAAGGAGTTTGCATCCCGCGGCAACGTGATGGACATGGCCGTCGGCGTGATCATCGGCGGCGCCTTCAAGGCCATCGTGGACTCGCTGGTCAAGGACGTGGTGATGCCCTTTATCGGTATCTTTGTGGATACCAGCAGCTTTGCCGACGTGGTCATCCACGCAGGCGGAGCCGATATTATGATCGGCAATTTCATTGCCGCGGTCATCAATTTCCTGATGGTGGCCTTTATCATCTTCTGCATGATCAAATTCATCAACAAGGCCCACGCCATTGTGGAGCGCAAGAAGGCCGAGGAGGAGGCAGCCGCCCCGGAGGAGCCCGCAGGCCCCACCGCCGAGGAGCTGCTGGCCCAGATCCTGGACGAACTGAAAAACAGATAAGAAAAAAGCGGAGCGCAGAACGCTCCGCTTTTTTTGCACATTTGGGAGGGGGACGGTGGAAAGTTTACGCCGCAAAAAGCGGACCGCACCACAGGTGCGGTCCGCTTATCATTGGGTTAAGGCTGCCAGTCGGGTTCGGGGATGTAGGGGACCAGCTCCTGGACGTCGGCAGGGGAATCGAAGACCCGGGCGAACAGGTCGCCCTCCATGGTCTCGTGCTCCAGCAGGTACCGGGCGGTGATCTCCAGCTCTCTCCGCTTTTCGGTGAGGATCTCCTCACAGCGGCGGTAGGCCTTGTCCACGATGGACTTGATCTCCTCGTCGATAAGACCGGCCACCTCCTCGGAGTAGGACTTGGTCTGGGCCATGGAACGGCCGATAAAGACCTCGCCGGAGTCGGTGTCATAGCAGATGGTACCCAGCTTCTTGCTCATGCCGTACTTGGTGACCATGGCGTGGGCGATCTGGGTGGCCTTCTCAATGTCGTTGGAGGCTCCGGTGGAGATGTCCCCCAGCACCACCTGCTCGGCCACGCGGCCGCCCAGGCAGACGGCGATGCGCTCCTCCAGCTCGGTGCGGGAGTGGTAGGACTTGTCCTCGGTGGGCAGGCTGATGGTCAGACCGCCTGCGGGACCCCGGGGGACAATGGTGATCTGGTGGACGGGGTCCTGGGTCTTCAGCTGGTGGATGACCACGGCGTGACCGGCCTCGTGGAAGGCGGTCAGGCGCTTGGCCTCCTCCGTGACCACGCGGCTCTTCTTTTCGGGGCCTGCAAGGACCTTCAGCATGGCCTCGTGGCAGTTGTCCATGGTGATGAACCGCTGACCCTGGCGGGCGGCCAGCAGAGCAGCCTCGTTGAGCAGATTCTCCAGATCGGCGCCGGTGAAGCCTGCAGTGGCACGGGCCACATCCAGCAGGGACACGTCGTCACCCAGGGGCTTATCCTTGGAGTGGACCCGCAGCACGGCCTCGCGGCCCTTGATGTCGGGCAGACCCACATAGATCTGACGGTCAAAGCGGCCGGGACGGAGCAGGGCGGGATCCAGAATGTCCTGGCGGTTGGTGGCGGCCAGCACGATGACGCCCTCGTTGGCGGCAAAGCCGTCCATCTCCACCAGCAGCTGGTTCAGGGTCTGCTCGCGCTCGTCGTGACCGCCGCCCAGGCCGGTGCCTCTCTGGCGGCCCACGGCGTCGATCTCGTCGATGAAGACGATGGCGGGGGCCTCCTGCTTGGCCTGTTCAAACAGGTCGCGGACGCGGCTTGCGCCCACGCCCACGTACAGCTCCACAAAGTCAGAGCCGGAGATGGACAGGAAGTGGACCCCGGCCTCACCTGCCACAGCCTTGGCAATCAGAGTCTTACCGGTGCCCGGAGGGCCCACCAGCAGAACGCCCTTGGGGATGCGGGCGCCCAGGGCGGAGAACTTTTTGGGGTCGCGGAGGAACTCCACCACCTCCTGCAGCTCCTCCTTTTCCTCGTCGGCGCCGGCCACATCGGCAAAGGTGACCTTTTTGCCCTGGTCGGACAGGGTGCGGGTGCGGGCCTTGCCGAACTTGGCCTGGCCGTTGGCGCCGCCCTGGCCCATGGCGGCCATGCGCTGGCGGTACATGATCCAGAACAGGAAGAGGATCGCGCCCAGGGTCAGCAGGTTGGGCATCCAGCGGTACCACCAGCTGGACTCCACGCCGGGCAGGTAGTCATATTCGGTGATGATACCGGCCTCGGTCTGCTGGTCGATGAGCTCGTGCAGGTCGTTGTAGAAGATGCCGGCGTCGGCCAGCTGGCAGGAGACCATGGTGGGTTTCTCCTTGTCGCCGCCGTGAAGGCGCAGCACCAGAGTATTATCCTTCAGCGAGAAGGCCTCCACTTCCTCCCGGAGGAAGTAGCCCTTGATCTCACTGTAGGTGGGAACGTCCTTGTGTTCTGCGTCCTGGAGGGAGCTGAAGGTAAAGAAGATCAGCAGGGCCAGAAGCAGGTACATGGTAAAATTCTGTGAATTGGAACGCTTCATGGGCAGGACCACCTTTCATGCGGAAATTCCGGCACAGCTCAGCCGCCGTAGACCTCGGGCTTCAGGATGCCGATGTAGGGCAGGTTGCGGTACATCTCGGCGTAGTCCAGGCCGTAGCCCACCACGAAGGCGTCGGGGATGCTGAAGCCGGAGTAGTCCACATGGACGGGCTTCACCCGGCGCTCGGGCTTGTCCAGCAGAGTGCACAGGCGGATGGAAGCAGGATGACGGTTCTCCAGGATCTTCAGCAGGTAGCTCAGGGTGTTGCCGGAGTCCAGAATGTCCTCCACCACCACCAGATGGCGGCCGCTGATGTCCTCGGACAGATCCTTGGTGATCTGGCACTGACCGCTGGACTTGGTGCCCTTGCCGTAAGAAGAAACGGCCATGAAGTCCACCTTGCAGGGCAGGGTGATGCGGCGGCACAGGTCGGCCATGAACACGAAGGAGCCCCGGAGCACGCTGATCAGCATGATCTCCTTGCCCTCGTAGTCCCGGTTGATCTGGTCGGCGATCTCCTGAACCCGGCGGCTCAGAGTCTCCTCAGAGAACAGTACTTCCTGAATGTCGTTATCTAACATGAAAAATGTCTCCCTTTTTAGTAAGAATCAGATTTGCTCCAGAATAAAGTGCCAGGCAGCCTTGCCCGGCCGGGCTGCAAATTGCCGGTCGGGGCCCAGCCGGGCCACCGCGGCTACCTGCCCGCCGCAGTCCGCTACGGGCAGCCGATCCCGGCGGAGCCGGGGGATTTTCAGGTCGATGAACCACTTTTTCACCGTCTTTCCCGGGCGGGAGGGCGGTGCGATGCGGTCCCCCTCTGCACGGGTGCGGAGGGTCAGCGCGGGAACCAGAGCTCGGTCCAGCCAGAAATCCAGGCCGGTCTGACGCTGGTTTTCATAGGTGGAGGCGGTGCAGGTCACCCGCCAGGAGCCCACCTCGGTGACGCCGGGCAGCAGGCAGTCCGTGGGGGGCAGAGCCCCGGGAAGGGACTTGTCGGACAGGATAAGGTCGGCGTACTCCCGCCGGGCAGTGAGCCCGTAGGGCAGATCCAGACTGGCGGAGGGGCGGCCACTCCTGTCCCGGCACAGCTCCACCACCAGCCTGAGGTGGACGGCGGCGCAGTCCTGATCCCCGCCGTTAAGCAGTCCGATCAGCTGCCGGACGGCACGGGTGGCCACTGCGTCATGGCAGTCGCCCACCAGCTGGGCGGGAATGACCAGCTCTCCGTCCCGCAGACTGCTGCGCCGGACCACATCGGCAGCCATGGCGCTGAGACAGTCCTCGTCGGTCCGCAGCAGGGCGGTGGTGTTGGCCATGCGGGCGGGCAGATTGGAGAACAGCTCCTCCAGTACCGGGGCCACCTGATGGCGGATCCGGTTCCGGGCAAAGGCGTCGTCCCGGTTGGTGTGATCCTCCCGATGGGGCAGGCCGTAAAATTGCAGATAGGCCTCGATGTCCTTCCGGGAGGTGGTCAGCAGGGGGCGGATCACCTGACCGGCCTCGATCTGGATGCCGGTCAGTCCACGCAGCCCGGTGCCCCGGGCCAGATGGAAGAGAACGGTCTCCACATTGTCCTCGGCGTTGTGGGCGGTGGCGATGCGGCTGCACCCGGCGGCCCTGGCCGCGTCCCGCAGAAAGGCGTAGCGCATTTCCCGGGCAGTCTCCTCAATGCCTTCGCCCCGGAGCTTTGCCTCCCCGCCCACGTCCCCGGAGCCGGTGAACAGGTGGACAGGGGGCAGCACACTGCCGTCGGGCAGGCGCTGGGGGCCGCAGCACAGCTGCACGAACTGCTCCACAAAGCGGGCGTCGCTGTCGGACTCCTCGCCCCGGAGCCTGTGGTTGTAGTGGGCGGCGGCCAGGGAAAACCCCAGCTTTGGCCGCAGATGATAGAGGGCGTGGAGCAGACACACGGAGTCCGCGCCCCCGGAAACGGCGCACAGCACCTTGCACCCGGAGGGGAGCAGCTGCTGTGAGCGGATCAGTTGTTCCAGAGCGTCCAGCATGGGCGTCCCCTTTCGGTGAGATTACTCGGAGTGCTGCCACTCCAGATCGCTGAAGGTGGTGAACTCGGGCAGCCACTGCAGCTCCACCGTGCCGGTCTCGCCGTGACGGTTCTTGGCGATGATGCACTCGG
>SAMEA104404103__coassemble_1429_pt1 | contig 14577 bp, 11 predicted proteins | sample SAMEA104404103__metabat2_high_PE_047 | metagenome-assembled genome bin SAMEA104404103 (sample SAMEA104404103) | Balaenoptera acutorostrata | reverse complement strand
CTCTTGATAAAAAATTTGAGGATCTTTTTTATTTTGGTGATTGAAGATAGTGTTATATTTATTCCAATTTTCCGAACACTCGCGTCCAAGGCTCCCTCTCCGGGGACTGAGAGCGGGGGCGGTATCAGTCCCGTTCCATGATCCCGGCGCTCCAGGCGTTCCGGATATTCACAGTTCGTTCATGCTTCCGGCCCGGGCCGGTGCTATACTCCTGCAAAAGGAGAACTGATTCTATGAATATTCTGATCCTGCTGGCAATTCTGCTGGGCTCTGTCCTGCTGTGCAAGGTAACGGCGCTGGCTGTTGTCCTCTTATTTTCGGCGGTCAAAAACAGGGCCTTCCACAGGGACAGCGCAAAATGGGAGCATTGGTTCCGGTCCCTGTCGGCGGGCAGGCTCACCGCCTACATCGGCGGCTGGTATCTGATCGCCACGGCCATCGCCTCTGTGGTCACCTACCGGGTCCTGACCGCCTGCCGGTTTGAATACGCCCTTGTCATTACCCTGCTGTTCTTTCTGGTGCGTTTTGCCCTCAGCATGGTCCGCTATCACCGGAATAAAGACGCTGTGCTGGAAAAATTAAAACGGGGCCTGTCTGAGTGACCGCCCCTGCCGGATCGCCGATGCACCCGCACCGGCGATTTTGTTTTGTCCCGCTTCGGGACATTTTCCTGTAAATTCCAACTTACAACATAAAATTTCATGCTTTAGAACACGAAATTCAGATTGATTTTTTTCTTTCTCTCCTATATAATCTATATAATCATTACAACGCGCAATTAAATAAGGCGTCACTTTTGTGACGCCGCACAAATATTGGAGGTAATTGACACTATGAAGGAAGTCTATGTTGTTAACTGCTGCCGTACCGCTATGGGTTCTTATGGCGGTTCTCTGAAGGATACCCCCGCTGTCGAGCTGGGCGCCACCGTCATCAAGGAGGCCCTGAAGCGCGCCAACGTCCCCGCCGATAAGGTCGACGAGGTCATGTTCGGCTGCATCCTGACCGGCGGTCTGGGCCAGAACCCCGCCCGCCAGGCCGCTGTCAAGGCCGGCATCCCCTTCGCTGTTCCCGCTTACACCGTGGGTATGGTCTGCGGCTCCGGCATGAAGTCCGTCATCGAGGGCGCCCGCACCATCCTGTCCGGCGACGCCGACATCATCGTGGCCGGCGGCACCGAGAACATGTCCGCTGCTCCTTACGCCAGCTTTGACGAGCGCTGGGGCGCTCGCATGGGCGACAAGAAGCTGGTCGACACCATGATCAAGGACGGCCTGTGGGACGCTTTCAACAACTACCACATGGGCACCACCGCTGAGAACATCTGCGACTCCTGGGGCATCACCCGCGAGGAACTGGACGAGTTCGGCGCCTGGTCTCAGCAGAAGTGCGAGGCCGCTCAGAAGGCCGGCAAGTTCGACGACGAGATCGTGCCCGTCATGGTCAAGAAGAAGAAGGAAATGGTCGAGTTCAAGGTCGACGAGTTCCCCCGCGCCGGTGTGACCGCCGAGGGTATCTCCAAGCTGCGCGGCGCATTCCCCGTGGGTCCCGAGGGCGTTGAGGAAGAGATCGTCCACACCTTCGAGGTCACCGGCCGTCACGAGGCTGACACTCACAAGCACGTCCAGCGCGTCACCGCTGCTCAGTCCTCCGGCATCAACGACGGCGCCGCTGCCATCATCCTGGCTTCCGGCGAGGCTGTCGAGAAGTACGGCCTGAAGCCCATGGCCAAGCTGGTCAGCTGGGGCCAGGGCGGCGTCGATCCCAAGATCATGGGCGTCGGCCCCGTGCCCGCTTCTCAGCAGGCTATGAAGAAGGCCAACCTGACCATCGACGACATGGACCTGATCGAGGCCAACGAGGCTTTCGCCGCTCAGTCCATCGCTGTTGCCCGCGAGCTGAAGTTCGACATGGATAAGGTCAACGTCAACGGCGGCGCTATCGCTCTGGGTCACCCCGTCGGCGCTTCCGGCGCCCGTATCATCGTCACCCTGCTGCACGAGATGCAGAAGCGCGACGACGCCAAGAAGGGTCTGGCTACTCTGTGCATCGGCGGCGGCCAGGGCGTTGCCACCATCTTTGAGAAGTGCTGAGTTCTTCGCGGTAACGTGAATACTCATATATGATTTGGAAGGTCATATAATTGCTCCGGGATCGGCTTTTGCCGGTCCCGGAGCTTTTTTTGCACATATTCGGAGGAGATTGTGGAAAATTTAAAGGTATCGCTGCGGCGGGACGGGGGCGGCTGCCATGTATGGCAGCCCTACATTCTTTTAGGCAGGCCCGCAGCAGAAGCCGTAGGGCCGCCATATATGGCGACCGTGTTTTCCCGAAGTACCTGCGAAAAGTTTTCGCCTGCGGGCGGAGAAAGATTCTTCGTCGCTGCGCTCCTCTGAATGACAAATCTGGAGGCGTTCCCGTTCTTCTGTCATTCCGAGCGAAGCGAGGAATCTTTGCGTCCGCAGACGCGCTCCCCCGTCCTGGCCTCCCCCACGGGGGCACCCCAGGGTGGCTTCTCTTGGCTTCGCCAATTCACCTTCAGGTGGATTGCGGAGCAAGACGGAGAGGGGATAAAAAGCCTGCGGGCGGGACGGGGATGATTTCGCCTGCGGGCGAGGTACTTTGCCCGCGGCGGCAAAGTACCCAAAACGCCGCCGGGTGTGCCCGGACCCCGGGAACGGGGCGTGCTGTTAAATTGGCTCGGTGGTGGCGGCGGTTATTTCCAAGTGGGCCTGCAAAATCTGAACGCAGGTAGGCCAACGCACCAAACCTGGCAGAAATGTATGGCATTACGGGGGATACTGACACGCCCGCTCCGCGGCCTGCAAAGACAAGATGGCAGGCGCACACCCGGACACTGCGCCCACCGGCGCCGCACGGGGTGCGGTGAATTTTCGCCTGCGGGCGGGACGGGGATTACGGCTGCCATATATGGCAGCCCTACATTGTTTTAGGCAAGCCTGCAATAGAAGCCGTAGGGCCGCCATATATGGCGGCCGCGTTTTCCCGACAGACTGCCGCAGGACGTTTCGCCTGCGGCAGCAAACGGGCCGAATCAAAACAAAAAAGAGCCCTTTCGGGCTCTTTCATGGAAAAACAATAAAATTTGCTCAGAAAAACAACAAACCCCGGTCGCTGCTCCAAAGCGTCCGAGGTAAATGTTGTTGAAAAAGAGGATAGAAATGAAAAGATTTGCTTCTTGCAGATCATATGTTACTGAAAAGATATTACAAAATCAAGCAAAATTGTTACAGAGATATTAAATCTTTTCCGAAATTTTTCCGGTGCGTCCTCCTGTTTTTTCGCTTTGGTCACTCAGTTTAAAAAACAGCGGAAAAAAACAGGGCTTCTGTATCAGAATTGTACAAATAGTAAAGAGGAAATTGGTCGAAACACCTTGCAGAACCTGACTTTTTTATGTAGAATGTAAGCGTATATCAAGTTGGCCCGAGTAATTTTTATTTCGGGCCATTCTCATTTTTCCGGAAAGGTCGGGATTTCCAAATGGAGCTTCTGAAAGAGCGCATCCGCAAGGATGGAGTAGTAAAAGGTACTGATGTACTGAAGGTGGACAGTTTTCTGAACCACCAGATGGATATTTCCCTCTTTGAGGAGATCGGCAAGGAATTCCGCCGTCTCTACGATGGCTGCGGCGTGAACAAGATCCTCACCATCGAGGCCTCCGGCATCGGCATTGCCTGTGTCACCGCCCAGTTCTTCCACTGCCCTGTGGTCTTTGCCAAGAAGACCCAGACCCGGAACATTGCCGGGGATGTGTACACCACTCAGGTGCAGTCCTTCACCCACGGCCGCATTTACGACGTGATCATGTCCAAGCAGTTCCTGGGCCCCGAGGACCGCGTTCTGGTCATCGATGATTTCCTGGCCAACGGCGCAGCTCTGGACGGCCTGATCGACATCATTCATCAGTCCGGCGCCACCCTGGTGGGCGCAGGCATCTGCGTGGAAAAGGCCTTCCAGCCCGGCGGACAGCGTCTGCGCGAGGCCGGCATCCGTGTGGAGTCCCTGGCACGGGTCAAGTCCATGGACGAAAAGACCGGCGTGGTGTTCTGCGACGACTAAATCGTTCCACATCCGGAAACAATTCTGTGGAAAGCCAGTCCCTTTGATTAAAGCCGAGCTTCGGTTTTAATATAAGTAATCCAGTCATTGTTCATTAAACAAGGAGGATAACACAAACATGAAAAAGCTCATCGCACTGATCATGGCTGCCGCCATGGTTCTGTCCCTGGCCGCCTGCGGCAAGAAGGACGAGGGCGCCGCTTCCGGCTCCACTCCCTCCTCTTCCGCCAACGGCGACTTCAAGGTCGGCGCTATCTACATCAACAGCCAGTCCGACACCGCCGGCTACACCTTCCAGCATCACACCGGTATCACCACCGCTATGAAGGATCTGGGCATGGATCCCGAGACCCAGCTGCTGATCGTGGACAAGGTCCCCGAGGATCATCAGGCTGTGTCCAACGCCATTGACACCCTGGCCGGTCAGGGCGCCGACATCATCTTCGGCATCTCCTTCGGCTATCTGGACGCCATGAACGACAAGGCTGAGGAGTATCCCCAGATCATCTTCTCCCACGCCACCGGCTACATGGCCAACGAAACCAACTTCAACAACTACTTCGGCCGCATCTACCAGGCCCGCTATCTGACCGGTATCGCTGCCGGCATGAAGAGCCTGGAGCTGAGCAACAACGAGATCGGTTATGTTGCCGCCTGGAACACCGAGTACGCTGAGACCTGCTCCGGTATCAACGCTTTCGCTCTGGGCGTCCAGTCCGTCAACCCCGACGCTGTTGTTCACGTGAACAAGATCTCCACCTGGGGCGACGAGAACCTGGAGCGCCAGGCTGCCCAGACCCTGGTGGATACCTACAAGGTGGGCGTCATTGCCCAGCACTGCGACTCCGCACAGCCCCAGCTGGTTGCTGCTGAGAACGGCGTGTTCGGCTGCGGCTACAACTCCGACATGACCGAGCAGGCTCCCGATAACCACCTGACCGCTGCCATCTGGCACTGGAACGTGTACTATCAGACCGCCATCGAGGCCGCTATGGCCTGCGAGGGCGACGCTTCCAAGTTCGTTGAGACCATGAACGGCCCCGCCTACTATGCCGGTCTGGCCGAGAACTTCGTGGACGCTTCTCCCCTGAACGAGAAGGTCGCCGCTCCCAACACCAAGGCTGTTATGGACGCTGTCCGTGAGCTGATCGTGTCCGGCGAGTGGGACGTGTTCTCCGGCGTGAAGCTGTCCTACAACATCGGCGATGACGGCTCCGTTGAGGTCATCAAGACTGAGGCTCCCCTGATGGATAACCAGGGCAACGAGGTCGTGGCTGCCGGTGCTGCCAACCTGGACGACGGCGTCATCAAGGGCTCCATGAACTACAATGTGGCCGGCGTTGACGCTCCCCAGGCTTAACCCCTGACCGCAATTCAAGACCCGATCCCGGGCCGGCCGGTGACTACCGGCCGGCCCGGTTTTTTATCCCCGTTTTGGGAGAAAATTGTGGAGAGAACGTCACTTCTTCCCTATTTACTATTCACTATTCTCTCTTCCCTCCCGTTTATCCCATGCTCTGTGGGCCGAGCATTTTCCTCGGCTCTGAGAGGATCGGACAAACCGTTCCGGGCAGACCCCGGAAGTTTCCGTATATATGTAAGGAGGAACCCGATATGTCAGCGCAATACGCCATCGAAATGAAGGGCATCACCAAGACCTTTGGCAGCGTGGTGGCCAACAAAGACGTGGAGCTGAATGTCAAGCCCGGCGAGATCCTGTCTCTGCTGGGTGAAAACGGCTCCGGCAAGACCACGCTTATGAATATGCTCTCCGGCATCTACCGCCCGGACAGCGGCTCCATCTGCGTCAACGGCCAGCCTGTGACCATCAGCTCCCCGGAGGACGCCAAGAAACTGGGCATTGGCATGGTCCATCAGCACTTCAAGCTGGTGGATGTGTTTTCCGCCGCCGACAACATCTGGCTGGGCGACGACTCCCACGGCGGTATTCTGAAAAAGGACCGCTATCAGGTCATCAAGGACATGGCCCAGAAGTTCGGCTTTGACATCGATCCCCGGAAAAAGGTCTACAACATGGCCGTTTCCGAAAAGCAGACCCTGGAGATCATCAAGGTCCTGTACTACGGCGCCAAGATCATCATTCTGGACGAGCCCACCGCCGTGCTGACCGTCCAGGAGATCGACAAGCTCTTCGGCGTGCTGCGCCGCATGAAGGAGCAGGGCCACTCCATCATCATCATCACCCATAAGCTCAACGAGGTCATGGATATTTCCGACCGTGTGGCCATCCTCCGCAAGGGCGAGTACATCGGCACCGTGGAGACCAAGGACACCAGCGAGCAGCAGCTGACCGAGTATATGGTGGGCCGCAAGGTCACCCTGAACATCGACCGGCCCCTGGTGGAAAAGACCCGTCCCCTGCTGGAGATCCGGGATCTGACCATCAAAAACGACGAGGGCGCCACCGCCATCGACCATGTGAACTTCTACATCCGGGGCGGCGAGATCCTGGGCGTGGCCGGTATTGCAGGCTGCGGCCAGAAGGAGCTGTGCGAGGCCATTGCAGGTCTGCGCCCCATCGAGGAGGGCCAGATGATCCACAAGGGCGAGAACATTGTGGGCCTGTCCCCCAAGGCCATTCTGGAAAAGGGCATCTCCATGTCCTTCATTCCCGAGGACCGTCTGGGCATGGGTCTGGCTCCCTCCATGTCCATCACCGATAACATGATCCTGAAAAACTACTCCGAGGCCAAGGGCCTCTTTGTGGACCGGAAGTCCGGACGGGCCGACGCCGAGCAGGTCATCCGCGACCTGGAGGTGGTCACCCCCTCCACCGAGACCCCCGTCCGCCGTCTGTCCGGCGGCAACGTGCAGAAGGTGCTGCTGGGCCGCGAGATCAAGGCCGGCCCCAATGTGCTGGTCACCGCCTACCCCGTCCGCGGTCTGGACATCAACTCCTCCTACGCCATTTACGACATTCTGAACAAGCAGAAGCAGGACGGCGTGGGCATCCTGTTCGTGGGTGAGGACCTGGACGTGATGATGGCCCTGTGCGACAAGATCATGGTCCTGTGCCACGGCAAGCTCATGGGCGTGGTCCACGGCCACAAGACCACCAAGGAAGAGCTGGGTCTGATGATGACCGGCTCCCTGGATCTGACCTATAAGTACGAGGACAAGCCCGCCGGTCTTGCCCGCGACACCCGTTTCGGTGAGGAGGCGGACAAATAATGAAGCATGAACCTATGTTCCGCATTGTAAAGCGGGATTCCAACCGCCCCGGCCAGCAGGTGCTGGCCTATGTGGCCGCCGTGGCCATTGCGCTGGTCATCGGCGCCCTGCTGCTCCTGTCCCTGGACGTGTCCCCCCTGGAGTTCTACCAGCGGATCATCACCATGGGCATCCCCGGCAACAAATTCCCCGGCCGTATCGTGGAAAACTTCATCAAGCTCTTTGTGCCTCTGCTGATCACCTCCATGGCTCTGGCCCTGGCCTTTAAAATGCGCTTCTGGAACATCGGCGGCGAGGGCCAGTTCATCATGGGCGCCATCTTCGCCGGTGTGGCCGCACTGAAGCTGGGCGAGACCCTCCCCCAGCCTCTGGTGGTGCTGATCATGGCTCTGGCCGGTTTCCTGGGCGGCGGTCTGTACGGCGTGTTCGTGGCCGCACTGAAGGTGCGGTTCAACACCAACGAGACCCTGCTGACCCTGATGCTCAACTACATCGCCCTCTACCTGCTGCGGTTCCTGGGCGAGACCTCCGGCGAGTGGAACTTCTTCCTGGATCCCAACTCCCCCCGCCCCAAGTTTATCAAGTTCCCCGAAAACGCCATGATGATCAACTTTGACTTCGGCGGCTTCCGGCTGAACCTGTCCCTGGTCATCGCCGTGATCCTGTGCGTGCTGATCTTCGTCTATCTGCGCTACACCAAGCAGGGCTACGAGCTGTCCGTGGTGGGCGACAGCCCCAACACCGCCCGGTACGCCGGCATGAAGGTCAACCGCATCGTCATCCGTACCATCTTCCTGTCCGCCGCCCTGATCGGTCTGGCGGCAGCCTTCTCCGTGTCCTCCGCAGGCACCCTGTCCACCTCCGTCACCAATGATGTGGGCTGGACCGGCATCGTGGTGGCCTGGCTGGCCAAGCTGAACACCGTGGGCATCGTCATCACCTCCCTGCTGATCACCGTGCTCCAGTTCGGCTGCCAGAACGCCAGCACCACCTACGCCGCCATCGACGGCAACTTCGCCGATCTGCTCCAGGGCGTGATCCTGTTCGCCGTGCTGGCCGCCGACTTCTTCACCCGCTTCAAGATCGTTCGCACCGCAAAGACTCAGGAGGTGGCAAAATGAGCGACTCTATGAATATTCTGGTCCTCTTTTTCTTCAATATCATTCTGGTGAACATCCCCCTGCTGTACGGCACCGTGGGCGAGATCATCACCGAGAAGTCCGGTTCCCTGAACCTGGGCGTTGAGGGCACCATGGCCGTGGGCGCCATGTTCGGCTATCTGGCCGGCTGCGCCGCCGACTCCCTGCTGGCCGGTCTGCTGGTGTCCTTCATCGCCGCCGGTCTGTGCGGCCTGCTGTTCGCCGTGCTGACCGTGTCCCTCCAGGCCAACCAAAACGTCACCGGCCTGACCATCACCACCTTCGGCCTGGGCCTGTACTTCTTCGTGGGCAAGGGCATGGGCGAGCGCTGGCCCGCCATGACCGACCACACCGCTCTGGTGGACGGCTTCGCCGACCTGGCCATTCCCGGTCTGAGCAGGATCCCCGTGCTGGGCAAGATCCTCTTCTCCCAGAACGCGCTGGTCTATCTGGGCATTGCCATCGCCGTGGCCGTCTGGTGGTACCTGACCTTCACCAAGGTGGGCCTGCGCCTGCGCTCCGTGGGCGAGAACCCCGGCGCCGCCGACTCCGTGGGCGTGAACATCCTGCTTTATAAGTACATCCATCTGGTGCTGGGCTCCGGCATCATGGGCATGGGCGGCTTCTACATGGCTCTGTACATGGGCGGCTCCTTCGAGGGCTCCAACTGCTGGGTCAACGGCTACGGCTGGATCGCCGTGGCTCTGGTCATCTTCGCAAACTGGAACCCCGTGCTGGCCATCCTGGGCACCATGGTCTTCGGCTTCTTCAACACCCTGCAGATCTACGCAGGCTCCCTGGCCGGGGCCTTCCCCGGTGCGCTGGGCTGGCTGAATGCCATTCCTCCCCACCTGTTCAAGGCTCTGCCCTTCATCATCACCGCTATCGTGCTGATCGCCTCCTCCATCCGCGCCAAGGAGGGCAGCGGCCAGCCCGCAGCTCTGGGTCTGAACTACTTCCGCGAGGAGCGGTAATTCATTCCGATTTCCACAAGGCCCCGGTTTTCTGTTGAAAACCGGGGCCTTTTTCTGGTTTCCGGGCTGGCAAGGACTTATGGATTTGAGGAGTGCCGCCCTGCGGGGCGGGTTCCTTTTCAAGCGATCGAAAAGGAACTAAAAGATCGCCGGGGTTTGCTGCGCGGCGTTCCGCCGCAAATCGCTTCACCCCGGCCCCCGGAGAACAGTCCGGTGGTCATCGGAACACGGCGCGTGGCGGCATTGCGTGTTAAGAGCTCCGCAAAATCTGCCCATAGGAGATCACCGCCCCACACGCTCTGAAAAATTAGGCTTTTACGGGAGATCACTTACAGCCCGCTGTGCGGGCCTGCAAAACCCGAGGGCATGAGGTTGTGACAGACTGCGCCCGCCGGTGCCGCGCGATGATGCATCCTTCATTTCTCAGACCGACTTTCAGCAGAAGCCGTACCCCCGTCCCGCCCACAGGCGAAACCAAACCGCAACCCAGCAAAGCGGTTGTGGTTTGGAGAGGAGAAACGATGGAATGGATGAGCAATCCCGTTTACGGAGTTGCGAAGGATATGAAATCCGTTTCGACGACATCCCCTCTCAGTCAAAAATCATAGATTTTTGCCAGCTCCCCCGGAGGGGGAGCCTTGGACGGGGGATCGCGTCTGCGGACGCGAAGATTCCTCGCTGCGCTCGGAATGACAGGAAAACAGGAACGCCTCCAAATTTGTCATTCAGAGGAGCGCAGCGACGAAGAGTCTTCTCCCGCCCGCAGGCGAATCCACCGCACCATCCTGCGGCGCCGGAGGGCGCAGTATCCTGATATGCTGACGTCATCTTGTCTTTGCAGACCGCGCAGCGGGGGTGTCAGAATCCCCCGTAATGCCGTACATTTTTGCCATGTTTGGGGCGTTGGCTTACCTGCTGTCAGATTTTGCAGGCCCCCCTGGAAACAACCGCCGCCTCCGCCAATCCAATTCAATAACCGGCCCCGTTCTCTGGGGTCCGGGATCTCCCGGCGGCGTTTTGGGTACTTTGCCGCCGTGGGCAAAGTACCTCGCCCACAGGCGAAATCTCCCCACAGTAATCTATCAGGAAACCGCGGCCGTCCTATATGGCGGCCCTACGGCGCATTCTGCCAGTCTGCCGGGAAGCCGAAACACCTTGCCATCATAGACACAACCATTTCATTGGGTTGTGTTTTGGCCTCTGTCTTTCCCCATTCTTCTCCCAAAGTGTGCAAAAAAAGAGGCTGCCCCAAGGACAGCCTCTTTTAAAATCAAAAAATCAGCAGGATAAAACCGGATCAGAAAGTAGTGCGCTCCCGGCCCCAGCCAACGCGCTTCTGCTCGTTCTCCAGGATCTGCTCGTGGGCCTGCTCCACCAGCTGGGAGATGTTGGCCTGGATGTCAGACTGGGTCTTGAGGTACAGCTTCCGCAGGCAGCGGGGGTTGGTCTTCTCCTCAGGCACCTGGCCGTTGCGGCACATGACCTGCAGGGCGGCAGTGACAGTGGTGCGGTCCATGGGACGGCCCCGTCTGGTGACGAAGATCGGACCGGTGGCGATATTCTTCCGGCGGGAATAGCTCAGCAGCTCCTCGCGCAGGCAGGAGGGAATGCGGATGGTGGCATTCTTGATGCGGATATAGCCCTCGATGGCGGCTTCCACGGTGAGTCGGGGCAGATCGCGCAGATGCAGACCGGTGGTGGCAAACACCTTGATCAGAAGGTAGGTGCGCTCCTTGCCCATCATCCGGGCAGTGGCCAGCAGACGAAGATACTCCTCACGGGTCAGGGTGGGCTGTTCGTTCTTGGTATGCTTCAAAGCTGCATTCAGCTGCAGCTCCTTGCGGCCGCAGAATTCCAGCAGGCTGTTGGCGGCGGACAGATAGCTGTTCACTGTGCTGGGGGCGCAGCCCTCAGCCAACAGACGTTCACGAAGCTCCTTCAGGCCGCCGGGATAGATACACTTATCCTCAGGCAGCAGACCGTACAGCTTCACCAGGTATCTGCGATAGGAATCGGCAGTACCCTTCTTACGTCCCCGGTCCATCAGACCGGACAAAAATGCTTCTACCAGCTCGGGAGTCATGGTCAGGCCTTCGGCGCTCTGAGGCTCTGCAATACGGCCATATCCCATTCCCGTCATTTCTTCGTTTGCCATCTGTCCCTCCAAAAAGTTGCTTATCCAACATTTGTCAGTTGAATTGGGTGTGAATCGGTGCTTTTCCTAAATTTCCACTACATTTTAACACCGATGTTTTTAAAACGCAACTATTTATTATGGATCAAATATGAACAATTTGTTACAAAGAGACGAGTGAAAACCGCTTACCTCTTGCGCCGCAAGGGTTTGCGGGAATACATCCAACCTTTCTAAATTACGTGATTTAACATTAAGATTTTATTAAAACAAATTCGGAGCCTTCAATCCACTATAAACATATTTTCCCTGTATGTTTATAGTGAGTCTGAATGAAGAAAAGCGGAAGGGCGAAGCCCTTCCGCTTGTTTTCAAATCAGGTTTTGAAGCAGTACCATGAACAGAGGAATGGTGATAAAGCTGCCCAGTGTGGACAGGCACGCACCTGCGGCCGCGTACTTTTCATCGGCGCCGTACTCGCCGGCCATAACGGTCACCTGGGTCACCACAGGGAGGGCTGCCTCGATGACGAACACGTTCCGGGCAAGACCGGTGGTGCCGAACAGGTGGCAGAAGCCCAGGCAGATCAGAGGGGCCAGGATCAGCCGCACCACCATCATGGTGGGCAGGCCCCGCATGAGCCGGACGTTTTTCAGACCCAGCTCAAAGATGATGAAGCCGCAGTAGATCAGGGCCAGAGGCGTGACGGAATTGCTGATGTAGGTGGCAAATTTCATGATGGGGCCGGGCAGCTGCAGATCCAGCAGCAGCAGTCCCACTGCCACGAACACGCCGATGATGGGGGGCTTGGTAAACATGTCCTTCAAAAAGGCGGGCAGGGACAGCTTGCCCACGTCCTTGCTGCCTGCGTGCTTCACCAGCATGACGCAGACGGACTGGAGATAGGAGGTGTTGCCCAGCCAGTACACCATGAGGAAGGGCATACAGGCCTCGCCGAACAGCTGGGTACACACGGGGATGCCGATGAACAGGGTGTTGCTCACGCCGGTCATCACCACGAATACGCCCCAGCGCTCCCGGGGCAGCTTCAGCAGATTGGCCAGCCCCACCGCCAGCAGCATGGTCACGCCGATGCTCAGATAGGCGGAGATCAGCATCAGTCCGGCCTTGGCCAGCTCACTGCGCTCCAGGTTATTCAGAATGCCCACGATACAGTTCAGAGGAACTGCTATGTTCATCACGTATTTGCTGACGAATTTCTTCTCCTGAGGGCCCATCCAGCCCACATGGCCCATAAAATAGCCCACTGACATGAGCAGCACCAGCACGGCAGAAGCCGACAGGGCGCTGAAAAATCCGGCCATGGACTCACTTCCTCTCTGTTTGTTGTGGTTTGATTCCGGGGGTAAGTTCCTTTTCAAGCGATTGAACAGGAACCAAAAGATCTTTTTGGAGGTACTCCGGGAAACGCGGCATCCCCTCTCCGTCACCTTCGGTGACACCTCCCCCGTGGGGGGAGGCTTGGACGGGGGATCGCGTCTGCGGACGCGAAGATTCCTCGCTGCGCTCGGAATGACAGAAAAACAGGAAAGTCTCCGGATTTGTCATTCAGAGGAGCGAAGCGACGAAGAATCTTTCGCTGGCACTCCGGGAAACCGCGGCCGCCATGTATGGCGGCCCTACGGCTTCTATTGCGGGCCTGCTTGAAAGCCGATACATCAGGCCATCATAGACACAGCCATTTTGTGGAGTTGCATTTTGGTTGCCTGAACTCTTGTAGGGCTGCCATATATGGCAGCCGCAACTCCGTCCCGCCCCCAGGCGATACCACCGCACCTCCTGCGGCGCCGGTGGGCGCAGTATCCTGGTGTGCGCCCGTCATCTTGTCTTTGCCGGGCGCGCAGCGGGCGGATCAGTAACCCCCGTATAGCCATACATTTCTGCCGGGCTTGGGGCGTTGGCCTACCTGCTGGCAGATTTTGCAGGCCCGCCTGGAAACCACCGCCGCCCGCAAAAAGCCAATTTAACAACACGCCCCGTTCCCGGGGTCCGGGAACTCCCGGCGGCGTTTGGGGTACTTTGCCGCCGCGGGCAAAGTACCTCGCCCGCAGGCGAAACCTCCCCACGACATCCCCTCTCCGTCAAAAATCATATATTTTTGCCAGCTGAAGGTGAATTGCCCGCAGGGCAAGAGAGGCCGGCCTGGGCCGCCCCCGGAGGGGGAGCCTTGGACGGGAAAAGCGGCCGCCATATATGGCGGCCCTACGGCTTCTATTGCGGGCCTGGCCGAGCCCACACTCCGTTTTCTTTCCACAATCCCCTGGTATTTCGTGGAAAACCCGCTGCAAAAGTCTGCCCGCAGAGGTGACGTCCTTCTGCGGGCAGCTCCTGTTTATTTACTGTTCACCGCCCTGAGGCTTGGGGCCGTTCCCGCCGGAACGGGGACGACGGCGGCGGCGGGGCCGGTTATTAGGCTTCTTCTCCCCACCCTCTGCGGGTGTGGGACGGCTGCCGCCCTCGGCCTTGGGGGCGGGCTTGGGGCCGCTGGGCTTTCTCTGCTCACCGCCGGGACGGGGGCCGTTGGGCTTGCCGCCTCTGGGGGCGCCGGGCTTGGGAGGACGGGGCTTGCGGGGCTGCTGGCCCTCCTGCTTCTCCTGGGGCTTTTCCCCGATAGGAGCACCCTCGGGTCTGGGCTTGCGGCGGCGGCGGTTCCGGCTGTTGGACCGGTCGCTCTCAGCCTTGGGGGCTGCGGGTGCGGCGGGCTTCTGGGGCTCCTGCTCCTCCCGCTTGGGGAAGGCGGCCTCCAGGGCGGCGGCCAGAGCCTTCTCCTCGCTGACAGGCTGGCTGTCCTCGTCGGGCTTCATTCTCAGCTTGGCCAGCTCGCACAGAGGAGGCTCCACATAGCCCTCGGGCCGCTTGCCCTTGCCGTTGCGGATGACGCACAACTCGCAGTTGTGATAGCACTTGGGCGTCTCGGGAGCGTTCTCCAGACGGACGTTGACGGTCTGACGCAGCAGATTCACATTGCTGACGGTACCTGCGCCGTCGGGGGTCTCCACGAAGGACTCCTGCTTGGGGGCGTGCTTCACCAGAT
>SAMEA104404103__coassemble_1349_pt1 | contig 15156 bp, 14 predicted proteins | sample SAMEA104404103__metabat2_high_PE_047 | metagenome-assembled genome bin SAMEA104404103 (sample SAMEA104404103) | Balaenoptera acutorostrata | reverse complement strand
TGATGCCGACCAGCTTCTTACCCAGACCGTTGGGGTTCAGGCAGATGTAGTAGATAGCGTACATGATAGCGAAGAAGATGGGCAGTGCCAGCCACTTGTTGGTCAGGACACGGTCGATCTTATCGGACAGAGTCAGGGTCTCCTTGCGGCGCTTCACGATGACGGAGTCGATGATGGACTTGATCCAGGTGTAGCGCTGCTCGGCGATGATGGAATCCAGATCATCGTCATAGGACTTCTCCAGGTTGGCGCGCAGGTCAGCGGCCTTGGCCCAGATGGCGGAGTTCAGGTTAGCCTCGGGGATCAGGACCTTGTCGTCAGACAGGACCTTGGCAGCGTAGAAGTCGCTGTTGCCAACGGTGGTCTGGCCGGCCAGGTCGGTGCGGATCTCGTTGATGGCCTTCTGCACGTCCTCAGAATACTTGAAAGCGTGCTCAGGAGCCTTCACCTTGTCGTTGATGACCTTGCCGATGACGGCCTTCATCTCGTTGACGCCGGTGTTGGTGATAGCGGAGATCTCGCAGACGGGGCAGCCCAGCTCCTTGGACAGAGCCTTGGAGTCCAGCTCCTCGCCCTTGGACTTGACGATATCCATCATGTTCAGGGCGACGACAACGGGAACACCCAGCTCAACCAGCTGAGTGGTCAGGTACAGGTTACGCTCCAGGTTGGAAGCGTCCACGATGTCGATGACAACGTCGGGCTTCTCGTTCAGGATGTAATCGCGGGAAATGATCTCCTCCTTGGAGTAGGGGGACAGAGAATAGATACCGGGCAGATCGGTGACCTTGACGGACTCGCCATTGATCTTGGTCTTGCCTTCCTTCTTCTCAACAGTAACGCCGGGCCAGTTACCCACGAACTGGGTGCTGCCGGTCAGGGCGTTGAACAGGGTAGACTTACCGCTGTTAGGGTTACCTGCCAGTGCAATAACGCTCATGCTCACACCTCAATCTGAATCTTGTCAGCGTCGCCCTTGCGGATGCTCAGGTGATAGCCGCGAATTTCGATGTCGATAGGATCGCCCAGGGGTGCGACCTTCACGACCTTAACTTCAGTTCCCTTGGTGATGCCCATATCCATGAAGCGCTGCTTCAGGGCACCGATGGTACCGATCCGGGTGATCTTACCGGACTGGCCCACTTTCAGTTCCTTTAATGTACTCATGCTCTCTCCTTACACTCACACATAAATTCTGTTCGCCAGCTCATGGCTGAGTCCGAAGGTGACGCCCTTGACCTTGACGATCAGATTTTCGTTGACCTTGTTGACCACGGTCACCGATTCTCCCACCACAAAGCCCAGATTGTTCAGATGCATCTTCACTTTATCAGATCCGGCGATCCTCTGGATGGTAACGGGTACGTTGAATTCTGCAAAATGAAGCGGCATAATTTCCTCCTGACTTACACAGTACATGTCATACAGCTGGTAAAAGGGGGATGAACCAATCATCCTACCTTTCAATCACATACGTTAGCATTGTCTAACGAATAAGTCAAGGAAAATTTACAAACTGTTCAAAAAATATTTTGCCATTCAGTCACAGCAGTGGTTAGCATGTGCTTTTTGGGCACATAAAAATAATAAAATACGCGCAGAATTATTAAAATTCTGCGCGTATTATTAAAATATGTTCTATTTTAAGTTTGTCTGATTCCGGTCTTTTACATGTTAAAGGTTCTCTTTTATCCACTAAATCAGCACTTTTATGTATTAAATATTCAAAATCTCACGGGCGGCGACCACGGCCTGGTCGGCTTTCTGGTCCCGGATGGCCAGGAACAGCTCCTCATGCAGCCGGTCGATCTCGTCCCAGTCCAGCTCGGTATCGGCCTGGCGCTGGGCGATCTGACTTTCCATGTAGGATGCGATGGACATGTAGATATCCAGCAGCACCTTGTTGTGACTGGCCTGGGCAATGGCAATGTGGAACTCCACGTCGGCGTGGGTATTCTCCTTGCTCAGCTCGGTCAGGCCCTGGCGGCGCTTGAGGGCCTCCAGGATCCCCTCCACGTCCTCGTCGGTGCGGCGGCGGGCGGCCAGACGGGCAATGGTGACCTCCATGGCGTCACGGGCCTCGGTAATATCCTCCAGGGACACCTTGGCATATTCCATATGCATATTTGCATTGAAGCGGCTGTTGGAACGGACATAGGTTCCGTCGCCCTGCTTGACCTCCAGCATACCTGCAGAGGTGAGGGCGTGGATGGCCTCACGCAGGGTATTGCGGCTGACCTGGAACATCTCCATCAGTACAGGCTCGGTGGGGATCCGGTCGCCAACTGCATACTCCCCCTCCTTGATCATGCGTTCCAGCTCGTCAGCGACTTGCTTGGAAAGGGGCAGGCGCTTCACACCTGTTTTATTCATACTCATACCTTCCTACGCCACAAGGGCTATATTTCCATACTTGGCGACCATTATACAGCAAGAATATTCAAAAGAAAAGTGTAAAAAACAAAAAATGTCATTTTTTATTTTCTGCGCGGGTCCTCTTCCAAATGCAGGAAACAGAGCGGCGTCCATCATAAGACGTGCTCTATTAGTTGGATGATACCACCATTTCCCAGAAAAACTGCCGTACTCGGATCAAAGTCCTCCCCGGCGTCAGCTCTTTCTTCGCTTTCGCCATCACGTCTGTTCCCGTAAATATACTTAATATTTTTCAGCGTACAGGCCAGACTTATTTATATTATAACACAGCTTTTGAGAAAGTCCATCTTTTAATATCTGTTTTACAATTTTTTGCTATTATTCGCCTCATTTTTATCCATCGGTATTTTATTTTTATACTTATTTCATTATTTTTCCGCAAAAAGGCGCCCCGCAGGCTCTGCGGGGCGCTTCTGTCCACCTTATATATAAGGTAATATTTTACATTTTTTCAAACTCTTCCACTTCGGTGACGAAGACGGTGGCGCCGCCCACCACCACCTCAGACAGGTTGCTGACGGACCGGGAGGCCAGCTGCATGGTGTTGGTCACGTTCTCCACCCGCTTGGAGCAGTGGGCCCGGATAATGGATACGGCGGACTTCACCTTGTCGGCCTCGGTGCCGATGAGCAGGGTGGTGTTGCCGGAGCTGAGGAAGCCGCCGCTGGTGGCCATCTTGGTGAAGTAGAAGCCGCCCTCGGCCAGAGCCTGGCAGACCTCGTCGGAATCCTTTTTGCTGATAACAGCAGTGATCAGTTTCATAGCAATACTCCTCTTTTCGTCGCGATTCTTCTTGGCCGGTGCGTACAGAGCCCACTGCTTCATCAGACGGAAGAACAGGAACAGGCCCAGGGAACCGGTGATCAGTTCAGACAGGGGGAAGGCGAACCAGGTGTAATAGAGGCCCAGCTTGGACAGGGCCCAGAAAATGGGGATCAGGCAGAAGATCTGCCGGGTCAGGGACAGCAGCACGCTGGGTCCCGCCTCTCCGATGGCCTGGAAAAAGATGGGCATGGTCAGGGACAGGACAGCGGGCAGGAAGCTCAGGGCGATGATCCGGAAGGCGGGCACGCCGATCTCCAGTACCTCGCCGCTGCCGCCGAAGATGCTCAGCAGGGGGCCGGGGATCAGCTCGAAGGCCCCGATACCCAGCACCATAAAGACGCCGGACACCAGGGACACGTCCCAGAGGATCTTCTTGCACCGGGTAAACTCCCGCTTGGCGTAGGTGTAGCTGAGCAGGGGGACGATACAGGTCTGCAGGCCGTACAGGGGGATGAAGAAGAAGGACTGCAATTTATAGTACAGACCCAGCACAGTCACAGCGCTGTCGGAGAAGCCCACCAGGATCATGTTCAGGGCCAGAATGTACACGGTGTACAGCATCTGCATGAAGATGGAGGGGTAGCCCAGCTTGTAGATCCGGGCGGTGTAGACCTTCATGGCGGCAAATCTGGGGGGCTTTCGGAAGCCGCTGCACACAATGAGGGCGGCCACCACCTGACCGGCCACGGTGGCGTAGCCTGCGCCTGCCACGCCCAGACTGGGGAGGGGGCCGACGCCGAAGATCAGCAGGGGATCCAGCACGATATTGGTCAGAGCGCCTGCCACCTGGGCCAGCATGGGCAGCTTCATGTTGCCTGCGGCCTGGTGGACCTTGCTCCAGGTGCCCTCCATAAAGACGCCCAGACTGCCCACGCAGACGATATAGCCGTAGACCTGGGCGTACTCCACCGCCGCCTCCGTGTTGGCGGAGATGGCCACATAGGGCTTCATGAACAGCAGACTGGCCAAGGCGAACACCGCCCAGCTGACAAAGGCCAGCACGGTGCCGGTACCTGCGGTGCGGGCGGCCTTGGCTCTGCGTCCCAGGGCGTAGCACTGGGACATCTGTGTGTTCACGCCCACGCCGGTACCCACAGCCACAGCCGTGATGATCAGCTGGATGGGATAGATGATGGACAGGGCGGTCAGTCCGTCGCCGGAGTAATGGCCCACAAAAAAGCTGTCCACGATGTTGTACATGGAAATGATCAGCTGAGCCAGCATAACGGGGGGCGCGATCTTCAGCAGGATCTTCCAGATGCTCTCCTGGTCAAAGATGCTCTGTGCGGGGAGTTCTCGTCCCAACAGGCCCACCTCCTTGTTTCCAGATGTTTTTCTCAGTAGCCCCATTATAGTTCTTTTTTTCTTCCTGTCAATGAGGACTTTTTTCACGGAAAAGGGCAGAAAATGAGGCAGACCATTTCCTGTCTGCCTCATGATTTTTTACTCCACCCGGAGCATGCGATAACCCACGCCGATGTGGGTCTGGATGTACTGGGGTGCGCCGGGCTCCTTCTCGATCTTCTTGCGCAGGGAGGCCATGAACACCCGGAGGGAGGCCAGGTCGCTCTCCCAGCTGCTGCCCCAGATATTCTGGGTGATGAAGGTATGGGTCAGCACCTTGCCCACATGGGTAGCCAGCAGGCACAGCAGCTTGTACTCGATGGGGGTCAGGTGGAGCTCCTCCTCCCCCAGCCAGGCGCAGCCTGCGGCATAGTCGATGCGGAGCTGGCCGTTGGTAAAGACGGAGGACTCGGCCGCGCTGCCCGCCTGAACGGTCATCAGCCGCCGCTGGGTCACCCGGAGCCGGGCCAGCAGCTCGTCCACGGAGAAGGGCTTGGTCAGATAGTCGTCCGCACCTGCGTCCAGGGCCTCGATCTTGTCGGAGTCCTCGCTGCGGGCGCTGATGACGATGATGGGCACATTGGACCAGCTGCGGATCTTTTTGATGATCTCCACGCCGTCAATGTCGGGCAGGCCCAGATCCAGCAGCACAATGTCGGGCTTGTGGGAGGTGGCCTCCAGAATGGCGGAAGCGCCGTTCTCGGCGGCCAGGAATCGGTAGTCGTGGGCCTTGAGTGTGGTGGTGATCAGATTTTTCACGGAGGTATCGTCCTCCACCACCAAAATAAGCCATTTGTTATTCATGCAGCGTCACCTCACCTACGGGTAATGTAAAGATAAATTCTGCGCCGTGGGGCTCCCGGTCGCCAACGGTGATGGTACCGCCCAGAGCGTTGATGATGGATTTGCACAGGGACAGGCCCAGGCCGATGCTTCTCCGGCTGTCGGCGATCTGGTTGGCCCCGCAGTAGAACATATCGAAGACATGGGCCTTGGCCTCCTTGGGGATGCCGGGACCGTTGTCGGCCACGGATACCAGGGCCATGTCCCCCTCCCGCCGGGTGGAGATCACGATCTCGCTGCCCGGGGGCGTATATTTGATGGCGTTGTCCACCAGGTTGATGATGACCTGCACCATCAGCTTGGCATCCATTTTCGCCAGAAGGAAATCGTCCTCATTGACCACACGGATGATGTGGCCGGTCTCCTGGACCCGGACATGGCGGAGGGCCTCGGCGATCACATCGTCCAGCAGGTTCTCGGACACATGGAGGTCCAGTCTGCCCTCCTCCAGCCGGGTGACAGACAGCAGGTTCTCCACCAGGTTGATCAGCCACATGGAGTCGGTGTAGATGTCGGAATACAGCTGGCGCTTGGTCTCCGCATCAAAAATATCTGCGTTGGACAGCAGATTGCTGGCGTTGCCGGAAATGGAGGTCAGAGGGGTGCGCAGGTCGTGGGAGATCGCCCGCAGCAGGTTGGAGCGCAGCTGCTCATTCTTGGCCAGAATGGCGGCCTCCTCCTTCTCTCTGGCGTTTTTGTCGTTTTCCAGGGCCAGAGCGCACTCGCCCAGGATGGACAGGAGGATGCTGCTCTCAAAGGCCTCAATGGGGGTCTTGCCCACCACGATGCCTACCACGCCGTAGACGGTGTGGCCCACCCGGACCGCCAGATAGAGGCACCGGGCGTTGGTAAAGGTCTGGGTGGTGGGGCCGGCATGCTTGTTGTTCCGCATGACCCAGTCGGCCACCTCCCGCTCTCCGTCGCTGATGCACTCCGGATCGGTAGGGGTGTCCTCGCGGGCGGACAGCAGTTGGGGCTCGCCCAGCTCTCCCCCCTCTGCGGGATAGAATACTATGTCCTTTTTCAGTAATTTTATTAACTGATTGGCGGTAGCCGTCAAAATCTCATCCCGGTCGTCCGCCTGCTGGATCATCTGGTTTGCGTCGAACAGGATCTTGGTCCGATAGGCCGCCTGAGCGGAGGCCTTGGCGCTGCTGGTCAGACGGTTTGCCAGGGTGCCGGTCAGCAGGGCGGCCAGGAACATGACCACGAAGGTAACGGGATAGCCCTGCCCGTAGGCGTGGAGGGTCAGCTTGGGATCGGTAAAGAAGAAGTTGAACACCAGCACGCTGACCACTGAGGAGATCAGGCTGTAGATTCGGTTGGAGGTAATGACCGAGGTGATCAGCACGCCCAGCACGTAGACGGTGATGATGGTGGCCTCGGCAAAGTTGAAGCTGTCAAAGATCAGGCCGATGACAGTCACCAGAAGCAGAATGGCCAGACTCTTGATGGTGTCCACGGTGAACTGGCGCACGCCCAGCTCCAGGCCCGCCTTCGGCGGTCTGTGGGGCCGGGATGCAGTGCTGGCGTCGGGGATCACGTGGATGTCCAGGTTAGGCACGCTGGCGATCAGCTTATCGGTCAGGGTAGGCTTGCTGAACAGTCCCTTCCGGGTGGCGGCACTGCGGCCGATGACGATCTTGGACACTCCGGACAGCCGGGCAAACTCCGCGATCTGGAAGGGGATGTCGTCTCCGTACACCGTTTCGATCTTGGCGTCCAGCTGCTGGGCCAGACGGATGTTGGCCCGGAGCCGTTCCCGGTCCTCCTCGCTCATGGCGGAGGCGTCGGGGGTCTTGACGAAGAGTGCGGTGAAGGAGCAGTGGAAGGCGGAGGCCATACGGGCCGCCGTCCGGATAATCTTGGCGTTGGAGGGGGAGGAGGACAGGCACACCAGAATGTGTTCATCTGTGTAGTAGTCCCCTGTCCTGGGGCCGTCGCTGACCAGGGTAGCCCGGTCGGCGCAGCGCCGGAGGGTCAGCTCCCGGAGGGCCGCCAGATTTTCCTCGGTGTACCAGGGCTCCGGGTTCTGGCCCTGGTGCCGCTGGAGCAGCTCGCCGGGCTCCAGGTCGATCAGCTCCACCTGGTCGGCGTAATCGAAAATAGAGTCGGGGATGCGCTCATCCACCGGGGAACCGGTAATGGAGGCCACCATATCGCTGAGGCTTTCCACGTGGGCCACATTGATGGTGGTGTACACGTCGATGCCGGCCATCATCAGCTCCCGGATATCCTGGTATCTGTGGTGGTGGCGGCAGCCGGGCTGGTTCACATGCTCCAGGGCGTCGATGAGGATCAGCTGGGGGGCCCGTTCCAGGGCTCTGTCCAGGTCAAACTCCTGGGTCACTCTGGGGCTGCGCACCACCCGCCGCATGGGCAGCTGTTCCAGCTGGGCCAGCAGGGCCTCGGTGTCCGGACGGCCGTAGGTCTCCACCGCTCCGGCCACCACATCCACGCCCTGTTTTTTGGCGGCCACAGCGGCCTCCAGCATGGCGCGGGTCTTGCCCACGCCCTCTGCATAGCCGCAGAAGATCTTAAAGCTGCCCCTCTCCTGTCTCATATTGTTCACGGGAAAACCTCCGTTCCGCTGTGTGTCTGAAAGGACGGTGTTCCCGTCGCTGTGTCGGTGCTCAGATATGGAAGCACTTCTGGATATCCTTTGTGCAGCCCAGCACCAGCATGGTGTCCTCGGAGGAGATCACCGTGTGGGCCTTGATGCTCATATTCATCTCGTTGCCGTGCTTAAAGGCCATAATGTTGATGTTGTACTTGTTGCGGATGTCCAGCTGGCCCACGGTCTTGCCCTCCCATGCCTCAGGGACGGCCACCTCGTAAATGGCGTGGGTGGGATCCAGCTCGATATAGTCGAAGACATGGTCTGCGCTGTAGCGGATGGCGGTCCACTCAGCCAGCTGCCGCTCGGGGTAGACGATCTCGTCGGCGCCGTTGCGCAGCAGGAACTTGGCGTGAACGTCGCGGGCGGCACGGGACACCACCAGTCTGGCGCCCAGCTCCTTCAGCAGGGAGGTGGTCTCCAGGGAGCTCTGGAAGTCGTCGCCGATGGCCACGATGCACACATCGTAATTGCGGACGCCCAGGGTGCTCATAAAGTCATAGTTGGTGCTGTCGCCGATCTGTGCGTTGGTCACATGGGGCAGGGCTTTTTCCACCCGCTCCTCGATCTTGTCCACGGCCATGACCTGATGGTTCAGCTCATCCAGCTTCATGGCCACGTGACGGCCGAAACGGCCCAGGCCCACCAGTAAAATTGATTTCATATCATTCGCTCCTTATCCAACCGTGATCTTGCCGACGGGGAACTTGGCTCCGCCGGTCCGGCGTTCGGTGACAGCGGCGTAGATGATGGTCAGGCCGCCCACCCGTCCGAAAAACATGAGGAAAATCAGAACAGCGCGGGAGATGGTCCCCAGCGCGGGGGTAATACCCAGGGAGAGTCCCACCGTACCGATGGCGGAGCTGGTCTCCAGCAGGGCAGACATGAGGGGCACGCCCTCCACCCGGCAGATGATCATGCCGCCGGTGATGAACAGTACCACATACATCATCAGAATGGTAGCGGCATTTTTCATGGCGTCGGGCTGGATGCGGCGCTGGAACATGTGGGGTTCGTTCTCCTTGCGGAACACAGCCATGGCGGTGGCCAGGATCACGGCCACCGTGGTGGTTTTCATACCGCCTGCGGTGGAGCCGGGAGAACCGCCGGTGATCATCAGAATGATCAGCAGCAGCTGACCCACCTGGCTCAGTCCGTTCAGATCCACGGTATTGAAGCCGGCGGTTCTGGGGGTGACGGACTGGAAGAAGGAGGCCAGCAGGCGCTGGCCCAGGGGCAGGCTGCCAAACTCGAAGAAGTAGAAGTAGGCCGCGGCGCCCAGGATCAGGATGGCGGTGACAGTGAGGATGATCTTGCTCTGCACCCGGTATTTATGGAAGCGGAGCCGGTTTGTCTTTATGTCGTCCCAGGTGAGAAAGCCGATGCCGCCCACTACGATCAGGGACATGATAGTGATATTCACAATGGGGTTTGATGTATAGTCGGTGAGGGAGGAGAACTGCTGCTTGACGCCCATCAGGTCAAAGCCCGCATTGCAGAAGGCGGAGACCGAGTGGAACACAGAGTACCAGATTCCCTTCAAGAAGCCGAACTCCGGGATAAACACCAGGGACAGGAACAGGGCGCCCACGCCCTCGATCAGCAGGATGGTCCGCATGATAAAGCCGGTCAGCCGGACGATGCCGCCGATCTGCGGGGCTGCGATGGCCTCCTGCATGGTGCTGCGCTGCATCAGTCCGATCTTCCGTCCGGAGATGGTGAACAGGGCCACGGCCAGCGTGACCACGCCCATGCCGCCGATCTGGATCAGGCACAGGATCACGGCCTGTCCGAAGCCGGACCAGTAGGTGGCCGTATCCTGCACCACCAGGCCGGTGACGCAGACCGCCGAGGTCGAGGTGAATATTCCATCGGAAAAGGACGTCCAGGTCCCCGCCTGAGAGGCTGCCGGCAGGGTCAGCAGCAGGCCTCCGGTCAGGATAACAAGGAAAAATCCCAGAAAAATGACTTGAAATGAGGTAATATGACGGTGTACTTTCCCCTTGGCGAATTCCATATTTCCCCACACCCTCCAAATAGACATAATTCGTTACAGTAATCATATGCAGTTTTCTATTAAAACCGCATAAGCAAGATCATTATAACATAAAGATTGTATTAAGGTGAATACGTAATGTATTATTTTATCTTAATATTTCATTTCGTCCCATTATTTTCATTTTTCTCCTCCGTATTAAGATACGGGGGGATAGAAAAAGGAGCCGCAGATCCGTTCTGCGGCTCCTTGCTTACTCTCTGTGTGAGGACGGGATCAGCTTTTCTGCCTCGTGCCGGATGCCCTCCAGCACCATGCGGGCGTTGCTTTTGAACAGCAGCTGCATGAACTGCACCAGACCCTCTCTGGTCTTTTTGTCCATGTCCTTCATGGCCCGGGCCATGGGTCCCACCGCCCGGATATTGTCCTCCTTCAGGTCGGTGAGGGTCTCCGCTCCGGCGGCAGTCAGTACGCTGAACAGGGCGTCCACCGCGTGAAGGAGCTCCTCCCTGCTCAGATTTTTGTGCCACTCCCGGATGGCTCTGCTGCCTGCCTCGGCCTCCGGCTCCAGTCCGGGCAGCACAATAAAGTCTCCGCCCATGACCTGCCAGGAGAAGGGATCGTGCTGCCAGAAGCCCAGCTGGTCGCTGTCCACCACGGTCAGCTCCTTCTCATGCTCCAGCAGCAGGCCCACCACCGAGGACTTGGGCACAATGGCCCGGATGCGGTCCTCCACCCGGTCGTGGGCAGGGGTGTCCAGAATGTCGTCGTGGAAGCCGGGGCCGTCGTTGGAGTAGACGGTGGTGATCCGCTTCTGCACATTGGGCGGGCAGAATACACCGGCGTAGGCCGCCAGGTTGCCGCCCTTGGAGTGGCCGCCCAGACGGATGCCCCTTCTGGGGTATCGGCGGGCCACCCGGGTCACATAGTCCACCGCCATTTTCTGGGCGGGCACCTCCGGGTCGCAGGCCAGCTCCAGATCCTCCCGCCAGCCTGCCAGGGTGTCGTCCGTCCCCCGGTAGGAGCAGTAGATCTGTTTATCCCCGGTCTCCACGGTGATGGCGGAAAACTGCTCCGCCCTGGCCGCGTCCACGTGGTCGGTGTAGCAGCTGAGCTTCATGTCACAAAACCGGGCTGTGTGCCGCATTTTGTCCAGCATCACCGGCACCTCGTCGGGCACGATCAGTCCCATGTCCATCTTCTCCCCCAGGGGGTACCGCTCAAACAGCTCCTCCGCCGCCTGGGCCAGAGGGATGCTGCCGCCTCCCATGGGAGGCACTACGTTGCTGAAATCCAGGTAGGATAACTCTGCCAGGATCAGATTGTCCACATCGTTGAAGGGGGACTGGGCCAGGGTCAGATCCCCGCGCCAATCCAGATAATCCAAAATATTTGCCATGCTGCGCTCCTTCTGTGTTCTTCCCTGCCACTCTATGTCCGAAGGCTCTTTTTAATACTCGATGGCCACCTTGATGACCCCATCCCGCCGGTTTTCAAACAGGTCATAGGCCTCCTCGATCCGCTCCAGGGGGTAGGTGTGGGTGATCAGAGGCGTGGTGTCGATCTTTCCCTGGGAGATCAGCTTCAGGGTCTCCGCACAGTCGCAGCCGTCCACGCCGCCGGTCTTGAACACCAGGTTCTTGCCGTACATATCGGGCAGAGGCAGAGTCTGGGGCTGATCATAGAGCGCCACCACCGTAACGATGGCGTTGGGCCGGGCGCACTCCCAGGCCATGCGGAAGGTGGACTCGGTGCCTGCCACCTCCAGCACCACGTCGGCGCCTCCGTGCTCGCTCTCCTGTGCCACCAGTGCATGGACCCCGTCGGGGGTGGTGGTCAGCACGCCGGGGTGATGCTTCCGGACGAAGGCCAGCCGGTCTTCGTCCACGTCACAGACGATGATCTTCTTCGGCTCCTTCAGCAGTACACACTGAAGGGTGCACAGGCCGGTGGGGCCTGCGCCGATGATCAGCACGGTATCCTCCTGTTTGATCTCGGAAATTTTGGCCGCCCAGAAGCCGGTAGCCAGAATATCGCCCACAAAGAGAGCCTGCCGGTCGGTGACGTTGTCGGGAATTCTGGTCAGGCCCTGGTCTGCATAGGGTACCCGCACATACTGGGTCTGGCCGCCGTCGATGCGGCAGCCCAGGGCCCAGCCCCCGTTGGGATCGGTGCAGTTGTTCACCCAGCCATGCTTACAGAAGAAGCACTCCCCGCAGTAGGTCTCCACATTCACGGTCACCCGGTCGCCGGGCTTCAGTCCGGTGACGCCGGAGCCCAGCTGCTCCACCACGCCCACCATCTCGTGGCCCACGGTGATCCCGGGGACGGCACGGGGTACAGAGCCGTGCTTGATGTGCAGATCAGAGGTGCAGATGCTGGACAGGGTCAGCTTCACGATGGCGTCCCGCTCCCCCTGCAGCTGGGGCTTGGGTTTCTCTGTCATGGCGAACAGGCCCTTTTTGATATAGGTATAGGCTTTCATGATATCTTCCCCTTATAGACCGAATGAACGGAACATCAGTATTGTCATCCCTTCCCGGGATATGCTATCATTGTAGCATAGACGGGGGCCGCTTCATACCCCCCGGGCGTTTTTCTGCAAGGAGGTTCCCATGAAGGTACATTTTCTGGCCCACAGCGGATTTCTGGTGGAGCTTGAGCAGGTGCTTCTGCTGTTTGACTGGTGGAAGGGGGAACTTCCTCCTCTGCCGGAGAAGAAGCCGCTGCTGGTATTCGCCAGCCACAGCCACGCCGACCACTTCAAGCCCGAAATTTTCGCACTGGACGACGGCAGCCGGGAGGTACGCTTCCTGCTGGGCAAGGACATCCGGCCCAATCCCCACCGGAGGGCTCTGTGGAACCTGTCCGACGCCACCTATGAGAAGTGCACCCGCTTCGGAGGCGGCAGGAAGGCTGAGCCCCTCCCCGGGATTACCGTAGAGACCTTTACCTCCACCGACGCAGGCGTAGCCTTTCTGGTCACCGCAGAGGGCAGAACCATCTACCACGCCGGGGATCTGAACTGGTGGTACTGGGCCGGGGAGTCGGAGGCCTGGAACCGGGACATGGAGCACAACTACAAGCTCTATCTGGAGCCCCTTCGGGGCCGTCATGTGGATCTGGCCATGGTCCCTCTGGACCCCAGACTGGAGGGCGGCGAGGATCTGGGCCTTGCTTACTTCCTGGAGCTTACCGACACGGACAGGATCCTGCCCATGCACCAGTGGGAGGACTACACCCCCACAGCGCGGTTTGTGGAAAAATATCCCCGCTGGGCCCATAAGCTCCTCCCGGTCACCCGATGGGGCCAGGAGTTTATCCTAAACTGAACAGGAGAAGATCACATGAACGAAGATTTTGAGGAACAGGAGCAGCCCCTGGACACAGAAGCCCTCCGCCGGGCTCTGCTGGACGATCTCTACGCCTGCGCCTTTTCCGGCTATCCCGCCGCTCTGGACGATGAGGACGAGATCCTCAACGCCACCCCGGAGGAGCTGGAACGCATTGCATGGCGCTACGGCCGCCGATAAACAAAAAACGCGCCCCCATCTGTCGGATGGGGGCGCATTTTATTCACTCCAGGATCTCGCCCCGGATGGAGATGGTGACCACCTGCCAGGGGATGAACTTTCCGCTTCTCTGCAGGGCCAGCTTGGCGGCGTTTTCCAGGCCGCCGCAGCAGGGCACCTCCATGCGGACGATGGTGACCTCCCGGATATCGTTGTTCCGGATGATCTCGGTCAGCTTTTCGGAGTAGTCGATGTTGTCCAGCTTGGGGCAGCCCACCAGGGTGATCCGTCCACGGATGAACTTCTCATGGAAGTTGGCGTAGGCGTAGGCGGTGCAGTCCGCTGCGATCAGCAGTCTGGCCCCGTCGAAATAGGGGGCGTTGATGGGGGCCAGCTTGATCTGGACAGGCCACTGGCTCAGGCAGCTGGGGCGCTGGAAGTCGGCGGCAGGAACGGCGGCTTCCACACGGTTCAGGGCCTGAGAGCGGGTACCGGGGCAGGAGGCAGTAATGCACGCGCCCTCGGACTGCATCTTTTTCTTCTTGTTCTCCATCACGGCCTCCTCGTCATACTCGGCAGCTTCCCGCACCACGAACCGGATGGCTCCGGTGGGGCAGGTGGGCAGGCAGTCTCCCAGTCCGTCACAGTAATCGTCCCGCATCAGCTTCGCCTTGCCGTTGACCATGGCAATGGCGCCCTCGTGACAGGCGGCGGCACAGGCGCCGCAGCCGTTGCACTTCTCCTCATTGATCTCGATGATTCTTCGCTCCATAGCGCACCTCACTTGTAATTGTGGGCTTATTATACTATACTGGCCACAGTAAGTCTGTTGAATTTTCAACGGAAGGAGTTTCCTGATGAAAGAATATCTGCCCGTCATCTGCGCCTCCCGCCTGTTTGCAGGTCTTTCTCCCCGGCAGGCTGCCGAGCTGCTCCCCCGCCTGTCCCCCCGTCCGGCCTCCTACGGAAAGGGGGACTACCTCCTCCATGCCGGCGAACCGGTGCAGGCTCTGGGTCTGGTGCTGTCCGGTCGGGTGCTGGTGGTGAAGGAGGACTTCTGGGGCGGCCGGAATCTGCTGTCCTCCCTGGGCCCCGGCCAGTGCTTTGCCGAGACCTTCGCCTGTGTACCCGGTTCCATTCTGGGAGTCAGCGTGGTGGCCGACGCCTCCACCCTGGTCCTGTATCTGGATCTCAGCTCCCTGCTGTCCGCCCCGGAGGGCGTTCCCCTGCTGCGGAACCTGCTGACGGACATGGCCGGGAAAAACATGGCCTTTACGGAAAAGCTGACCCACCTGGGCCAGCGCACCACCCGGAACAAGCTGCTCAGCTACCTGTCTGCCCAGGCCCAGCGCCGGGGCAGCGTGGAGTTCGATATCCCCTTCACCCGCCAGCAGCTGGCCGATTATCTGCTGGTGGACCGCAGCGGCCTGTCCGCCGAGCTGTGCAAAATGCGGGACGAGGGCCTGCTGGACTTTCATAAAAATCATTTTATTCTCCGCCATACCATATAAAAAAGCGCCCTGCTGTCTGAGCACGGTGGCCGTAAAACAGTAAAATTCAAAATGTCATGAGAACTGGATGTT
>SAMEA104404103__coassemble_1321_pt1 | contig 15416 bp, 16 predicted proteins | sample SAMEA104404103__metabat2_high_PE_047 | metagenome-assembled genome bin SAMEA104404103 (sample SAMEA104404103) | Balaenoptera acutorostrata | reverse complement strand
AGGAAGCATGACCTCATGGCCGCAGCCCTGACAGCGCAGCTTGAAGTCCATGCCTACGCGCAGGACCAGCCATTCCTGACTGCCGCAGGGGTGGGCTTTCTTCATCTTCAGCACATCGTTGACATGAATGTCCATGACTGCCTCCTCCTTACTTCCTACTTATATAATACGTTCCAGAAGTTCTCTGGATCTCACGCCGAAGCTCTCCCGGTCAGCACAGTCGTTGACCAGAGTATGGGCACAGCGGGAGGTATAGAATTCATCGGGATTCTGTGCCTTCACACGCGCTCTGGCATACTCCTCGGAGATGCCCTCACGGGCCATGATCCGGCGGATACGGATCTCCGCAGGGGCGACTATTGCCAGCGTCGTATCACACAGCCGATCCAGACCGGTCTCGAAAATCGAGATGCCGTCGATGGCGGCAGCCCGGTAGGTCCCTGCCGCCCGGTATCCGTCCAGCAGCTCGCTGATGGCGCGGGTGATGGCAGTACGGACGATCCCGTTCAGCTGCTCCAGCGCCTCAGGCTCATTGAACACAATGGCCCCCAGCTTCTTCCGGTCGATCCCGTGGTTCTCATTCCGAATATCTCCAAACGCCTGTACCAGCATATCCTGTAAAGTTATATCACTTTCCAGCATTTCGTGGTACACAGCGTCGCAGTCGATGACCGCGCCTCCCAGCTTTTCCAGCTCGTTTAACGCTGTGGTCTTCCCGGCTCCGGTGGGGCCGGTGATTCCGATGACGACCATCTTACACCTCCACAATGTGGAAGCCGGCCGCCTTGTTCAGACGGTTGGCAATAGCCAGTCCGATGTCAGAGGTGTCGGGACACTGCGCCCAGATAGCAGTGACCTCCGTGTGGTCAAAGTGGCGCAGAGCAGCAAAGACCCGGCGGGCCTGCTCGCTCTTGTCCTGTGCAGAACCCAGATCCACCACCACACGGTTCCCGCGTCTGCAGCCTGCCACGAACTCGTCAAAGCAGATAACGCCGTCGCCCTCCCCCGCATGCTCGTTGATGTAAGCGGCGCCCTTCACGGGGTCGCCGGTCACTACGGTCACAGGGGCCTTGGGGGCGTAATGGCGGTACTTCATACCGGGTGCACGGGGCTTCTCCCCTGCTCCCATCAGTCGGGTCACAGCGGCGTCCACTTCAACCTCTCCCAGCACGCTCCGAAGCTGCTCCAGCGTGATTCCGCCGGGCCGCAGCAGGCGGGCAGGCTTACAGGTCAGGTCAATAATGGTAGACTCAACGCCCACGGAACAGGGGCCGCCATCCAGGATCGCCTCGATCTTTCCATCCATATCCTCCAGCATATCAGGAGCATTGGTGGGGCTGGGACGGCCGGAGGTATTTCCGGAAGGAGCTGCCACAGGCACGTCCGCCCGCTCGATCACAGCGCGGCACAGGGCGTGGGCCGGACAGCGCATGCCCACCGTATCCAGGCTTGCAGTCACCACATCGGGAACAATGGGCTTCCGGGGCAGGATCATGGTCATGGGGCCGGGCCAGAACTGTTCTGCCAGCTGATAGGCCTCCTGAGGAATGTCCTGGCAGTAGCGCTCCAGCCAGCCTGCATTGGGAATATGCAGGATCAGAGGGTTGTCCTGAGGACGGCCCTTTGCCTTGAAAATATTGGCCACGGCCTCAGCATTCAGTCCGTTGGCGCCCAGGCCGTACACAGTCTCAGTGGGGATGCCTACAAGGCCGCCCTCCCGGAGCAGCCGGGCAGCCCGGTCAATATCAGTTTCAGTGAGGTATTCAGTCTTCAACGCAATCTCTTCTTTTACTTTAAAATCAAATCGACCAGCTGGTCGGGACTCTCCACCAGGAAATCAGCGCCCTCAGCCTCCAGCTCGCTGCGGCTGCGGAAGCCCCACAGAACGCCGCAGCTGGTCAGTCCGCCGTTCCTGGCGGTACGGATGTCCACATTGCTATCGCCCACAAACAGCGTGTTCTCCACCTCTGCTCCGATCTCCTTCATCAGGCGATGCAGCAAAGTGGGGTCAGGCTTGGTGGGCACACCGGCCAGAGCACCCTGAACCACAGGCACCAGTCCGGGGTAATAACCTTCTACCACAGGGCCCGCCAGCTCGTGTGCCTTATTGGAAAGAACGGCCATGTGGATCCCGGCGGCCTTCAGCTGTCTGAGGGCCTCGGTCATACCGGCGTAGGGTGCGGTCTTGTCCGCCTTATGCTCGTCATAGTAGGGCATGAATTCATCCAGAATGCTCTGCACCTGCTCCTGGCTCCGACACCCCGGGGGCGCCATACGCTCCGCCATCTTGGCAAGGCCGTTGCCCACAAACTGTTTGAACGCCTCGGTGCTGTGCGTGGGCCAGCCCCGATTGGCGCAGACCCAGTTGCCTGCGTCAGCCAGATCGTCCAGGGTGTTCAGCAGAGTGCCGTCCAGATCAAAAATCACGTACTGATACATGGTATCCCTCCGTTACTCGTAGATGCCGATCTCCATGCAGCCAAACTCGACCTTGGTATCCTCTGCGAACTTCTCGTTCTGCAGATAAGCCTTCACAGCCATCTGGGCGTACTTGGGGTTGATGGTCTCGTCGTCCAGATCCAGATCCAGACGGGAGTAGGGCTGGCCGTCCTCACCGCCGCAGACACGGCCGTGGTCGTCCATGACCTCGTTCAGCTCACCCACAACATCGGTCAGGGTCTTGCCCTCGGGCAGCTTGGAGTAGTGAATAAAAAGATCCATGTGTCAATTCTCCCATTCGTAGTCATATATCGGCCTGAGTGCATACATCTCAAGCCTTGTCAAGTATAGTAGCTATACACTTAACTCTGGTTTTTCAGGCGTTCCGCCTGGTCGTTTGCGATCAGTGCATCCAGAACCTCGTCCAGATCTCCGTCCATGATGCTGTCGATCCTGTAGAGCGTCAGTCCGATCCGGTGGTCGGTGACCCGGCCCTGTGGGAAATTGTAGGTACGGATACGTTCGTTCCGCATGCCTGTACCCACCTGGCTGCGCCGCTCTGCCGTCAGCTCACTGCTGATCTTTTCCTGCTCGATCTCGTACAACTGAGACGCCAGCAGCCGCATGGCCTTATCCCGATTCTGGAACTGGCTGCGCTCCTGCTGACACTCCACCACAATACCGCTGGGCTTATGGATCAGACGAACTGCGGAGGAGGTTTTGTTCACGTGCTGGCCGCCCGCACCGGAGGAGCGGAACACCTGCATTTCAATATCCGCAGGATTCAGCTGCACATCCACAGTCTCCATTTCAGGCAGGACGGCCACTGTGGCGGTGGAGGTGTGGACTCTTCCGCCGGACTCGGTCTCCGGCACCCGCTGGACCCGGTGGACGCCGCTTTCAAATTTCAGACGGGAGTAGGCCCCGTCACCCTCAATGGTAAAGGACAGCTCTTTGATTCCGCCCAGCTCCGTCTCGCTGACAGAGTTGATGTCGGTTTTCCAGTTCCGGCTTTCTGCGTACATGGAGTACATCCGATAGAGGGAGTGGGCAAACAGAGCCGCCTCTTCTCCACCCACACCTGCACGGATCTCCACAATGACGTTTTTGTCATCGTTGGGATCCCGGGGCAGCAGCAGGATCTGCAGTTCCCCTTCCAGGCGTTCCAGGTCGGAAACTGCCTGTCTGAACTCCTCCTGGGCCAGTTCCTTCATCTCCGGGTCGCTCAGAAGCGACTCCGCCTGCGCTTTAGCCTCCTGCGCATCCAGATAGGCCCGGTAAGTTTCCACCAAGGGCTGCAGCTCGGACTGTTCTTTATTCAGTTTCGCCACCTGAGCCGGATCGTCATAGGTCTCCGGGGCTCCCAGGCGTGCTTCGATCTGGCTGTATTTTGCCTCGATGGCGGCGAGCTTGCTCAGCATGGGCTTCCTCCTGCAATGGGGTATTTTGGTCTGAATCCCGCTGAAATAGCAGAGATTCAACATGCTTCATTATAAAATTCTTTTCCAGTCCTGTCAACGGCGATACAAACAAAAAAGGAGCGGGCGCAGCAGCGCCCGCTCCTTAAAAAGTCGGATTAGCTCAGCCCTTGACGATAGCAGCGGTATCCACAGCGATCATCAGCTCTTCGTTGGTAGCAACGACCAGAGTCTGGACGGTAGCGTCATCAGCAGAAATGTTGGCGTCCTTGCCGCCGCGGACCTTGTTCTTCTCGGCGTCGATCTTGATGCCCAGGAACTCCAGACCGCGGGTAGCGCACTCACGGGTGATGGGGCCGTTCTCGCCGACACCGGCGGTGAACAGGACCACGTCCACGCCGCCCATAGCAGCAGCGTAAGCGCCGATCAGCTTCTTGACGTTGTAACCGAACATCTCCAGAGCCAGAGAAGCACGGGTGTTTCCCTGAGCGGAAGCATCCTCCAGGTCACGGAAGTCAGAGGAAACACCGGACAGGCCCTCGACGCCGGACTTCTTGTTCAGGACGTTCATCATCTCGTCCATGGACAGGCTGTACTTCTTCATCAGGTAATCCATGATGCCTGCGTCGATATCGCCGCAGCGGGTACCCATGGGCAGACCTGCGATGGGGGTGAAGCCCATGGAGGTGTCCACGCTCTTGCCGTTCTCGACAGCGCAGATGGAAGAGCCGTTGCCCAGGTGGCAGGAGATGATCTTCAGATCCTCAACCTTCTTGCCCACCATCTCAGCGGCGCGGCTGGCGACGTACTTGTGAGAAGTGCCGTGGAAGCCATAGCGGCGGACCTTGTCGTTCTCGTAGTACTCGTAAGGCAGGGCATAGGTATAAGCCACGTCGGGCATGGTCTGATGGAATGCAGTGTCAAACACAGCGACCATGGGGACGTTGGGCATCAACTCCTGGCAGGCGCGGATGCCGATAATGTTGGCGGGGTTATGCAGAGGTGCCAGGGGATTGCACTCCTCGATGGCTGCCATGACCTCTTCGTCGATCAGGACAGACTTGGCAAACTTCTCGCCGCCGTGAACCACGCGGTGACCGACAGCGTCGATCTCCTTCATGGAAGCGATCACACCGTTCTGGGGATCGACCAGAGCATTCAGCACAGTCTGGATAGCCTCGTGATGAGAGGGCATTGCCACGGGAGCAGCCTTGACGGCCTCCTTGCCAGTGGGCTTGTAGGTAAATCTACCGTCGATGCCAATTCTTTCACAGATACCCTTAGCCAGCACTTCCTGGGTCTTGGGATTGAGCAGCTGATACTTCAGAGAGGAGCTGCCGGCATTGATGACCAAAATGTTCATGGGAATCGTTCTCCTTCACAAATCAAATCATTTCAAAGGTATGGGTTGTCACAGCAACCAGAATGCTCTAAAATAAGAGCATACCTTTTGACTGTATGTTATTCTACATCCTTTTAATCAGAAGGACAACCTCTTTTCTAAAAAAAGTCTAGAAAAGACATGTCTTGGAGGATATACGCATGAATGTGATCGGAATTACCGCCGAATATAACCCATTTCACACCGGCCACGGCTTCCAGATCCGGGAAAGCCGGCGGCTCCTGGGCGGTGAAACCGCTGTGGCAGCCGTTATGAGCGGCAACTGGATCCAGCAGGCTGACTGCGCCATTGCAGACAAATGGACGCGGGCGCGGCTGGCCCTGATAGGCGGCGCGGATCTGGTCCTGGAGCTGCCTACCGTATGGGCCACCGCCTCTGCCGAAGCCTTTTGCCGGGGGGCCGTATCCATTCTGAATGCCACCGGAGTGGTGGACCACCTGTCCTTTGGCAGCGAGTGCGGCAGCGTGGAGGCTCTGTCCGAGGCTGTGGACGCTCTGGACAGTCCGGAGTTCCCCTCGGCTCTGGCCGGCATTCTGGACCGGGGCCTCTCCTTCCCCGCCGCCCGTCAGGAGGCGGTCCGGCAGCTGGGCTGCAGTCAGTCCGGCCTTCTTTCCGGCGCCAACAACAATCTGGGCGTGGAGTATCTTCGTGCCCTGAAGCTGCTGGGCAGCTCCATCACGCCTATGACTGTTACCAGACAGGGAGCCGGTCACAATACCGTTCACGAACTTCACGACCTCCCCTACCTCTCCGCCACCCAGATCCGGCAGGCGCTGAGAAGCGGAAATGCTGCGTCTGTCGCGAATTATCTGGTTCCCGGCAGCGACGCTGTGTTAAAGGCAGATGAGGTGTCCTCCCGCCGCTTCATTGAGCGGGCCATGCTGGCCAGACTGCGCACCATGACCGCCGACCGGTGGGCTCTGCTCCCCGATTCCGGCGCCGCCGAAGGCCTGCCCCAAAGACTGGAACGGGCCGCCATGCAGTCCCGCTCCATGGAGGAGTTTTTCACTTTGGCCAAAACCAAACGCTATACCCATGCACGGCTGCGGCGGCTGGCTCTGTGGGCCTATCTGGGGATCACCGCCGAACAGATCCCCGAAACGCCCCCTTATATCCGGGTACTTGGCTTCAACGACCGGGGCCGGGCACTGATGAAACAGATGAAGAAAACCGCTTCTCTTCCCATCATTACCAAACCCGCCCACGCAAGGACTCTGCCCCCGGAGGCCAGACGCCTCTTTGAACTGGAGGCTCGATGCACGGACCTCTACGACCTGTGCCTGCCGGACATTCCCGCTCCCGGGCGGGAGTGGACCACCAATCCTGTTATGCTTGGGGAGGACCTATGAACGAAACTGAACTAAAACCCGAGGCAGCCCGAAAAAGCCGCCGTCTGTTGCTGCCCATTCTTCTGGCTCTGCCTCTGCTGCTTCTGGGACTTTTCTTCCTGCTGCGGGGCAGCCAGTCTGTTATGGACGCCTGGGTATTCCGTATCCTGGCTCCCGCTGCTCAGGCATTGGGGCGGCTCTGCTCCCATGTACCTTTCTCCGTTGTGGAGCTGCTGATCACCGCCCTGATCGCAGGCAGCCTGATCTGGCTCATATACGCTGTTGTCAGATTCTGCCGTCAAAAAACGGGAACGGCATTTCTTCGGCGGATCCTTGTCCTGGTCACAGTATGGCTGTGGGGACTGGCTGCTTTCTACTGGATGTGGAACGCCGTCTATTACGCCCAGACCTTTTCCCAGCGCACCGGACTGACTGGCGGGCAGCACTCCCCTCAGGAGCTGGCGATCGTCACTGACTTCTTCGCCTGGAATGCCGCACGCACAGCCGGTGGGATCCAGCGGGATGAGGAGCTGCACTGGGACGAGGACCTGGATGATATCATTGCCAGAGGCCCCCATATCTACGACAACATCGTCCAAGAATTTCCTGTTCTGGAGATGGAGTCCGTCCCCGTCAAGCCCTTCTTTTTTTCCAGACTACAAAGCACCATAGGCTTTACCGGTATGTATTCCCCCTTCACCGGAGAGGCCAACATCAATGCCGACGCCCCCATCTGCAAGATCCCTGCCACCATCGCCCATGAAATGTCCCACCAGAGGATGATCGCCTCCGAACAGGAGGCCAACTTTGTGGGCATCGCCGCCTGCATCAGCAGCGACGACGCAGTCTACCAGTATTCCGGCTGGCTCAGCGGACTGAGCTATCTGAGCAATGCCCTCTACGCCATCTCCCCTGACACCTGGTACTCCATCACCGAGCGCCGGTTCACGCCGGAGGTCAGTACCGACTGGAACGACAACCGGGACTACTGGGCCTCCTTCGAGTCCCCAGTGGAGGATGTGGCCGACAGCGCCTACGATTCCTTTCTCAAGCATAACGGTCAGACCTTGGGCGTACAGTCCTACGGAGCCTGCATCGACCTGCTGATCGCCTACTACCTTCCTGTGATTCAATCCCTCAACGGATAAAAAACGGCGCGTATCCATGGATACGTGCCGTTTCTTTCTATATTTTATGCGATCAGGTCGTACAGCAGCTTGAGCACCAGCAGGGTCAGCACCACCACGAACATGGGGCGGATGACCTTCGCACCCTTTTTGATGGCCAGGCCCGAGCCCAGATAGTTGCCCGCAATTCCGCAGATCGCGGCCGGAATCCCCACTGCCCAAAACACCTTTCCGCCAATGGCAAAGGTCACCAGAGAGGCCAGGTTGCTGGCTGCATTGGCCAGCTTTGTATTTCCGGAAGCCGTCAGCAGATCAAACCGGCACAGACCGGTGAAGGCCAGCATCAGGAAGGTGCCTGCCCCCGGGCCAAAGAAGCCGTCATAGCCGCCCACCACCAGACCGATGATCCCGGCCAGGACGATCAGTCTGGTGCTTCCCAGCTCGTCAGAGTGGTTTTCCGTGCCGAAGTCCCGCTTCCACATGAGGAACACGGCCATGATCGGCACCACGACAAGCATAAAGTAGTACAGGAATTTTTCCGACACCACCATATTCAGCCTTGCACCCAGCCAGGCGCCCACCAGCGCACAGACGGCGGCCACCACCGCACTGGACAGATGGATGTTGCCCCGCTTCAGAAAGCGGAAGGTGGACAGCATGGTGCCGAAAAAGTTACCGCATTTATTGGTGCCTGCCGCCAGATGAGGCGGCAGACCTGCAATCAGATAGGCAGGCAGCGTCACCAAGCCTCCGCCGCCGGCCACAGCGTCGATCATGCCGCCGATAAACACCAGCGGACAGACGATCAGCAAGGTCCGCATCAGATCAAGGTCCATGGTTTACTCCCCCCTGTTTTCCTTTGATTTCCTCCCAGTAGCGGCGGGCAGCCTGTTCGGTCTTGTTTTCGCCGTACTCGTAGTAACGGGTACCCACCAGCTCATCGGGCAGATACTGCTGGGCCACCCATCGGTTGGGATAGTTGTGGGGGTATTTGTACCCCTGTTTGCGCTCCATACCACAGGAGTCTGCATGGACGTTCTGCAGCTGGCGGGGGATATCTCCCACGCGGCCTGCGCGTACATCGGCCATAGCCGCATTGATTCCCATGTAAGCAGTGTTGGACTTGGGGGCGGTGGCCAGCAAAACAACGGCCTCAGCCAGAGGCAGGCGGGCTTCCGGCAAGCCCAGCTGAAGGGCGTTGTCCACACAGGCCTTCACAATGGGAACGGCCATGGGGTAAGCCATACCCACGTCCTCGCTGGCGGAGCAGAGGATACGCCGGATGGCAGTGATCATGTCTCCGGCCTCCAGCAGACGGGCCAGATAATGCAGTGCCGCATCAGGATCAGAGCCCCGCATAGACTTCATCAGGGCGGAGGCGATATCAAAGTGGGCGTCTCCCTCCCGGTCGTAGCGCATGGCAGACTTCTGAGCCACAGTCTCTGCATCGGAAAGACTGACAAGTAGTTTTCCCTCACACTTTTCTCCGGCGCTGAGCAGCAGTTCCACTGCGTTCATCGCCTTGCGGATATCGCCGCCGCAGGAGGCTGCAATATGCTCCCGGACGCCCTCCTCGCATTCCACCTTCAGTCCCAGGCGTTCCTCCATAATGGAGATGCCCCGGTCGATGGCGGGGACCGCATCCTCAGCGGTGATCTGTTTGAATTCGAACACTGTAGCCCGGGACAGAACAGCTCCAAACACAGCAAAGAAAGGATTCTCCGTGGTGGAGGCGATCAGCGTGATCCGTCCATCCTCCATGAATTCCAGCAGGGACTGCTGCTGCTTTTTATTGAAATACTGAATCTCGTCCAGATACAGCAGCACGCCCTCCGGAGCCATCAGCGTGCCCACGTCGGCCATGATGTCCTTGATGTCGGAAATGGAGGCCGTAGTGGCGTTCAGTCGGTGCAGAGGCCGATTGGTGCGCTGTGCAATGATATTGGCCACGGTGGTTTTGCCCACACCGGAGGGGCCATAGAAAATCAGATTAGGGACACTGCCACTCTCGATGATCCGGCGCAGCAGACCGTTCTCTCCCAAAATATGCTTCTGACCCACCACCTCGTCCAGGTTCTGGGGTCTGATCTCGTCCGCTAAGGGGCGGTACGCCATAACGCGTCACACCTTTCTATTGGTTCACCGCTCCAGGGCGGCAGAATATCCTTTTAATTCCTGTCTGCGCTGCCGCCAGTCCGGCATGAGCAGATCCATTTTCCCATAAAATCTGGGGCCGTGATCGTGGTGCAGAAAGTGCACCAGTTCATGAAGGGTCACGTAATCCTGTAAGCGCTCCGGACAGCGGGCCAGGGCTGTGTTCAGCGTAATATAGCCCTGCATCCAATGGCAGTTGCCCCACTGGCTGGTCATGGCCCGCAGCTTTAATGCCGGAAAGTCCACCCCCAGGGGGGCGATCACGGGATAAGTCCGTTTCAAGCCGGCAAGCAGAATGGCTTTACACGTTTCCCTGTCAGGGGGCGGCGGCACAGGCTGCTGACGCTCCTGCTGTCTCCGGATGGCCTGTGTCAGCCACAGGCTCTTCTCCTGAATGAAGCGGTCGGCCCGATCCAGAGTACAGCGCATGGGAACGGACAGGGATATGGTCCCATTCTGATCCACCCGCAGATTCAGATTCTTGACCTTCTTCTTTTTCAGCGTATAGGTCAGGACTCCCGCCGGAGTCTCCACTATTCTCTGCTGTTCCATGTGCTCACCACCGTCTTGTATGCGTCCTTTTATTATAACTGTTTTTACCATTGGGGGCAATTCTTTTCTTCTCTGCATCTTTATTCTGCTCCATGCATAGAATGGAGGTCAGCAAAGGGGATGGTCTTATGAAATGGAAAACGCCGGCCGCGGCAGCTCTGCTCCTGACCTTTGGCGCGCTCACCCTGCGATACTCACAGCAGGCCGCTCAGGCAGTCCGGGATGGGCTGCTGCTGTGCGGAAACGTGATCCTTCCCGCCCTCTTCCCCTTCCTGATTCTCTCCTCCCTGGTGGTGGAGCTGGGGCTGGCGGACAGCCTGGGAACACTGGCCCGGCACTGGATGAAGCCTGTGTTCGGCGTGGGTGGTGCGGGAGCCTCCGCCCTGGCTTTAGGTCTGGTGGGTGGTTATCCGGTGGGCGCAAAAACCGTGTGTCAGCTGTACAACCGGGGGCAGTGCTCCCGCCAGGAGGCTCAGCGTCTGCTGGCCTTCTGCTGTAACTGCGGCCCCGGCTTCATCCTCGGCGTAGCGGGCGGCGGGATCTTCGGCAGTCGTGCGGTGGGGCTGGCCCTGTGGGCTGTTCACGCAGGAGCCGCACTTTTGGTCGGACTGCTGTTCCGCTCTTATCATGTTAAGGAATATACCTTGTCGCCTGTTTCCCGTCCATGCTGTGCTGCGCCCCCCTCCTGCCCGGCTGCTTTTCTCCACGCAGTAACCGGCAGCTTGCAGGCCTGCCTGAACATATCCTCCTTTGTGCTGTGCTTCTCAGTGCTGAATCGTCTGCTGACCCTGTCCGGGCTGCTTCCTTCTCAGGGGTGGCCGGGTACTGTCCTGGCCGGGATCCTGGAACTGTCCACCGGGGTGGCCGGACTGAAGGAGGTCAGCCCCTTGCCTAGACTCTGTCTGGCCGCGTTCTTTCTCGGCTGGGGCGGATGCTCCGTCCACTGCCAGACCCTTGTATTTCTCAGTGAGTCCGGTCTGTCACCGGGGACCTACCTGGCGGGAAAGCTGCTGCACGGCCTGCTGTCTGCCCTGCTGATCCTGCCCTTTGGGCGGGTGCTCACCCTCCCCGCCTTTCTGCCCCAGTCCCCCTGTCTGCCCGGCTTTGTACAGGTGCTGTCCCGCTCCGCCACGGCTTCTCTTGCTCTGTGGCTGCTGGGCTGCCTGGCCATGGTCCGATTTCTGAAAAATTACGCTGGAAAAACTTCCTGATATGCGGTATAATATTAGTTCACGAGAACATCACAGGATCCGGCTTCCTGCGCCGGGTCTTTTCAGAGGAGCTGCCTGCATGAACCTGTTTCAGAAGAAAATTGAACCCCGCTGCACTTACTGCGCCCACGGTCGCCCCCTGGGTGAAGATCAGATCATCTGCCCGAAAAAGGGCGTCATGTCTGCCGGCTCCCACTGCCGTTCCTTCAAGTATGACCCCCTCAAGCGGGTGCCTCCCCGTCCCGCCAGACTGCTGGGGCCCAATATTCCCGACGAGGAATTTGATCTGTGATCGCAAAAGCGGAAACCGAATCCGGTTTCCGCTTTTTCATACCTATAACTTTTCCCTCTGTTCCGAAGTGCTTCGACTGTTTTTCTTCCTTTTGCGCGAAACAGCCCCCGAATCCGGGCGAACGAGGCATTTTTATGCGATATTCTTTTCTTCCTATGACAATTTATCTCCGTTATACTGATGGTATCCACTTCTGTACAAAGGAGGTTTTTGTTCTTATGGAGCTTCAGATCGCAACGCGGCAATGCACGGACGACCAGGGCCGTCAGAGGCAATTCCATTACTATCTTATGGTGGAGCTGGAGGAGACCCGCCGGTTCAGTCTGGAAAATTACGGTGTCCGGATCACAGAAGAGGGCGGGGACGCCTCTGCGTTCCCCGCCCTCACCACCAGTGCGTCACGGATCGACGAGCTGGTCACATTATTGGTCGATCATATGGTTGGCCCCGCCGGACTGGCCGACGTGATCGCGGACTGGCTGTAGCCGGTCCCGGGCCGAACACTCAGTAGCAGGTCACAATGCCGCCGTCGTTGGCGTAAACAGTGGTAATGCCGCCTGCGCCCACCACCTCGATCTTAGCGAACTTGCAGCGCTTGGAGATGGTCTCCTTCAGCTGCTGAGCACGCTCGGGGCAGTTGCAGTGGCACAGATACAGGGTGCGGCCCTCGTGGTCGGGATCGGCCACAATGCGGTCCACCAGCTTGCCCAGGGCCTGCTTGATGGTCAGCGCCTGGCCCAGCTTGCAGATCTCGCCCTCAGGGGTGCCGCCCATGAACAGCTTGATCTTCAGAGCGCCGGTGATCACAGCCTGCAGCTTGGTCAGACGGCCGTTCTTGCGCAGGTTCTCCAGGGTCTCCAGCACAAACAGAGTCTTGATCCGGGCAATATAGGCCTGGGTCTCCCGGACCACATGCTTGAAGGGCATGCCGGTCTCGGCCAGTTCCTTGATCTTCATGGCCACAGCCACCTCGCCCGCAGCAGCGGTGCAGGAGTTGAAGACGTGGACATTGATCTCGGGGTGGTCCTCCTCCATCAGCAGACAGGCCTGCTCGGCGCAGTTATGAGAACCGCTGAGCTGGGCAGACAGAGTCACCACGTAGACGTCCTCGGCGTCGGTGCCGTAGGCGTCCATGTAGTTCTGAGGAGAGGGGCAGGAGGTGGAAGGAGCGTCCTCGCTCAGACGCATGGAGTCCAGCAGATCCTGCTGGTCCAGAGTCTCGTCATCCACAAAAGAACTGCCGTTGGACCGGATGGTCAGAGGCACCCGCACAAAGGGGGCGGACTTCATCATGGCGTCAGTCAGGTCGCAGCAGCTGTCAACCACTATTTTAAAACTCATGTGTTTCATCTCCAGACATGATATTGGAAATCAGATTAACCTAATCTAGTTTACCATACTTGCTCAGGGATGTAAAGACATATCAGTCTTTTCCGCTCTTTTTACCGGAAAGAGAGCGTCCGATCTCCGCTTCCAGCTCGGCCACCAGCTTTTTATCCGCCTTGGAGCTGAGGTCCAGCTTTTCAAACATATCGGGCCGCCGGTCATGGGTGCGGAGAATGGCCTGCTTTCTGCGCCACTTCTCCACGTTCACATGGTGGCCGGACAGCAGAATAGGAGGCACGGCGCGGTCGTGCCAGACCTCGGGCCGGGAGTACTGGGGTGCCTCCAGAAGGCCGTTCCAGTGGCTCTCGTTCTCGTAGCACTCCGGGTCGGACAGCACGCCGGGCACCAGACGGCACACAGCGTCCGCCACGGCCATGGCAGGGATCTCACCGCCGGTCATGACAAAGTCGCCGATGGAGATTTCCTCGTCCACGCACTCGTCGATAAAGCGCTGATCCACACCCTCGTAGTGGCCGCAGACCAGGATCAGCCGGTCGTAGTCCGCCTTCAGACGGCGGGCGTCTGCCTGACAGAAGGTCTTGCCCACAGGGGACATATAAATAGTATGCACCCGCTCCCCTGCTTCGTCACAGATGTGCTGCCAGCAGCGGTACAGAGGATCGGCCTGCATCACAGCGCCCCGGCCTCCGCCGTAGGGGTAGTTATCCACCTGCTTCTGCTTGTTCATGGTGTAATCCCGGATCTGGTGGCAGTCGATGCGGATATAGCCCCGCTCCTGGCCGCGGCCCAGAATGGACTCGCACAGCATATCTCCCACCACGTCGGGGAACAAAGTCATAATGTCAATATGATACATGGGTCGTCGCTCCCTTGAATTTCTGCGTATTTTCCCGCCGAAAGCCCTGTGGGGCCCGTCAGTCTACCTATTATACGGAATTCCGCGACATTTTTCAACGATAAATTGGAAAATGACTCCATCAACAATCTTCTGGTATTTTCGCTCCGACTATGCTATAATTCAGGCATAGCTCTTTACCGGTCTGCTGTGTTACCATTCTGCGGCATATCGGCAGACTGTCACCAGATATGAAAGCGAGGCTGTACCATGTACTGTATCCGACCTGTAACCGAGGACCTCACCTGGATCGGCGCCAACGACCGCCAGCATCCCCTTTTTGAGGCCGCCCACCCTGTCCCCAGAGGAATGTCCTTCAACTCCTACCTGCTGCTGGACGAGAAAACCGTCCTGTTCGATACGGTGGACCGGGCAGTCCAGACCCAGTTCTTTGAAAACCTGGAGCACGTCCTGAACGGTCGTCACCTGGACTACGTGTTCGTCCACCACATGGAGCCCGACCACGCCGCTACCCTGGGCGATCTGATGCTGCGCCACCCCGAGGCCAAGATCGTCTGCAACGGCAAGTCCCTCAACATGATCCGCCAGTTCCACTGCACCGATCCCAAGAACGCCGTGCTGGTCAACGAGGGAGACTCCATCTGCACCGGCAGACACAACTTTACCTTCTACTACGCTCCCATGGTCCACTGGCCTGAGGTCATGGTCAGCTATGACTCCACCGACAAGCTGCTGTTCACCGCAGACGCTTTCGGTACCTTCGGCGCATTGAACGGCTGGCTGTTTGCCGACGAGCTGGACTTTGAGCGGGATATTCTGGACGAGGCCCGCCGCTATTACACCAACATTGTGGGCAAGTACGGCCCCCAGGTCCTGTCCCTGCTGAAGAAAGCCTCCGCCCTGGACGTCAAGGCCATCCTCCCTCTCCACGGTCCCGTGTGGCGTAAGGATCTGAACCTGATCCTGGACAAGTACGCCAAGTGGGCCTCCTATGAGCCTGAGGTGGACGGCGTACTGATCGCGTTCTCCTCCGTTTACGGCGATACCGAGAACGCAGCCAACATTCTGGCCTGCCGTCTGGCCGAGAAGGGCGTCCCTGTCGATATGTACGACGTGTCTGTCACCGACTGCTCCACCGTCCTGTCCCAGGCCTTCCGCTACAGCCATCTGGTCATCGCCACCACCACTTACAACAACGGCATTTTCGTCACCATGGAGAACTTCCTCCACGATCTGGCTCACCACAATCTCCAGGGCCGTAAGGTCGCTGTCATCCAGAACGGCTCCTGG
>SAMEA104404103__coassemble_1302_pt1 | contig 15599 bp, 14 predicted proteins | sample SAMEA104404103__metabat2_high_PE_047 | metagenome-assembled genome bin SAMEA104404103 (sample SAMEA104404103) | Balaenoptera acutorostrata | reverse complement strand
CGAAGTCCCCGGCGGGGAAGGTCCCCAGCACCAGCAGCACCCGCTCGCCGGTACGGAGATTCAGATTCAGTCGGGGCAGGTCGGCAAAGCTGCCGCCGCACAGGACACGACCGTTTTCGGCACGGACATTGGGCAGATCCAGACGGCGCATCTCATCGGCGCACAACCCCTCCAGTCCGAACAGAGTGGGCACGGCAAAGGTCAGTTCTTCCACTGTAACAACACCTCTCACTGGTTTTTTCTACAGTATACCGGATTTTTCCGGGTTTTTCAATTTGTTTCCCGATATTCTCAGGAAATGTCGGTTTTATTTATTCCGGGGCCCGGTTTTTTATCCGCCCCTACAAGAACACAAAAAAAGAAGGGCCTTCCGCCCTCCCGCACATACCAAGCCCAAAAAGAAATGACCCTTGATTGCCCGTTTTGTAATCCGCTGCAATCAAGGGTCACTTCTGCTCGATCTTGGTATCTAACGTCATATTTGGTTACCTCCATTTCTATTAGATCGGTTATCCACTTCTATAATACTCTGTGTTTGGAATCCAGACCATCAACCATTTAAAATCGGCTATCTTTGTAGCACATCCTCATATGTGAGGTACCTGAATGTTGTTGTCGATTCTTTAAAATCACATTTCTTATGGTGGTTATAACCTTCCCTGCTGTCAATTTTGAAATCCGTACTGGCGTCTGCTTTGATCAGTGTACCAGTCCTTTGAAGAAATCCTTCTATGCCGCAACGTTTTCTTTTGATTCAAGCCGGATGACCTAATTATCGTATATAGATTTCCCTGATGAAGATCGCTCAATCTTCTGTTCTCCGTCCTCTTTCCCGGATGTACCTACCTTCAGATCTTTTGATCATCTGGTATCTGATCCTTGGAACGTTTGGAGTTTGAACTGTTCTGTTGATCGGATCTTAGCTTGAAACTTTGATTTCTTGATTGACCTCAGGTGCTGGGGCTTTGCTTAGTACATTGGATTCACCCTTTCTGTTTGTGACTATAATCTACCACTTTAGCGAACTATTGTCAAGGTGTATTTCACTTTTATTACTACCAAATCAGCGTGCTGAATTTTGTGCAATATGGAAAACCGGAGAGAGGCTGTCCTCCCTCCGGTCTGTTCCGCTCAGTTATAGCCCTCGGGCACAGGGTCGGAGGGCAGCTGCCGCAGGTAGGCGTAGATGGGCGCCAGCACCCGGAAGTCCTCCAGGATCTGGTCGACCAGCTCCGGGGTGAACAGGATCCCCTCGCAGTTCTCCGTCCGGGCCACGGTGATGTGGCGGCTGTTGTACCAGGGATTCAGCAGCTCGCCCACGTCCCCCTTGGGCCGTTTGTACTGCTGCCCCTCCATCTGAAACTCCGGGTGCTTCTTCAGCATCCGGCACAGCTTCGCCAGGGGTTTGGGGTCCCGGTCGATCCGGGCCCGCAGCTTTGCCATGGTCACGGGCTTGGGATCGTAACAGCCCACGCCGCAGCTGTAGTAGGTGGGGGCGATCTCAAAGAACAGGCAGGGAATGGCCCCGTCCTTATCCCCCGGCTTCCGCATACTGAACCACAGATGGTCCTTATAGGGGCCGCTGCCGTGGAGACGGCGGGCGTCCCGGTAAATGCGGGAGACCTTCATCTGTAATTGCAGCTCCGGGAACTCCTCGTCCATGACGGCGTAGACCTGGCGGGCCAGCTCCTTCATGGGGCCGTCCACCAGCTCTAGGAACTCTCCCTTGTGCTCCAGAAACCAGCTGCGCTCGTTATTGAATTTCAAACCCCAGAGGAAATCAATGGCGCTCTGGGAAAAGCCTTCAAACATATATCCGTGTCCTTTCCAAAGGCGGAGGCCTTCTTTTTTTGCTCATTATAACACTTCTGTCCCCCACCGTACAACGGAAAAGAACGGCATCCTGCCTATTCCGCCATTTACTTTTTTACCCGTATAGGATATTATGGAAGGTACAGCGGATTTTATCATGACTTACAGGTTCTGATACACCATAGTTCAAACAGGAGGGATCGTCGTGGCCGGCTATTCCAATCGTAATCGTAATAAAAACAACGCAGCATCCTGGGTCTTCCCCATTTTGCTGCTGTTCATCTTCCCCCCGGCGGGCTTGCTTTGGATCATGCTGAAAATCTTCAGCGGCACCGGGAAAAAGTCCGCGGGCCGTCACCCCTATTACACCCAGCGGGACGCCAGCGAGCCTCTGGGCGTCCGCACCACCATGGGGACCACCGGCGCTGACAGCGACTCCCTGCGGAGACAGGAGGGCAGCTTCGCCCGCATCCAGTCCAAAAAGCTCACCGATATGGACAGCAAGGGCAAGCGCTTTGTCATTCTGGGCGCCATCCTGATGGTCGTGTTCGGCCATGCCGGGATCAGCGCCATCTCCAACGCCATGTACTGGCTGGTCGACGGAAACCTTGAGTGGTTCATGGAGGACCTGCTGGATATGTTGCCCATGCTGTGCTTTGTGGGCGGAGGCGGCGGTGTGCTGTGGGCCGGTCTGCGCCGCCGGAAGCAGGCGCGCCTGTTCCGCCGCTATCTGGCCATGATCGGCAAGCGCAGATCCGTCTCCATCCCCACGCTGGCCGAGACTGTGGGCAAGTCCGAGGACAAGGTCTTTGAAGACCTGGACGACATGCTCAACGACGGCTTCTTCCCCCAGGGCTTCCTGGATTACGGCAGCAAGCGGCTGGTGGTTTCCAGCAGCGGCGTGACCGATACCCGCCGGGAAAGCAAGCCCCAGGCCGACAAAACTCAGGCAAACAAGGACGAGGACAACGCCATTCTCACCGAGATCCGCCAGATCAACGACGCCATTCAGAATGAAAAGCTGTCCCGGCAGATCGACCGCATCGGCGTGATCACCGCAAAAATTCTGGAGTACCAGAAGGCCACCCCCGAAAAGGCTCCCCAGCTGCACAGCTTCCTGAGCTACTACCTGCCCACCACCCTGAAGATCCTGCGGGCCTACGCCAAGCTGGAGGCCCAGGAGGTGTCCGGCCAGAACATCACCTCCACCATGGAACGCATCGAGGGCATGATGGACAAGGTGGTGGAGGGCTTTGAGAAGCAGCTGGATATGCTCTTCCAGGGCGACGCCATGGACATTACCACCGACGTGGAGGTGCTGGAGCGGATGCTGGCCAAGGACGGCCTGTCCGACTCTGACGGCATGTCCCTCAGTCTGTAACGAGAAGGAGAAATTTTCATGAAACTGATTGTTGTTGTGGACCAGAACTGGGGCATCGGCAAGGACGCCGAACAGCTCATCTACCTGTCCACCGATCTGAAGCACTTCAAGTCCCTGACCATGGGCCACCCCGTCATCCTGGGCCGCAAGACCATGGCCACCTTCCCCGGCGGCCGCCCCCTCAAGGGCCGCAGAAACCTGATCCTGTCCCGGAACCCCGACTTTGCCCCCGAGGGCGGCGAGGTCTACCGCGATATGGAGTCCCTGCTGGCTGCCGCCCCCGAGGACGCCTTCGTGATCGGCGGCGCCTCCGTGTATCACGCCCTGGCCGACAAATGCGACACCGCCTACGTCACCAAGCTGCAGGCCTCCTGGCCCGCCGACTGCTGGTTCCCCAACCTGGACGAGAGCCCCGACTGGGAGGTCGTGGAGGAGTCTGAGGTCATGGAGGAAAAGGGCGTGAAATTCTCCTTCGTCACCTACAAGCATAAGTAAAGCGCACCGGTTCAGCCGGAGACGCAGCAAAACAGGCATCGGAAGCTTCCGATGCCTGTTTTTTTACAGTGGGGTCAGTTCCTTTTTACCACGTCTGCTCCAGCTGCTCCCGAAGCAAAGCGGAAAAGGCCTCCCGGGTACCCTGATACTCCATCCGCACCGTCACCCCGTTCTGCCTGTAAACGGCATAGAGGGCTCCGGTGCTCTGACTTTCTCCCAAAAACACCTCATAAGATCCGATTTCGGAAAGCTCCGTCTGCTGGGGCAGTTCACAGAAATACGCAACGAGGTCGTCCTGCTTCATCCGGGAATCTCCACCGTCGGAATCGGCGTACAGAGACCAGGTATGGCCCTCTGCGTCCTGTCCCCGGATATTGCCCAGGGTGATCCGGTCCGTGGGCTGCCCATTCTCCTTGCCGATCTCATAGCCCAGGAAAAAATCTGTATGTTCCCTTTCCGCAATCTGAATCGGATACTGTTCCAGCCACAGTTCACGGGTGGTCTCCCGAAAGCAGACCGCCAGCCGCTGCAATTCCTCCGGCTCTACCCGGTTCCACACAAAGACGTTCGTCGGCTCCGGTACAGCAGTCTGCCCCGCCTCCGGTACTTTGGAAGCGCCCTGATAAATACCTGCGGCAAACAGCAGCACTACGCAGCAGGCCGCAGCCCCGGCAGCCATCATCCGTCTTTTTCTCCGCTGCTCGATTTTGTACCGCTCTCTGCGTTCCAGCAGACTGGTCACCATTTCATCACAAGTTTTCATCGTAAAAGTCCTCCTTTTCAAGCTGTGATCTCAGGGACAACTTGGCCCGATACAGAAGATTTTTGATTTGACGGTCACTCTTTCGCAGAATTTTTGCTGCCTCCCGGTTGGTAAATCCCTCAAAATAAATCAGCCACAAAATCGTCCGGTAGTCAGAGGACAGCGCAGACAGGGCCCGATGCACCAGGATCTTGTTCTCCTCTCTGATGTAGGCCTGCTCCATGCTCTGCTCCTCCCCGTCCTGCCCCGGCTGTGTATCGGACAGCTTCCGCTGTCGGGAGTTACGCCGGATATAATCAACCGCTACATTTCTTCCGATGGCATAAAGCCAGGTCTTAAAGGAGGATCTTCCGGAATATCCCGGCTTCCTGGTGATCAGCCGGAAAAAGGCGTCCTCCGCCAGCTCCTCCGCAGTGTGAATGTTTCCAACATAGCTGTTGATATAAAGAATCAGTCCGTCTTTATAGTTTTCTACGATCTCAGTCAGCCCTTCGTCATCACCATCAAGGAACCGGCGGTAGCTACTTGCACCGATATCCATTGACTTTCTCCTTTCTGATCGGGAATCATTTCCCCTTTCATCTATTGGTCGCACGAGAAGACGGAAGGTCTCATCCCAACGGGGTTTTTCTCATAGTAAAAGCGCCCGGATGCGATGCATCCGGGCGCTTCTCATTTTGCGGAAATTTACACGGCAACAGGGATCAGCTTGCCGTCCAGGGGGTGGGCCTGGTAGCCCTCCAGCTTCACGCTGGCGGGGGTGAAGTCGTAGAAATCCTTCACCTCGGGATCCAGAGAGAACTTGGGGGCGTCGAAGGGGGTGCGCTTGATCAGCTCCTCCACCACAGGCACGTGGCGGTCGTAGATGTGGCAGTCGGCAATGACGTGAACCAGCTCGCCGGCCTCGTAGCCGGTGACCTGGGCGATCATGTGCAGCAGGGTGGCGTACTGCATGACGTTCCAGCCGTTGGCGGTCAGCATGTCCTGAGAGCGCTGGTTCAGAATACCGTTCAGGGTGTTGCCGGACACGTTGAAGGTCATGGAGTAGGCGCAGGGATACAGAGCCATCTCGCTCAGGTCGTGGTGGTTATAAATGCTGGTCAGGATGCGGCGGGAGGCGGGATTGTGCTTCAGATCCCACAGCACCTTGTCCACCTGGTCCATGTCCCCCTCGGGGTAGTGGTGCTTCACACCCAGCTGGTAGCCGTAGGCCTTGCCGATGGTGCCGTTCTCGTCGGCCCAGGCATCCCACACATGGCTGTTCAGCTCATGGACGTCGTTGGACTTCTTCTGCCAGATCCACAGCAGCTCGTCCACGGCAGACTTGATATACTGCTTGCGGATGGTCAGAATGGGGAACTCCTTCTTCAGATCGTAGCGGTTCACCACGCCGAACAGCTTGATGGTGTGGGCGGGGGTGCCGTCCTCCCAGCGGGGTCGGACGTCAAGATCGGTGTCCCAGACGCCCTTGGACAGAATGTCCTTGCAGTTCTGGATAAATACCTGGTCTGCGTAACTCATATATAAGCCCTCCTGTGCATATCTTGAAATTTAACGTCGTATTCTCATAGTTTCTCATGATACCATAGGGGTTCTCAGAATACAATGCACCAAAGTCACGAAAGAGAAAAAAGGGAGCGCGTCAAAGACGCGCTCCCTTTTCTGATTTTTCCGGGCGAAGGTCCTTCCCCGGCGTATCTGCGGTAATGTGCAGCGGATCGTTCCCGTTTCCGGGCCCTCTGTGCTTACTTGTTCAGATAGGCTGCGGAGGACACACCGAACTTCATAAGCGCATCATAGCTGGCGCTCTGCTCGGAGTTCTGCTCACGGGCAGCACAGCTCTCCACGCTGTCCACGCCGCCCTCCACCAGGTTGTTCTGTGCGTCATAGATCTCACACTTCACCAGCGTGCGGACGTCAGCCACAGCCAGCTCGTCGATCACAACACCGTACATATCCCACTTGTAGCGGAACTGGTCGCCCTGGATGGTCAGGGTGACCTCACGGCCGGCGTGGTTCACATAGGTGACCACTGCGTGCATCTCGGGGGTAATGTTCTTGAAGAACATGGTCATGCGGATGTTGCTGTTCAGAGCCAGAACGGAAGCGGAGTAGCCGGTACCGTGGGTACGGCCGGCGTGGTTCTCCACCGTGACGTTCTGGGTGGCATACTGCTGATATGCATCGATATCGGCGTTGGCCAGGTTGCCTGCATCATACTTGAATTCCTTCTGTGCCTCGGCGCCGTAGTTCAGCATATCCACCAGTACAGTCTTCAGACCGGCGTCGGTATTGGCTGCCTTCAGCTGACGCAGTGCGTAGTTATGAACGGTCTCGGTATAGGCCTGGCTCAGTTCAGCGCCGTCCTCGGCCACGATCCGGAAGGTCACGCCGTCCATCATTTCCTTGGCGGCAATGCCGTTGAAGGTCACGCAGCTCATGTTCCACTTGGTGGTCCACTGGCTGTAGGGGACCTCCACCACAACAGGCTCACGGCTGTCGGCGTACTCCTTGGTGATGACGGCCTTGACGTCGGTACGGCCGTTCAGATCAGCCTCGTCAAACAGGAAGCGCATGGCCAGGCTGTTGCCCAGGGACATGCTGGTGGCCTTGATCTCGAAGGGGCCGGCCAGCTTCTCGGCCTTGGTCAGATCCAGGGACAGGACCACGTCCATCCAGTTGTCAGCGGCCACGTTGCCGTACATGGTGTTCATGAAGTCGACGGTCAGCTCCAGGGGATAGCCCATCTTGGCTGCGTCATAGGCAGGCATACCCACGGTCATCTTGCCGGGGGCCTGGATGTCGTACAGCTGGCTGTCGTTGGCGTCGGTGTACTTCTGAGTGGTAATGTCGGCGTACTGTGCCTCACCCCTGGTGCTTCTCAGCTTCAGGATATTGCACTGGTAGATGTTGCCGAACAGGTCGATGTTCATGTGCTGAGGCACGATCACAGCAGTCATGGAGCCGTCGGCGGCCACATTGATCTGAACAGTATCGCCGAAGCCCTTGGAGAAGGCCACGGCCACAGGCTCCAGGGGGGCCTTGCTGGTCAGGGCAATGATGGGCACAATGTAGGAGCCCTCAGCCAGCTTGAAGGTGTTCTTCAGCTGGGCCAGCTTGGCCTCGGCAGCCTCCAGAACGGCCAGGTTCTGTACCAGCGCCTGGCTCTCGGCCACCAGCCAGTCATAGCTGCTGCGGGCCTCGGTGATGGCGGTCTCGGAGGCCAGGGAAATTTCGCCCAGAGCGGCAATCATGGAGTCGATCTTTGCGGCTTCCTTGGCGCTGTTGTGCTCGGCCTGGTGGAAGAGCATCTTCAGCAGGGCGTCGGGATGCATGGGGGCGCTCATACCGCCCATTTCCACATCAACGTTGGTGAACACGCCGTCCTGATTGGTGTAGGGCAGCTTGAAGCGGATCTCCGTAATGTTGCCCTTTCCGTCCCTGGTCACAACATCGGCGGGAACAGCCTTGGACATAATATTGTGCTCCTGATAGATCCGCCAGCCCTTGGCATAGGTACTGATCACGCCCACGCTCTTGGCGCCCAGCTTGATATTCACATAGGCGTCGCCGTTGTTCATGACCTCAAGCGCGCCGCCCTTGATGCAGTCGGCAGCCATGGAGTCCTTGGCGGGATTATCGGCTTTCTTCATCTGAACCGTCAGATCATAGATACCGGGGATCAGCTTGACCTCGGTAGAGGTTCCGGCGGGGCCGAAGGAATATTCGGGCGCGGGATTGGGCTCAGCTGCAAATACTCCGGCGAAGGCAGAGGTGGGCAGCATGCCGACCATCATCACCAGGGCCAGAAGCAGTGCGCCCAGTCGGGACCGGATCGTTCTGGTTTTCATGTATCTCTCTCCTTTTCTTTTGTTCAACCGGTTTTACCGCTTAATCGTTAGCATGCGCTAACCTTTGTCCGGTAAAAAATCTTATTCCGAAGCCTCTTTCTGCCTCGGAATAAGATTGTTTCCAGTTGTAATAATCGTAACAACTCTAATCGATTTTTTGTGAATGGTCAAGTGCTAACCGGACAGGCAGAACCCGTTACCCCCGGGACAGAAAGTTGTAGGAAATACGGGCGGCCTCCGGCTCCATATTGCAGTGCAGGCGGCAGAACTTCATCTGCCCGGCCAGTTTATCCAGCAGGGTCAGATAGACCGGATAGTCCCGGGGTGAGGCGGGCCGGTAGCTCTGCTGCATCAGCATGGGCAGCATTTCCTTCGCCGAAATTTCGTGGATCTCGTTTTCCGCGCCCCGCTCCAGGATACAGATGGCACGGAGTGGCACGGAGATGTTGGTGCTCAGGTGGTGCTTGCCGTTCCAGGGCGTACCGCAGGCCCACACCCCGTCCTCCCTTACCTTTAAAAGAGGCTTATCGTCGTTGACCATCACGGCCCGGTCCCCCAGCAGCTGCCGCCACAGGCGGGTATGGGTGGACTTTCCCGTGCCGCTGGCCGCCGTGAACAGATAGGCGCTCCCGTCCACCGCCACCACCGAGCCGTGGAACAGCAGGGTATCGTGGTGCAGCATCCACTCCGCTATTTTTCGGTAGACAGCGAGGGTCTCCAGATAGTCGTCCGGAAAATGGCCTGCGCCTTCCTCCGGGTTCTTCTCCCCCAGCTCCCGCTCCCGGTCGACCTCTGCCTGACCGGTCACGATCCGGACCTCCGGCTCCCCCTCCGCCCGGTAATCCAGGCACATCTCCTGCACACGGGGATACAGAGAATCGATCTCCAGGACCGTATCCGCGATCCGGTAAATTCCTTTGTACATGGCTGTCCCTCCGTCACTGTGGTAGTTTCTTCTGTGACAGTACCACAATTTTGTCAAATTGGCAATGGTCCGTCCTCCCCCCGCAGCGCCCGGTACTTCTTCCGGGTGGCCTGGCCGCCCCGGATGTGCCGCTGGGCCTTGTTCTCCTCCAGCACCTGCCGGGCCTTCAGATACAAAGGCCGGTTGAACCGGGGCAGACGCTCCGACAGATCCTTGTGTACCGTGGACTTCGAGATCCCGAATTTTTGCGCTGCCGACCGCACCGTGGCCCCGTTCTCTATCATGTATAAGGCCAGACGCTGGGCCCGGTCCTCCATGTTACCCTTCATAGTCCTACACTCCTGTGTTCTTACTGGTCCATCCTATGTGAGAACCGGGGCGTTTATGTGAGGACTCCGGGGCGCTGTACCTGCCGGCACCGGAAATTTTCTGTTTTATCATATATTGCGGCTTTTTCCCCGCTGTCTGTCCGTTTTTACATTGAAACTGAACCCCCTACATGATAGAATAAGGCGTCCGACGGACCCCACCGGACCGATCACCATCATTTGTTTACGAAAGGATGTAGCTTTTTATGATGAAGCGTTCCCTGTCCCTGCTGCTGTGCGCCGCCATGGCTCTGAGCCTGCTGGCCGGCTGCGGCAAGAAGGATGCAGATCCCGCCGGTTCCGTTTCCGGCTCTCAGACCTCCTCCAGCTCCCAGACCCCCGTGGAGCAGGAAACCATCCGCTTTAAGGCCATGTCCGGCCCCACCGGTATGGGCGCCGCCAAGCTGATGAAGGACTTCTCCCTGGAGGCTGCTCCCGCTGACAGCAGCTTTGCTCTGGAGTCTGAGATCGTGGCCGACAACAGCGCCATCAAGGACGCCCTGATCGGCGGCACCGCCGACATCGCCGCCGTGGCCACCAACATGGCCGCCGTCCTGTCCAACAAGACCGAGGGCGCTGTCCAGGTGCTGGCTGTCAACACCCTGGGCGTGCTGTACATTCTGGAGAAGGGCGACACCGTCCACTCCATGGCCGACCTGAGCGGCAAGACCCTCTACGCCATCGGCCAGGGCGCAAACCCCGAGTATGTACTGAACTACCTGCTGACCAAGAACGGCGTCAACCCCGCCGACGTGGACATCCAGTTCCTGACTCCCCAGGAGATCACCGCCAAGATGGCCTCCGGTGAGGAGGGCATCTGCATGCTGCCCGTCCCCGCTGCCACCGCTCTGATGATGAAGGATCAGAACGTCCGCGCCGCCGTCTCCCTGAGCGACGCCTGGGAGGAGCTGGACGAGGGCTCTCTGCCCCAGGGCTGCATCGTGGCCCGCACCGAGTTCGTGGAGGCCCACCCCGAGCTGGTGGAGGACTTCCTGGACGAGTATGAGGACTCCATCGAGTTCATGAACGACGAGGACAACCGCGCTGAGGCTGCCGCTCTGGTGGCTGAGTACGGCATCGCCCCCAACGACAAGGTGGCCGCCAAGGCCATCCCCCAGGCCAGCCTGACCTTTGTGGAGGGCGACGATATGAAGGATATGCTGGAGGCCTATTACACCGTCCTGTTCGAGGCTAACCCCGCCTCCATCGGCGGCTCCCTGCCCTACGACTCCTTCTACTATGGCGTGGACTGATCGCTGTAAAAAATTGATCGAACTTCTGCTGCCCCCAGCCTTCTGGCTGGGGGTTTGGCAGCTTGCGGCCTTTTCCGTGGAGCTGTGGGTGGAGGGCAGAGGCAACGAGCTGCTGCTCCCCTACCCCGGCACCGTGCTGCTCTCCCTCCTGCGGCTGGGCGGTCAGCCCCTGTTCTGGCTCACCGCCCTCCACTCCCTGGGACGCATCCTCACCGGCATGATCTTCGGCACCCTGGCCGGAGCCCTGCTGGCCGGACTGACCTGCGCCTCCGACTGGGCCGACCGGCTCCTGTCCCCCGCCGTCCGGGTGATCCGGGCCACCCCGGTGGCCTCCTTCATCCTGCTGGTGCTGCTGTGGACCGACCGGGATCTGGTCCCCGCCATCATTGCAGGCCTCATGGTCCTGCCCGTGGTGTGGAGCAACCTCTCCCGGGGCATCCGGGAGACGGACCCCCTGCTGCTGGAGCTGGCCGGGGCCTATCGGTTCTCCCGGTGGAAAACCGTCCGCCTGATCTATCTGCCCTCCCTGCGGCCCTACTTCCTGTCCGCCGTCACCACCGCCATGGGCCTGAGCTGGAAATCCGGCGTGGCCGCCGAGGTGCTGTGCCTGCCCAGGACCGCCATCGGCACCCAGATCTACAACTCCAAGCTCTATCTGGAGATCCCCGATCTGTTCGCATGGACCGCCGTGGTTGTGGTATTTTCTCTGATTCTGGAACACATTCTCCGGAAAACTCTGGAAAAATGGAAGGTGGGTGAGATTTTATGACGGAAGTTTTGCACCTTTCCCTCACTTTTGGGGAAAAACAGGTCTTCCGGGATTTCTCCCTCGCCCTGCCTGACCGGGGCGTCACCGTGCTGCGGGGGCCCTCCGGCTGCGGAAAGACTACCCTGCTGCGGGTGATCGCCGGGCTGACCCGCCCCCAGGCGGGCTCTGTCGCCGGGATCCGGCCCGAAGAGACCGCCTTTCTCTTCCAGGAAAACCGTCTGCTGCCCTGGCGCACCGTCCTGCAGCACATCACCGACGTGCTCCCCCGGGAGCGCCGACAGGAGGCCGGACGCTTCCTGGAGCTGGTGGAGCTGGACGGAGAGGAGCGCTCCTACCCCGCCGCCCTGTCCGGCGGCATGTGCCGCAGACTGGCTCTGGCCCGGTGTCTGGCCCTGGGCGGCAGGCTGTACCTGCTGGACGAGCCCTTCGCCGGGGTGGATCCCGCCCGGGCCGCCCGGATCATGGAGCGGCTGAACCGGCTGGACGCCCCCGTACTGCTGGTCAGCCACGAGGACGCCCTCACCCCTCTGGCCGCCCACGTGCTGCGGCTGGACGGCCCGCCCCTGAGTCTGGCTGAATAACAAAGGCCCGTCCCGGTATGGGGCGGGCCTTTTACTTCGGCAATGAAAAAAGAAAACACCGGATTTCTTTCGAAATCAGGTGTTTTAAGTGTCAGGTGCGACCAATTTAGATACGACTTCTTCAGCAGGTGAGCATACTGACTATTTCCCACGCGTATTCATCTTCGTTCTGATTCCATACCAGCGGTAATGATAGAACGGTTCGCTGATCATGCACATTTTTGTCTGCATATTGCAAATACTGCTTCGGGTCATCTGTAATATGAAACTCAAATCCATTTCTTTCCTTAGTGATTCCCCAATGTGCATAGGGAAACTTGTGTATGGTGCGAAAATGATTCGAATCTGCATCTGCACTGGACCTGTCTATTTCCCAAAGTTCTTCTAAGTCATCTGTATCATCGCAGCCGATCCCAATTGTAAAATGTTCCAGTTCTGCCACGGCATTCAGCGTGTGCTCATCTCCACCGTCATACTCCAATCCGGACACGGAATATCTCGCCAGGACCACATCGCCGGGGTTCATATCGGCTGTTTCAATGCGGACCATATAGCATCCATCCGGATGGACAGGAGTCTTTTCGTCCACGTAGAATGTATTATAAGTTCCCGCTTCAATGGAAAACTCTATATTCTGTCCATTATATAAAACTTCAAAATATCCAAATGGTGTTTGAAATTTTTTCGTTACCATAAGTCTGTTACCTCCGACAGGAGCAGCAATCTGTATCTATCAAATGCACACCTAAAAAATTAGCCCGAAAACGACGAAAACCACTGATTTCTCAGTGGTTTTCGAGGGTGTATCTATTTCGGTCACACATTATGGTTGCGGGGGGCGGACTTGAACCACCGACCTCCGGGTTATGAGCCCGACGAGCTACCAACTGCTCTACCCCGCGATATTTTGGTGCCGGAGACCGGGATCGAACCGGCACGCTGTTTCCAGCAAGGGATTTTAAGTCCCTGGCGTCTGCCAATTCCGCCACTCCGGCATGGATGTGGCCCCTTGTCTCTCAAGGCTTGATTAGTTTACCACACATACAAGCCCCTGTCAATAGGTAAATTCATTTCTTCTGAATTTTTTGTGAGGAGGTGGAATCGACACATATTTCACCCCCTGCGGCATATACTGGAGTGGATCGGCCGCTCCCGCTCTCGGGAGGGGCTGAAACTTCTTTAGGAGGCACCGACATGGAAGACAAAAAACAAACCGCTCCTGTCCCGTCCGACAGCCCTGCGCCAAGGGCCGACGTGGACGACCTGATCTTTCGGGGAGAAGGCTGGCACCTCAGCGACCGCTGAGGGCCGAAAAACCTTTGATCTCCGTTGATTTTCGTCGGGCGCTCTTTACTTTTTCCGGTCTGTCATATATAATAATGTGCGCATTATCAGCAAGTATGTGATTTTAACAGGCTGAACACCCGGTAAACACCGGAATATGATATGAGAGTGAGGACGCCCCATGCTCCAATTCGACGAGTACAAAGTTAAGCTGAACAATCTGGCACCTGAGATTGAAAAGCTGGCCCAGGCCCTGGACCTGGAGAGCGCTGAGCGGGAGCTGGATATGCTCCAGGCCGAGTCCGCTGCAGACGGCTTCTGGGATAACCTGGACAATGCCCAGAAGGTCCAGCAGCGCATCAAGAACCTGCAGGATAAGGTGGAGAAGCAGGCCCGCCGCGCCCAGCACCGCGAGGATCTGCTGGCCCTGTGCGATATGGGCAACGAGTTTGAGGACGAGAGCCTGATCCCCGAGCTGGAGGAGGGCTTTGAGCACCTCATCACCGAGCTGGAGGAGGCCCGCCTGGAGACCCTGCTGACCGGCCCCTATGACGCCAACAACGTCATTCTGTCCATCCATCCCGGCGCAGGCGGCACCGAGGCCCAGGATTGGGCTCAGATGCTGTACCGTATGTACACCCGCTGGGCCGAGCGCCACGGCTTTACCTATTCCATCATGGACTACGAGGACGGCGACGAGGCCGGCATCAAGTCCGCCACCATCATGATCGAGGGCGAGAACGCCTACGGCTACCTGCGCGGTGAGCACGGCGTCCACCGTCTGGTCCGCGTGTCTCCCTTCGACGCCAACGCCCGCCGTCAGACCTCCTTCTCCTCTGTGGAGGTCATGCCCGACCTGCCCGAGGACGCCGACATCGAGATCCGCCCCGAGGACTATGAGATGCAGGTCTTCCGTTCCTCCGGCGCAGGCGGCCAGCACGTCAACAAGACTTCCTCCGCTGTCCGTCTGATCCACAAGGCCACCGGCATTGTGGTCTCCAGCCAGCAGGAGCGCTCCCAGTTCCAGAACAAGGACAACTGTATGAAGATGCTGCGCGCCAAGCTGGTGGAGCTGCAGATGCAGGAGAAGGCCGCTCAGATCTCCGATCTGAAGGGCAAGCAGCTGAAGATCGAGTGGGGCAGCCAGATCCGTTCCTACGTGTTTATGCCCTATCAGCTGGTCAAGGACACCCGCACCGCCTTTGAGACCTCCAACATCTCCTCCGTGATGGACGGCGAGCTGGACGGCTTCATCAACGCTTACCTGACCGCAGAGGCCACCGGCAACTGGGCCACCAAGTAAGTTTTTCCACAAACAGAACAGCGCCTGTGCATCAGCACAGGCGCTGTTTTTTTACGGGCGGGGATCGCTGCGGCGGGACGGGGGTTGCGGCTGCCATGTATGGCAGCCCTACAAGAGTTCAGGCAGCCAAAACGCAACTCAATGAAATGGTTGTGTTTATGATAGAACGGTGTTTCGGCTTCCCGGCAGGCTTGCAATAGAAGCCGTAGGGCCGCCATATATGGCGGCCGCGGTTTCCTGATAGACTACCGTGGGAGGTTTCGCCTGCGGGCGAGGTACTTTGCCCACGGCGGCAAAGTACCCAAAACGCCGCCGGTAGGTCCCGGACCCCGGGAACGGGGTCTGTTGTTGAATTGGCTCGATGGGGGCGGCGGTTATTTCCAGGCGGGCCTGCAAAATCTGACAGCAGGTAAGCCAACGCCCCAAGCCTGACAGAAATGTATGGCATTACGGGAGTTTCTGATCCGCCCGCTCTGCGGCCTGCAAGGACAGGATGGCGTCAGCACACCCGGATACTGCGCCCTCCGGCGCCGCAGGGGGTGCGGTTGGTTTCGCCTGCGGGCGGGACGGGGGTAAGATTCTTCGTCGCTGCGCTCCTCTGAATGACAAATTCGGTAGCATTCCCTTCTTTCGTCATTCCGAGCGCAGCGAGGAATCTTTCCGTAAGAAGTTTTACGGCGGTGCATAGGGAAACGGGCATAAAAAATCGGGACGCTGGGGGGCGTCCCGATTCAAGCATATCAGATTGTAAATTACTTGGCGTACTCGATGGCCTTGGTCTCACGCAGCAGGTTGACCTTGATCTGGCCGGGGT